>JAAUXT010019109.1_pt1 | contig 29041 bp, 34 predicted proteins | sample 7278171 | NCBI WGS metagenome assembly JAAUXT01 (sample SAMN14350112, study PRJNA611818) | marine sediment metagenome | isolation source: surface marine sediment (1.8m) | place: French Polynesia: Moorea | collected 2018-08
AATTAACTCGTCCTGTGTGGCCACCTACATTTGAAATAGTGCTAGATGTTCGGACGCGTCAAAAATTGACGCGCGTCAATAATTGACGCGTGGCCTGTGTGGCCACCCCTTTAGTCAAGAGCCGGAAGCCACGACGCAGCGACCAGCTGACCTGTTCAGAGGCGCCACGCACGACGGACCCTGTGTACAGACCCTCCTTGCAGCACGAATCCACCACGACAGCCTGAGAGCCTCCGAGAGTGCGTTCACGGGTCGCTATCACCTGTCTCTCCCGTTACATCAGCGGCGAGATGCGGCTCAAATGACACTCAATGCGACATTCCCGCTGACGACGCGCCAAGGCCACGTTCACATGACGCGTGTTTTGCGTAACATGCGTCCCTGTCCCCCACAGCGTGCTTGCTTGCGTGGTTCACGCTGGGTGGGTTTTGCGTTGCGTCAAAGGGCAATTCTCTTTGAGAGCGTGTGGTGGTCCTGAAGGGACCAAGTTTTGATCAGTGTTTTCAGTCCACCACGCCAGCGTCCAGGACGCAACGCGTGGTGCATGCAGTATGAACGCGGCCTCGTTGGTTACGCTGCCGAGATTGCTAATGGTCTTATCTCCGGTGCAATCTTGAGCCCCTCGGGGTCTCAGACGCACCACACAACAGCGCGTTTGTCCTCTTCTCAAATGCCAGGCAGTGGCGTATTCACCAGAATCGAGATTTTCCTTCAAAAAGAACAAAAACACTCAACAGGACACGAGTGCCCCGGAGACAGGCTCAGACTTCGCATAAAAATAGGATGCATGAAAAAAAAAAAAACACGCCTGGTTCAGACAAACACAGGGGCAGATCCAAGGGGCAGCCCCCTGACCGTACCAAGAAATGTTCAAGCCATCCCCCCCACTGTCGAGTGAAGGAGTTGTATTCTTGCTTTTCGTCTGTTATGTTTTGCCCCCCCTCCCCGTGCAAGCAGTTTGGGGCCACCTGACCTGATCCTTTTCTACATGTCCCTGGATCCTGGCATAAAATGCGCTGACAGAACTGCTGACTCGACATTCACCAATCGACTGTCAACAAGGATTCTCCGAATTTTGGGCATTTTTTGTTGCGTTTGTCCTGTGTTTATGCGAAACACGCACAAAGGCCATTCAAGTCAATTTACGGCACTGACGCTTTTTGGTTGTCCACAGCATTGCCGCATACGAAAACGTCCTGGGGCTTCTCAAAATTGCGCTTGGTCACGAACACACAACACAGACGTGATTTGATTGACTTCATTCGTGAGTACAAGGACTGACACAATAGCACAAGCGTTTTCTGCCGACCCTTATGATCGTGAGGTCTCCCATATACGGATGACTCTCCAGCTCCACCCGTGACCTCTGCGTACTCAACTGACCCGGTCACGTGCTGTTCTCCCCTAAATCACAGCCGCAGCTTCCCTATTTTCCTGGAACCCGCGCTAAACTCGTCCCAGATCCAGGAACGCCCGTAAAGTTACGCAATTCCGTTACGCAAAGCTGCAAAGCTTGTAAACACGCTGTGCCAGATGCGGAAAGCAACGAAACATTCTGTTTTGTGTTGCGCTTTGGCGGATCCAGGGTCAGGGGAGGAGGGGGACCACGTTCAAGACTTCAGTCAGGCACCTGGGTGGGGGTCCAACTTCCAATTTTTCAACTGGAAAAAGGTTTTAAAATTTCACCTTCGGCACAAAATGGGGCGCGGGGGCGCAAATTTTTTTTCATCCAACCCGCGCCTTGAGAACGTAATCGATGTGGAAGAAGATCACGCGCACTTCTAGTGAAGCATCACCACCTTCCACTCAAGAGGCTTTTTCACTGAGTGAAACAGCTTCGCTCTCTGCAGTCTCCAGATCTTCCCGACACTTGAACACAACATTCCGAATACTCAGCTGCAAACTTTACGTTGACAGTGGTTCAGGTTTTTTTGTTCGATTCACGATACACATCAAAGGCCCCAGGCCCTCTACACTTGCTCGGCCTCGTGACCTTCGAACCCGCCGCATCTCGGCAGCTTCGCAACGATCTAAATCAGTTGAGGATGATACTCTTTTTTCCCACTACAATGTAGCGCAATTTCATGGTTGGTTTGCACGGGATGCGTTATTGTACGTGTTCGCCTGATGCGACATACACACACACGCAAACGCACGCACGCACGCACGCACACACACACACACACACACACACACAGAGGCTTGACGTCGTGTTTCACTGTGGGCGCGCTTTGCAGTGCGTCCTTGTGTTTGACCCGCCTGCAAGCGACGAACGTCGTGCCCAGTGACTGACGTAGCGACGCAACGCATGACGCATCCAGCGTGAACCAGGCCAAATGAGTGAGATCCAGTCAAGCTGCAACAGATAACGAACGGGCGATGAAGACTGCACCAAAATCCGACAGGGAAAGACACGGCGTCTTCAATTTTATCCTCCCCACCTGCGACTTTGAGGTGAAGGGATCCGAGGTAGACAAGTTCGCCTGGCCTGTGGCGCACTGAATGGACGCTACAAGCGCTGCGTCTCTGTTCAAGTTCCAGCCATGTTCCATTTTCATAGCAGAACCTCCATCCAGGGCTGGACTTTGGTCAGTGTCCCTTTTGTCCGCATCTGACCCCGGAACTTGGACACGTTGTTGTTGTTCGTTTTGCTACATCGAGCAACATCGCACAAGTTGACGACAAACATGAGCGAGTATTGCGCAGATCCAGGCAGATCATGCGCCCCTGGCTATTCTTATCAACACGTCTTTCGTGCACTGTTTGCCTGTAGTCCCCAAACAATCGAAATCCATCGTCTGCTAAAAGTGCCAAAACGACAGTTTTTCAACTTGTTTGTGCGTTCCCCAAAGCAGTGTTTACATCCAAGTGTCCAAAAACCCACTTCACAACATTTGTTACACAAACAAGAGAAACTCACCAGGTCATCAGACTATTCTTTCGTACGTCCAAGGATTAGCCAGATCTAAAACGTCAAACTGCCTGAAAGAAGAAGCGAAACTACTTTTCTCCCTTTCAAGTTGTGTTTGCGGACGCGATTTATGTTCCCATTTGCCCATAAAATATTGGGAAACATTTTCACTCAACAAAATGGGTACTTTGCCATTTGAGGTGCACTCAATAGGTGCGTTATCTGTTTGGTGTTCCATTATCTACAGCGGCAATCGCAGCTCCACACCAAGCGACTCGCCCGCAGCTGCCACCATTGAGAACTGAATGAAGGCAGTTTGGACGTTCGCCTCCAGGTCTGCTTCATTCCACACAGGATGTGTCCAGCGCTCCGTCTCTGCACAAGTCAATGAACGTTGCAGGTGCGACGGCACAAACCTTACGGGGATGCGACGCTTGACGCATCTGGTGCGAAACTGTAGGGCTTTCGTTTGGACATTGGCCCTCAGCCGAGGGGGGAGGGGATCCACCAAAACGAATTGGGGCCTCAAACCACCCGCAAAGGTGTCAAAACACAAGGAATTGAAATATGTTCCTTGTCAAACGGTTTGGTGTGCACAGCAATGCCAGAAGCAACTCTCAACATGATGTATTCCGGACTGATTGGCTTTGTGTGCTGCAAGGAAGATGGGTACACAACGGTATTTTTTTTCCTTTGGCCGCTTTCCAACAATGTACGTCAAATTATCAGCTACCTTGTTGCAACTTTACATTCATAAAGCCCCAGCTCGATCTATGTTCCGGTGAGTTTTGGGACGAGCTGATCCTGATAAGCGCTGTTGTCAAACAGTCAGACACGTGGTTCACGCTGGACGCGTCACGTGTTGCGTCGCCAGTAACGACTGACGATTTTTCTTGGTGACGTCATGGCGACGTCAAACATGGCGTTCATATTGAACGTCACGTGCTTCGCGTTCAACGTCGTGCACATCACGTTTTGTGAAGGGCACGCAAGAAAATCTCACATTTCCTCCCTGGGCTCTCACGCCCCCTTCGGTCCAGTCTGGACCCTGGATCACTCCCTACCCATCGGATCGATGTTTCGTAGCTCGACCCCTTACACCACGCCCACCCCTGGATCCACATGCGCGGCGCTGGCTTCAGATGGATCAGCGTCGCTGTATCTGGCGCGCTGTGCGAGCCGTTCTCACAGCGACGCTGTACCGCGCAGTCCTTACAGTACAGAGAGAGAAAGTAAGAGAGAGACAGAGACAGAGAGAAACATACGTATACTGGCAGAAAATCTGGGGAAGATGGAGAAGACTGGAGCCTTGCTCAATTTGACGCTTGGTTCTTGGCAGTGAGGTTGTGCCACAGCCAATCTGGAGTTTCTCACGCTGCAAGGACGGCGCTGCAGCCTCGATACAAAAAAAACAGTTTGATAGGTTTGAGCCCAGTTTCTGCACCCAGTTCTCTCCCTATCATGAACATGTCTTTTCCATCCACATTCTTTGGGTGCGTTCTGTGTGCTCTTCAACGGTCATAAATTTTGTTCACAAAATGAAGTTGGCAAGAACTTCGGTGAAACAAGTTGGCTTCACAACAAGAGAAGTTTTGTTGGCTGATCATTGAAGTCGGAACCGACAAACCGTGTGAAACGTTGACCTGCACGCGACTCCACTCTGTTCTTTGCGCGGCGCCTTACGCGCATGCGCTGAACGATTGTGACCCGAAAGTCACGTGATCGAGAGACGCGAGCCACGCCCAGCCTGCCCAAGCATATCACAGCAACCTCAAGCGACAACGTAATGTTTCGCCGCCTTCCATAAAGACCACTGACTCTCAGAGTTAAAGAATGCGTCACTTTTGGACACTCATATGCTGGGTGTCCCGTGCATTGCGTCCCTGTCCGTGTTAGATGGGAGGCGCGACACAGCACCCATTGACGTGTTTGACGCTGACGCTCCCTGTATCAGACCACAGATCTGCGTGTTGACGTCACGTGACCGTTGTCACTGGGACCTGGTCGCTACAACGTGGGGTGACGGATCTGTTCCCGTCAGGTGAGAACAGGTGCTCCCTGAGTGAGGACCGCGCCCACCGAGCCGCTCTTGACGCAGAGTCGATTTGTGGCGTAACCATCAGCCACTGAGTACTCACACCGGTGAGTATTTCGATACTCACGCTGTGCAACCTGCAGCAGAAGCTGCGCAGTTTGTGTCTCTTCGTCTGACGCTTTTCCGACGCCAAACGTTCTCAATATCGCCCACCAAAGTTTTCGGAATTCAAATTTTTGCACGTTTTGCTTGACCCTGGATTCGCTGTGCGATGCGCTTGACAATTGGCTGTGTTCGATTTTGACACCGGACGTACCATACAGCGGGCCATTCGCAACGCACATCTTCAACGCGACCAACGCAAGATTCCAGTGATTGATGTGCAACTCCCCACCACTAATTAGCACCATTACTGAGGAATATTGCCGCAAGATATTGGTGAGAGAAAAACGAGAAAATTGCGTCGAGAGAAGGAACGAGGCGCCTGATCGAAAATTCCACCCTTTCTTCCATCTTGAAGCAAGAACCAGCTGCAGAAAAAAATACCCTGCACCTGGTGAAAATTTCAGACCATCTCCAAATTGTAATTCTCCAGACGAAGAGCGCAATACGCAGAGACACTGGCAGCCAAACACATTTCAGCACCAGTTGGCAATCGAGTTGCCATTCGCCAGCCGACGGCTGCTCCTCGCACCCAGCACCAGTCACAGCGTAGGGACGGATCCTGGATTTCCACACACCCCACTGCGGCGGTGCAGGTGTTGCACCCCCTACTACGGTGGAGCCAGGTCCTGGGTTTTGCTTCCAATGGAACACCGGCTCCTGAGAAATTGAAGCATTGTCAAATGTTTTGATCGGGTTTGACGGTGCAAAGACCAGAGGCGTACGTCAATTCTTGTGGGCGTGTTGAGGGGGCCGTGTGGACCGTGACGCCCCGCCAGTTTTGGCCTGCGCGCGCAATTGTCCAAGATGTTGGGGCGCACTGCGCCTCACGCGCCGATAGCCGGCGTGCGCTCACGTGTCCTTGACCGCGCCGCTGACGCCCAACGGACCCACCCACGTCCCACGTCCCTTGCAGCGCGGGGGGGGGGCGGCACCCACGTCCCATCCCCCCTGCAGTGGAGCGGGGGTGTCTCACCCCAAATGACGTCACTCACAGCGTCTCGGCGACGCCGGAATTTTGACGCTGCGCTACTGTTCCTCCTACGCAGCTCTCAACGTCTGACATTTACCCTGTTCAGGCCTCAGCTGTGTTCCGCAATTATGCGGAGGCGGAACCCGTGATTAGATCCACCACACAACAAACAGGACCAGCTGCAAACAAACGTCGAATAGCTCCACGCCACGTCGACTCTCCAGCCTGCGTCACTGACTGTTGTAGTGGGTGTTAAAACGCTCAACGCAGCTGTGACGCCACTTGAGCTGCGTCTTTGTTTCCAAGTCAACGGGCGTCATCTGAATTGAAGGGTCCTTCCGTTCGCTGCGCCAATTCAGGTTTCAACAAAAACGGTGTATCGCTTTCATAAGCGTCGTATACAGATTCAGGCGGAGTCTGGATCTTATCAGATAGTGGCAAAATTGACCCAAAAGGGACAGTGCAACGCGCTCCAAACCTGACCTGAACATCGCGCCTGCAGCCACATGGAGTGACCTCCCGTCTGACCGGATGCCGTCCTGAACCACCCACACGTGCAGTCGGATCACTTTGATCAAAGCTACAGAAACTAAATCCGGATGAAGCAGCGACATCTTTCCTCCACGGCAAATTGAACTGCGCGGGGGGCACCGACCAAACAAAGTTTGGAACCTGTTTCACAGTGGATGCGTCAAAGGGTTTTCATATTGGATGACGCGCGGTCGTTTTCTGGGCTGACGTCAAAAATTCTACCATTGGGTACAATGTTAAATTTTGACTCCGACGTCAAAAGACGACCACGCATCACCAATGTGAAAACCCCTTCACGCGTTGCCTGTCAGCACAGGTCAAGAGGCGATGCGTCGTCGCCAGACTTGGACAGGCAACGTAACGCCTGACGCATCCAGTGAGCAACCTGCCTGAGAATCATGTGACACCGAGCCCCATTTCAACGCAGATCGCCCCAGTAGTGCTGCCCCCCCCCGCCACCGAACTCCGCCCCACACACCTTGTTCACACGCAACACAGCACAGAAGCTCAAACCCCAACATGTTGTCTGAGGTAGATAGACTACTTGTTTTGAGTAGCCAGTTATTTATGTGAGAATGTGGCAGGTGACTCGGTGCAATACTCACAAAAAATCTTGCTCGGGATACCTGGCCAAGGACGCCGCGCAGACATTACATAACTCGAGAGGGAGAGTGACTCACTTTATGGCATCCTCAGCCAATAAAAAGCGCCCAGTCCGAACTCACTGAGCATGCTTGAGTATGTGTGGCTCATTCGTGGGACTCTGGGTCGTTGTTGTATCCAGAACCGGAAGTTCCTGCAGCAGCGCCATCCGGTGTGCACTTGCTGAACCATTTCTGCTGCAGATTTTTGCTTCAGTTTTCAATGGCGTCTGCGTGATTCACTCTTTGCTTGAAACAAAATCGTAAAGTTCCTTGGAAACATGAGGAAGCTGAAGGAACCTGCAGTGAGTGACTGCTTTGAGTGTTCCTTCCTGCACTCACTCGCTGCTACGGTTACGAAAGATAACGCTGAGAAGCGGCTGAATGAAACTTTCACACACGAGGAATTCAAAACTGCTGCATTCAGTCTAAGATTTCTCGCGGTACCTGTAGATTATGGGTACGGATCTGTGATGTGAATCTGCATCACAGGCTGCACGGCTTTGTCTCTGCAGGAGCGTAGCACATATCGCGACCTTCCTATTTTCACACGTCAGATCATCTGATACTGTTCAAACCGGACAGAACCAATCTGAGGATTTCACTCCAGCGCACAGGGGCCCCCTGACCGGGACGGCAGACTCCCATTACCATGCGAATCAGACGTGTTGCTCGGTGCATTCACATTTCGGCCCCTCACAACGGGAAATTGAAATCCTGAGCAAAAATCGAAAACAGCAGAGAGATAGGCAGGACAAAACAGCAGCAAGGATGGCAAGCTGATACTGAATTTCTTGACCGCAACCAGCAGCCTATTTCAGAATGTCCTCAGTGACCCTTTGTCCTGAGACCTGAATCCGATGGAGTACTGCCCCCTGGTGACCCAAACACCGGAGAAACATCCGGCCCGTCGCATCGCAACAGTTCCGGTCAGTGTCCGAGACCAGCTGACCACCACCACCCACCGGTCCAACCCGCGAAGACAGGTGTGAAGACGACTCCCGCTCTCACCTGACGACATCAAAGACGTGCGCCACGTCTACCTGAAGACGTCATCAATTCTTTCTCTTTGATCCACCGCCCCAGGTGCGCTCCTGTCACAAACCAGGATCACGCATCATTCCCGTTCAATAATTTGGCGCAGTGCCACAGCGCATTTTCACCGCCGACCAGGGTTCGATCTTGCACGGTTGGAAACTCGAACACGCGCAGCCTAAGGCTCCCATGGCTCCGAAGCCGCATCGCGACGCGCCGACGCTACGAACGCGGAATCGCGTGATCAATCTCCAGGCGACTGGGCGTTGTTCAAAGAACTCCCGCCAAGGCGACAGTTTCACTCCATCCGTCGCTGCGGAAACGGCCACGCCCACCTCATCCGGTCTCCAGCGTTCACTTGACGATCACCAGGCGCGCACACCGAATGCAGTATGCGTTTCCGAAATAGACCTGCACAGGTGGACCACGATACAACACTTGCGGAATGTCAGCCTGACACGTAAAACCAACATTTTTTCCTTCCTTGTATGTCAAACATCCTGACAGGATGGGCGGCCAAACAATGGTGCTTTTATTCGACGTTATCAACCCATGTTTGGCGTTTGAGCGAAAAACATCCTCAATCTGACGGTGAAATGAAATTGACAGACCCCGATACCACACGAGAAGACCCGAGGGTCTGGCCATTTGAGGTCCTACCTGAAATGGCTAAACACATATCAAGGCTCTGAGTGACATTGCCAGGGTGTTTGGCAATTTCAAGGGAGACTCAGGTCCCACCCAAAATGGCCAGACTCCCGTATCAAGAAACCCCGTGTCTTGTCATTTCATTCCACCGCGATCGGGGTGGGTGGGGGTGGGGGTGTCACCGTCAGATACGTCGTTCGTCTGCGCCCTAGGTCGATGGGTGCTGCGTCGCCGTTCCAGACGTCACAGGGACGCGAAGGATGGCACTTCCATTGTGATCCCCGCCACAGGCTCGATTTGGCATTGACGAAGAAGGGAACACAGGAACATGTGGTGTCTGTGTCTCATGGCTACAGCGGAACGACGGGTCTCCCGTCTTCAATCAATCATCGCAGGGACGCTTGCCTTGTCTGTCCATTGCCATGTCTGTCTGCAACAGATTCGGCACACACACGCACACCCACCCACGCACGCACTATCTGACAACGGCGTCAACAACTTTTCATTCATGGCATTTCCAACAAACATGTGATTTCAATGCCTGTCAGCAGATCGATTGAAGCGACACAGCGAATCGCAGCGCACCGCGCCCCGCACACACAGGTGCAGCTCGACACGTGTGCGCACATCAATGGAAGGAGCTGCCACGTGGAGAACACGAGGCCGTCGTCTCAATGCGACACATTCCGAGCCTTTCTGCCTCAATTATTCCTCCTCACACAGAACAAACACAGACGACAGGTAAACCTCTTCCTGTCACAGCCGCGTAAAAAAGGTTTGTCAACTCAGCGCGTCATGTCCCGACTGGATGCAAACTTTGCTGCACACACACAAACGGTGAAGTCTCAGGCAAGCGGTGACTGCCCTTTCAAAACAGTGGCCCTCGAGAAAAGTGTCTGGACTGATCAGCAAACGCAACAACACACACGCGACGCACGCGCACACGGACACGCACACACACGCACGCACACACCCACCCACACACACGCGCGAGCGCGACACAGCAGGAGTGGTCACCAATCACTGTACGAGTACATACCTCACTTTCATGCTGCTCCTGCTCCTCCCATAAGTCGAACACACGGTGTATCCTATCTTCCCCAGATCTCTCCTCTCGACCCTTTCTGCTCGTCAGTGGATACGAGCGACACGTTGACGTTCCTAATCTCGCTGTCGTTCCTCTTGACACTCTTCCCCCTGATACGGTATCCGTATCGACAGATCTCAAGGGGTGTTCCGATGTCAACTTCACTGTCCACTTGTTATTGTGAGACACATTTTCGCATTGGCTTCTTGGGGAAATGAGATAGTTGTCAATGTGACACTCAGGATCCACAAAGCCTGTTCACCATCAGGCAAAAACCACACACACACACACACACACACCACACGAGACGCAGTCAGATTTCACACACACACACACACACACACACACACACACACACAATGTTGTGTCTGCTTTAAACAAGTTGACATGTGAAGCTGTGTCTGTTTCAACTGACCACAGGCTATTACCACAGCAATGCAAACTCATCAATGCGACGGCAAGCCACGAGGAGCGCTCCTTCAACGAGTCGAATGTATCATCTATCCTCCGATCAGCCTGATCACAAGTGAACACATCCGTCGAAACCGGCCGTTTTTAGATCTGAATTTAGAACAATGCAAGGTGGAGGAGGTACATGTACGAGTATTTATACCTTTCACTCGGAGGTGAAACGGGCCATAAATAAAATACATGTAAAACAGCCACTGTGCGCACAACGGCCTTGATGCACCGCGGAGTCAGACGCTGCGGAGACGGTATCCATGGAGGTTCGCATTTTTGAGCGCACGTTGTGAAAATATTTGTTTTGTTTTTTTTTAAATAAATTAAATAAGTTGTAAAATCGAGGCGAAAGGGTTGCCACAACAACAGGCGTTTCCTCAGCAAGATGAATGTCGCTTGGCACGGAAAACAGCGTCGTCAGGGCAACCAGCGTCGTCCAAACACGGCCGATTCCTTCTCGCCGCGTGCACTTTTGGCGCCACCAGGTGGCAAAGCAAAGATTGACGTTGCCGACGCCAACGCGGTCAAGTTGGTGGTGAACACCATCTGGTGGCGTTCCGCCTTGATTTTGACGTGAAAATTTATTGTTGGCGCCTGACGTCATCACTATGCGACACAACTCCTTTGCGATTCGTGTGTCCAAAGCAAAGAGACGCCACTGGTAGCTGTTGAGGTATGGCTGTAAAAGTCACATGGCGTCGCGCATCCTCCAACAAATCAGCACAGGGTCAATCTGCATGTCATTAGTGGCGACTTGGCCCCGTTCTTCACTTTAATGCGCACCGACTGCGGCGCGGGGAATGAAGCCGTGTCGACTGCGCGCGGGGTGAAGGGGCACGAGGGGGACGGGTGCACAGCCATCCCTCACCTTCTCTATCTCCCAACACACAAGCGCCAGCAATACGCAACAGCAAGAGGACGCTATGGTACACAAGGAAAATGGACTTGACTTGACAACATGAAGCCCTGTGTATCTGCACGCCCGTCCGCCTCTGGGCAGAAAGGAAATTCATGTGAACCAGGCCTCAACGCACAGCGGATGCTAATTACAGGCCACACACGACCATACGTTACCCCCCCCCCCCGGAATTTGGGGGTCTGAACCGTCCGCAAAAAGACTCACCCAACAAGAAAAGTCAGGCTGGGTAAACACCGTCTGTGTTGAGACTGATAGTTGTTCCACATGCCTGCCCAAAGTGAACAGCGCGAGTAAACTTTATCAGGCATCCATCATTTCTACATCAGCCCCCTGTCACAAACCGCCCTGACTTCAACTCGCGTCCTTGGAACGACAAGCGCGTTCAAACAATTGGCGGTGAGCAGGGTCGTTGCAGAGGACCTCGGCTGTTTTCTCCAGAGTATTTTTGGCTCCACTCCAACACGTCGCCCAAATGGGCCACGTACGCCCAGCTGGACAGGGGACAGTGGATGGACATCGCCCAAAGGGTGACATTCTTGACAAGCCTGCCACCTGGGTGGGTGTTGGACCTCCACATACCCAACTCAGCGAATCTGCACACTGTCTTTCGCCGCACAAGCCGGTGTACTGGTGTAGTGGAATGGCCAGACCCAGGAGACCCGGTGTCTGGTCAGTGTGTGCACAACACTTGAGATCATTTGGCACCTGGCACTCAGAGCCTTGACTGATTGCACTCAGAGATGTGACCTGGGGTCTGGCCATTTCAACCTGACTAGATATGGCCAGACCTTGGGTCAGGCTATTTCAGCCCACACCCTGAAATGACCAGACCCTGGGTCTTGAAAATGCCGGGTCTCCTCATTTCATTCCACTGGCACGGCACGATCACGACGCGTCCCAAACTCACACAACGTGAACACACCATCGCTCCACATCCGTCAACTTTTCCACGCATCACTCTAATCTCGTACAACTCGACCCCGATCTGTCCCATGCAACTCTGCCTTGACGTCGCTCTTTTAGTTTATCACCTCTGAGTCTCCGTTACACGTGTAGACCTCCATCCTGCGTCTCGCATTCAGCACCCGACACGCTACGTTCCCTTCACAGCCATAAAAGGGCACTAAAAACTACTGCGTTACAAAGCACTTCGCTTGAGGGATGAAAAGCGAAGGGAAACCCAAGTGTTTTGATGAACCTGCGGAGCCAAGGATCAAGCAAAGTTCAAGTGACGTGGTACCGTATGACACAGCAACCTACAGGGGAACGATCAACTGGTGTGGCCCTGAGCACACACACACACACACACACACACACACATACTTAATCCACAGGAGCAACTGCAGAGTTGGATTGCTTATTTACTGCTCCACTTGGAGTTGCCTCAGCGCAAGACGAAATGGCACTTCAACAGAAGACACAAACCTTTGGTTTTCAATGGGACAGAATCCCCTCCTCCCTGAAAACCTGACAAGTTTTTCAACCCCGTCAACCTGACATTCTCTTGCAACTTGACAGTTCTTTGTTGACTGCTGCACTTGCCTTGTTTTCTCACTGTTCCAGCTGTCGTCGACAGAGCGCGCTCCGAGGCGATTCTCCCACCAGGGGGAATCACACAACACACAGTGGAGGTCACCGTGACATCTGGGCTCACGCGGAACTGACCCACTACGTACGAGTAGCACAGAAAATTCAGATGTAGAGCAACACGCCTGTTCTCAGGCAAGTTGTCAGCATTCCAGACACGATCAAATACGTAACGGCACAGGAGCGGATCCGGGGAGGGGGCTGAACTCCAAATTTGGTCTCCCCCCCCCCCCAAAAAAAAAGGTGAATCACCAAGTTCATTTCCCAGTGTGAGTTGAGCTTGCCTGTTGGAACTCGGCTCCCAGGGGTCGACTCACTCTGACCTTTTCCTTCCTGGATCCCTCCCCGAAGTTGCGGTCTGTCGAATGATAATTGAATTCAAAGACATCACCGACGCATCAACAAAGAACACAAATTGTGGCATCAGTGGAAACTCATCTGTCTTCTCTCGCACAATAGACCGCCACAGAGGCTGAAGTGTTTGAGTCCGAGAACACGCCATTGCAATTCTCAGTCGAAATCTTCATTCTTTCCAGACAGGTAATTTTCTTTGATGGATAATAGCTTCGTACGACGCGCTGTTTAGACCGTCCGCCAACAACGGGTTTCACCTTTGTGCACCAGCTCCCTCCACAACCCCTGGAAATTGGTGGGGTCAACCAGGGTCATGTGCCCGTTCTGTGGTGGGCGGTGCTCCACACGTCAACAAACAACAAACCACAACCGCGACAACGAGAAATTTGGTCGAGAATTAACCAGACAAAAAAAAATGTCCCACGCGCTTCACTTATGAAATGCAGACGTCTGCAAACGCGTCACGTGCTCAAAAGAGGTTTCGCATTTCCACGAAAAGCCAGACGATGTTTCAACAAAATCTTGGCAAAAGCAAACACCATGAAAGCCACAAACGAGTCTCTGGACAAACGAAAAGCAAAGAAATCACATCTTTGTGAAATCAGCGTCTATTTTCTGTCTTCTGTGAGGAAAATCAATCTTTTAGAGGTGTGGCCTAGATTCTGGATACAAATTTTGTCTAGCCTCCACATCTGCCGTAAAATGCCAAGATACTGAGTTATGAACAAATAAGACAATAGAAGCAGCTGGAAAACAAAGGTTGGAGCCCCGAGAGGGGCAGAGCAGGTCTGACGCCTCTTACCTCTTCAGCTGCTTCTTGACACTTGGCATTTCTTCCCACCCGCCAACGTCAACAATTTTTTGCACTCGGCGATCCTTCCTCACTTTGTCCGTTCTGTGTGCACCGATCTTCACTGTAAAATCCCTTGTTCGTGGCAGCAATACAACGTCCAAATGTTCTGTTTCGAAATGCGATACTCCGTAGTTTTATGCGTTCGCTGTCAAACAAAGATATTACCCAAACTTGGGAGCAAAATTTTCCGTTCAGATCATTTTCGCCATTTTTTTCACTCTGCAAATGGACCAATCAGCGCGTCGGAATCTGGGACACAATCTGTGTACAACACGCTGGCAAATCGGAATGCACGTACTCCTTGAAAAATGCCATTTATCAAAGTACTCAAACAATACCAGTGAACTGCAGCAAGTTTGTGCTTGTAGCCTCAACTCTACGCATTTGTCTCTTGGTGAACTGAATCGAATGTGCGCACATTGGCCCAAAATTGCATCTCGGATATTTGTTTGAGTCTCGATGGATTTTGCAGCCTGATTACGCACAAAGGAAACCCCCGAGTTCTGTCGGAGACTCTGAAACTACTTCCGGTTCCGAAAGTGAACGAGGATTTTGACATTTTAGGATAAAATTCCCTGTTGATGGTGTTGCATTTGCCTGCAAAACAAGTGACAGGGAAGGTTGCATCCTGTAGCAACAGCTGCCGAGGATACGTAAACTTCGGGTGATGTTTTGTCGGAATTCGACAACTTTTTTCACTTTCTAATTTGCAGAAGGATTTCATCATCACTCTCGTGTGACATGGACAAAAATTTTCCACTGTTTTGTGTGATGAAATTTGGAAACAGCTGACAAAGCGACGGAGTATAGCAAACAACTGTGACGTTTCTTGTTCTCCAGCTGTGGCTGGTTTCAAGCAACTGGTTTCAAGGTAGACGCGAATGTTGGGTACCTGCCACACCCCTTGTCCAAGTCATTGGCTGCAAAAACAAATTTGAAACATGTTTTTCTACGATTTTCAAACACAAAAAATACGAACAATGTCAGTTCCCCACAACCACCAGGTGTGTTCTTCGAACAGAACTTTGGTGGTGCCATTGACACCGCCAGTCCTTGTGTTCGAATTGAACCGCTCCGGATGGACCGTTTGACAGTTTCGACTCCACCCTTGGTCAGCAGCGTTTGTTTCCGTTCATTTACTCAAGTTTAGTGATCATTTTAAGTTGAGTCTTCTGCAACAGTTCCCAAGGATATTTTTTTCACTGTGTAACTCAAACGTGGCATTTGTTGCAGACTTTTAAGCTGTTCCGAGATGAGTTGACCCCCGGGGTTGTAACATGGAGACTGTGGAGGAGAGACAGGACAATGAATTGGAGGTGCTACAGGCCATCTACCCTGAAGCTGTAACGGACCACAGGACGGCAGACCCATGGAAGGTGAGTCAAGCAGTGTCACCTTCAGCGTTGGGTGGTGAAGTCCTTTGTCTTCGATGTTGTTGTGTTCGATTGCTGTGCCCAATACAACCGGCGTGTTCTGATTGTCCTGCGTGTTCTGAGTCCTGGTGTGTTCTGTGAAGTTATGCACACAGAAACAACTTTCTGTCTTGTTCAAAACTGTCAGCAATCTTTTTCACTCTGCTCGCAGACGCCCTATCAACCAGGACATCTTCAAGGAGGGGCGGGGGCGAAGGGAGCAAGCGCAGTTTTCCGCACGAATGCGCAAAATAGAGCACGAACGTTTCGGAGGCGGGTTGGAAAGGGGATCGGGGCTCTGAGACCGTCAGAACTTTGTGCTAAGTCCGAAGTGCAATGTGCACTGTCCCAAGCGCACGAAGGAAACATTGAGGAGGGAGAGACGTGAACCACATGTTTCACCACTGCCCTCTGGTGGCTGTCGCTGCAGGTGCGGCGTCCGCCGGAAGTGACGATCGCGCTCGAGCCACAGGAGACTCAGTCCAACCAGGAAGTGCACGTGACGGTCGATCTGTACGTCAAGTGCGCGCGCAACTACCCGGATGAGTGAGTGGTTCTGAGGAAACAACATTCATCACAACAAGCACAACTTCCGCGTCGGACTGTCAAATGAAAGTCTCTCTGAAAGAACAGTTTTCCCTTCGTGCGTCTGTTTGACCGATACGAGCAAAATCGTGATGTGGAAGTCGTTGTGCTGTTGTGTCAGTCGGACCGAGCATTCGTTTGAGACTTGTACCTTCTTGCAACAACACTGATGTCCTGTAGTCGGCGTGAATTCGTTTTCAGCCAATATCTTCGCAATATCGTCGCAAAAGTCCACGGTTCTAGTGTCTGTTTGAAACGAACCGGATTTCGAACTGGGAAAGAAGTGCAGACAGGGGTGTTTCGAAAAAGTTGATTCCGGAATTGCTGTGTTGCAGGGTACCTCAGCTGGAGCTGCGGAACCCGAAGGGACTGGGAAACCTGCAGCTGGGCGAGCTGCGAGAGGAGCTGGTGAAGCTGGCTGAGGAGAGCAAGGGCGAGGTGTGTGTGTGTGTGTGTGTGTGTGTGTGTGTGCGTGCGCGCGTTGAGCTCAAATCGTCAGCAGCGAAACTGTCGTGGATTGGAAGTGTTGGTGTTGAAGCGTATGCCAAGTTTGGTCGAATTGAATCTGTCAGTCAGAAGTGGCCCAAGGAAAACAACCTCCATTTTCGCTCACGTGGTTGTGTGTCCACATGCCTGCAGGTGATGATTCTGGAGCTGGCGCAGCACGTGCAGACCTTCCTGCGCCAGTACAACGCGCCTCCTGCGCAGAGCTTCCACGAACAGATGTTGACCAATCAGCGGCGCGCTGAGGAGAAACATGCGCAGGAGCAGATGCGCAAAGCGGAGCTTCTCAAGAAGAAGGAAGAGAAGCAGGTGAGGACTTCCACCCAAGAAAATTGCAACAAGAAAGCAAAATTTAGTTTCCGTTGCCATGGCGATGTCTTTGGTTCCTGCTTGCAGAGGCAGCAGATCGAGAGTGAGATAGAGAAGCGGCAGATGGCGCTGCGGGAGGAGAGTAGGAGGCGCCGCGTGGAGGCGAGACAGGTGGGCTGGCGTTGGGTGGGTGTTGGAGCGACGGGCGGAGGGGTCGGGGGTGTTGGGTGGAAGGTTGGATGGGTGTTGGGTGGGGATGCTCAGGCAGACAATTGGGTGAAAGAAGCAAGGATTGGGAGTGGGCAGGTGTCGGTGGGTGGTGGGGTCTGTGATTATTCGTGTGCGTTGAGGAGATGGATGTCAGGCAATGGGCGAAAGGAAGGTGGGGCAAAGGTAGAGGGGTTTAGAATGTTTGGTTGTGGTTGGTGGAAAGGTGGTGATGGACAGAGGAGTTGGTGAAGACTGGTCGGGTGTTTGGTTTTGGAGAGGAATAACATTGTTTGGATCTGACTTCACTGCTCATTGAATGAACCTCAGGCGGAGGAGCGACTGAGCAGCAGCTCGGACACGGCGCCGCCCGCGACGCCCACGACGCCGCTGACGGAGTCTGCGCTCGGTACGCCCATCCCGCTCGATACCGAGCAGCGCTGGCAGCGCCGCCGCCGCAGCAGCACCTCGCCGACGGCGGCGGCGTCCCCTGGCGGCGGCAGCGGCGTCAGCGACACCGGGACGCCGCCCAGACAGACGAGCGTCGCAGAGAGTTCGAGCCACGTCAAGGCGAACGCGCGACACAGGTGAGGGGAACGATTGTTTGTGCAGGGACACAGTGCAGCAGAACCCGGTGTTCAAAACGCCGGTGCAGGATCTGAACACAAGGCGCACCCAACGCTTTTCTGTCTCCAGGAGGACGAGCACGACGCACGCCAACGCGGGCGACGCTGACGCGGAGAACCGACGCGCAGGCGCGAACCGGAGCTCGGACGCCGGAGGAACCACTGTCCTCGCCTTCGACACGAAAACGAACACAACCGTCCACAAGGGCGACTGCCTTGGTCAGTAACTTTGATCGAGTCTGTCGTTGCGCGTGGCTGTACGTGTTTGGGCGTTCGTGTGTGTGCGTGCATGTGTGCGCGTGTGTGCGTGTTTCATGTGTGTATGTGTGTGTATGTGTGTATGCGCGCGCGATTCCCTGAGTGTTGCGCGAAACAAAAAAGATCGAAACAAGTTGCTTGTGAGCGTCCTTTTCCCTCCGACATTGAAGCCAAGATGGTCAGTTTGTGGGTGACTTTTCCACGGAACGTCTCACAAAATGTTGGCGCGGCGTCTTCAGGGTCGAGTTCGCGCGGAAGCACGGTGTTCGCGGGGATGGACACGCGCACGGGTCAGCTGGTCAGCATCGCAGAGTGGACGCTGCAGTGGCGCCATCTCAGCCGGAAGCTCGACGTGGATGATCGCCGCCAAGAGGACCGCGACGCTGCCCCCTACATCAAACAGGTGCGGCGCCGGGAAACCAGTCAAGCGGGCGCGCCACCTGGTGGAGGGCACACAGGCGCCGCAGCACAGGGAGGGCGCTCTGTATTTGGACGCAACCCCCTCCCCCCCCCCCAAAAAAAAAAAAAAATCCAGCCGACGTGGGTGGTTGTGGGATTGTTAAGCGCGGGTCAGGACGGTGACCATTCAGTCTGGACCTTGTGGTTTCCACGTGGTTTCAGGTCGGAAGCATCGAGCAGGAGTTCTATTCACTGGTTCGGCTCAAGCACCAACACCTACTGCGCCATCTCGCCATCAAGTACATCCGATCCGTCGGGAAAATAGACATTTACGTGAGTACCAGAATCCGAACGCAACCAGGGCACTGGGACACACACACCTACTGAGGGAGCGAGGCCGCCGTTACACACGGATCAAAATTTCAGCGGTGCAATAGACTTTGCCACGAACGCAAGCAAGACGTATCTGATGTGGAATTCTCGAACGAAACAGCAGTCAAAATGGTTTCTCTGTGGCAAAAAATGTTTGCCATTGAAAGGTGATGAAGGAAGCCAAGAGTTTATTGTGTCGTGTTACGAGTTGCCGAATCGAGTCACCATGTGAGTTCACTTGGTCAAAAGTTGTGCACTGAAGTTCGCTCTGGAAGAAATGTTGGGTTGGACTTTCTTCAAAGAATCAGTTTTCGGATTGGAATTGTGTCTTCCTTCAGCTACTGACGGAATTCGCGGGTGGCGGGAACCTGGACCGGTTGCTACGCGTCGCCAACGCGCCGTTGCCCTTGGATACGGTGCGCGTGTACACGGCTCAGATCCTGGAGGCGCTGGCGTTCCTTCATCACAGGGCGGTGACGCACAAGGACCTGCGGGTGAGTGTGTGAAAATGCTTGTGCGTGTGTCTGTGTCTGTGTCTGTGTGTCCGTCTATCTGTCTCTCTGTATCTGCTGTGTCTGTGGTGCTGGGCAAGCTTCCACTGCAAAGCAATTTTCGTGGCACTTGATGAAGTTTTGTTCTTCAAGGGCAATTTCATTTTTACCACATCCTCACCTCGTCTTTCTTTCTTTCCTCTTCACGCTTTCTTCTCTCACAGTTAAGCAGCGTGTTGCTGGACAACACGGGACGGATCAAACTCGCCGACTACAGTCTGGGCAAGCGTCTCGCTGACGTGTGCGGCGCCGCGCGTGACGTGACGTCACACGGCGTCCGTTTCCAGGACGACGACACGTTGCCGACGCTCGGGCGCGGGGGCAAGAAGGCGGATGTCTTCAGACTGGTGAGGCACTCAAATCATCAACACTTCTGTTTGAGATGATGACCATCAAGAACAAACGCTTTTGTTGCTCTGTGACATGTGAACAGCTTGTGTTCTTGTCGCCTGAAACTGTAAGACGCTGCAGAACTCGTCTTTAGCTTCCTGAATGGTCCACAGCGGTATCTGAATCTCTATTGGACGTTGCAGGGCCTGGTCGTCCTCTCATTGGTCCAAGGTGAAGTGATTCGTGATGCGACGCCCAACGTGCCAACCTCGCTGCCGTCCCAGCTGCACGATTTCCTCACCAAGTGAGTGCGAAAGGTCACCCCCAAAAGGAAGTCAAAGAACATATATGGGAAATTAAGTTGTGCAAGGCCAAGAATCAAAGGTCATGTGCTTGGTTTGGGGGGCAGTCCGTGCAGAATTTTAGAATTGTGATCTCTGTGGTGCTTTTTGTTTCCGGCTTGTGTGTGTGTGTGTGTGTCTGTGTCTGTGTGTCTGTGTGTGTCTGTGTGTGTGCGCGCGTTCGTGTGTCACGTGTGTGTGTATGTGTGTGTGCATGTGCCACTTGTGTGTGACGCCTGTGTGTGTGTGCATGTGTGTACGTGCATGCGCATTCGTGTGTCACTTGTGTATGTGTGTGTGTCGCTTGTGTGTCACGCTTGTGTGTGTGTGTGTGTGTGTGTGTGTGTGTGTCAGATCACGTGTTGATGTTTGCAGGTGTTTGCTGAAGGACGAGCGGCACCGCTCCTCCGCCCACGAGCTGCTCGAACACAACTTCATCAAAACTCCGCTGGGGGGCGTCCCGTCGCCCAGCCGCGGGGCGGAGCTCAAACAGCCGCCCAAACCAGGTATGCACCCACCCTCCGCCCGCCCAAACGAGGCACGCTGCTTGAGGCACACATGTCCAGGTGAAAATAAATTTTCCTCTGCGGACCTGCGATTTCACACTGAAGGGCGCCTTCAGTCTCCTTCCACCTGACGGCGGCCTCGCAGCGCGTCTCAACGCTCATTCGCGTTCTTGTTTCTCTGCAGACGACTCGAGCTCAGCGCTGGAGGATGCGGAGGACGCGCTGGGCTCGATCCCCTACATCCCGACGGCCGCCTCGCGACTCCAGCGAGACTTCACCATTCTGAAGTGGCTTGGCAAAGGCGGCTTCGGTGACGTCATCAAGGTGACCTTCGCGCTGACCTTGAACACTTGATGACTTTGAACGACGTATTGGTTTCGTTCACTTCATTCATGTCCTGGTCTTGCGGCCACACATTTTTTCTTTGCCTTTGTGAAATTTTTGGTCTCCATGTGTCTGAAATTCTGAAGGGATAAAGCTTGCGTGTTCACAGACTGACATTTTCAGTGACCTTGTTTCACAGGAATTTGGGGGCGGGGGATGTCCACAGAATCTTCTGCAAAAGTGAAGACGTGTAACAGTGTTTCACGTGTCTCACTACGTCGCCGTCGTGTGTGTTCAGGTGCGGAACAAGCTGGACGGGCGCTCTTACGCCATCAAGCGGATCCGACTCAACCCGCGTCGCACCGACATCCGGCGCAAAATCACGCGAGAAGTGAAGCTGCTCTCGAGACTCAACCACGAGAACGTCGTCAGGTGAGCGCAGGCCCTCTGGTGTTAGTTTCCGTATCGCTGGACACAGCCTTGTGAAACTGGGGACTTGCAGCGTTGTCATGATCACATCTGCCAGCGCAAATGAATTCTTGCATCATTCTGCTGTCGGAGCTCACTAGCGTACAGAAATTTGCTGACGTCAGCCACATGTGTGTGATTTGCTTTCCGCATTCACGGGACATGTTCCTGAGACCATCTACGAAGACTCAGCTGACGTCAGCTCAGCTGCGCGCTCGCAAATTTTGCTGACGTCAGCCACGTGTTTGTGGCAGGTACTACAACTCGTGGATCGAGACGACTCAGGAGGTGGCGGAGAGCGAAGCGTCCACGACGCTCGGGGAGGAGACGACGTCATCGTCGGCTGCTCCAGCGGCGGCCGGGCCGGGAGCGGCGGCGGGGGCGGCCGGGGGCGACACGCCGGGACCTCTCCACAACAGCCTCGGTCTGCGCGACGACTTCGAGAAGTTCGCTCCTGCCGAGGTGAGGAAGGAATCAAGTCTCCACCAAAACTGGGGGATGTGGTGCTGCAGATTCAAAATTTGGCGACATCGGACTGTTGAAATTTCAACACGCATTATCGGGTGGTTGGCCTGTGGTGTCGGACTTGTTTTCACGACGGTACCCAACACAGTCAGTTTGGTCTCAGTGGTGATCACTGGAACGTCATGTGCTCTCCACGTGTGCGGCTGTGAAACACGACCCGGATGTGACGTTGCAGGTGTCGGGGTCTGTGGAGTGGAGCGTGTCCGTGAGTCACATGACCTCCAAGGACGGGGATTCCCCCGGCGAGGACGGAGATTCCCCCGAGGACCCCAACGACGTGTTTGGAGCCTCGTTCCTGTGAGTAACAGCTTTGCGCATGCGTGAAGTCTGCATCACGTATGTGGAGGCGTTGTGCTACATTGTAGGTTCGCCTCGAGTCTGCTGAGCGTTTCTGTGACGTTTCTGAACGTTGCGTCCTTCGAACGTCGTCACCAACGTCGTCGCGTCTGTTTCAGGCCGTTTCCTGACGACGACGATGACGACGACGACAGCGATGAGGAAGACGGCATCGTGTTCGAGGGGAGCGACGCGCAGGCGCCGCAGGTCAGTTCGACGCTCGCGGGGTCCCGGTTTTTGGTTTCCGGTCTCTGGTTCCCGATCTCGGGGTCCCAGTCCCTGGGCTCCGGTCCTGGGGAACTAGTCCGTTCCAGTTCCCCAAAACACCTGGAGTCCTGGTCCGTTTTCGTGTCAGACGCTCAGCGCGTTTTGAGTGGGGTCTTGTTTGGTGTGTGTGAGAGACGCAGCAGCGTTGTCGGCGCACTGGTCACGGTGCAAGTGTGTCTTTGAGTCATTCTCTGAGTTCCAGTTTGAGGCTTGAGTTTTGCCCCACACGGTCCGGGTGTTGAATCGCAGGGCGCGCTTTCTCGATGAAAACCGTGAACAGTCATGCTCTGTGAAAACGTTCTGTGCGAAATCCGAGTTTGAAAGTCCTGCTTTCTGCTGCAGGACCCCAAGGTGGCGGGGAACCAGAGCGCCTCGGGGAAGGAGCTGTCCGAGGCGCAGCCGCAAATGCTGCAGGTCCTCTACATCCAGGTGCGTGGCGCCCTCTGGTGGGAGTTTCTATTGGGGCTTCCTGCGTCCGTCTGCGTTTGGTTGCCTTGGCAACGTGTGATTGACTTGCACCAGTCCACACGATCTGTAGAAATGTGAACCTGGTAACGCAGCTGTCAGGTTGCAGCCCTGTTGAGAGTGTTTGTGCTGGCGCATGCAGATGGAGTTTTGCGACAAGAGTACGCTACGCGACTGCATCGACGCCGGGCTGTGTCTGGACCTGGAGCGAATGTGGCGCCTGTTCCGAGAACTGATAGAAGGGCTGGCGCACATACACGAGCAGGTGAGCTGCGAGGACGTGTCAGGGTGTGGCGCAGAGGATTGGTTGAAGTTATGCCAGGCATGTGCTGACTGCACTGGCAAACACAAACTGGACTCCAAACGATGGCGTGAGAGACAGAATGGCAGTTGTGTGTGGACAGTGCACAGATGAAAGACGGCAGAGAAAGGCAGAGAGTTTGGTCATTTGTGAAACTTTCTTTGAAACGTAAGTTCTATCAATGCACAGATGTGTCGACAAAACAAACCAAACACCCATCTCTCATATATATATTTGCACACATCGTTTGTTTCAGGGGATGATCCACCGCGACCTGAAGCCCGTCAACATCTTCCTGGACTCTGACGACCACGTCAAGATCGGAGACTTCGGCCTCGCCACCTCAGACATCCTCTCCAAGGTCAGACTTCCCTCTGCAAGGTCAAAATATCTTGAGCAAGGTCATACAGTCTTCAGGGCAGGTAGCCATGCCAAAGCCAGATACACGATCTGAGTCTGATGGTACGCAGTAGAGCCTCCCCCCACGCACACACATGCATACACACACACACACACACACACACACACACACACACACACACACACACACAGAGTTGCGCCTCTTTCAGAGTTCCGGGGTGCTGGACCTGAGTCTGAATCCGTCGACCCTGTTGGAGCAGAACTCGTCTCGGTCGGACAGTCTGGGCGTGGCCGCCGAGGGGCTGACGGGGAAGGTGGGCACGGCGCTCTACGTCTCCCCGGAGATGATGGTCGGAGCCAAGTACAACCAGGTGCGTGGGGCAGGGCGAGGTGGGTGTGGTGTGGGTGAAGTATCATGGGTAAGTGGGGCAGGGCGAGGTGGGTGTGGAGTGGGGTGACGTGGGGTGAAGATGGGTGGGGCAGGGTGGGTGAAGTAGACAGCCTTTTGGCAATGAGGTGGTGGGTGTGGTGGTTGGGGGCGGGGGGGGGGGCAAGGTGAAGTGAGGCAGGTGGTGTTGGTGGCTGTGAGACAGGGTGAAGAGAGGGGTGATTTTGAATTGGGCAAGGTGGCGTGAGGTGAGGTGTGGAGCAGGGTGGTGTGGGATGATGCAAGATGGAGTGGAGTATGTTGCTGTTGTGTGAGGTGGTTTGGGCAGGGGGGGGGGGCAGCGAGGGTTGGGTGGATTAGGTGGAGAAGGGTGGAAGGCGCGGTTTGTATTGCCGGTGACAGCAGTGAATTTAAGAGCAGTGGGAAGAGTGCTTCGAAACGACCAAGCCGATGCACAAACTCATCCATTCTCTCCTTCCCTCCTCCGTCCCTCCCGCAGAAGGTGGACATGTACAGCCTCGGAGTGATGTTCTTCGAGATGAGCTACCGCCCCCTGGTGACCGGGATGGAGCGGGTCAAGGTGCTGTCCGAGCTGCGCACGTCCAGCGTCGTCATCCCGAGCGACTTCGACGAGTCCGAGCGAGCCAATCAGGTGAGCGCGTCCTTCAGCCAATCAGATGCACGGATTCAGACTTCTGCAAAAACTCAGGTGGAAGCTGTTGGGAGTTGCCACAAAGCATAAAATTTGAGGACAGGGATTAAAAAGAACGTTCCTTTGGTTGTGTGAGACTTTGTGACCAATGAGAGGCGTGTTTTGATTTGCCCGACGTGACGCGAGCCTGTGTTCGCGCAGGCGCAGATCGTGCGGTGGCTGTTGAATCACGACCCCGTGAAGCGGCCGTCAGCTCGCGAGCTGTTGCAGTCGGACCTGCTCCCCCCACCGCACATGGAGGAGGCCGAGCTCAACGAGCTGCTCAGGTGTGTGTGTGTGTGTGTGTGTGTGTGTGTGTGTGTGTGTGTGCAGATGTGTGTGTTTATGTGTGTGCGTGTGCAGGTGTGCGTTTCCATCAGTCTGTTGTTCCACACGCACATGTGTGTGTTGACAGAACGACATTTGCTTTGTCGACCTGTCGAGGTTTCCTGTGCGGAATTGCTTGAAGAGAATCAACAGGTTGGGTTGAAGGGACGGCTGAGAAAAAGCATGCAATGTCATGACTCGCACGTGTTTTGTATGTTGCTTCAGGTCAGCTATCGCGAACCCCGAGTCGCGCTCGTACAACCACATGACGAGTGCGCTCTTCTCGCAGCCCGTCACGCCCGCCTTCGACTTCCTGTACGACACCGACATACACAAGGTGACACTCGTACGCAAAAGAGACAGCAGCAAATTCTAAGTTGCAGTAGTTTTTCAGCATTGTTGACAATGACAAGAGCAAATCTTTCTCCTGTGTATCACAGACGGGTTGTTGCAATACAGCGTCCATTTGGTCAATCAACACCTCCGTCCATTTCTTTCTTCATCAGCGTTCTTCATCCATTCGTTAATTCTTCGTTCAGCTCACTTCTTTCTTTGACCCCTTCACTCTTTCTCTCGCTCCATCCTTCCTTCATACCTCCTTCACTCCTGCTTCTCTCTGTCTCTCATACAGGCGGTGCGTCCGGACGCCGCCAGCGACGCGGCGCAGCTGCACGAGCAGGTGACGGCGTCGGTCCGGCGCGTCTTCCTGCGTCACGGCGCCGTGCGCGTCGCGACGCCGCTCCTGACGCCGCGCTGCGATCTGTACGACGCCGCCGATCAGTACGTGACCCTGATGGACCGAGGCGGCGCCGTGGTGGCGCTGCCCTTCGATCTTCGGGTGAGGAGTGTGTGTGTGTGTGTGTGTGTGTGTGTGTGTGTGTGTGTGTGTGTGAGCAACAACAAGACCCGCACTCCAAGATGGGTGAGATGGACAGCCAAATGAACTGCAGCATCACAAAGAATCGTGTGTTGCACCCAATGCTGAGGCCTCCCCTTGCCCCTTGTGTTGTGGATTTTAGGTACGAATTCAGGCATGAATCCGGCACCCTTTGTCGCACCAAGAATTTTGCCCCATCACTCCTTGTAGCTGTAGTACGAAGGTGGTACGAAACATGATTTGCGGCTGTGGCCACCTCAACCAACACCTGCATCCACCCTTGGCGTGAAAGATGTGGGCCGCCAGTGGTTGTGCGTCCCCACGTTGTTCACGTGTGACGCGCAGTGTTCTCGTCGCGCAGGTCCCGTTCGCGCGGTACGTGGCGCGCACGGGCGTCTCGGAGCTGAAGCGCTACAGCATCGAGCGCGTGTACCGGGAGCGGCGCGTGCGCGGACTCCACCCGCGCGAACTCACCGAGTGCGCGCTCGACATCGTCTCGCCCAACTCCGCCAGGTGGGCTGCGTGTGTGCGTGTGTGTGTGCGCGCGCACGAGGTGAACAGTGTGTGTGTGCGTGCTTGCATGAGTGAGTGAGTGACTGAGTGAGACTGAGTGAGTGAGTGAGAGTGAGTGAGTGAGTGAGTGGGTGGGTGTGCACAAGGTGAGTAGTGTGTGTGTGTGTGTGTGCATGCGAAGTGAGTTGAGTGAGTGAGTGAGTGTGCACGGGGTGAACAGTGTGGGTGCGTATGTGTGGGTGCGCGCGTGAGATGAGCAGTTTGTGGCCACCCATTTGTGCTTTCTGGCTGCCTTGTCCTTGTGCTCTGATTGGCTGTCTCTTCCTGTTCTCTGATTGGCTGTCTCTGTTGCAGCATGGTTCCGGACGCGGAGCTGCTCGTTGTCGTCGGTGAGATCATCGCTGAGTTCCCCGTCCTGCAGGTCAGTTTTCTGAGGCTGTATTGAATCCATGACGTTCACCTACAGCCGGAACCAAGGACCAGGATTGACAACCAAAATTCAATCACAGAGTTGGGCTGCCCTGTTGGACCGCACACAGGCTCTCCAGAGGCTTTGGCCCTATTTTCAGCCTTGTCCTGTACTTTGTCTCTGTGCGTTTCAGAGCCGGAACTACTTCGTGCGCATGAATCACTCTGCACTGCTCACCGCCATCATGCTGCACTGCGGCATTCCGCGCGAGATCCACCGCGACGTCTGCGCCATCCTCGCCGACGCCAAGGTGGGTGACGTCACCAACTCTGACGTCACAGACGTGTTTCACGTTTTGACTGAGGCTATGCACAAGAAGTTTTGGTCTTAACATTCGCTTTCACTGTGGCAACATTCAATCAACGTTGAACTTGCCTGGGACCGATGGTGAACGCGAGTGATAAATTTGCCCGCGTCGCCGGCGCTGTGTTGCAGACGGAGAAACAGACGCGGTTCCAGGTGCAGACGCGTCTCTGCAGCCTCAACCTGAGCGACGACGCCGTGCTGACGCTGACCAGGTTCATGGAGGTGGAGGGAGACGTCGGCAAGGTCGACCTGAGGCAGGTCACCAGGAAGAAGGACCAGGTGCGTGCGTGTGTGTGTGCGTGTGTACGTGTGCTGTGTGTTTTCGTGGCTGTGTGTGCGTCTTTGCACGCGAGCGTGCCTCTGTGTGTGTGTGTGTGTGTGTGTGTGTGTGTGTGAGTGTGTGTGTGTGTGTGTTTGTGTTTTATCGTGGGGTTGACATATCTCCACCTCGCCGAAAACATTTTCGGTGTTGTAGTTATTTTCATTCGTTTGACTGCAGACCGGCTCGCTGGCGAAGAAAGGGCTGCACGAGCTCGAGGCCATCAGGAACCACGCGCAGGCGCTCGGCTGCAAACTCGACGTACGTGACGTAACGTCCTGGAACGTGACACAGCGTCCTCGGGGAACAACTTCCTTGAAGAGGGACGTCACCTTTTTGTGACGCAACGTCTTTCACCGTTGGCGCGCTCAAGGGTTCAGTCCTTGTATTTCAGGACCTTATGTTCAAATGCGCCGTAAATTTTGGCGTGAAATATTTTCTGACGTGACGTGACGTGACATTTTCAGCTGAAGCTGGCGCTAGGTCTCGTCTACAACGTGCAGCACTTCAGCGGCGCCATCTTCCAGGTGGCGGCCGGCGTCAAGCGCAACCGGCGCAACAAGCCGGTGCTCGACGTGCTCGCCGCCGGGGGTCGCTACGACGCGCTCGTGAGTATCATCGCACCGACACTGGAGTCGTTACGATCCGCTTGCGAGTCTCATCGCTTCGGTCGGGCGACTCCGGTTCATCCAGTACACGAACAGTGCAAGTCCTCGTGTGGTATTCAAGCTCACTTGCGCGCAATCCGCAATCCAGTCAGCAACGTGACAGTTCAACCCACAGTCCCAACAGACAGGAAAAAGAGACTGAAACCTGATGTGGCAACGTGTGCGCTAACCTGGGGAGGTGCTAATTGTGCGAAGTCCCTTCAGGGCAAACACATGGTGGTATTGCGGTACAGGCAGCCTGGGCCAGAGTCTCCGTCACACTTTGTCCCTCCCATGGACTTTGTCCCCCCTGTGGACTTTGTCCCCCCCCCCAGCAGACTTTTGCCCCCCCCCGGACTTTGTCCCCCCCATGGACATTGTTTCACCCCCCATGCTTGGTCTGAGGGAACACCTAATGGCAGTTGGTTCTGCAATTGAAGCCCTGGTTGAGATTTGAGAGGGATTCAAAATGTCAGATTTTGGGGTCTCTGATTGATAAAAAATCAAAGTTTTGCTCTTGTTCCAGGGATCACAGGCTGGAATTACAGTGCAAGCAGACACCCATTGGGGTACTCTACAAGTTGCACATGGTTTCATTTCATTCTGCCCTGATGAGATGTTTTCCACTGAAAAATTTCCTGACTATACCCTTACATTTTTGGCAAGTTGGGGTGGGAGTCAGATTCTTCAACTTGCACTCGGAAATGAATCTCCTGGTCCAGAGGAACACAAAATGGCAGTTAGTTCTGCAATTGAAGCCCTGGTTGGGATTTGGAAGGGGTTCAAAATGACAGATTTTTGGGTCTCTGACAGATGAAACATCAAAGTATTACTCCTGTTCCAGGCATCACAGGCTGGAA
>JAAUXT010090776.1_pt1 | contig 29041 bp, 29 predicted proteins | sample 7278171 | NCBI WGS metagenome assembly JAAUXT01 (sample SAMN14350112, study PRJNA611818) | marine sediment metagenome | isolation source: surface marine sediment (1.8m) | place: French Polynesia: Moorea | collected 2018-08
AGGGGGGGAGGGGGGTACGGGGGGGGGAGGGGGGAAAGGGGGGGAATGGGGGGGCAGGGGACATTTCATCCACCTTGCCATATACAGCACTACCACATGGTGCTTGCCCTAAAGGGACTTCGCACAATGACAAAAATACAAATCAAACTTTGATAAGGACCATGTGATTTTCTTGTGAAACAACCACGGAAATGACACACATGGCAATGTGAGTTGCCACGTAAAAATGTGGCCTCAGACCTCCGCGTGGACGTGTTGCATCGAAACCTCTCTAAAGTCCGCTTCAGTCTCCTGGCCATTCGTGGTCAGTTGGGACAAGTCTCTCAACAAAAACCACCTCAATGGAAACAGAATCGCGCTTGACTTTTACCTGTGTTTTCACAGAATTAATTTTGGGCTCATTTTCATTCGTGTCGTCGACAGAGAAACAGGAGCGTCCCGCGAGGCGCGGTCGTGATCCGACGAATTAGAGACGCACACATGTTGGCAAACGAGAGACGAATCTCCTGCTGAAATGTCAATGTAAATATTGGAACAGCATTTGACGGGTCAAGTCCCTGTCGACTAAAACGCGATACTTTCTGATGCTGAGGAGCGTGTACGAAACATCTGAAACGGTTTCGTCTCTGCGTCACGTGCCAAACCAGAACAAGTTAGAAACCTGCAATGGGTCCGAAAGGGATTACAATAAGTACAGCAAGAGAAGAGAATTTGGCAAACACACACAGAGTTGAGTCCAGTGAATGACGCTGAATTTGTCGCAAAAGCGGTTGAACTGACAACCCGACGAACATTTCTGCTGCACTCAGCCCCAATGTGGGGGCGTCGCCACCAAAACATTGACCTTGAAATGTGAAACGCTGAGTCTTTTTTCAGAGGGTGGAGTGTCGATAACAAACTTGCAGATCCGTCCCGCGATACTCATGAGAAGAGGAAACTCGCACTGATTGACGAACTGCATCTGGTCAGCCAGGGTCCGGGTCTGTTTACAGGGCTGGGCGCCAGAATCGCTCCTGTGTTTACAGGTTGTCGCAGTGTCCAGCGTCTGGTCAATGCCGTGACCAATCTGAACTAGATTTCAGGTCAAGATCAACCGGTCAAGCCTCTTGTACCCGCAGACTCTGCTTGGAACGTTATGATGACAGAGCTTGACAGAAAGTTGTGTGCAAATGTTGCTGTCGACCACATCGTGTTCGCATCCTGGATGGAAACGAAGGAGAACAAATCCACGGAAATAATAACCAAGTTGTTGTTCGGTTGGAGCTTGAACACTCTGCAGACTTCGCGGGCAGGAGAGCGGGGGATCCAGTTTTTATGCGCAGTCCTGATTTTGGCACGGTTTATCACTATCCACTGCCAGTAAACATCCACTTGTTCGTGAAACGGTGCAAAAAGCAACTTCCTCCAAACCGTGGTCGTCTCAATCTTTAGACGGGTGAAACAAGACCCTTCAGCCGCGCTCTGCACAAATTGAAGCTGATGTTTTCTCAAAGGCCTCCATGCTGGGAGCCAACAACGCCCAGGGAGTTCTTTTCACTTTCTGGCAAAACGCGAGAAAGTTGGAGCGTATCCGGTGTAGCCGCAACAGGTGTCGACGATAAAAGGCGACTCTCGAACACTGTGATATCACAACCTCTCCCAGGTCTCTTTTTGGGCGCGTGCAAACGAGGGTGCATTTTCAGACGTGCCCCAAATCTGGATCTTGGGGGACAACTTTCAGTGGTGACCTGAACGTACGAAGATTTGGGCCAAAAAAATCTTGTTTTTCCACTGCCTTCACTGTGAAGCACTTGGCAGGCAGGAGTTTTGAGAGCGAGTCCGTGCGGTGAACAGCAGGACGAGAGAAGATTGAGTTGCATTGAACGCTTCATCTTGATCAAAACACTGCAAGTGGAAAACTAACAAGTACACAAACAAGCCGAGTGGGGTGGGATAGGAAGCACATGGACCCACCGAAGCTTTGTAGTTTTCCCTCTGAACTTTCGCTTCTGCACCGACTTACAGGAGGCACAATAGCCAGTCCCTCCGTGGGTATTTTTGCCTGCTTGGAAAGAACGAGCCCTGTATTTTGACTACTGACCATCCAATGCACACAAACACGCCAGCTGGGCTGCTGCAGGTATTTCCACGCCCAAACTGCTTTCACATGCGCCACCCGCAACATGCTTTGTGGAAACCTATTGTGTCTGCACAGCCTGTTATCTGCGGTTGAAAGCATCAGAACCAGACCCAGCACAGGAATCAACGTGTGGCAACTTCGGGAAAGGGGCGCCGTTGCGAACTGAGACCCCAGGCACTCGGCGATGAGCACACCGATCCTCGCTGATGACCAAGGTCCAGCCACTTCACTCCAGACTCCGTGAAAAGCTCAAAAAGTGGACCGAGCAAGGATCTGCCCTGAAGTTCACCCACAAGTTCACCAGACAGCTCGTGCATTCAGTCTGCCTGCGCCTGGCTGGAAACGAATACACGAACGGGTTTGGAGCTGCGTTCACAGTAATGACTGCAAAAACACAACTGCGCAATTCAGATTTGCACATCTTTCTGCAATGCAACGAAATTGAGCAACTACATGTTTTTGGTCGTTACTGTCGAGACAGTCATGGCAGACACTTTTCATTTCGGTCGCACTGTGGAAAACGTATCTCTAATGGCTGATACAAGTTGCACACGTTGTTCTGTTTTCCACAAAAGGAAATGCTCCTCCTCCCCCTCATGTTGATTGAACATGTAGAAGCTCCAGCTGCAGCGCGGCCAGCGCCGCAGAAGCTGCTGTCGGCGACATTTTCAGGACCGCGGATCCAGGGCAGCGCGACAGGCTCGGGCTCAAACCAGTGCTGCGGCCAACAGGACTGTTGATGTGTCTTGATTTGTGATCCACGTCCTGAACACTTCAGATCGACACAAAACTTTTGAATTTGCCAAGAGCAAAACCAAAATCGGCGGAGAAAACTGCTGTTGCAGAAGCAGAGAACTGCACTTCCTTCAGGAAGCCGGCTTTTCAGCTTTCATTCATTCGGGGCAAATTTCCAGAATTTGTGATTCCAGTGCATCACGATCCTGTAGACGTCTGTCTCGTTCTTTATTCCCTTGTGCATTTCTTGTGATTCCGAAGGTGAAATTGATGTTCACCAGTATTCCTTATGTCTTCGTGTTGTGAGCGCAACCGGACAGACCCTCGCAAAAGCAGCACCAGCAAAATCCACCGTTGCAGTCGAGATATTTATTCAAAATGCTTAAAACTTCCAAAATACATTGTTTCAACATTCACGAAGCTAGTGAAAACATTTTTCTGATTGCCTACCTTGACTGAAGCAGACGAACAGCGTGAGAAAATATCCGCAAAATATTTTTGCTGCCTCCATCGTGAACGACATGAAACGAGTGAGGAAGCCTCGATGTGGCGCTGTGACGTCACGCTGGGATCCCGAGCTTCATTCATCACTGAGGCCAAGCAAATGGCGCGTTTGATTCAACCACAGAGACATACGTGCTGTCATCTTCCGTTTACTTCCCCAATCTTCCCGCGATACATGACAACACTATCATTCAGGCATTTCTTGTGAGCCAAGCACTGCCATAAAATGGCCTCACGCCTCTTGGGTGCTGTTCGATTTGCTGATCTGCCGGATCGCTGTTTCCGACGGGCAGCAGTCCGTTTTGCGATCTGTCTCACTTGCAGATTGATATGAATCGGTCAGTGAAATGACGTTTTGTTTGCACCAATCCACGGTGATCTGGATCGTCAGATTGATCAACTGAACAGCACCTGACGTGACATAAAGAAGTCATTTCAGAACGCGTGTTTCGATACAGGTGCCTTCAACCCTCCCCCACGCACACTTTACATGTATACCCCCCCCCCCTCCAAGCACAAAAACACAAATGATTGATCTTAAAACAATTTATTTCTAAATAAATATCTATGTACAATTTATCATTACAAAACAGCTTGAACACGGACTGAATGAATGAAACAAAAGTCGATTATTTACACTGTGATGAAACACAAACCACGATTTTCACCGATCGATGCAGAATCCGAGTATAAAACAACCACGGGAACTGAAGTCACGCCAACAATTCATTCACTGAAACAAACTTTGAATTTTGAAGTCATTCATCCAATTCTTCTTGTCTGTCCCTGAAACGCTTCTGGCCAGATTTGGCGTCTCCTTCAAACAACGTAACGCTCGTACATTTCCTGTCAACGGGAAGAGCTCCAGAGCGCTAAACCTGGCCAGCAAGCGTTTCCCCCCTTTCCTCCCACATGTATCTTTTCTCCGAGAATACAGATCTGTAAGCATTGTTTGTGCATCGAGTAACAGTTCAAGTGGAACGTCTAGCACTCAACACGTCTATCTACTCACCCGTGCGCATCTATTGACACGACACTCACTCCCAGAATAAATAACAGCGGCGTGCCACAAGCGAGTCCAAAGCGAAAAGCTGCACAAAACTCACGCGTTCCTAACTACCGAGCTACCGATCCACTGAAGGTCTTTTCCCGCGAACACAGCAAACTTTCAACGACACTTCTGACGCACAAGACGCAACTTTCGTCCCTGTCCTTTTATGCGCCTCAAAAACAGACTGATATGCAAGGACAGGATAACAAACAATTCCCTGCAACGATTCTTCACCAAGCGTCACCGGTGACGAGCTTTGCTTTGCTCCAAGTGACTGAATCAAGAATCACTCGACTCACAGACACAAGTGTCACCTGGTGGAAAATCGTTTCTTTACATCTTCGACAGAGGAAAAAACGACTAGATACAGAAGTTTCTCCAGCTCTTTACCGAAGATATCAACACTCCGTAGCCCTGAACAAAAACCTGCGCACGAAACAATGAAAGCGTTTTACATCCATGTCACAGACACAAACTAAATGTCACAGCAACTGCGTTGAAACCAATTCACGTGTGCTAAACTCATTTGTACATTGCACACAAACTGGGAACTGAGGAAGGAATCTGTCGTATTCTACATCACAACCACGCAGGGTCGAGTCTGGAGACACTGACCCGAACCAACAGAGGGAGCAACTCGCGCGATCAGTCGATAAAACCAGTCAATTCGATTCATCAATCGATTAAAAGCGGCAGCTGTGTCCGTGTCGGTGCGTCCAGCCTCGACCCGCTCACAAAACACACGGGTGTTACGTATCACTGGTATTTACATTTGACAAAACCAAGGTGAGTACCACACATCACTGAGTCACAACGAAGCGTGGGATAAACCAAGAAGCGCACAACAGCAACGTCACACTCCGACCTAGAGACGCCGAGGTCTTTAATATATGGTTGGGAACAATTCTCACACATTTGTGAACTTGCACGCTGTCACATTTTCCTTGCGTGTTTCTCGTTTTCTTCACATTTACTTCCTTGCGCGCGTCAAAGAGATGGAAACGACCGAATGATTCGTGACATGTAGCACCACATTCTTCTCAGTCTTCCATCAGACATCACGTGTTATTCATTCCGTAGTAAGTAGATCTCTTTCTGACTGAACAGTACGCGTCAAAAAATTCGTTGCAATTGTATCTCATAGCAATGCAAAACATGTCATCCTCTGACGCAACAAAACCACCACTCACATGTTGTCTGCTGCATCCTCGCGTCGTAGATGTTCATTTACACAACCCGAGTCGATGATACAAGTCGCACGTGGTGGCGAAACGCGCGCGGGCAGATGTCGTCTCGCCCACAGAGGAGAATCACTGTCCAGCAGTTTAGTATACAAAATATACGTCAACCGAGAACGCAATCTAACTGAGGTCTGGATACAAGTTCTGTTGGAAAAATTGGATTTGATTTTCAATTCCTCTTGGCCAGAGGAAAATTCTGACAGAAAGAAAAATCCGATGAAGAAAAGTTTTATGAGAGTAACTGAGTTGATCCGCCTGTCAGGATGGAGATGGATCTCAGGTGGCGACCACGTGACAAGTTCCTCCGTGTTCATCAGAAACGCGCTCACGTGCGAAGCTCTCAAACTTTACATTTCTGCTGAAGCCATCCTGGAAGTTTATCATAACTTGTTTGTGACATAACATATGGCGTCACTATTTCGTTACGATCTGCCCTTTAAGCATTCGATATTCGCACGGTCACTGTCCGGTCTGACGCAGCTGTCAATTGTGAATGAAAACACTTGACAACGAAACTGTCTGAACTTCGGAAGACTCGTCATTTGGGGCCACGCTGTACACAACTCCCTCCTGCCCAAGACCTTGCACCTGAACAAAAATGACTAAGTGTTGAAACCCTGCAACCACAACTGTTACCTCTGTGTACTGTGTGACACTGGATAATACGTACATTGTGTTTCTTGCATTCTCATATATTATCCTTCGATCTTTATAACATGCTTTCCAAATACAGAAGTGTGGTAATGATAAAGTGACTAGATACTACTATCATTGTCAACATTTTGCAATGACCTGTAGATTGTACAGTTGGAATCGAGTGAAGGAACACACCGATCATCGCCCACAGGGCCGAGTGAGGGGTTCACTCTGTCAGTGCTGCTCTATGTACAACTGATGTCCATTGAAGAAATGCCCGAATGAGGCCAGAACGAGATACGTATTTCGTGCGCTGTTCCGTGCAGGATTGATGTCCATGTTGATCGTACTGTTCAGGATCGGAACACATTGAAAAGTGATGCACATTTGACAGGAGCTCACGTCGGATACACGGACACCACACACCAGGATGTGCAAGATAAACGTCTGAAAAGACCATCTGCTTTTCGCTTACGGCACCTCAAATCAAATCTTGGAACAAACAAATGCGACAAACATTTGTACACTTGCGACAAATATATTGGTTGTCTGTAATTTTGACGCGGTGTAATACTTAGCGCTAAGGCCTCCTGTTTCAGTTGCAAACGCTACACGCTCTTCACGCGAAGACAAAAATCGCGAGGAAAATCCATTTATGTGTGTGGATTCTCTGTACAGCTCAAAAATTAACATTCTCGTGTTTCTTACCAGCTAGGAAAAATATAAATGCATTTTCTGATTTTAGAAAAGCAGATGTTGAACGTAGCTCCACTGCACAACAGGCGAGGCGGTCTCTCCACCGAGAAGCGACCACTTCGTGCGCGCACATTCGTACAGAGTTCTATTTTACAGTGAGATAGATTTTGGTCATAGTCCATGCCTTTACACATTAAAATCTGCATGCAGAGATAAAAACATGCGCGTGCTGGAAGAATACAGATTTGTACAGTGAACAGAGCAACAGACCATCGATTCTTGGCGTGTCAAACCTGGGGTCTGCGCACGCGACAGAAATGTTCACAAAGAAAGAGTTGTCGTTTTTCGCTGGTTTCGAGGCACGCCGTCCAGCCGCAGCTTTGGTGAAGTGATGTCTGCTGCTGGCCTCTGAGGCTGTTGTGGAAGCGGCTCCTGCTCCCCCCGGAACCTCGCTTCCTGTCGCTCCTCTCCTCACTCTCACGCAGCCCGCACAGGATGCCTGCACGACGTGCTGTCTTGGTAAATTCGTCCACACACACACGACCTTCTTACACCGAGACTTTCTCTCATTCCAAGCAGTTCCGCACAAGCCTCCGGCTTTGCACGTGTTGGTCATCAATGCAAGTCTGCATTTCTCTCCAAAGCAACAGCGATACAGTTTATGAGGAAGGCTTTTTCCACGAAGCAGTCTTGATTTTCAGTCCATTGTCCACGTCGATGGAGCCTTTTCCCATCTTTCTCCCACCTCAAAGTTCAGTTCCAAATCACAATAAATAAGGACTGAGACCAGAGTTGCTGTCCGTCGCAGACGGGAGACAGTTCGGATGTGAAGTCAGCACACAGCCGCACTCCGAGCTCAAGCGAGAGCTGCGTGGTGACGTCACACCCTCTGGTCACTGAGAACTAAACTAAACCTGGGGTGAACGCAGAGATATCCAAACAAACAAAACTGTTTTTGACTGCAAAACTAAGGAGTCTTCAGAACCAGCCAGGGAGTTGGCAAAGAGTCCTTCACCAAAATTTCCAGGTCATTTTCCCTGGATGCGCTTTTCGATCCAGATCCGTGTTGTACTGTTGTCCGATCCAAAGAAAACAAAGTCATACAAAAGAAGAAGATGCCAGTCCATTGCCTAGATGTCATGTTGCGTGTTGGGGAGTCGACTCGTCGCCGCCTGGTCACCTGTCGTAGGCCTGTACGAGGCCAGTCTGACTCAGGCAGAACAGACGCTGCTCCACAGACTCCTTGTCTACAACCAAAGAACAAACAAATCAATCAGTTGACGATGCATACTTACGCAGACCAACCGAACAACTTCGCTGTGTGCTGCATGGAAACAAACTAAACATTTCGCAGTGCGGCGGCGAGAGCAGTGATTCCAGCAGTGCACACACGGCTCTGCCTTCTAAAAAGCTTCCTTCGCGAGTCGTCCTTGACCCACGCTTCACGATGCCGGGTCAGATGTACTCACACTTGGAGAGGAGGCGCTTGTCGGAGGCGTGGTGCGCCTGCTGCCCGAGACCGTGGAAGAGAATCTGCGCGCTGCGGTAGCGCCGGAAACACTGCAACGGAAACACGTGACTCCAGAGACGCCGCCAACAACGTGACGTGGACTTCATCACTGACGCCATGCACTGAGACCTGGTACAATGCTCTGTACGCGGATTCCTGTTCTTGTCTAAACACAACGTCCTCAACACACAACACCTAGTGCGCGGCCGACCTCGGGTGCAGAAGAAAGGTAAATTGCACTCACCTCGTGTGGATTTCCGAACAGCTCATCCAGGACTGCTGTCTGGCACTGCAAAACACGACACACACCCCTTCAGCTCAAGCAAAGATATACAAAACGAGAATGACACGAAACAAATGTCATTGTTCCCAGTCAGTCAATGTAGTTTGCTGAGGAAACCGCCCGCAGTGCACGAGTCCTGATGGCGAACGCACCAGCTCGACGGCGTGTACGTAGATGAGTCTGTCTGCGGTGACGGAGGCGTCCGTGAAGTCCGGGTGCATCCGCGCGCCGCCCTCGTGCAGGTGTTTGCACAGTGCCAGCGACTGGTTGTAGTGGGTGTGAATCTCCCTCAGCACCTAGCGGCGGCAAAGTCAGGCGATCAGCACATCGCACATCCAATGGCAAAGGACAATCGTTCTTTCCGAATACAACTGTTTGCAATGACCATTCCGTGTGGTCTGAACCAGACAGTTCACCCTTCACAAAGCCGCGCACACACGCCACGAGAACACACACACACGCACACACACGCACCGCTTTGACGGTGGTGGAGAGCTGGAGGCGGTTGCGGCGCACTTCGTCGCGCGCATGCGTCAGGGCCGAGTTGAGCAGCTGCAGCGCGCGCACGTGCAGCACCAGCTGCTCCACGCGACGCTGCGCCTCCGACACGAACGACACGTTGTCCATCTGCAAAGCGTACAATTCACGTCACACATGCGCGTCACGTCCTGTGCAAATCTGATCCACGGCACAAACAGTCAAAGTTGGTGTTTCAAGTTCTGTGACCTGTCAGAGGGAAACTCCCTTCACATGCGCAGCTGCAGTGACTCAATGGACACACAAAACAATTTTTCCTGTCAAGTTGATCAAATTTCAGAGGCCCAAGTGTATGAAGCAGAAGGAGGACAGGTACCTTGAACGAGTTTCCGTGTTTCTGGTCGATGGACTCGGAGATGGGCGAGCTGCGTGACTGGGCGAGTTCGATGATGCACTCGACGAGCGCGAGAACGAACGTCAGCTTCGCTGCTGTCTCGTTGTGTTCCTTCTGTGAACACAAGTGTAGACGCGTGAAACGAAGAAAATACAACTGGTTGGAACGAGACTGACTGCGAAAGTGGTTGCCCAAGGAACAGACGTCTCAGCACTCACGTCCATGAGCGTCTCCTCGGCGAGCTCGGGCGCCACGAAGCTGATGGGCCCCTCCATGTTGAGCGGCGACTGACACAGCGGCGCCACGCCCCCTGTCGGCGACATGTCGAACGTCGCCGAGTGGCGCCGCAGGCGCGACGGCGTTCCCGTGGCGGCGCCGGCGTCGTCCCGGTTCAGCGACGTGTTGGAGGCGTTGTAGGGAACCATGACGCCGCCGCCGCCGCGACCAGGCGTCCCGCCCACCGCAAACCCTGCAGCATTCAAGTGATTGTTTCATTCAGAGCAGAGGGTCATGAGCTGTCAGCGAGTGTGAAACATTTCCGTCACCACAACAGGCGCTCAGCTTCACTGACTGATTTGATGTGCAGACAAGAGAGAAGCGCAAAGTGTTTCCAGGATCAGCGCCGGAAGTGTCAGGTCCGCAGCTCACCGAGTTGGTTGGTGGGAGCGAAGGCGGCCTTGAAGAGCTGCTCGGACAGCGCCGGGTTGGAGTCGGCGTGGCGGAACATGTGGTGCGGCTCCGTCGTGCTCGGGTGAAGCGGCACGACGCTGCGACCTGCGCGACCACAAACAAGTTCCCGTTGGTTCAAACGAGAATCTCAATTCACGTACAAACAACTTAGCTGCTCCAATGTGTGTGCTCAAACGAGAGGAAACTTCCACCAATGTTCGTTTTCACGTGAGAACTGATTGCCAGTGACTTACAAGTGAGAAGTGCCATGAATTTGTAGTTGAACGTGTTGGGAATCAATCACATCGTGGGTACGAGTCCCGCCACCCTTACCGTCTACAGTGAAGCCGATGGCGGCGATGTTGTCCGGGTACGTCTTGTTCCGGTTGTGTCCGAACGGCGTGTGGATCGGACCGGAAGTTGACCCGCTCGGGCTCGGCGTCTGCGCCGTCGCCAGCGCGCCCAGCACCCCACCAGGGGGGGTGCCCGTCACGTCGGCCGCCGTCGTCGGGAAGTGGAAGCCCGACGGCATCTTGCTCGGGGAGCCGACGATGGTCGGGAGCGACGACGGACCTGCGAATGGCGGAGTGCAAACTAAGCGCCCCGGAGACGTACCTGCAACACAACACCGAACACCACTGCGCTTAACCGCTACAGGTGAGGGTTTCTGGTGCAGGAATCGACCTGCATTCCACACACATGCAAGGAAGGTGGGTTGGGTTCAAATCAAATTGCTGTCAGACTGAAGCATGAGAGAGCGAAACGTGCTCATTGCTCCCACATTAGATCTACAGATCAACCAAATGCTGGGACCCTCCGACGTCTGACTTCACGAATTACAAAACATTTTCTGAGAGTTGGCTGAGCCCAGACTGAGGAGGCGAGTTCATGCTTTACTTCTTGTCACCAAAACTTAACATGAAGACAGAACAAACGATTTTCACTCCAACATCAAACTTTAGTTCCCGTACATGCGTTTTCTTCACTGGAATCTACGGAATCACAAATCATGCTCTGAGGCGTCCATTTCAAGCACACCGGAGCACAAAAAACATTTCGTGCAACATGAACAAACACTTGTTTGTCCTTCGACGCATGACATTTGTGGCAAATTGCTAATTTAGTCCCCAAGGTTCACAGCAGACAGTTTAGATCTTCAATGCGCAACGGAGTCTCAGCGTGTGCATTTAAATCAGAAGCTTGTCGTTTCCACAGCCAAACTGAAAATTGCCCGCCCCTCCCGCAGCAGGCTGCGGCGCCGGATTGACTCGGGCGTGTTCGATTCCGAGGACTGCGCCTCGCGCGCCACACCGTCTTCCTCTGGGACCACGATGCGCTCCGCAATAACGGTGCGCGGAATCGAACACGGCCTCCACTTCTTGTTTCCATGACAACGGAGAGAGGACTGACCGGATCTGCGGAGCGGGGAGGTGGACGGCGGCGTGCCCTTGGCTCCCCCTGGTGGCGGCGGCGGCGTCGCGCCGACGCTGTTCTTGCGCCACGTGTTCGGCGGCGTCCCGATCGTGAACTGAACTGCAAAACAGAAACGACGGTGGTGACGATGGTGACGATGCGAAGGCGTCAGCATCGCGGACCGGAGCCAGATTTCAAGAGCGCAAACGCGTTTTGCACTGGTATCCACGAAACGAACTGTAACAATGCAATTTGTTTCGTGTTGCAAACACAACAAACATGTCATCACTCTTCAAACACTTGACTGCGTCAGAAGTGGCACGAAATCTTCAAACCGCAAAATAACAAAGCACACGAAAACAATGATGTGACTGTTTTTCTTCAGGTCAGCGTAGGTGCTTGACAGCAGAGTTTCATGGCCAACACCAAAATCTCACCAATACGTACGCTGAGAATGAGGACGAAACGATCAGATCACGCCAACAAAAGTGAAGGAAGCACCTTTCAAACACATTGTTCAATGCTTATCACGCAGGGTGTGTTTTAATATTTGAACAGCAAGAGCTAAAAATATCTCGCACAAAAATATCTCGCACGTACACACAGATCAGCTGATTCGTGTTTTTGTTTGTGTGTCCGATTCACAAAGTTCAAATGTGACTAAAGTGCACAGAGGTGGTCCACAGAAGACATTGGTTCACACACAGGTGTGGCCAAGACGAGTCCATTCACTGGCAGGACATTAGCGTTCACATCTACGAGTCTTGGTGGATGAACCAAGCCACCGGGGTTCTGAGCAAGACGACGAGCATGGCTCTGACAATTTCACGTTCGGAAGAAATGCCATCTTCCAACGAGGAGAGCGTGCACTTTTTCAAGCAAACTCATTTTCCCCTGGAACACTGAAGCAGCAAAAGCAACGCAGGTTTCTGCGTTGTTTGAAATTCTGTGTCTCGCAGGCATTCTTCCATCACGCCTGCGGTGCGTGCGCTGCGCACTTCGTGCACTTCCATCCACCGACAGATCTGATCATTGTTGTGATACGACTTGATGGAAAACGATAACTTTGAGGCCAACTTTGAGGCCGTTCCAATGCTGTCCGTGCTTCAACACGAGTAGAAATACGATCCACATTTTGCCTGCTGGTGCATTGTGCACGGCACAGTGAAACGAGAAACAACGAACAGCAAGCAAACACGAAGTGATGTGTCATGTTTTCTCAGCAGAATTTAGCAGTGGGAACAAAGTGGATGGATGTTTGTGCCATGTCAAAAATAAATTTGATTTGTGTCAAGAGGTTTGATCCTCAAATTTCACAAACAATAAACAGAACAAAAGTCATTGCTTGCTGAAGGCCACAACTTTGAAAAATAAAATCCCTCGCGCATTCTTCTGGGAAATGACCTGAAGCGGCACTGTACACTTGCGAGCGTATCGTTACAAAATCGTTTTCATCCCAAAACAACCAAAAGAAGTCGTCAGGCTGACGAACTTTGCGTGACAAGTTTAATAAATTTGCAACGAAATTGACGCCATTTTTCAGCGCAATTGAGTCCACTAGCAAAACCACAGGCATCCTCCATCAAAACATCGTGTCTGTTGGCTGGGAACTAACCTTCATAGAAAAAAAGTTTTGCCAGAAGAACAAAGCATTGCAACATTGTGTACACTTCTGATAGGAAAAGGTACTCGGTGCAACATTACGTGATCTATTGCGTAACCTCCCTGAACCATTCACAAAACTGCTTCCTTCAGCAGCAGCTATACGAACCACCGCGCGCATGTGCACCGAGTCTTCCCTGCGCGGGATCAACTGGATCATCCCACAACCTTGGAAGGTCCACGTGCGCCGCACCAACACGTGACACCTTCAGACTCGCGCTCTGACACAAGCGTGACAAAACTTCTTTCATGATGCGAAGCCCGAGAGCGGATTGCACGAGTATTTTCAGCTTCTGATCACATTTCCACACAAAAGGCTTTGAGCGACAACCACACGTGTGTCGAAAGCGCAAAATCTATTCAACTGTCGACGCCATACAAATTTTTCTGCCGACAGGAAAAATACGGACCCGCCCTTCGAATCAACTCGAGCTATAAAATCACTCGACAAACGTTCACTCGGTGTCATTTCTGACGATTTGTGTAATGATGTTTTTGCTGGCGCCGTTCCAGCCACAAACCTCAACCGATATTCTGTGACAGGCGATGTTGAATTGTGGTTGTGCTGTCTTTGGCAATGCAACTTCTCCAAAAACGAACATTTTTTGTCATTCGTCGCAGTTCTTGGTGCCAGTCGCGGATTTATGTTATGTTGAGACCACGAAATCACCACAAAAACAATACTATCAGTTCGTGAAGAAGTTCGTGAAAAGGCGATCTTTACTTGCATTGCTTTTGCATGCCAAAACATCGCTGTAAAATTGGAGACAAGCGCCAAGTCTTCACTCTGATATGAAAACTTTGTTTGCACTTCTGTCCAGAAACAAGAACGTCCCTCCCTCCAAATGCCTCTGAGGGAGACAACAAAGCAACGAGCGACGAGGAAGACAGAACAACAAACTTTTCAGGTCAGGGAGCACCCCAAGGCGAGTCCCCAAGGTGACTTTCAACAGATCTCTTTGGATCCACCTTTTTTCATCTCATAAAGCCAGGTAATTTCAATTTCTTTTCATGTCGACACATGTCCCAACGCCAGAGTTTTTTTCATTCAGTGATGTTGCAATCTCGCTGCGCAATTTCAGCCTCGCACGATTCATTCTCCATCTTCCTTTGCCTGTCACGAGTTGTCAGTTGCGTAAGTAAGATGTTGACAGCAAACTCAACAGCACCTCCACACCTGGAGGTCACTCCACTCAACACAACGCCGCCTTTTGATGAGGTGCACAGCAGTGGAAGGCGGCTTTTCTGCGACAAAACTTCAGGCAAAAGTTCGGTTGCATGAAACGACGCCATTTCCCCGCAGCTGCCCAACGGAGCTGACATTACTGCGTTTTCTTTTCTCTGCTGCGCAACAAAAGAATCCGTCCACAAAGGTCGCAATCAATTAACGCGTTACACTTCCCATTCATAGTTTTTTCTTGGCGCATGTGTGCAAATATTTGATATCTTTCTTGAAACAGAATTGTGTATTTGCGTTGCCAGGTGATATTGAAGATTCTGCGCAATTCCGCTCCCACTCAGCGCTCAGGCTGAGTGCTCAAAGGGCTCGGGGTTCGCGAGGTTTACAAGGCCTTGAGACGCTGCCAAGTCGTTCACAGCTCGAGGTGAGAGAAACACGAAGCGCAATACGAGAGTCACATCAAATGCGACGCTGCAGATGGCCGCAACTCTGCACATTCTTATGGACGCACACCACGTTGAAAACGTCCTGACTGTGCAGAATGGCCACGCAAACGGGTTCACTCTTTCATCTGCGCAATCCTAAACTGAGACCCGGATTTCCAGTTTGCTATCCACATGCAGATTCGCTCACACAACCAAGTAGGTCTGATCCAACAGATTCTCCCGGCCATTCCCCCGTCAGCTGTTCGCAGCCACAAAAGGACAACAATATCACGTGTCTGGGACGCCACTTTAACTTGACAGTGAAGCATAAATAACTGAACCTGGCACCGTTGTTGTGGTCGCAACATTGCAACTGATATGTCTTGGGATCACCAGCCCGTGTACGCAGTTCGCTCACAATGCAACATTCATCAAGTCTTTTCGATTCTAGAACAAGATGCTGTCACATCAACAAACCGCAAAGGGTTCGACGACGATGACAGCAGCCACCGCGATCTGTCGACACAATCACGTTGACACAGAAGCATGCCATTCGTGAGAAAGTAACTGAGCGACATTGAACACCGTCATGAAATGCGCATTTTCTTCGCCACACCCACGACACGTGCAGCAACTGCGCACTTTCCGCTCACGGAAAGCGTCCGGTTGCTAGGAACGCGTTTGCGTCCTTGGCAACGTGAGTGTTTTGAGATAAGGACCAGGACACGGGCCTGATTTGCTTCCAGGTGTCGGTGACACAACAGAAGTTTATGGTTGCGTCCCGTTGCGGCTGATCACTTGATGACGCCAGCGACAAAAGGCAAACAAACAGGGCTGAGCAATGTGACAAACTGGACATAACAATGGTGACCACGCACACCTGCGTGCACCTGTTCTCTTCAGGCTTTTTCGTTTGGGGCTTGAAAACATTCACTCCACTGATTCAATCGCCAACCGAACCGAGCGTAGGGAAACTGCAAACAGAACCAAGATTCGTTCCCCACGCGCACATGTGGTTCGCAACTTACCCGTTGGAGGCGACATGGACCCGACGTCGGGGACCGAGTCGACGGAGCTCTTCCTGCGGGGAATGTCGCGGGGCTGCGGGGGGAGGTCAGCGCCGGCGCCCCCGGGGTGGCGGCTCGGGGACCGCGCGGCGGCGGCTGCGGCGGCGGCGGCAGCGGGGCTGTGAGACGGGGATGAGCTGCTCCGCTGAATCTGCTCGTACGCCTTCACCTGTAGAGCAAGCAAATTTCGTGAATACAAAGTCCTCCACTGCTTTGCACTTTGGGCGCGTGGTGTGTGGCACTTCAGCTCCTCGAGTGTTTTCGTGCATCATACGAGGATCTATCATTTAATTTTGTGAATGGTCATGATCGGAACCTTCTGCAATTGTTGCGCAATGTGACCCAATTTGTACCTAAGCAGACTGTAAAACAGTGAAAACTGTGTCAAAGAGCTTCAACATGTGCAAATGTTCCGATCATGACCATTCTCAGAATTAAATGATAGATCCTCGTATTTGGGCGAGTAACGGTATTTTTTTCACGAGAACCTTCCTCGCGGGTCAGTGTGGCGCAGACACGGACCTGTGTGGGTACGGGGATGGGCTGGCTCATGTCCGACGGGGTGCGGTGCAGCACGGGGAGGGTGGACGGGCGGCTCGGCGACTGCAGGTCGGAGGCGCTGCGGCGCGGCGTGGCGCGGCCGCTCCCGCCGCTCGGTCTGCGCGGCGCGTGGCGCGGCGAGTCGGGCGAGTTGTCACTGCAAACACGAGACGGACAAGCGTCATCACAAGCACGCGACACAACACACCAGCTGACCAGAAAACAAATGTTCTTGTCCCTCAATTCAAAATTTTTATAATCTCAAGACACGGCACGATGGCTTGGAAGTTCGAGTGAGGAACAACGACCCAGAGCAGAGGCGAGTGGAGCTCCCGACCTGAAGATGGCGTTGAGATCGACGGAGCTGGGTTTCTGGGAGCCCATGCTGCAGGCGGAGTGGTCGGACGGCAGGTTCTCGGGCACCATGACGTATTCGGCCTCATCGGTCGTCATCGGACTGCCGCACCGCCCGCCCACGCTCCCGTCAGACCCGATCTGTACAACAAGTGCGCAACCGTGAGATGTTGAGGCTGCGAGCGCCGTCCTCGCACGCAGAACGACGCGGGGTTTGATCTGAGCGATGGTTGTCGTTCCATTGCAGGGTTCGGTTCCATTCGCTCAGTCAAACTTGACTGCAGGTGGCCTGCGGCGTCTGCCAACGGTGGCTTCCCTGTCACGTTGCGTGGCAGAACTAAGTGGTTTGGTAGAGGAAGTTCTAAAGAGGAAAGATGACAGGAAAGGGCAAGAAGCAACAAATTAGCAAAGTAACAATAAGCAATGTACTAAATTAGATCCAACGACTAACTAGATAAAACGAGACTCGAAACGCTGGAGTGCAGAGAGAGAGAGGAGAAGCGTGCGAGCACTGAGAAGCGGCTGAGGCAGGACGACACTGGATGGCGCCACACAGCTGTTCCCGCACTTCCGCTTTCGGCTCTGCACCGGAAACAGCCGCAGACCCGAGGTGCCGAGCAAGCGAAAACTGGACGGTACCCAAATGAAGCCCGCTTCCTCTGCTTCCTCCACGGTCGGCAGCTGCGCAACCTTCTTGCAGAGCAGGCGCAGGTCGGGGTCAAGCTTGGTGCACTCGCACCGATGACGTCGGGAAGTGGGAGACATTCTGCCTTCCGCACAAAGACAATATTTCCACAAGCTCTTCTTCTTCAGCGGTTGACTGGCGTCGACACGTTTTGATGCCGAACGCGGAGCGCTTCCCGAGCCGGGGGACTCCGGACACCGTGCACCTTTCGTTCCGCGATGCGAAGCTGGAGACTTGGGTGGTTGTGACAATGCAGAGTTGTTAGGCCCAGGAGACTTCTCAGCCAACGCAGATTTCTCAGCCTTTTGCTCTTCGCCGACCGACTCTGCGGACTCTTCCTGACAGCTGAAGAACATTTCTGATTCTCGCGAACTTCCCAGTCCGGAATCCTGGGATTTTTGACGGTGCAATGACGAAGCGGCCGCTTCACAACGAGAACGAGGCTCCTCCTCGCCTTGTTTTCCGAGAGCGATTCCGCGCTGCTGCAAACCGTGAGACTTAGGACGCTGGGGACGAACAGAGACAAAAGCACAATGAAGCAAAGAAGCACATCAAGCAAGCAGAGAATGAAATTGGACAACTGCAAACGCAGAATTGCGAGGTTAGCACGGACACAGTCGAGGAAAAGGTAACTTGAGCTCATTTGGGAACATCCCAAATTTCCTTTGGCTTTGTTAGACTGGAGATCACAACAAGCAGCGGGAAGCTTGGAAGTTTCTCAAAGACATGCAGGAAATGTTGGAAACATGCGCACACGCAACAAACTTGAAAGTCCTTGCCCGCAAACTCATGGCAGTTGAACACCGGGACAAGTTCTTCGACCAAAGTTCGTCGTCGACAGACACACAGAAATGGACATTGCTTGGTCCCCGGTGCGCTCGAGGCGCGGCGGCGCGTACCTTGAGGAAGCCGGCGCCACCGTCCTGCGGGGAGGCGCCCTGCTCCATCGGCTCGGCCGCCGCGCCGCCCGCCGCGCCCACGTGGTCCTGACCGCGCACCCGCCGCAACACGCGGTTCTGTGCCGAAAGAAGCAACGTCGTGTTTGCTGTGGCTACTCTACAACCAACATGCAAGTCGCCAAAACAGACGACGGTGTGCAGTATTGAACTGCCTGTCGCTGCTACTCACGGGAGGCGAGGTGGCGATGTTGGCGGAGAGCGGCGACGCGCTGACGACCTTGACCGACGCGGGCGACTCGCTGCTCGAGCTGCGCGACCGCGACCGCGGCACCGGCATCGGAGACGCTGCGAGAGACACGACGCGTCACACACAGAACCGACACGCGCACTCACTCACAAGTACAACCTCACTGTACAGTGACCACGTGCGACAGCGCCACTGTGAAACAGTTCCAAGTTTTTGGAGGCGCGAAATGATTCGTCAATGCAGTTGGTGGAATGTGGCAACGACACGAAGGAGATTGCACTGGGCAACATTCATTCACTCTTTACGCAAACAGTTGAATTACAATAGCACGAAAATATTAGCTGTCAACGAGCAATTTCGCAAATGAACGAGAAGAATACCCTCGTAGATAGGTGCCACGGCGCGTGCATCTCGAATGGGAACAATTATCCTCCCTCTGACACAGTTCAACGCTGGTACCAATTGACGCCACCCAGACACCAATTTCTCGACGTTGTCGCGAGATATTAGCACGGGAAATGTGCCACTGTCCGTGTTTATATCCTTACCAAATACGCCCATATTTTTCATCCCTGAATTTTTCCACAGAATGCGTACAGTCACCAACTGACAAAGACCGAGGTCCCAGTCTCAAAGGTCGCCCGGATCGGGACACGGCCCTGCTGATCCCACCCACAAAGTGCGTGCAGCGGCGCTGGCGGATCTGGTCGAAATGAGTCTCAAGCGAGGTCACAGCGCGAGGACGAGTTTTACCTTTGGGCCTCATGAACTTGTGCCTGAAGAAGTCGTCGAACTTGATGCGATCCTTAGCGTTGCGCTTGAGCATGCCGTAGAGGAGGCTCTTGAGCTCCGGGGACGTGCCGCTCGGGATGCTGCAACCAAGAGAAAACCGCCGTCAGCACCTCGCTCGCGGGACACACAGGTCGTGGTTGAGCTGGGAATGTCACCCGCGCACAAATGGGAAACTGTCCCGACCAAGGTTTTTACCGCATTTACACGTGATGCTTCTGGGATGCCTCTGCAGCCCACCTGAAAGATTTGACCCAAATCCCAGATTTTGCACCACTGTCCTATTTGCGTGACCCTGCACATGGTTATACTGATAGACAAACCACACACTGCTCAACACAAAACAATGTCCCCTGAAGGAGAAATGTGTTGAATACGATTCAATCCTGTTTGTCAACACTTGAATTGCTGTTGATCTGATGATTATTTGCACTTCAAAGCTTGAAATCGCACTGGAAATTTTCCACGAGCGCACAATACGCGCAATAGCGGTGCAGCCATTCGGAAGTAACAGGAGCATTTTCAACGTGACGTGCGTGTCAAAAGCAGCTGAACCAAATTTTGGCACAAACTCATCGACAGTTTGAAAACCAGATCAATTTGATTCGTCTCAATTGAGCTGATGCACTAACACAAAAGGGCGTCAAAACTGGGCAAATGTTGCACTGAAATTCACTCTGATTGGAAAAACATTGCAGCGCACGTCACAGCAAGTCGCGACCCTGCCCAACATCTCCACCCCCTCCCCGCCTATCAGTGCTCGAGGACGAACTTGGGCGCGAGGTTGGCGTTCTTCTCGTAGAAGGCTTTGAGCTGCTGCGGCGTCTGCGCCTGGAAGGGCGCCTTGCCCGTCAGACACTGGTAGACGATGGTGCCGACGCTCCACAGATCGGCGCGCGCGTCGTACTGCAGCGACATGATCACCTCCGGCGCCTGAGAGCGAGAACATCAATCAATCAATCAATCAATCAGCGAATCCATCGAAGTCGCGCATCTGGAGTGAGAAATCGTCCAACACACAAGTCGACAGGGAGCCACATGTCTGAGATTGATGTTGTGAAGGTCAACTTCGCTCTTTTTTTCAAAATTGTGATGTGCACAGCCTCAGCTGAGGAGCCTCGATCAGCGAATTCGCTCTTTCCGATTTGTGACTCATATTTTATTGATCCCCGACATGTGCCTCGACACAATCGGAAAAGAATGGTTTCAGAGTCAATAGGTAGATCCACGCGAAACGAGAGAATGTTTCTTGCTGTGTGCGTTGGAACAGATGTGAGCGTCACGCAACTCAAGCGAAACGACCCTTTTTTCTTGTTGATCAATTTGTCAACACAGATCATCAGGCTGACAGGCAGCTGTTGTGATATCTGCCGCGTTGTTTGTTCAAGGTAAATATTGCTGCAAATGGGCGCAATTCTGAGACAACCTGCCGTTTGTGCGCGGAGCTTCTCTCGTGGGAGATTCTCCGGTGCATGGCCTCAGAATCTGAACGACACTTCCAGACATCTCTGCTTTCCCTGTTGTTGCAAGTCTCGGAAGTTGGAGCTTCCCCGGCCCCTGGGATCGGGCCCCCTTTGACGCCTGGTCGCGCCCCTGCATTGCAGACTTTTGTGTTGTATGACCAAGAGCAAATGAAAGCACCACTCACCATGTACATGGGCGATCCACACAACGTCACAGCCATGACGCCGTCGTCCAGGAAACGCGCGAAGCCGAAGTCAGCTGCAACGAGACGCGAGCGTCAGCTCAATGGGAACCGCACCTTATGTACGACACAGGCAGCGAGCAAATTGGTACGGGCGAAAGGCAGGCTGAACTGAGTGTGAAGTTGGTGTGATATTCCGAAGAGGGTGGTGGCATTTCGGTTGCAATGAAATTACGCACGAAGCGTGAATCGCACCAATCTTCAACAGGCCAGTTGATCTATTTTGAAACGAATTTCACGCGGACATGCAGCGGCTTTTTCTGGTTCATTCAACGCATGTCAGCAGCGACCCTCCTGACATCGACTTTGTAGGGGTGGGACACGCCTGGTTCAACAGGATTCGGTGATGTTTCCACCGGACTCGGATCTATGTGAGGACCCACCACGTGGAGAGCCTCATCATGTGACCCCGGCTCACAGGTAAAAACTGCAGCAAACCAGAGGATCAGAGCCAGAAGTCCACACAAAGCGGATCGAGTGACGAGAATAGCGACTCGACCGTCACGTCAACGGGGGATCAACAGTGAAACGGAAACAGCACCCGAACCAGATCTGTCATCTCGACTTGATTCATCACGGTTTGTTAGAATTTGAATGGGCGTCTGGCTCGTCTCCGAGAAGCCAGGCTTCTCCACGACACAAGATAATGAAGCCACGACTGATCACTTCGTAATTGTCTCGGATTTCTGTTTGTCCTCACTTTTTGAGCAGTAAATCCGGATTCAAGGCCATCGACAAGAGACCCGGAGCCGAACTCCCAAAGCAACGATTTCTGCTCTCCCCAACATCCAGCTTGGGTAAAAGATAATATCTTCTTGGATCTCTGCCGATGAAACGGTCAGTTGGTCTTTGCGCCAGGACTGACAGCCACAGGGAGCTGCACCGTAGCACGCCATACGATCGTTTCAGTCGTGGCCAGCCAGGTGCCTCTGCGTGCATCCAAATGATGAGCTCGTTGTTCCCAAGAGAGAAGTGCTCCCTCAGTGCTCCTTGCTCCGTCCGTCCCCCCTCCCAGGTTTGATCACCATGTCTACGCAGTTGCTGGTCCGACCTGTGCGGGTCCCTGTGTACCCATGTCCTCGGGCGAAGATTTGCTGACTTTTTCAGCACGTTCAGACGGACAAGGCAAAGCGGAAAAGCCTAGTCGCACTCACTCACCTATCTTGAGGATCATGTCTGTGGGCGGCGGGTTGACCTTGTTGCCGGGCGGTTTGCAGAGCAGCAGGTTCTGGGGCTTCAGGTCTCTGTGCACGATGCCGTGCTCCACCATCACCTTCATCGCGGCCGCTGCGCACAGACAGAGAGAAACACGTCTTAACGACTGGTGGTTCCGGTCAGGGCGGGATGGACACTCACTTTGCAGGGGACCAACTTTGAACATTGAGACAGGTACAACTCAAACCAAAGCAGGTGTTTGCCAGTGTCAGTTCCCACACCCAAACTAGACGGAGCAGTTCACGGCACCGCAACTGCAGATTTACTGTAAAAGTGAGCGAAATTGCCACAAACAGTCGCAGACGAGACGGCTGGGCCTCAATATTGTGAAAACCTTCGAACATCGTCTCTCCTTGACAATGTCAGATCATTTGCCATGTTTGCAAAACGCTGTTTCCTTTGCTCAGAACAAAGACCAATTGTACCTGCTGGGCTGTGCAATAAAACCTGAACCACATGCAGTTCATTCACCAAATTACCCCCAATAAAACCTTTGCAGATTTGAAGTTTTCGTCAATTTTTCGTCTCATGTGTGACAAAAGGAGCCCATTCATTCTCGCAAACTTGGTACACACAGTCGTGCCACTCTTGCAGAAGTGAACCGAGTAAATGGTCCGCGGACAACAAAATGCGGGCTGCATCAAATTGGCGTGAATGGAAATGTACGTCTCCACATCCGCAGATTGGTGTGGTGATCGACTCGAGGCACGTTTCCGCACAGTTCGATACATCTGTGCAGGGCGGCGCTCTTCCCTTGTCAACCTGACGTCGCACCAACAGTTGTTCCTCTGCACTTTACTCACCGATCTGTCTGAGGAAAGAAGAGATGGTGTCCTCGCTCAACGTTCCTTTCGCTGCAAAACACAAACAGAACGAGTTGAAAATCGAGTTCATTTGAAACGGTCTCTGCCTGTGAATGTAAACACAGTGCAACAACCGTGTTCTTGAGAACCTAAAGAACAGTTGATGTGAATGAAAACTTCACAAGTGAACGATTTCCATGCACAGAAAAAGGTATTCGTTGGGTTAAATTGCCGTGTCCTCGCAAAGAAATAGGATCCCAGGGTAACCCAGTGCGAACTAAGGTGACCCTTGTAGGATTCAGCAAAAAGACCTCAAGTTTACAGACACAAGCTGAACGGACTTTTTACACGAGAAGAAACCATCACTTCCCGTGCGGTCGTCTTTCTGGGCAAGGCAACCTGTGCAATGCACTTGATACACAAGTGACGACCTCCAGTTGCTGCCCCTCCCCTGTTTTGACCCAAGAACACTGACGAGAGGGTTTCACCCACGCACGTGTGGTTGTGTAGCTTCTTGGATCGACATGATTTCAGGGGGGGGGGGAATCATCAAAGATCCCAACACGCTGCTCGTTGCGCGCAGTGCGTGTGAATCGGGTTGTTCCAAGTGCGATTCTTTTTCTTCTCGGAGTCGGTCTCCTCAAAATTTGTTTGAAAGAATCTCTGCAAACTCCTTGCTCTCACTTGCTCACTTCATATCAAATATTTTCACATGTCAAAGAGTCGCACCAGGCATGCCACCAAAAAACTCGGGACGCATGACTGTCACAAAGCTTCAAAACTGAGATTCTGTGATGGAACAGTGACGTAACAAATATTTTGTCTTCGACAATTCGCACCCGCCCACGTCAACCGACGCAAACAAGGCGAAAAATATTTTCAACTTTTGACTACATTTCTGTCCAGGAATAACAAAAGAGAAGCACGCAAAACTCCAGCTAAGTGTGGCTTTCAAGTTTCTCCGTCGTTTCCAAGAGAGGGAAGAACCACCACGGGCGACATGGGGCCTGATCCTTGTGGACCGAAAAGTCGAAACGGAAAGGACTTCAAATGCAAACAAATCAATTTGAAATCTCACATGCCTTGGAACATTTTTTCGTCCCTCTTTCACTGTTTCATGTTTTGAAATTGTTCAACTGGCAAACAGGCATACGTGATCTTGCAAAGGTGGGGAATTCAAAAGATACAGTAAATATTTGTTGAGGAAAAGGGGTGGAAGATACGCATCACACGCATGGCTGAAGGGTTCCAAAACAATCCGGGTGGAAAAACGAACTCCGCAAAACAAGAGCAAAACCAATGTGTCTTTGACGGCAGTCAACCAAAAGGAGCCTCAAACCAAGCGTCTAAAGAAGGCAGTAGTTGAGACACAGCAAAAAAAACACTGTTTGCTTTGAAAACACAAAGAGTCAGCTGTTTTTCTCACGAAAAGAATATCTTCCACCCAAGCTTGCCGAGCCTGTTCCTCAACTCAGACCGTTTGCTTTTGGATGTCTGGCCACATCAGCTGATGTCTCACCCGTGCGCGTACAGGTGCACTCCCTCCACAAAGGTGTAGGAAGGGTGCGTTCAAGCTATTGTTGCCCCAAGAGGGAAGTTACCGGGCCACAGGTCTTCATTCCTCCCATATACATTGCACACGATGGCACCCCCGTCCCCAACTCGTATTCTCCAGGAAAGGATCCAATGAAAGAGACAATGCAGATCCCGATCCCCTTCTCCTGATACAATGCACTTCTACCTCTCCCCCCCCCAACAAACGCCCTCCCACCCGACGCTCCGCCCCCCTCCCCTCACTCACCCTGCAGGAAGTCGGCGAGGTCGCCCCCGTCGCAGTACTCCATCACCAGGTACACGTGGCCCGTCGTGTGCTGCAACGACAAAACGGGAAAGATTCAATCAACACTGAAACACACAACAATAAGACCACCACACAAAAATCCTGGGGATAGACCACGCAGTTTGTCGAGGTTTAGCTACAGCCGTTGAAGTCGTTTCAGAAATTGCAGTAACCGCCCACTGACTGCGACAACAACTTCTTGATCTGGTGGATGAAGTTTTGCCTTTTCTGAACTACCAGTTGTGGTTGCTCGGAAGTTCTCTGGGGTCAAGTGCCCTTCCTATTTTAGTGGTCAAAAGTCACTCTTTGCAAAAAGTCAAACACAGATACCGAAAAACAAATCATTGGCTGTTATTTTTTGCTGTTGCTCTGGAATTTGACTGGAATCAGTGCAAGGGACTGCAAAAAAAGCGGGTTTCTCTTCTCCACCATTTGCGATTGCACAAGCTTTTCACAGGTTTGCAGAAAGTACGAGAATTGACAAAAGTGCGCAATACTTGATGAATGCGTCTGAGTCTATTCGTGGGTTGACGTGTCTCTGTTGGATCAATGTTTGTGCGTTGCGAAACTCCACATCAAAGCTTGTGAAATCTCTCCTTAGAAACCCATAAAATATACAACAATAACCGCGTTGCCTGGATTTGTTCCAGTTTACGCGCGCGTATTTTTAGCGATGAACTCAATCCGCACAGAACACGTACCAGGAGTATGCGGTACTTCCACGTCATCCCGGGATCGTGGTTGTTGCCTTTTATGGTCAAAACCAAGAGTGCTCGCACTCAACCTGACCTGAGCAGGGCTACACCCATCATCACGTCCCAACAGGGAAGCAGGAAAAGTTTTGACACGGGGATGATGGGTGAATGCGAGTCAAATGAACAAGGTGGCTCTGCTTCCAGAAAAGAGAACCCAAAAATTCAGCGCAGAATGTGGTCTGGCATCCATTGCAAACTAAATTTCCCTCTTCGATTCATTTGTCAACTGCTCGCGTGTGAAATCTTGTTCATATCTGTCAGCACAGATACGCTGTTTGCAGCGCAAAAACTCGAATATGTCAAGGCGACATGTTTTGCAAGTTTCCACTTGACGACGTTGCCGAAATCGTCACGTTTTGAACAAAGTTCCAATTGTACTTGTGTTTGAAATCATAAAATTCATGTCAACAAAACTTCTCCATTGTGTGAACCCAAATTTCAAATCATCTCGCCAGCAGAAAACAACCAACATCCATCCGCCCCACATTTACGTTCAACATGTCCAACTGACAATGGCTTTGTTCTCAGACCAATCAACTGCTCTACAAAGATAGCAAGTATTCATAATTTGGGTCCCACGACAAGATGATCGTAAACGCAAGCAAATTGCGCGACTATTGTGATCCAACAGTTTGTTTACATTTTCTGCAAAAGCCATTTCCCAGTGCGTGATCAGTACATGATCAGGTCTTGGACAAAAAGGTATTGTTTTGATCAGGTGCGCAGAGGTCAGCACAGTCCTGAGGTACTTGGTGATACACCAAGTACATGTCGAGTAGCATGTATGGATGGCGCACATACTGCGCCTCGGTGGAAGAACAACTGCGCCACATGTTGAGCGCCTCCGCTCTCACTTCATTGGGCAGCGGTTCCACCCTCGGTTGCATTGGCCAAATGATCTCCGGGTTGACCACTCGTGTTTGCGACTCGGCCAAGAGAAAGAAAAGCCCGATACTGCACGCAAAGAGCTGCAGTTTCCTGACTCAAGATTTCTCCCAGCCTTCAGTTTTTGCATCAAACCGTGCAGATTCGCATTCCACGCAAAGGTTCAGAAAAAGGAAACAAACAGATCGGCAAAACTACCGTATCCAGTTTCAGCCTCACATACTTTCGAAAGACTTTTCGAGAGATTGGTGTCCGAGCACTGATTCTGTCACAAAATCAGTTGTGAAGCAGGCAGCGTGAGCACTGCTCCGAGTTTCCAGGGTTCGCGAGTCTTGAACTCGAAACCACAACACACAGCTTGGATGGAAAACGACTGCGCAGTTTCAGCAGCGCTGCTGCCCTTTTGCGGCTTCGTTCCGAGACCCAGAAACGTGTCCTTCCCTTACTGCGCAAAACAGACTGTTTTGCTTCCACCTGCACTGGCGTCAGGTGAACGAACCTGCTTCTGCGCACTTGCGATTTGCAGTCACGTCTGATTCACTCCGCAACGGAAAAAAGAAAGCTGATCGCACTGAGACGAAAAACCAAGGAACAACCCTCCCCTGAGGTGTCCTCCCACTGTGGCTTTTGATCGCTGTGACAGGCATCCTCTGTGATTTTTATGCCCACAGCTTAATTCTGGTCAAAGACAAAAGTCCAAAATCTTGATCTGGACTTTCACTAAAGCTTCTGGTCTCTCAGTGAAGCCGCAGGGTTCGATGTCAGTCCGAGGGAGTACAAACGTTCATCTTGAGAGCGGAAAACTGAAGAAGCACCAAAGCCCCGTCAGTGCAAAGCAATTGTTCGTCTGCAGAAGTGCGGATCCCCAACAGGGTTCTAAATCAAACACAGCACAGGAACAATTCCCCAGCGGAAAACACTCGCAGCAGCAGAACAGCTGCGACTTCGCCACCGAAGCCTCGGTTTCCTGCTGAATTGGCAAGGTGCGCGGGTGCCTTCCAACAATAGAGCAGAATCGGGGTCAACAAGGATTCCCCGCCGCTTGTTGCGTGGAAGACAAAATCTGCCTGGTGCGTCGCTGTTATCACCTGCAGATGGGAAACGGACGCAAAGCAGAATCTAGAATTCAACTTCTTTCAAAACGCACATTCAGTGCTTGGTGACAACATTTGGTTGAAACTTGGTGCCTTGGAAGTTCAAAACACGGGACCCAAACACGCACTCAATGCCTTCAACTTCTTCATCAAGGTTTCCAACAGCCCAAGTTATTCAAAGGACACGAAATTGCCAACCTGTCCAGCTGGACCCGAGTTATTCCCAACCATTTCACCTCCCCCTGAGTCGAGCCTTGTGGTGATCAGGATGAAGCGAGCGAATCAACAACCCATCCCGCAGAGGCGAATCCGTTTGGAATGGAATCTGTTGCTTTCATATCGGATGTAGGTCGCAGCCTTGTGGAGAATAAATGATCTTCATCCATATTTAGACGACACCGCGGGAGCGTGTGGTGCACAGCAGCGTCTACACACGCTCTACAACTGTGGACACATGCTATTCTGGCTCCGGCCCCAAAACGGAGTTGTGCAAACATCAGGCAATGAATTCAATTCAAGTCAAACGGAGTTGCCATTTTGATACACCACGCCAAATTAGGTCTCGTGATCTCAGCAGGGGAACAGATGCGTTTCTGTTCCTCGCAATTCCACGTCAATCAAGACGGACGCGACTCAATATGGTGACTGTCCCCGTCACACCAAATTGCCAGCGATGACGCAATTTGTCGGGTTATTTGCTCTCGCCCACAGCTTCAATGCCTCGTCTCACAACTTGTGAAGCAGGACTAAACTGGGGCTCTTCATCCAATACTTGGTACGACAACGGAATACTGATTCGAGACAAAAGAAAATACCGCGATTGTTTCTTTTCTTCAGGATTCACTGAAGCGACGTGAATCTTCCGAAAAGGGTTCTGGATGTAAAAGACCCAGAACTGAGCGTTTGATCACGGATTCTGATCTGAAGCAAGAAAAGCAAGACAAAGACGTCATCTGCAGAAGCGAAGAACCTGATCACGTTCAGCTCCACAGTCAACATCCCTCCAGCTCGCTGCATCCATGCTGAAGACAGAGTTCTCACACTACTCTCGAGATGAGAGGAGATATCAGAACTGTCGAGCCACGAAGTGGCAAGACAAGTTCATCTCCTCCTCTCATCAAGAGAGTGTGTGAGAACTATCATCTAGCATGATGCTGGTCATTGAGAT
>JAAUXT010099431.1_pt1 | contig 29033 bp, 30 predicted proteins | sample 7278171 | NCBI WGS metagenome assembly JAAUXT01 (sample SAMN14350112, study PRJNA611818) | marine sediment metagenome | isolation source: surface marine sediment (1.8m) | place: French Polynesia: Moorea | collected 2018-08
CATTGACTTGACATCTTGGAATTGCATTTGTGGAAGACAATGATGATTGCACTGACCCAAAAAAAAATTCCCCAAGCCCATTTCAGCAGGATTGTGACTTGCAACGGTTGCGGTACAAGGGACTTCGCACTGCAGTTGCCTTGAGCACTGCTTCTCGTTTCTTCTGCGACCTGGACTCAGGATCCGGGAAATTGATACAGGATCGGACAGGGCTCTGGTTCTTCTGGGCACTCTATTGTTCCTGCAGTGTGTTGAGAGCTGGGGTTGTGGTCATTGTTTCTCTGGGGCGGGGCAAGACTTCGCCCAACCCTGCGCACCGCCCGTTCAAAGTGCTGCAGTGTTTGAGGTGCAGAATCGTGCCCAACTTCCTCGGGCGGTTTTCACATTGGTGACGCGCGGTCGTCTTTTTGACGTCGGCGTCAAAAGTTAGCATTGAACCAAATGGTGGAATTTTTGACGCCAGCCCAGAAAACCCCTTCAGTTTTGCAGTCTTTTGAGCGGTTCGTCCCGTGCGGTTTGTTTTTGAAAGGTTTCAGGTTGCGTTGTTCCACTCACACAATGGTCTGGTCCCCAGACGCTGTCGCCAGGCTTCTGTTGTTACATCACACCACCGCGCCATTCTCTCGGCTCCGTGGGGGGGACAGAGGACGTCCACCGGGGGTGGGGTGGTGGTGCTAGTGGAGGGGGTAGTATTGATGGTGGGGGTGGGGCGGTGGTGGTGCTTGGGTTAGCGGTGGTGGTGGGGGTGGTGATGGTGATGGTGGGGGCGGTGGTTGTGCCGGTGGGGGGGGGTTATGGTGGGGAGGGGTATATGAGCCATAAAAACAAGTTGCCCCAGAAAAAAATCCCCCCCCCCAATTTTCAAGTTCAGAATGACAGTCGGGCTCAGCTCCACAAGGAGGAGTCCGCCCCCCGGACCATCACTGAGAATCCACCAAATTCCAGGGGAATTTTCAAGGACCAGATGCCTGTGTTCTCTACTTGTGCGGCTTCGACAGAGATTGTTCAGAGATTGGTCGTCTGTGAAGTTTCCGTCTGCTGCTTCTTTCCCCTCCAAACTGAGCAGTTGTCTGTGTGAGGTTGATTGAGCCCCAGACACACAGAAGAGCACTGTGGTCCCTTGGAAGAGCGGTGCGACAACACCGCCCCTCGCTTCACTCTCCTCCGAATCCACCCAGTCACTTGTCAATTTACAATCCAGAATCCTCTGGGACTTCTGCAGGGACACAGCACAGGACACAAAGCTTTGTTGCAGGTGGAAGGGGTTCCTTTGACCGCACGCAAACATTTTCGGCCACCCGTTTCGACTCGAAGCACACCAGGCCTGTCGTGCGCGGAAAGGTGAAACTTGACACCCAGCGCAGACGTCCTGTTTCGACAGACACGACTGCACAGGGAAACAATGTAAAAAATCTTGACATCAAAACAGAACTTTCCATGGAGACAAGGAAGGGTTCCTCCTCCTTGACGGAACCCTTTATCCGCCCCTGGATCCGCCCCTGGATCCGCCCCTGGATCCGCCCCTGCCGCAGCAAGCAACAAAGAATCTTTGAAAAGCACAGACACAAAGAGCCTGATGTAATTTGAGCCCAATTCGCTGAGAACAATAGACAAAAGAAACAGCAACAACAGTAGCCCACAGCTTTGTCCACTTCTTTCTCCTTTTTTACAGAAAAAATATTCAACACAAAGCGACGCGTCTTCTCGCTGACGCGTCAGAACAGAGACAGACGCGCACAAAGCTTTGGCCAATTTTTGTCATTTTTGGAGTGAACTGCATCTGCACCTTCGTTTGCGCTAATTCTTCCCTTTTCTTCTGCAAAAGAAAAAAGAAGCACAAAAGCCTGCAACTCTCGCTTGCGTGCATGTCTGAATCAACTTCTTGTCAAAGCAACGAAAGAAACGTCTACCACGGCTGGCCGGCCGACCTCTCTCACGCGCTGTTTGGGCAGCGAGACGCAATCTGTCAGTCTGTCACGCGCAAAATGACGACGAAATCGACATGTTTTGCTTTGCTGAAAATTCTCAAACAAGTTTAATGAAACCAATGCAACAAAATGTGAGTGAGCATTTTTCTTTGGCAACAAAATATGAATGAAACAAAACTTTCTTGGAGCGGAAAAACACATCAGTTGTCATGGTACTCGACCTCAAATTTTACCTTCTTGACATGTGTTGATGACGTGTCTACTCTCTTGAGAACTTGGCTGATTGTCATGCTGTCAGAGCTGTCATGCTCATCAGTGGCATGTCGCTTTGCAGTCGATTTGGTGGCAGTTGCACAGACCGAACTGGACACTGGTTTTGTGTCTCCAATTGCTGCTTTTTCAGCAGATTTCAGCAGACTTTCAGGGGTCTTTTTGTAAGCTCTGACTGCATCAGATCTATGGCCCATACATTCTTTGAGCACTTGCTCGTCAACTCCCTCAGAATACATACGCGTCGCCGCTGACACTCGGAGGCTGTGGTTAGTGAAGTGGCCCACTTTGCCAATTTCTGCCATCAAATTTTTCACTGTTTTGTTGATGGTGTTAATACCCAACGGTTTGTCGCAGTACCAAGTGTGTCCTGTGCGACGTGAAGAAGCCAATGAGTACTTGTATAAAGCATCAGATTTTCTGTCATCTGGCAAAAGACTGACATACTTCTTGTACAAGAGGACGACATTTCTGTCGTAGTCAGAGTGCCCATACACTTTGACTGTCCTTGGTGTAAGTTTCCTTGATTTCAACCCACCCTGGTTTGTTTTGGTGTGGATGTCCTCTTTGTAGAGGAGGTACTCATTGCCTTCTGAGTCCATCTGGACTGTTATCTGAGGATCGTGTGGCGGACATCGGAGCGCGCGTTGTTCTCGGCAACCACAAAGCGCAAAAGTCAGACCTAACAAGTACATCAGTGTCGATCTGAGTTGGTCTGGTTGCATTTCTCCCAAGACTCCCTCGTCCCACAACTTTTGCTCATCATCCACTGATATTGGTTCTGCAGATTTCGCAGCCTTACTGATCCGCGCGAGTGCGCGTTTCTTCATAAGATTGTCGAGTGTGTTTCTGACAGAAATGAATGGTTTCCCATCCATGAGTTTCCAATCTTTCCCCTGCTTCTCCAAGTGTAATTGGATCATGACAACCAGACTGTACAACGTGTTCCCGGGGTAATCTGCCCCATCTTGACGATGGACTTCATTCAGGAAACAACAGAGAGACTGAGCCAACTTATCAGGACAGATCTGTTCATCATACAAATTCACACCTTTGATGTCCCCCTGTGCAGTATCCTCCAAAATTCTCAATCTACACCATGACATGAAGAGATTCACTGCCCATACAATTTTTTATCAGTGGAATCAGCGAAAGTTTTGCCACTTAGCTTGTGCAGTTCATCAGTTGTACTCACAGCTTTGAATCAGGAGGTCAATGGGGCGGTGTCCTTCGTCTCGATTTCGGTCTTCAATTCAACACTTTCAATGACACAGTCATCCTCAGAGTCACTGTCCACATAAGGCACAAGTCCAGGATCCTGCACATTTTCTTCTTTGTCATTGTCGTCGCTTCTGGAAACAGTTTGTGAGGGTGCAAAGTTGTCGTCCTCAGAGCCTGCATCGTCATGATCACCGTCCTGCTCGGAATCTGTGTCACCGGCTGAACTGTCGTTGTCTTCATCACCGGAGTCTTCAGAGTTCTCTGTGTTGCTGCCAAAACGTAGTCTGAATTGGCCTGTGGTCAAATTCTGCGTGGAAGTTGTTGCACCACTGCCAAAAACAAAAAAAACAGAAATTGTAGAACCTTCGTCACAATACTTGTCCGCCATGACACCAAAGTTCAAGGTCACGAAAGTCAAAAATTCGTCGAAAACTCATCAGACAACAAACAAAACATGTTGTAGTAAACATCAAAATTCATATTTTTCCATAAGCTTTCGAATGATATATTACTCGAGTCATTTTGAACACAAAACCTACACCCAGAAATCCCACCTCTCATTCAGCCCGGCAAACAGGAAACGACATGGCGACCAAAACAAAACAAACGAAAAAAACAAAAAAATTCACTTACTCATTGTCAGGATCAAAATCCAAAATCTGGAATGTTTGGTTGTGTTGCCCAGCACTACTGTCACCAAGAATGTCCACTGTTTCGTCAGCGTCACTGCTGTCATCGTGTGAAAACTGTGTGTTCTCCATAATTTCAGGTTAGAAAAGAATGTCAACAGTCAAACACATGTTAATCGCTCACTCGCTGGAACAAAATTGAAGTCTAGGCTTGTGAGAGAGGTCAGCCATACAGCCGCGGTAGACGTGTGTTCAGTCATCAGTGACGAAACATGACCCAATTCGATCTGGTCACGGTTGCTTGCATCGCATTTCCGGTCACTGTCGACGTGTCTTGAACTTGATGACCTTCTTCATGTTCTCGAGCTGACACTCTCAAAGATGAAGAAGGTCATCACGTCCGCGACACGATGACGAACACAACCAGAAACTTGTCACTCACACCCAGTGACCCGATCTCACAGTCACGTCTCGCCACCGGAGACTGATCCCTAACATATTACACACAATTTGGCGCGTGTTGTGGCAAGGTGTTCTTTGCGTGGCTGACAAGACTCAAACAATGATTTTGTCACCCGCGATACAGGAATTGAAAACTAAGTGTGTGGGCAGTGTTAGCGTGTTGTACCTGCGAATCTGGGACAGAGAGCTGTGGAACCCCTTTCCCTGTTCAAAACTACAGGAAACATGTTTTGCTCTGCCAGCCAGTTACTCTTGAGACTGAATCAGTTTTCACATTGGTGACGCGTGGTCGTTTTCTTGACGTTGGCGTCAAAATTTAACATTCAACCCAATGGTAGAATTTTTGACGTCAGCACAGAAAACGACCGCGCGTCACCCAATGTGAAAACCACTTGAGACTGCCGTTTTGTAAGTCCAATATTGTTGAACTGTGAGACTGATACAAAACAACATGTCAGACTGAGACTGTAGAGCTATGAGACAGAGACTGCACAGCTAATTTGCAAGTCGACTTGCAAAGGCTCGCACCACAAGGCGCACCCAGACTTCTTCTCACTGTTCCACAACACTGCTGTTCTTTGTGAGGACAGACAGGCCTGTTCAACGATCGAGGAGAGACGCCAACAAGGCCCGTTTCACGTTGGTGACGTCACGCGTCACGTGCTTGCGCGAGACAAAGGACGCTGCGTCGTTTTGTCGACGTGACGCCCATTGACCTGTTGCGACGGGCGACGCATGACGCGTCCAGTGTGAAGCGGGCCACGAGACGGGCAAGATGAGTCTGGACTAAAAGCCTCGGGTGCTCAAAGACACGGATAAGGCTTTGAAGCCGAAATGCCACGCGTCCGTTTGGAGTGGCGTGTCCTCAGCGCTCGGCGCTTTGAACGCCGCTTGACAAGCGCGGCAACATTGACAGAGTTGAAGTGTCTCAGAGATGGAGAGTAAGGGAGGAGCGGCTGGAGCTGCTCAGGCCAGTTCAGGCCGGGCGTCGCGTCGCTGCGTCATCGCGCGCGTGTGTGATACGTCACGCGTTACGTCAGTGGACGTTGCGTTGTCACGTTGGATTCGTCACGTGATGAGTTGTACCGCCGCTGCTGGGTGTTTGGGCGTTGTGGCGTCGCTCGCCATCACCCGGATCTGGGATGCCACCCACCCCGCCCCGCCCCGCCCCACCCCCTACCCACGCACCCTGCCCCGCCCGTCCCGTCCCGCCCCGCCCCACCCCGCCCCAGCCCGGCTCGCACCGCCCCACGCGCGTCGCACCCCGTGTGAAGGCGGTGGGGGCTCCCGGCTGCTCGGGTGAGGAGCGCGGCAGCCGCCACACCGCACCGCGCGGGCCCCGGCTCCTCCTATCACACTCGAGCAGAGTTCCTGCCGAAAGATGAAGCGAGCTGATTGAAGCCAAAAAGTCCCTCCATAGAATCAATACCGGGCCTGATGAAAGGATAATAAGACATTGCCTTTTGAAAGATTACAACGCCGAGGCCTGTCCTACATCACATGCTACTGAGAGAAGAGGCCGCCATTCTAATCCCGCTCCCCAAAGGCGAACAAAAATCATTTATTGAAGAAAGTTTTGGGAGGCTGGCTGGGAAGGGATTTTCCGCTTCCATAGCGTTGTGGCTGCGCGTGATTGATGCGCGTTGAGCCGATGACGTCATCAGAGGTGACGTCGCGACGGCGCTGTACAGGCAGCCCCGGGTACCCCGAACTTTCTCCTGAGTAAAAATCTGTTCGAACTGCTCCATTTCTGATTTTGTGTTTGTTTGGGAACGTGCGGTTGCAAATTTGTGTGAGAAACGAACTGTTCGTGCAGTTTGACTCGCGTGTGATTTTCGAACTGCCCGAGTTCGAATTCTCCGGAGCTGACTGCAGCTGATGTTCCCAATGGCCACGTTCGATTTGGCAACCCGAACAACCCGGGTCACTGAATTCTGTCTTCTCATTGGCTCTTCAAATTGTCTGGCCAATGGAGGACAGATTTCAGCGATCTGGTTTGTTCAGGTTGCCAAATCGAACGCGGCCAAAAGCAGGAAATCAATCCACAAAGGGAAAAGGAACACGAATCCCTCACAGAGGAAAGACGCGTCGTGCTTTGTGTCAATGTCCGAGGCCGATGGGCGGTAGCGTCGTGGCGTGGCAGCGGACATTGACCTGCACGATGACGTCATTGGCTGTAGCGTTGAGCGTCGTGGCGTCGCAGCGGACATTGACCTGCACGATGACGTCACTGGCGGTAGCGTTGAGCGTCGTGGCGTCGCAGCGGACATTGACCTGCACGATGACGTCACTGGCGGTAGCGTCGTAGCGTCGTGGCGTCGCAGCGGCCATTGACCTGCACGGTGACGCCATTCCTCCAGTATCCCCAGTCAATAGGTGCTGCATCGACCCTGGCCGGGGTGATTCAAAGCCTCGTCTAGCTTTGACGTCTGTGGAAGGAAAGAAGCTGCGGAGTCCACGTACAGTGATCCTTGCTGAGCCTGGTTCACACGGGGCGCGTTCGATTTACGTGTGCGGATGGCCGGTGGGAGATGGGGCGAAGTGGGAGAAGTCAGCCATTTTGGTTCACACAGTGATCCTCGCTCAGCTTGATTCACGCTGGATGCGTTACGCGTGGTCGTGGTCGCTGCGTCGTGGTCGCGAGGTGATCCACACAATTGGCGCATCGCACGACGCTTCCGGTGTGACGTCGGTCTGGGCCGCGTGGCATATTTCACAACACCGGAGCGGTGGCTGATGGGTGTGAGAGAAATACTCGGGATACGACACGACGGAATGAGACGACGGAATGACGCTGGCGAAGGTTCTCCACCTGGTATCAGAGATACGAACCACTGTCTGCACGGTGCAAATATGGAGCGGTACGGACACATGTCTTCTGAATTTGCGTGACTTGTGTTGGGTCAGATTCTGTTGAGTAAAGCGCAACGTCGCGCGGTGGGTGGCTGCGCAAGCGTCGACCTAGGGATGCAGCGGCCATTGAGAACTTTCAGCAACCACAAGTGAGGTTGGGTTCAGAGCGAACACGAATCTGAAGGACGTTACGGAGACCGGGTGCACGGGCAACGGCAACACGTGTGAAACACGCGCAGAGCGAACACGAATCTGAAGGACGTTACGGAGACCGGGTGCACGGGCAACGGCAACACGTGTGAAACACGCGCAGAGCGAATCTCCGCATTCCGTGTCCTTTTGAATTCCTGACCACGTCCGTGTCACACTGTATACGTTGTGCATTGTGCGTGCGTCGTGCGTAGCGGGTACGTCGTGCGTAGTGGGTACGTCGTGCGTTGTGTGTCCCTGCGTCAGTCAATGGCAACTGCCTTGTCGCTTGCAATGAAGGGGTTTTCACATCAGGTGACGTACGGTTGTGTCTTGGGCTGACGTCAGAAACACCACCATTGACTTCAACGTAAAATTTTGACGCGGACGTCAAAAAAAGACCGCGCATCACCAATGTGAAAACTACCAGAAACGCCAACGCCAATTCGCTGATGGAACGCGTGACGCATGCGACGTGTGACGGGGCTGAGGCACACGAGATGAGAACGAGGCCCGATTCATCGTCAGACAAGAGGAGCTCCGCCCTTTGTTCCGCAGACCCGCGTCGCAGAATTACCTGGGCACCGCGAGAAAATTGCGCTTCTGCATGACAAGGAGTATTAGGTCGTGAAACCGCAAACTGCGGCCGTGTGGCAGCTATTTCGGGTTCAGCTCTGACGTGGTGAAGCTGCAGGGACTGGAGCGCTGTGTGTGTGTGTGTGTGTGTGTGTGTGTGTGTGTGTGTGTGTGTGTGCGTGTGTGTGTGCGTGTTTGTGTGTGTACATATGTGTGTGTACGTGTGTGTCGGTGTCTGGGTGTGTGGCTGCGTAATGTGTCGTTGACGTTGAGATGCAGCGTCCATGGAAGACTAAAGGAACAACTAATTTCCCTTTTAGTGCAGCACAGAAAACCAAATTTATATGGACAGTCAATAACAAATCACCAAATGGAATCTTTGTCACAGCAATTGGGGCACGTCGGAAAAGGAGCGGACGTGTTTGCTAAAACTCGCTATTGACTTGCACAACGGACGCATGTATCCGGCGCGGTGGACATGATCCAGTTTCGGCGTCAGCATCCGAAGCGATGGACGGTGCGGAGTGGAGTAGAGAGGCTCGGTGCCCGCGGGCGGCTCTATTTGATATAAGACTCCACACACGAGCTCTAATGACTCCTGCCACTTAATTTCATTATTTCCCGCGGCCTCGGGGCAGGACTCCCCGCTGACCGGACTGCTGATGCGGCGGGGATAGTTCTCATGGTGGGACGGGATGGGCGGGTTGGGGCTGGGCTGGGAGGGGCGGGGAGGGCGGGGCAGGACGGGGTGTGGTGGGGCAGGGCAGGGCCGGGCAGGGCAGGACTCCCCACTGACCAGACTGCTGATGCGGGAGGGACGGTTCTCACGGCCGGACGGGGAGGAAGCGAGTCACGTGGGACGTGCGGACTCCGGCGCACGCGCACTTTCTCAACGCGTCAAACGTTGCATCGCGTTTGAGTCAGTAGGCTCTGCGTCACCGTGTGAATACTTGACGCGTCATGCATTGCGCACCGTTTTGATTCAACGGTGCCGCCCGTGTCTTCGACGAAAAAGGCGCGCTGAAGATATGTGTCTTCTGACCAAGCACACCAGCCGCGAAGCTGGAGTGTGAATTCGACGTGGACGTGTCCTGTTTCTCGGTCTCTGCGGTTTTCCCTCGCGTCCACATCGTGGTGTTTGTCGCACACACTGTCCTCCAAAAGAGGACGAAGGAAATCAATGGACAGATTGAACACGATTGAACAGATTGAAAGCGGCTGAGCGTTGCGCCAACGTCACGTCGCCGACGCGACGCGTAAACGTCGAAATGGCAATTTTGACGCGACGTTGACGCGACGGGGCTCCGACAGATGATTTCAAACGTCGCGCTTAAACTCCCCAATGTACCCATGGATCGTCAGCAGGACCAGCGTGACGTGCGCTGTTGACACGGTCAAATATTGCCGCGGGTAAGTCTCGCGCACCGAATCTGAGCACGGCATCGCCTCCAGCCGCTGATACAGAGCAGAGCTCGCGGGGCCCTGGGCTCTGTTCAAATTTACCAGAGACAAGGCGTCGTGTATCTTCACTGACGCATGCGGGGAGAGGGCGTCCGTCGCGATTCACTGCTGCACCGGAGGTCAATACGATGGACGCAGAACAAGCCATGGCAGAACATGTTGGATTCAGAGTTTTCTGTGTGTGCAAGACGCACCTTTCTACGTTGAAATTCTGCATCCTGAAAGGGGTGGGGTGCAGAGTTTACCATCTGTTCTGTGTGACATCGGCACCATAGGTCTGAAAACCAAGGCAAAATTTGCGAGTGTCCTTCACTTGGGTGCCACTCCAATACGGGTGTACGGTACGAAGAGAAATAGGGGGGGCAGCTACTCGTATCACTGTGAGCAACATGGGCAGCAGCTCCAAACAGGTCGCGTACGCCGAGACGGCGTCTTCCCCTCCGCTCCGTGTACGCGGCGAGCGGGCGAGCGAGCGAGCGGGCGACGCCATTAGATTACACGATTGCACCTGTAGCAGATTCCCCACGCCAGGGCAACAGCGGCGGCGTCGCTCGACGTTGCCAGCCGAACCCGGCGCGGTTTGACGTGATGCGTGACGCATCCTGTGTGACGCGGCGCGGTTTGACGTGATGCGTGTCGCATCCTGTGTGATGCGGCGCGGGTTGACGCTGCACGTGTCGCATCCTGTGTGACGTGGCGCGGTTTGATGTGATGCATGTCGCGTCCTGTGTGACGCGGTGCGGTTTGACGTGACGCGTGTCGCATCCTGTGTGACGCGGCGCGGGTTGACGCTGCACGTGTCGCATCCTGTGTGACGTGGCGCGGTTTGATGTGATGCGTGTCGCGTCCTGTGTGACGCAGTGCGGTTTGACGTGATGCGTGTCACGTCCTGTGTGACGCAGCGCGGTTTGACGTGAAGCGTGATGCATCCTGTGTGACGTGGTGCGGTTTGACGTGATGCGTGTCGCATCCTGTGTGACGCGGCGTGGTTTGACGTGACGTGTGACGCATCTTGTGTGACGTGGCGCGGTTTGACGTGAAGCGTGACGCATCCTGTGTGACGTGACGCGGTTTGACGTGACGCATGTCGCATCTTGTGTGACGCGGCATGGTTTGACGTGAAGCGTAGCGCATCTTGTGTGATGCAGCGCGGTTTGACATGAAGCGTGATGCATCCTGTGTGACGTGGTACGGTTTGACGTGACGCATGTCGCATCCTGTGTGATGCGGCGCGGTTTGACGTGACGCGTGTCGCATCTTGTGTGACGCGGCGCGGTTTGACGTGACGCATGTCGCGTCCTGTGTGATGTGGCGCGGGTTGACGTGACGCGTGACGCATCCTGTGTGACGCGGTGCGGTTTGACGTGACGCGTGTCGCGTCCTGTGTGATGCGGCACGGTTTGACATGACGCGTGTGGTGTCCTGTGTGATGCGGTGCGGTTTGACGTGACGCATGTCGCATCCTGTGTGATGTGGCGCGGTTTGACGTGACGCGTGTCGCGTCCTGTGTGACGCGGTGCGGTTTGACGTGACGTGAGGAGTTTTGACCAGGGTTGTTGAAAATTCAGAGGAATGAGGGTGAGGGTGAAAGGGAAACACGTGACTTTTGCATCTGTTGCCACGGGCCACGTTTTACCACTGCTAAAACTCCCTGTTCTGAAGGAAGGGCAGAGCTCTTCGTGGTTATCGCCTGTTCGGTAAAGGGGAGTTACGACCTTTCTCCGCAAGCGTCTATCTCCGGAGCGCTGGACGCCGTTCACGCCGCACGCGTCGTTCCGTGCGTCACTGACCAGGTCAAGGGAAACCACGTTCACGTAGTGAGCGACGTTTGGCGCCTGCGAACGCCTTCGTGACGCGCGTTTTTACGTGCAGCGTGTCCGGGGTAGGGCTGGGCCGCTCCTGTGGGGTTCACTCCAGAAACGTTGTTGGCGAATACAGGGACGCCACACACGAACTGAAGTGTCCAGGAATGCGACACACGAGTTGACGTGTGCAGGGACGCCACGTGCGAATTGACGTGTGCTGGAACACGACGTACCACGCGTCCGGTGTGACGCAGGCACCCAGCATGGTGAGCGTTGCTCGCCGCAGCCTGGGTCCCGTCGCCCCGCCGCGCCCCTCGCCCTGAGCGATAATGAGTGGAGTAATGTGTGGAGATGGGTGGGCCGCGGACACGGCGCGCATCCGAATGACCCCATCACGGGCGGAATGGGCCCGCCGCGACGCCCGAGATACAAACTCCGTGAATGTTGTAAGGCGGCCTGGACATGCGCATAAAGGCGGGTTCAGGTGGTGTCCATACGGGTAGATTTGGTCCGTGTGATCCAGGGTTCAAAATATTAGCGTCCTGTGTCATGTGGTCTTGAGTGTGTAATGTGTGGCGTGCTACGAAGACGCATCAAGCGTCGCGTTCCTGTTCAGGTCAATAGACGCTGCGTTGTGTCTTGTGGAAAAAAAAACAAAACAAGGAGACTTACACGCGCAGAGACGCGCCGCGCGTCTTGCTGTGTTCAGTGGACGGTGCTGGACGCATCAGGCGTCGCGTTTCTCGTAGCGTCAATGGGCGCGTCGTATCGTGTGAAACAAGAAGACTTACACGCGCAGAGACGCGCCGCGCGTCAAAGCTGTGAACAGGGCCTTCCAGCAGACGCGGCGGCGCCTGGGTGGTTTAATGTGCACAAAAGCTGGAAACGCGTGAGAGTCAAGATGGCTGAAAGGTTTTATGGCTTTATGCAAATCGGCCGCAAGACAAGAGATTAGTTGGTAACTGTGATGGTAAATCGGGGGAGATCTATAGCTGAGCCGCTGGCGCGCATAAACCACTGCGGCACTGCGTGCTGGGACGCGGTCTGCACTGAGAGGACGCGGCCAGGCCAGGGCAGGGCAGGGCAGGGCTGAACCAGAGCCAAACAACAACCATGCACGTCTGTTCAACGTTGGAAAGACCAATATTTCGCGCACGTGTGTGTACGAGTGCAATTGTCATTGTGCGTGTGTGTGCGTGCTTGTGTGTGCATGATTGTGCGTGTGCGCGCGGATTGCGTTTGTGTGTATGTGTGTGTGTGTGTGTGTGTGTGTGTGTGTGTGTGTGTGTGCTTCGTTGACAGCAGGTGATTGGACGGGCTCAGGCACCACGTGACTTGGGTTTGACCTGTGAGTTGACCTCCATAACGCGTGCTCTCCACTCTGAACACGCCATGCGTTTGACCCGTGCACTGCTCTCGTTGATCAGAGCTGCAGCAGCCTTACACAGGGACTCAATAGCGAGTTTAAACAGCGACGTTTGGAGCCAAAACTTCAAATGCTGTGTTGCCTGTGAAACCCTTTGCACAAAAAATTAAAAAAAATAAACCTTGGTTTTTGGTCAATTTTGTTCAACAATATTTTGAGAAGGCAGAATCACTCCTAAAATATGGAGAAATCAAGGGATGCATAAAAAAATTGACGTTGAGGTTGACGTTTTTTGATATCAAACGTGTTTAAACTCGCTGATGTGTGACGCACGTCACGTGAACGTGGCCTTGAGCCGCGTCATCATGAACGGCGTCGCCTGCTGCGAGACGCGACGCCCATTTCAGCGCGGAATGGAACGCAAACAGCTCGGAGCGTTCCGCACAGAAACAAAGTGACGACGGTGCCGCGTTCTCTCCCCCCCCCCTGTCGCTTCCTGCGCCTCCTGATCAACGCTGTTTGAACGCTGCGATTCGCCCCGCAGCGAATGTGCATGTTGAAGCCAGATTTCCATGCTCTTCAGTGCGTTGATATTTTGTCTGCAAAGGGCATTGAGACCACAGGTGGCCTGATCACGTGGTACGTTTATGCAGTCTCTGACCCCTGTGACCAGGTCCCCTGTACATAGGGCGGGGACAAGGCGGCCGGGCGCATATTCAACCCAGATTCCCTGTATCTCGGGTGATAAATGTGATGTGAGTGGCTGATAATCATGGTTGGGTGAGGCAGTGGGGACCAAGGGTTTAACGTGGTGTGTGTGTGTGTGTGTGTGTGTGTGTGTGTGTGTGTGTGTGTGTGTGTGTGTGTGTGTGTGAAGGAGTCAGTGCGTGTGTGAATGGGCGTGCTGTGCTTTTACTTCTGTGTGTTTTGTGTGCGCGTCTCTGTGTATGGGTGTGCACGTCTCTGTCTCTGTCTCTGTCTCTGTCTCTCTCTCACTGTGTGTGTGTGTGTGTGTGTGTGTGTGTGTGTGTGTGTGTGTGTGTTCGGAGAACTTCTGGGTATCGGCGGCCGCGGCCGCAGTTCATTTCTGGTCCGCACAGGAGTACGAAGTACTGAGGAACGGAAGCACACACACACACGCACACGCACACACATACACACACACAGAATAGCTGCTGAAAATTCGGGCCACAATGTCAAACGCTGAAGCGGTTGACCCTGATGAAGGCACTTACCCGTCCCGACCTCCCCGGGGTCGCACGCGAGGCGCCCCCGCCGATAAATCCTGATCCCAGGGCGGCGGCGTTGTACGGTGCGTCAGATTGGGCGCCTCTCGACGGCGTCACCGGGCCAAATGAGCGGCGTCTTGGCGGGCGGCGCCCCTTGACCCGCGCCGCGGCGTTCATGACCCGCTCGCGTGTCGTGTCCGATTCGTCTTCGTCGCTGAGCGACGCAGCTTTAGCGACGCTGCGATCACAAAAGCCTCTCGTACGTGACCTGCTCAATCACACAACTCTTGTCTCGACCAAAGGTCTCGGGAAAGCTGTAGATTTCACAGGAACTATTTGTCCAGCGTGTGTGAACCCTGGCGTAATTCTGCTTCACCCTGAATATGTCCTGCGTTGCGTCCTTGATCAGGTCAATCGGCGCTTTGTCCAAGCAGATCACAGACAGGCAGATACGACCGACTCAAAGAGACAAACAAACAGACAAGCAGACATTCAGACACACAGCAAACGGGCACTAGATCTATGGCATGTCGTTTTAATAGGAGAGACAGACAACCAAACAGACAGGCAGTCCACAGACAGACAGACAGACAGACAGACACACACACACACACACACACACACACATCCACTCCTCAGAACGTGACGTCCCTGCCTCTCCTCCCCTTGAGGCCGCGGTCTCGTTTCTGTGCAGCGTTCTTGTTTCCCTCCCGTGAGACGGAAGTGACTTCTGCGCAGGCGCGGCGGGTCTCTTTCTGTGTTGTGTTTCGAGCCCCTCGCGCGGAAGACTCGATTGTGAGCGTCACACGCCCCCCTCCGCCGTCAATACCTAATTTGGCTAATTGAATCGCGACTGTCATTCCCAGCGCAAAGCGACCCGCGGAACAGCAAAGGGAAGAAAGAATAGACTCGGGAGCTTCCGGCTCCGAGAGAAAATTACAGACTTCTTTGTCTGCTGGTGCTGTTCACACTGCGTGCGTCACACACATATACACACACACACACACACACGCACACTGTGTGCGTCGTGCTGGATTCGGGGATGGAATCTGCGCCAACGTCTTTTGGTTTAGTACGGACCCATGCAGTAACTCAAGGCATCTGACCTTTTCCCACACTGGATGCGCTGTGCAGTGCGTTCCTTTTCTTTTGCACACACACACACACACACACACACACACACACACACACACACACACACACACTGCGTGCGTCGTGCGGATTCGGGGATGGAATCAGCGCAGCGTGTATTGGTGGAGCACGACGCAATGAACCTGTGCAGTGAATGGTTAATCTAGTAGGTCTCGGGCCCTTTCCCATACTGGGTGCACCGTGCGTTGTGTCCCTACAAATACACACGCACACACACGCACACACACACACACACACACACACACACACACACACACACAGAGTGCGCTGTGCGTTGTGTCCCTGCAAATATACGCACACACGCGCGCGTGCGCTATGCGTCGCGACACGCGCGACGCAACCACAGGGGCGAAGTCACTCCACAGCGCCCATTGTCGTGTGCGTGTGTGTATGTGTGTGCGCGTATGTGTGCGTGCAGGAAACCAATGCACGTAGCACTACGCGGAACCTTTTCAACACGACAGGTGATACATGTTTAACACTCAAATTCTCCCTCTCGTCTCTTTGCAGGAGTATTAATACTGCTCATCCATGTCAGTCCATACTTGAGTAGCAGCTCAGCCTCAGCCTCAGCCTCGAGAACCTTGGATTTATACCATCGCTACAAACGGCACACGGAGACCGCCGTCGTCAGCTTGCACGCCAGCCTCAATCTCAAGTCGCCGGGCTTTCCGAAATGCTGTCAACCCTTCACGTTCCTGATCGAGTATGGCGGACGGGAAGGTACTGGATATATTCGCCTCCTATTCGATGATCTGGACCTGCCGAAGGCGTCCGCCCTCCAGGTAAGACCACCTCGCTACTGCGGCTGCTCCGGACTGTCCGACCGGTCGTTACCAAGACAACACTCTGCTTGAGGTCCTGCAAGGGCGTCCACGTCACGTGGTAAATTTTTCTGTGTTGTAAAGTTTTTCCAAACAGAAAATGGAAAATGTTCAACATGCAGAGTTTGCGCAGGAAGCGACGTCGGACAATCCGGGTCAACTGTACTGAACAGTGGTTTTCACGTTGGTGACGCGCTGTCGTGTTTTTGACGTCGGCGTCAAAATTTAACCATTGAACCCAATGTTGGTATTTTTGACGTCAGCCCAAAAAAGTGACCTCGCGACACCCAATGTGAAAACCCCTTATCATCGTAGTCGTTAGCGTTTCAGGTGGGTTCTGGTTTCCGGCAGATCTGTGGATAGTGCCCACCTCGTGCGAACCCCGAGGACGTTCCCATCGAGGCGTTTTGCATTGGGGAGCTTTAGCAAACAGCCTGTAAACCGGAAAACGCAAACGTAACTTTTGGTGCGCTGTGATGGCCAAAAAGTTACGTTTGCGTTTTCAGGTTGCGGGACGTTTGCTGAAACTCGCCATTTGTGGTGCTTGTTCGGAAGCAGTTGGATTTCGAGTTGTCAGAGTTGACGTTGGGTGGGGCACAGTGTGGGTTGATCAGGTCGGTGTGCCGCACACGCCGGATGTCGCGTGACGTCACTTTGAGTTGTCCACGTGACCCCATAAGTGCGCACATGCGCAGTATGAATTGTGTATTGCGCAGGCGCAACGAGTTCCCGAGCTTGTAGCAGACCTTTCGCATGCGTCTTGCGTGGCGTCTTTTGCGTACGTCCCTGCACACACACACACACACACACACACACACACACAAGCGTGCACACACACACACACACAAGCGTGCACACACACACACACACACACACACACACACACACACACATACACACACCTCACTGTGCCGTCTTTAGAAACAGCTCATTCAAGAGCCAGGCCATTGTGAGCGGCGCATTAGGTTTATACAGGAAGAATACATAATTGATGGGCGCCAACCTTTAGCTACTTCATCTCTGTGTATATTCTCGTCCCGCGGGGATTAGGAGCGATGCGCGGCTGGATTGACTGTTAATGGTCGTCAGGATTGATGTCGCGGTGGAGACGCACCGGGAGCTAATCACCCAGCGTCCCTCCGCGTCAATCGCGACGTTGCGCGTGACGTACCTGGTGTGTCTGTGATACGCGGTATTTATCCGTATCCGCCCTAGAGAAAATGGCGAGAGGAAGTGCTGTGGCAGAAGGGAGGTTTAGCGTGGGAGATGTTGCGCGTGTGACTTTTCCGTCTTTTCAACGGGACGTCAACCCAGAGAAACAGAACGTGAATGAGCTGGTTCTCTCAGGGAGGTGGAAGGGTATTGCGCTCGTGCACACGCTCGAACATCCATGGGTACTGTACCCAAAGACAGCAACGGCAGCGCAACCATTGTGAACTTGTTGCGTCTGATGCGAGTTTGGTTCTCCCAATGTGATCTTGACGCATCCAGTGTGAAAGTGTGAATCTGGCTCCTCTGGTATGAACTTGACACACCCAGTGTGAACTTGGCGCTTCCGGTGTGAACCTGACGCTTCCGGTGTGAACCTTACGCTTCCGGTGGGAACCTGATGTTTCCAGTGTGAACCTGATGTTTCCAGTGTGAACCAGGCCCCCGCACACAAAATCAGCGCCAGGATGCGACCTGTTCTGCGTTGATTTCGCTTATCAAACTTTCATGCGATTCGGACCACCCGGAGTCGCGCGGGACCGGAGCGTACTGCGGCGCCGCACGCGATGGCGACGCATGCGCAGACGCATGCGCAGAGACGCGTCCGGTGTGAATATGGGCCCGAGCTTGTCACACTGAGTCGCAGCACGGTTTTTTGGGGGTCTTATGCACACTGAATGCGGCAAAAGCTGGGCGGCGTCAAACGAAGGGTTGCTTCATTCAGAACTGCGTTTTGCATCGTGCATGTCGCGGTATCACTGATGCCTGTTCACGTCTGCATCGAGAATCAACTCCCACCGATTATCTGCAGCAAGCTACCCGCGTCACATTGGGCGTCAGGTCAAATTTTGACGCCACCCAGCATTTTGCCGCAAAACGCACAAAAATTGAATTTTTAATGTGAAGTCACCTTCAGTCGCAAGTTGGGAAGTTTGATGCACACTGAATGCGTCACGTGTTACGTCACAGCGCAGATGGACTGCGGACGCCGTGACGTTGACTCAGCGACGCTGCGCGTCCGTTGACGTGTTCTAGGGACGCCGCGTCCATTGACGTGTTCCAGGAACGTCGCGTCCGTTGATTCGCACAGACGCAGCGCCTTGGCGTCGCACACAGCGCGAACCCGTGTTGCAGGGACGCTGCGTCCGTTGGTTCACACAGACGCAGCTCTTCGGCGCCGCTTCCATAGCGAGCCCGGCCCGAGGGAAGATTTTCTGAAGCGGAAGCGGGGCGGGAGTTAATTAGCACAATATGTATGCAGTTTCATGTTTAACGAGAGCGGCGCGCGGCGCAGGCTGCAGACGCCTTTGTGCTGACTGTAATTACCCGCCGCGAAACCGTGTGATTTCCATGCGCGATTCTTATTTATGGAGGCACGAGCCGCTGCCGATGAAAAGACAATGAATGGGAGGAGAGGGGGTGGGTGGGTGGGGGAAACGGATCTGCGTTTGTTTTTCACATGGGTGCGCGGGGGGGGGGGAGGGTTGGGTGTGTGCTGGGTGGGAGATGGTGGTGGTGGTTCGTTGCGATGGGGATTGGTTGCTTGCTGTAGTGTGTGTGTGTGTGTGTGTGTGTGTGTGTGTGTGTGTGTGAGTGTGTGTGTGTGTGTGTGTGCGTTCATGCAGGCGTGTTGTGCGTGTCTCGCTACGCACTGTGCGTTGTGTGCATGTGAGTTTGTGTGTGCGTGCGTGCGTGTTGTGGCTATGCACAGCAGAAAGACCACGACGCCACGCTGAGGCAAAGGGAGGTATCTTTGCTCACGCACACGCACCTGGCATCGCTGCTGTGACACGCAAAGTTTGGTCTTCAAACACACACACGCACACACACACACACACACACACACACACACACACACACACACACACCGCACTGCCGTGGACGTCCACGTGTGACGCGTGTTGGTCACATGACCCAGAGAGAGCCGCGCGTACCCACAACACAACGGTCCTTGACGGCTCACCCACGAGGAACCATTGGCGAGTTTTAGCAAACAGCTAGCATCCCTGGAAACGCAAACCGCAAACGCAAACCTTCACACCATCACAACATGCCAAAAGGTTGCGTTTGCGTTTCCAGGGTTGCGGGCTGTTTGATGCAACTAGCCAACGCCACGACGCTACGCGACGACTCCCTCCCCTCCCATAGCGGTTCTCGTGATTGACTCGTACTCGATTAGAGGGACGACGTCGTGCTCCGTGCGAGCGACACGCGCCAAGCGACTCGGCAATTACCGCAATTATTCTGTCATCCAAAGATTATTCATTGTGAGCATCGTGAGTCCCATCCACTAATTGAATGCGGGCTGATTGCTCAGATATGCTGATAATATAACGGAGATACATGGGCGAATTAGAGCGCCCCACTCTCGTGATTACGAGGGAAGACGTGCGCGGATTACAGAACCCCTCACCGGCTTTACAAGATATCTTTGTATATATGGAATCTTGCGCGCGCGCGCGGATGCTGCTGTAGCTGCGCGCGCGGATCCTGTGCGCGTGCGTGATTGTCTGCGGATCTTGTGAAGACGTGCGCAGATTACAGAGCCCCTCACCGGCTTTTCAAGATTTCTTTGCTTGTGGGACCCTGCGCGCGCGTGTGGATGGCTGCGCGCGGATCCTGTGCGCGTTCGTGAACCTTTGTTCACGAATCATGCGCGCGCATGCGCAGTTCACCGCAGCTCAGGTTTCGGGATCCTGGCCTGAACCTTGATGATTCTCACGGGAGGACCTGACCAGTGTGCATAGACATCACCCGATGCAGTCACTGCGGTAACACGGTGTTCAATGGCGTTGGACTCCGTGCGACCCAGGTCACCACCTATCCCTGGACCATTGAGCCCTCCCTCACCTACACGGTCCTTCCAGTTTTGGGACCCTGCCTCCCCCCTGAGCCCCCCTTGAGCCCCGTGACTCTGGCCTTGCACCTTGGCCCCTGGCTGACCCTCGGGTTCCTACCGGCCGGATGCCCTGCGGACCCCTGACTCCACGGCCCCTTCTCCTGGATCCCTTGGCCTGTGGATGGCTCTTGAATCCCTTGACTCTACGGCTCCTGCCCCTTGGTGCTTTGACCGCTGGACGCCCCTTGGACCCCTGACTCCGCGGTCGCTTCCTCTGGATGGCCCGTGAATACCTTGACTCTACCGCCCCTTCCTCTTGGTTCCTTTGCTCCTGCACCCTCTGGACGCCCCTGGACCCCTGACTCCGCTTGAGCTCAGCTGTTGGTATCGGCGGCACCACGCTGGTGCCTCAGGTGCAGGAGATGATCCTCCACGGCCCGTCGCTTCCGCGCAGCCGGGGAGCCATTCCCGGCCACGTGACCCAGAAACCTGATTTTCCTTGAGCTTCGTCGGCGACGCCTCGGGCGTAAAGACGAAGATGCGAGCGGCGGCCGGTCTGTTCGCGCTGAGAAAGCCGGAGGGAGACAGTATCCTGAGTGTAGAGCTGGCGTCCCAGGCCCAGGCAATTGTCAGTGTTTTCTTTCACTGATATCTCATTTGAGGAGTGACCAACTTTGGTTTTCAGAACTGGAGAAAAGCACTGTGGAGTGGGAGCCATCGATGCGTGTCTTTGCGGCCCAATGCCCAACTGACCGGAAGATGCCTCAAATTGTCGTTGACTTTTGCTGACCTGAACAGGAATGAGGTCAAATCCAGGATCATTCAATGTGGACTCACCTTCTCCAGTCCAAAGAAATTCTTACGGGTATACGTGGACGGGTACTTGATTTTTCCGCACCTGCCACACCCACGAGGGCCCAATAGACAAGACCCACCACGCGCTCTCACGTGATTCGCTGTGCGAGAACCAATCAAGATTCACTTCCGGTGCTGTTGTCTGTAGCAACGCAAACAGACCACAGCACGGGCCGCAGAACGACCCCTGGTGGTCACGACCTCCGCGCCGCCGCACCGCGGCCCAGTTTCCTCAGATTCCTCCGCATTGCCCGCGCCGCACTGGACCGAAGAACCGGCGGGAAACTCGAGACTTCCCGTGACTGTCTGATGACGTGCTATTTCTTGCTGTCTTGTGTAACATTTTGCCGTGAGAGTCAGGTAAAACACGGAGACAGAATGACAGGAGAAAGTGACAGGAGGACGTGTATTTTGAAGCGGATTTGTTGCTTTTGCAAGAGAGTGACCCCAGCTCCATCAGTACTCGTCACGTGACCCTAGCTCCATCAGTGCTCGTCACGTGACGATATTGTTTCAAGTCAATGCCCCGTCGCGGCTCGACTGATGGATCGTGTGTGAGCGTTGCTATAGCGGGTGGGGGGGACGACGTCACTGCGGGGGGTGGGGTCGCTATCGCGGGGGGCGACGCAGCGCCTGACGTGGCGTGAAATCGGGACACGGCCTCATATTGGCCTGTGTTGAAATATCTCTGGGTCCTGCTTGGTGATCAGCACAGTGACGCGAGGTCACAGTGATCAAGGAGAGTTGTACTTCTTGCAGGCCACTTTGGCTGGCGTGCGTGCGTGTGTGTGTGTGTGTGTGAAGATTCCACGAGTATCTTGGACGTCACACCAGGAGCGAGAGGAGTTCCTCACGTCGAGGCGGCCACACCATCGTTTCGCGTGTTGCACTCTGGGTACGTCATGCGTCAGAAACGACACTTCAGAAGCCAAGATGACTCAATACGTGGTGCGTCCAGTGTGACAGAGGTCTGGGAACCTGTGCGCCAACTGGGTTTCCTGTGTGTCAAGTTTTCCCTGACCCAATGGGTGACACACGTCAAGCATGGGCACGGTTCTGGGTTGGGTGGGTCAGGTCAGGACTCGAGCACACACAGCGTCCGCTCCCTGATGTAACGATGTTGTTGCGGAGCAACGAGGGGCGGTCCCCGGGCAAAGCCTCCCAGTGATGCACTGGGTGTGTGTGTGTGTGTGTGTGTGTGTGTGTGTGTGTGTGTGTGTGTGTGTGTGTGTGTGTGCGCGTGTGTCACGGGTGTTGGTGGTACTCGCAACGTGGGCGTTGCGTGGCTGAGTCAACGCCTGGGCGAGGACGCTGTCTGGCTAGTCGACTGGTCAAGCGACTGTGTCACTGCGTCACTGCAGACGGTGTTCCCTCCTGTCTCGTTCTCAGTGGGTGCATGCATGCGAAAACGAACTGGAAGGTTAAGAGCAGACAACCTCAGGCAAACATGATGTCAAAGTAATGCCAACATAGCACGTTGCATTGTCATGTCCTGTGACAGACTTTGAAAAACACAGCTACTCAACGCGTGTGACGGACCCAGTGTGAAACAAGCCCCTGTGTCGCGGAAGTCCCTTCACAATCTAAAGCTTTGGGATATGGATATTGTTAGAAGTGTGTGTCTGTTGTATTGACGTGAGGAGGGCGGCTTTCTCCGCGCCCGCTGCGCCTGTCAGTTGCGCCGTGAATGATGTGTCCATGTGATCCGCAGATTCACAAGTTGCAGGCGAAAATCAATGCCCCGCCATTGATTTCCGAAAAGTGGATTACGGATGTACTTTTTTACGGATCTGTGTACTTTTCACTTTGTTTTCTGCGCTCAGATAAGGATGTTGTGTGGGACTCAATGGGCTCAAGTGTTTTTGCTGCGTTTTGCACAAAAACAAAGTCATTTGCCACGGTGTTGTGTTTCCGCCATCTCAAACACACATGCTCAACTCAAGCATCTCCGCCAGAACTACCGTATTCACCCGTGTAAAAGTCGCACCCAAGTTATAAGACGCACCCTCAATTTGCCCTTGGTTTTCTGGTGTCCGGTTTTATTGAAATCACAGTCATTTCATACCCTACATGTATAAACCCCACTTTTGGCGTTCAATGTTTGGGTAAAAATGTGCGTCTCGTACACGGGTGGATACGGTAGATGTACATCACAGGAATAAAGACGCCCTGAGTCCGGATGATGAACCCTGCTGCCCCAGAGAAGGGTGATTTGGGCGCGTCACCCCGTGTTCTGTACAGGACTCTGTGTGTGATGCACCTGTTGTGGTTGGCCGTCCGTCAACTGTGGCCAAAGCGTTTGGTTATGACCGTGAGCAGGGAAACGTTTGCTGGAAGGGCGGACGGCGCAGCGTCCAGAGAGACGTGTGCAAGTCACGTGACACATTCGGCGATGTTCGAAGCTAAAGACGCAGCTGCTTCTGTTGCCTCGTCAGCGCCATCTGATGAAAGGGAACATTGTTTTCAAGCTCAGGGTTGGAGATCTGTGTGTGTGTGTGTGTGTGTGTGTGTGTGTGTGTGTGTGTGTGTGTGTGTGTGTTCTGTTGTGTTGCTGTTGTGGATGGTGTTGTTGATGCAGATCTGTGTGTGTGTGTGTGTGTGAATCGGCACAAATTGCAACGGCTTTGATGTCCCATTCAAGTTCCAAGCAAAACAGTGGATGAGGGAGGCAGGTGTCATCGCGGCCGACGGCGTCGTTGCTTGGCGCGCGTGTGTCCCGTACACGTGGAGCAGAGCGGCGTCGGGTGTGTGGGCGCGGATTCCACACACAGAGCTCCGTGGCACGTGCACGTGGGCGCCCAGTCTGCACATGGAGCCACGTGGCGTGTGCTGACCCTTAGATCCACACTGCGCATGTCAGCGCCTACTCTGAACACGTGATCATGTAGCGCGTGCACGTGGACGCTACGCTCAGCAGAGCGGCGTGGCGCATGCGCGTGGGCGCCCATTCAGCACACACAACCACAAGGAGGAAGGGGGGGGGGCTGACCCCTGGCTCCGCAGGGCGCATGTCTTCGCCCACTCTCAACACATAATCACGTGGCGTGTATGGTTGGCGCCCACTGTGCACACAGAACCACGACGGCGGCGGCGGCGTCTGCATTATTGATGCGGATTCCAGGTGATTCCTTTGTGCAGATAATGCAATAATCTTTCCTCGGGAGATTTCACTACAAAGGCCAATTGTGCATCGTGAGGAGGTGGTGGGTTCGACTGCAGTTGTCCTCAGCGCATGCGCCGCCGCACCTGAGGTCGAGTCGAGTTCACGCGGCACAACACGCTCATGCGCACTCAAGACTAGTTTTGTTCGCCTATTGGAGAAAGATGACCTGAAGATTTTGCTTTGTGCTTCGATTGTGTCAGTTTTCTGCACGCGTAGTCAGCATGTAACACGCCAGCAGAATCTGCACAAGTCAGTGGGTGTTGAGACCGGGCCCCCGAGCCCATCCGTGTGTGTGTGTGTGTGTGTGTGTGTGTGTGTGTGTGTGTGTGTGTGTATGCGTGTGTGTGTGTGAGGGGGGCACCAGCCTTCAAGTGCACGCAGTAATATATTTCGCCTGAGGGATGGGAACTAGAAAACTTGTCGGTGTGAATATGCGGTGTGACCGGAAGTACTGCGGCGGCGATGGCGGCAGCGTGTGCTTCGTGTAGCCTGCCCCCTCGAGGATGCGACGCACGTTAGACCGCTCCAGAGCTCAAAGTGCTTTTGAACGGTGGGAGGGAGGGCCACACCCACCGACGTACACGTGACACGTGCTTCTGAGGATGATGTTTCCCTTTCAGTGCACACTCGCAGTCCCGCCCAAAGAAAATCTTGAGGCCAAGGAACGGTACGATGCTCAATATCGGTGGGTGACCTCCCCTCAGATGATATGATGCAAACCCTACCGCTGTGTAAAAGAAAACAAGAAGTTCAGAATGTGCATGCATGCCACGTCACTGTGGGGTGGTTGACTGGATGTTTCAACACGGTCAAGTATTCTGGTTGTAAGTGAAATAAGGCTGCAATGGGGAGGTTCAGCCTTAAAATCCTCACGTGCGCTGATCCGACGTGCAGTGCCACCATTACCAGATTGGTGGTGCATATCACCAAAGAAGTCAATGACAAGAAACTGAATGGTGTCAGTGTCACTGATCCAGCAAGTGAGGCCACTTGTGGAAAGGAGCGGACGTGTTTGCTAAACCTCCCTAACATGACGCAACACAACGAGGCAACCCAGGCGCGCATCGCACGTCGTTTCCCCGCAGCCCCACGTGTCTCCCACCCGCCGTATCACCGGGTATCGAACCACGCCGCTTCCTGTCCAGCTCCAGTTCATTATCGCCCAGAATCACGCCGCCGAGCGCCATCGATTCGCGCGGGCTGCGGTCGACGTTCCCCGTTCATCATTCACATGTGACCACACCGAGCAGGGCCGGGCCGGGCCGGGCGGCGCCGCCGGCCCACAGGGTGCGTCACGTGTTGCGTTCCCGTCGGGTGCGTCACGTGTTGCGTCTTGGCTGCGTCACGCGCTGTGTTGTGCGTCAGACGTGGGGCTTCCTGAAGGGTGCATCACGCGTGTTCCCACTGGGTGCGTTACGAATTGCGTTCTCGGGTGCGTCAAGTGTCGCGTCGCGGGTGCATCACGCGTCGTGTTTCTGCGCAAGTTCTTTGTGAGGTTTGGCACTCCGAAACGTGGTACGTACACGTCGACGTACGTTTACACTTTCGACGCTCACGTCGACGCGTACATGACGTCCCACAAGTACGCTGCGTCTGTCGCCACTCTCTCACACTTGTCGCGTCAAACTTTGCAACTATCTGCAGTCCAAGCGACGACGCACACACGCAGCACGTGAACAGACCTGCAGCGCGTGACGTCGCGTCACGTGACGTGGCGTCACGTAGCGCGTCCCCGTCCTCTTTCCGGTGTGAAGTGACCCGAGCTTTGCGTATCGATCGAGGCTCCCGCGTCCGACGCGAAGAGGAGCACTTTAGCTGATAAAAGTCACCGAGGATGGGACCAAATGAAGCGCGCTTCCTTTTAGTTGGATGCGGACGAGCCGGCGGGGGTCGCGCGTCCGGACTCGAGAGGGTGAGACAGGCACGGGTGGCGGGGCTGGACGGACACTTCAGTGATGATTCTGTGGAGCCATCGTCAGATCAGATCCCAACAGAAGCAACTGCTGCAAATTGTGTTCTTTGCTGTGTCTGAGAATCACAGTGACAGTTTGTGGAAGAGTGGCCGATTCAGGGGTTGATCAGGGAGGGAATAAGGGGGGGGGGAACCCAACACCAAAACGTTACAGCCTCAGCAGACACGCAGTGTGTGTCCCCACGTGTCATTGGTTCGTCCTTGGATTTTCTCTGAGACTGGGCGCGCCCTGTCATTTGAACCACCCTGGTTCCGGACTGTCCCCTTGCTGGATCCACTCTGGGGTCGGACCCTCCCCACCCCTGGATCCTGCCCTGGACCGGACCCTCCTCACCCACCCCTGGACCCACCCATGACCCCGGACCATCCCCATCCTTGGATCCACCTTGGGTCTGGACCCCCCACCCCTGGATCCACCCCAGACCCTCCCCACTCACCCTGGGTCCACCCTGGGTGGCACCCTCCCACCCCTGGATCCACCCTGGGCCGGACCCAGCTGTCACCGTCCCTTTGATGCTGGTTTGATGCCTGTGCAGCGGCGGCCATAACTCTCGCTCTACATGCTGAAAATAAATACACCCACGTGGACGCGGGGAGCGGCCAAGTTAGATCAGCCTTGGCTTTATGGCCTGAGGAACCGCGGGAAACTTTTGAACCGTTGCCAGCTGCTGTCACCATGGGCTGCGCCGGATGTTTGTCATGGCAACCGAGACGCTGCGTTGGTGCGGACAGCGTCGCTGAGGTCACGTCCCTGTGCGCGTCTGTGTCACGTGGTGCAGGGTGTGAAGGTTTGTGGTGCGGTGCTCTCACTCTGTTGGAAGTGCGTTTGTAGAAGGGAGAGTTTGGAAGGAAAGAGGAGAAGCTTTGTTTCGTGTTGCAGATTGTCCAAGAAAAGACGGTTTTTTTTCGGGCCGCACACATTGTCCAAAACAAGGTTGAGAGTGGGTCCCGCAGAAGGTCAGCTGCATAGCCTGGTGTGCCCGTTTGCAGGACCTGGTGTTCTCACTCACTGGTGTACCCACTGCAGAACCTGGTGTACTCACTTACTGGTGTACCCACTGCAGAACCTGAAGTGCCCATTGCAGGACCTGGTGTACCCACTGCAGAACCTGGTGTACCCACAGCAGAACCTGATGTACAAACTGCAGAACCTGATGTACCCCTCCAGTATAGAATCGCTTGCACTCTGTGTGGAACTGACAGTTGTGTAAAGCAGGTCTGAGAAACAGAGTCAGACGTGTCTTTACTCTGCTTCTCCCGAGCCGTGAATCGTCACATCTCAGACGGAGCCCGTGTTTATTGGTGCGGTAAGATCCTCCGATTCCACTCTGCGTGACGGCGGAGGCGGCGATGGCAACACGGGAAAGCCGGGCCCATCTCCCTCCCCGAGAAGACGTGAGGCTCCCGCAGGCGCTATGCATGAGGGTCTGAGGCTCCATAAATCTCTCGCCAAATGAATATCCACCAGACACTAAATCTGCCGCCGATGTAAATCAGTCCGCGGTATTCACGGTCCAAATTGAGCCCTGCTTGTTTCAAACATGGTAATTTGGGCTGAGAAATATGAACAGGGCGGCTGGGATTGTTGTGGTCTGTAGTAGCTTATCATCCCGGGGTTCCCAGCGCGGAGGAGGAGGAGCGGGGACATTAACACTGAGACGGAGGGGGCTGATTGTTTCTCTCTCAAACGCGGATTGCCTCAAACTGCTTGATCAATGGGTTTGTGGGGAAACCACCGCCATCGCTTCCACCGCCGCTGCCGCCGCCACCGCCGTCGCCTCCACCGCCTCCACCCAGATAGAGTCGAGGAAGACATGACGTCCTGCTGTTGGATGGTGCGAGGGATTTAGTTTTTGACTGTTGGACGTTTTTGACAAGATTGAAAAGGAAGAGTGCAATCCCCACCACAGACGCGTCTGCCAGACCAAGACCCAGTGGAGGATAGATACGGAGGGGGAACCAGGGGGCGTGGGCCTCTGTCTGTGGGACCCCGTGGACGTGATGTTACAACGCAGATTCTGCACCCAGTACTGGAAGTTTCCACTCACCCCAGAGCCCACCCCCCGGTCGCTCGCTCTCTCTCTCTCTCACACACACACACTTACGCTCACATACATGTAACCACACACACACACTCACACACACGCAACCACCGGCACCTACCCCACCCCACACTCACACACACGCACACACACTCACACATACCCTCTCTCACACGCAGGCACACACACACACACACACACACACACACACAAAGCAAACACACACACACCTAGTGCCTGAATGGTGTGGACTGGCATCGTTGCAGAAAGTCTCGGGTTCGTTCCGTATGCAAGAGCGATATTACTGTGATGGATTGAAGCCTTAAATGTCAGTGGAAATATCGGGGTATAAGTGGGCGCCTCGAGAAAGTGCGGCGCCGTCCTGGCAGTGTGGGCGCCTCGAGAAAGTACAGCGCCGTCCTGGAAGCGTGGGCGACTTGTGGGCGCAGCGCCGTCCTGGGAGTGTGGGCGCCTTGTGGGCGCAGCGCCGTCCTGGGAGTGTGGGCGCCTTGTGGGCGCAGCGCCGTCCTGGGAGCGTGGGCGCAGCGCCGTCCTGGGAGCGTGGGCGCCTCGAGAAGGTGCAGCGCCGTCCTGGGAACGGACCGTTCTGTGGAACTGCAACCCCTGTTGCGTTCGTACAGAGAAAATTTGTCGATCGATGTTGAGATGGTCAGACCCCCCCCCCCTCGCTCGACCCGACCGTGAACTCACTTCCGGTGCGCGTGGTGCATTGTGGTCGGCACGACGGGGAGCGACGCTCGTCGTCCCGTCCCTCGTCGAGGGGGAATTGCTGCGTAGATTCGTCAGATCTATTATTCACGTGTATCTCCGCTTTATGAGACGCGAGCGTCTGCGGCATGTTTGAGAGCAGCCACAGGCTGCACCATGCAGGGTGCACTCAGGTTTGCCATCCCTAATTCTGACCTGCTGCACCATGCAGGGTGCACTCAGGTTTGCCAACCCAAATTCTGACCTGCTGCACCATGCA
>JAAUXT010086321.1_pt1 | contig 29014 bp, 20 predicted proteins | sample 7278171 | NCBI WGS metagenome assembly JAAUXT01 (sample SAMN14350112, study PRJNA611818) | marine sediment metagenome | isolation source: surface marine sediment (1.8m) | place: French Polynesia: Moorea | collected 2018-08
CGTTATGGAGAGTATGATCCAAACTACGAGAGCCCTTCTCTTGGATGTACGGCCCTCACTGTACTGTGTGTGGCCATGAGGTACTCGCCGAGTTGGTAGAGGATTCATTCCGTCGAGGCAGATGCTCCTGCAGCATTCATAGGCTGGGCCGTTCCGCTCCTCTAGGAAAGGAACAACCCAGCGCTGATGTGCATTCCCCGCCATCGCCCCTTTTGTAATTCGTGATGTGATGACGCTCAGCATCAGAACTTGGACAGAAGTACGCCACTAAAAATTATCCTAGTCAAGGCACCCAAATTTGCAAGTTGCACGGCCCCAGCAGAAAACCTCGCAAGGTTGTATTTTTGTGCTTGTGTGCTGTGAATACCCTCAGGATTCAGAATTGATATTTGTGCTTTGCTCTTTCTTGCTTTTTTCCGTGACGCCAATTCGAAAGAGTGAAAGTTGCGGACACGCAAAACAATGTGTAGAAGTCCTTGAGTTTTGGGCGCTTTTATATTTTTTGCAAAACTTGCTCACTCTCAGATGTGATGTTCAACAAAGGTCACCAGGTATTGGATCTGAACATTGTGTAACTGAAGAAGAGGCCAGGTCGGTTGGTCGTGCTCAGCTGCAACAATGGCGCGCAGAGCGGCGCCGGTTTTCCCGGCGTCTGCGCAGAAACGTGAAGCAGCTGCTGAAGTCAGCGCGCAGGGCTGCAGGGCGTGGCGCATCTCAACAGTCTCGCTCTTGTGCCAAGCTGCAAATATCAGCTGAAACATGTAGACATCCAGAGTACACGGCAACAAAATATCAAAATCGTGACAATCAAAAAATCAGGTGGTGAAGTGAGCAAATGGCCAACGGCTGTGAAAAAAACAAGGTGGTCGTCATGTCGTCATGATGTTGCTGAGTTGTTCTTCCATTTCACACAAAACGACTTTGTCAGACTTTCTGCTCACAAATTTATCCTGGGGAGGAATGTCTCGTTCTTGAAAAGTTGTGCGCGCTGGTTGGACAGGGTTATCACACTGTACAAGTTTGGTTCATGTGAAATCACACAATGACCTTTTTGAGACTTTTGGTCAAGAAAAGAGTTGTGTGATTGAATAGGTACCATCTTTGTAAGGTGAGAACCCATTTCTACCACGATGCGAGCACATACACGACTGGGTTTGTGATCACAGACTCGTAGAAAGCGTTTTCAAACAGAGCCGTGACAGTTTGGAGAACTCGTGCAGTTGGCTGGTTCTTCTTGGACTGACGACTCGTTTTGCAATCAGAACAAGAAAGTTGCAGTTGCTCCTAAAGATGCTGATCACTGCACCTGAGATGCACAGAAAACTTTTGCTGCTCGACATCGTTTCTCAACGATAACCTCGCACCAATCCAGCAGCACGCCGGTCAGCGGTGCAGAACACACCGAAGCTCGATACCCCGCTCTGAGACCTTACCAACCACGACAAAACCAAACAGAAAATCTCATTCCTGTGTTGTATTCCAACACAGAGTGAAAGTAAGTTATTTTCGAAGAAGATCGTGCTGGGCAGCTGCAAAGCCTCGTGGCCCAGTAACCAAAGCTGCGTTTTCTGACGACAGCGACACGGCGGCCCGTTCGGCTCGTGCGGCCACTGCAGCCAGTCGTCTGCACAAAGGAGGTCTTCACCATGACGAGTTTGTGTCAAATGTCGTTGGTTCTTGTTCTGCTGAGTTCAACAGTTCAACAGACACATGCTCAACCCACCGATGCTCTCATCAACAATACTAGGTTTGATACGAACGGTTCTTTCTGGAGAGAAAATATTACGAGTGCACCAGGTTTGTACCAATGTTTGTTGTTTGGTTAAACGTGAAAATGCACGTTTGAAAAAGAAATAAGTGACTCGAAAAAGGTTGGAGCCGCACTCCATAAAAAGAGCAAAAAAGAAGCGGAAACTAAGTTCCAAGAGTTTCGTTCAGGACCATCATAAGACGCGCAGTTGAACCGGATGAACGTGTGATCCCTTGAACCCACAGACAAAGCTTTCTCGTGCTCCGCGGTGTGTGCGTGCGAGGGCAGCGTCGCCAAGTGCGGGGGGCGCCGCCTCACCGAGATCCCCAAGGACCTCACTCCCAACATCGTCACGCTGTAAGTTTCTCCGTGCTCGCGATATCTCTTCTTGAGTTGATTGCAACACCTGGAACCAATCCCTTTCTGTGTTGAAGAGTGCGGGGTACTGGTGACCCGTCAAGACAGAACACGTCAAAAAGCAACACACCTGTCGACAAATGACTGTTTTCGGTTTGTTTGGAATTTTACAGGGACCTGTCCAACAACTTCCTCTCAGAAATTTCCGAGAAGTCTCTTATGAATCTGGTCAGGCTTGAGTCGCTGTGAGTAAGGCAACACAGTCGCATTTGTTCTTGCATCATGTGCAGCTTTTAGAATTCTTTTGTGTCAAAGTGGGCAAAGCCAAACGTTCTTGTGGGTCCTTTGGTATAGAACCGGTTGAGAATTTGCATTTGTGACATGATCTGTAAAGAAACTGAACTGGTCACCACAAGAACTAAGACCACGAACGTGTCAGTTGAGGCGGTTTCCTCAGCATCTCTCACGGCACGCAGGATATGAGTCTTGTCCACACCTTATTCGAGAAGCCAGAATCTGTCCAGACAATGATGTCCCCAATGTGGTCCACACCAAGGACGGTTCACTGAAGCAAGTTCAGCATTTTGCGAGATGTGCAGAAAATTGTGTTTGCGTTCCAATGGGCGAGGCTTAATTTGTTTGCAGGGATATTTCCCACAACAACATCTCCACCATCGGAAATGAGACGTTCATTCACAACACGAAGTTAATATTGTTGTGAGTTTTCTTTTCTTTCCTTCAAAGAAAACGCAAAAAGCCTGCACACATGTTGGTGTTACGTACTGAGTCGCACTTTTGTCAAGCTCAAAATCAATGACTTGAACTTTTGCATTTTTATACTAGGACTGTTCCAACAACGGACACGTCCACGAAGTTCAGAACTAATTCTCTTGTTTGTTGCACCTGAAGCTCCCTTGTTTTTTAAAAATCAGTTGACTCCCTCATGTCAGGAACAAGAACAAGGTTTGCGATTTTTGGCCGATTTCCGTTTTTTCAGAAACATCAGAGACAATCCAATCAGGGAGTTCAGCATTGACGCCTTCCAGCTTCTACCCAACTTTGCCACACTGCAAGTCACAGATACTTTTAGTTGGCGTTTGGCGTGGGGGGGACAAATTCAATTTTGAGGAACACAGAGATCTGCAAACGCTGTCATTGTGAACCCAAACTGAAAGTCCCAGAGAAACGCGTATTGTAAGAGGGTCCTCAGCACCAAAGTGTCAGTATTTGTGTGCACCCTCTGAGAAAATGTGATCCTTTCCTCCCTCACTCGTAGGAAGACGGACTTGTTTGGCATCTGCTGTGTGTTCGGGTTCTTGGAGAACTGTGAGGGACCCACGGAGATCGGGTACTCGTCGTGCGACGCGCTGCTGCGCAGCACGGGCCTCGTCGTCGCACAGTGGCTCGTCTTCTTCGCCGTGGTCGCGGCCAACGTCCTCTTCGTAGTCGTCAGGTTCAAAAAACACCGTAACGAGAACAGCAAGACGCTGCTGACGCTGGCGGTCAACCTGTGCTTGGCGTACATGATCGGGGCCCTGGGCGTTCTGGTGACGGTGTGCGCCGCTGCGCACTACAACGGGCGTGAGGACTTCCTGCTGAACCACTACAACTGGTGGGTGGACAGCGCGTGGTGCTCGCTGGCCGGCGTCCTGCACGCCGCGTCCAGCCAGGCGTCCGTGCTCTTCATGCTGCTCATCTGCCTCGAGCGATGCTTCAGCATCATCATCAGCCCCAACTCGAGCTCGGGCTGGAGGATCGGAGTCTACGTCGCTTGCCCCGTCGCTTGGCTCATCTCGTTCGCGCTCGCCTCGGTCCCGCTCATCGCCAGTTTCCAGGACGACTACTACAGCTGGTCCGCGCTGTGCGTGCCGATGTACGCGCAGATGGACACGCCCGTGCCGATGGAGGGCTGGCAGTACTCGTTCGGCGTCTTCTGCGTCGTTGACCTTCTGCTGCTGCTGGCGCCCGTCGTACTCTACGCCGTCCTGTGGTGCGGCCGCCCCGACTTCACCGAGGAGCAGGACGGGGACGTCCTCAGCCGAACCTTCGAGTTTGACAAGCTCAAGACGGTGCTGCCTGCCGCCGCCCTCGACTGGCTGCTGTGCCTGCCCCTGATCGGTCTCTCCCTGTTGGGACCAACAGGTAAAACCAGTTCCCGTATCTGCTGACTTGCAGTTTTACAACATGAAAGCAAAAACACCAAAGTGTCCATTAGACCACGAGAAAGAGAGTCAAAGTACGATTTTTGCCTCGGAGCAAACAGCAGACAAACACTCCTTGAACTTCACCGGGGACTGACTCATGGAGCTCCAAAATAAATTTCAATCTGACAAGTCAGCACAAATGGAAAAAGAAAGTGATCGTGTTGCGCATATATCTGAGGGACACGAGAAAAAGAAACGGCGGATAGCGGAGTCAGGTCTGACTGGCTCAGACCTGACTGGGTCGGCTTTGTCCACACACACCTCTCTGCTTGATCAGCAGCTGCATGGCTTGATGCAAACAGTCAAGTGTTGATTCTCGAGTGTCTGCAAGTGCATTCCTCCTGAAGATTGGGAAAGATGTTGTTTGGTTTGATTTCATCTGAGGCACTGGGAAGACGCGCGGTTTCCAGCTTATCGCTGAAGCCTTTTGAGGTCATGCAGAAACGGTTGTTCTTGTTGCTTGAACTGACGCGACACAAGGCTGGTTGAGGACGAGTCCTTGAAGGCACGAGTTGAGAGTTGCACGGTATTCTTCACTTCTTTCAGGGACCAAAGTGCCTTTGGCCAGTGCGGCCTGGATATCCACCGTGGCGTTGCAGTTTCGGGGCATAGCGACCCCGTTGGCGCTCCTCTACTGGACGACCATGTACAAGCCGAAGCTGTCGCAGCGCGCGTCCACGCGCAGGGCTCAGGCCATCAAGAAGATTCGCTGCATGTCGATTCCGAACGTCGAGGCGGGCTTCATCCAGCTCGCTCACCAGGCCATGATGCAGAACGGTGCGTCAGCCTACCGACCGTGTGGAGCACCGCGAGTCCGAAACAAAGATCCTATAGAACACGACATTTTTGTGCGCGGAACAACTCTGGCTTTTGTTGGAGGCAAAGTTGCCATCGCAGCGCAAGATTTGCTGAAAGCGTGAGACAAATAAAATGCCAGAGGCTTTTTGCACTTTTACCAGCAGGGAAGACCAACGATCAGGACCCCGCAGCGATGGCTAAGTCCCTCATGAGGCATCTCTCCCGCAAGGTGACCGCCAAGAAACATTACAACACGCGCATCGGACCAAGAACCAGCTTCGTCAATGGTGCAGTCGTCAAGGTAGATCGTGCCCAGCGTGATGTGACCTTTGGTTCGTAAGGAATCCTGAACTTGCAATTTTTTGGCCGATCGTCAAAGCAAAATTGCTGACTTTTGAGTCAACGAATCAGGCAGGGTTCATTGCACGTTTCCGCGTGCGATGCTTTTGTGTTTCCTTTGTCAGTTCGCTGCTGCAAAGAGGCGAACGCTTTCCGAAGCAACAGAAGATGGCCTCAAGTTGACCCTGGAAGACATCAACAATCTCATGCTGGAAGTTGGAGCGGAAATCACGGACCTCAGGCGTTCTGGAATCAAGGACATAGAAATCAAAGAAGAGAGCATTCTTCTGGAACAGGTAGATGCTTATTCTCCGTTTCAGGAACGAACCTTCTCACTTCATGTCACACGGAAAGAACCTGTTTTTGAGTCAAACCACAAGAACAACTCTGGCTTGCCAACCAGCAGAGTCACGATGCACGCGTGCAGCAATTCTTGAGAAATTATGTGCAATTTTTGACGAGAGCTGCTTTCAATGCAACAGATTTGGAAACCCGTGGTCTTGAAAATAATTGATCCCAATTTCTTCGTCTCCCTCTTCGTTTCCCTCTTTCGTTCGTTCTTTCTTTCATTCTTTCTGTCTTTCTTTCTGTCTTCCTGTCTTTCTTCCCCTCTGTCTCTCTTTCTCACTCTCATGTAAACACCTGTTTCTTTCTTTCTCCTCTTCTCGATCTGTCTCTCTTTTTCGCTCTCAGCCAAACACACGTCAAAATTTCTGAATTTATTGCAGAGTCCAGGAGACAGACTTCACTTCTCGATAAAGCTCCCCAAGACCGAGAACAAAGAAGCTGCTGCGAAAGCAGAGGATGGAGCGACAGATGCGTCCAAAAGCGATGATGATTCGAAATTCGACCACGATGAAGACCTGGCCAACCTCGTCGCCAAACTTCTGAAAACGTTCAAACCCCTCAGAAACCACTGAACCCGATGCAGGGAGGGGACACCGGGATCACTCAATACCAACTGAATTTTTGTCAATTGGAAGTCTCACGGGACTGTGTCCAACCAACGAGACTGAAACTGACGGAGAACAACTCATTTTGAAGTGAAAAAGTCCAACAATCGCAGCGCATTTTTCAGAAGAATATTGCAGTTTATCGTCGAAACGAAATGGCAGAACTGACTTTTGAAAAAAAAAGAAGCGGACCTGACTTGAAAGGACTGCCGAAAGGCCTCTTCTCGTCTGGATGGATCAACAGAGATACAGGCGGGAAGGGACACGCTCGGCTGTCTTTGGATGATGATGATGTTCAAAGACAACGGCTTCGTTTGCCTTTGTTGTTCTTTCATACCCAGCAAATCCTCGTGCAGCAAACCACTTGCAAAGAAAACAATTACGAAGCTGCAAAAGTGACAAAAAGATAATATTTTCTGCAGTTGGTCACGCAGATCTTGGAGTCGGGAGACACCTCGCCAGACTCTTGCGCCACGAGTCGAACGTTGTAAAGTTATAGAGTCTTGTAAAATGTGTGACCTACAGAACAGGAATCAATTCATTTCCGGCCACAGCGGCGCCAGGTTCCGGCCTCTTAGATGCGCTGGGAACCAACGCAAAGCACTGCGAGCCCAGTCAAACATCCCGACTTCGGAGATTGAAGTTGGGGGAGACGCACAGGGAACAGCCCCGACAGAAATGCTCTGGAAGGGGACGGGGCAGGATGGACTCGCTTTGGACCCGCCTCTTGTCATGACGTGGAGGCTGTGGATGGAGGACAGCGTCTTGTGAGGCTGAACTGCCGTGATTTTCTGCCTGGCTTTCACCAGCAGTGTCGTCTGACATCATGCCCCTTGCACCTGCAAAGTGGCTTCCTCAGAAATGTTCACGTCAAAGTTCCAACACCTGTTGATCCTCGGCAATTTTGTGAAACTGCATTGTTTCTGCATGCCAACTCGGTGAGGGCAATAGGGAGCACAGCAGGACATCTTTCTGCTGAAACAATTTTCAACATTCTTGCACCAAAGCTGCTGAGATGCGTTTGTCAACGGACTCATTCACGAGTTTCTTTGCTGCCTGGTGCACTTCAAACACGAGACAGATTGAGTTATCTCCCAAGACGTCTTCTCGCTGACACCCTGAACTGTACGAGACGCGCGCACGAGGCAGACTCGTACACGTGTCTCCGAGAGGCAGGAAAACTTCTCTGGGTGTTTGAATGCTGAACTTCATCTCTGGTGGTCTCTCAGCTTGTACTCGTAACACTCCCGTATTTTGTTTGTTTGTTTTTGTTTGGTTTGCTTTTTTGTGGGAAGTTGCGCGCGAGTCTTGGAAACTCCTCGTATATTCTACGAGGGTTTTTTGCGTACACACGCGAAGAAATCGGTGCAAAATATGACATTTGAGACGCGGAATAAATGGTGTTGTCTGCGCGGAAACACGCTTCTTTTCATCGCTTTCTGCCAAAAGTGCTGAAATTGTGTGATTCTGCTCTAGTGCGAACTCTTTCAAACACCCTGCGCCGGCTGAGAACGGGATCTCCATGTGAGCCGCACGATTTCAGCATCGCGTTTGGTAAACTTGCAAGGCCTTGCAAAGCAGCGCCAAGAATATATTTCTGAACAGCATCTTTGCTGTTTTCCATGCCTGTCAAGAGACATTGACGTGTTGTGACTCTGATGGCGACGACTTCCCGTGTCCACCGTTCCACCGACGTCTTTGCCTTGACGCAGGCACCAAAAAGTGACGGTGTTTTCCCAAACGAAGACAGGAACGAAATTATTTTGTCGATGCAGTACAAGTCTGTTTTCCTGTCATGTTCATTTTCACTGAGGAAACCAGATCTATGCAATGATTTCTGGTGAACCTACAGAGCGCAACTTTTCATGCCAGAGGAAAACGTGGTTGTCCTCAGAGGGGAAACAAAGTGGTGGAAGGACCTGCACGGTCAAATTTCCTGTTATCCAACATTTCCATGGACACCAAATCATTCTGAGAGGTTATTATTCGACATGATGCGGTCCTGAATTTGCAGGCTTGGCTGTGTTACGGGGTGGTCTTCAAAACGTATTGCCTTGTGGTGGATTCTGAGTCCCACGGTCTCCGTGTTTTGCCAACAGCAGAAGAAGTGGGCGGCTCCCTGTCGTGGCCGGGTGAGGAGGTTCAGTCGTGGCTCGGGTGAGGAGATTCAGTCGTGGCCCGGGTGAGGAGGTTCAGTCGTGGCTCGGGTGAGGAGGTTCAGTCGTGGCTCGGGTGAGGAGGTTCAGTCATGGCTCGGGTGAGGAGGTTCAGTCATGGTCCGGGTAAGGAGGTTCCGAGCTGCTCGGACTCGGCTCCATCCCGTGACTCGGGGATGAGCTGCTCCGGCGGCTCCATGTGGCTCTGACGTCCTGAACTCCGTCACCCTCTGCTTCTGTCTCGATGGGAAAACAACTCCGAAGACTTCTCAAGTTTGCGCAGTTTTTTATGGATGAAATCCAAGATGGCTCCAGCGAAGAAAAGGAAGAGGAGCTCTCGACTGAAGCCTTGGCAACATGATGGGAAGTGCCGTGAGACATCTCCATTGTTGGAGAAGGCTTCATTGTCCTGACATCCAAGGATTGTAGATCTACTGAGAGAACACCCGTGTCATTCGTGAGATTCTTCTTTTCGCAGCACTGAGCCGGTCTGCAGGCATGCAATTACAAAATACACAAAATTAAGAAGCAGATCAAGTTTTTCAACGTTCATTTTTTACCAAACCAACCCACAAGAATCTCGTCTGTGGTCTTGGTGTTCACAAAACTCTCTCACTCTCTCTGTCTCTGTCTCTGTCTCTGTCTCTGTCTCTGTCTCTGTCTCTGTCTCTGTCTCTGTCTCTCTCTCTCTCTCTCTCTCTCTCTCTCTGTCGAGCAGTGCACTGTGGGCATTTCCTGAAGCCTGAAGAAAAAAACAACGAACTTCCTCACCCTTGATTTCGACTTTTGTGTCACAATGTGCGAAAAACTTCCCAGATGAAACTGATCAGGCGCTGGGTTTGGCGCCCCTGAAAATTCTGAATTAGACCAGAAAGAGACACACAATCATTCAGAAAAAATAGATCGAAAGGGACACAAACTCTGCCTGCTGTTGTGTTGGTCAACATGAGAGAGAATCAGCGGTCTAAACACAGAAACGACAAAGGCAAATTGCGAGTACGTATTCTTCCAGCATTCCTTATTGTTGAACATCTTCACATCGATGCTTTTTCTCAAATCAGTTACAGTTCTTCCTGAACCATGCAGATCTCCGAACAAAGAACCGGAGACGTTTTCGCGTGGCCTTGTGACAGTGAAACAAGACACAGCAGGACGGTCTGACGGCCGGATGGTGCCCCCCATGATGCTCTGGCTGAAATGTTTGACTCAACTTTTCGCGATGTCTTCGGTTCTGACACGACTCAGAGGAGGCGACACGACGTAAACAGGAGGCAGACAACACAGAATTTCCACATCCCAGAGCGCAGCGGTGGACAGGTGATGGCCTCTGTACAACGACCAGCTGATGCCTCAAGCTCGTCTGACGTCGACGGAACGGGGAAAAAAGGTTCTGACGAGTCCTGTCGGAAATAGAAAACAGGAAAATCGTAGTGTTTTCACGCCATCAAATCTGTCTGCGCGTCTGTTTTGGGGGAGCGGGCGGACACTGGTAGATTGACACTCACAATGACGAACAGAGGATCAGCACCTGTTTGGTGACATTTTCTTTGAAGATTTCTCAGGTTGAAAGTGAAAATCAAATGTCGCAGATGGCAAAGATACTCGAAAGGGGACAAGAAGATCCGGGGCGGAAGAGCGACTCGTGCACCTGCATGTATCATGGCTGACATCACGAAGTGAATGTGAGTTCCAAAACCGAGAAAAGGGTGAAAAATACCTGCCATCATTACGGCTCATTTTGGTACCATCTGCCCGACTGCAAGACATTTGCAAGACAGCTGCTTGAAATTGACACTGTGTCTTGCAGAACCCAACTTGATTGAGACTTTCTCGGCGGTTTCCCGTCCGTCTTTTCGCAGAACCTCCGCTGGTTTGGTTCGTTGGCGAGGGAAATCGTAAAACTGCTTCCCAACTCCGAGCAAGCGTGCTCCTGTCTTCTGTCGGAGAAATTTGAAACCACCGGATGACACTTATTCAATTAGTTTGAGACACTCACGCTGAACTTTGTTTGCAGCATGTAGAGCCTTCTGTCTGGTTGCTTTTCTCCCCAGTGAGATCTAATGGGACCAAAGAAGCGGCAATCCTGCAGAAGAGCCAATCTGATATCTGTCTCAATTGATGAACACATTGAATTCATCAAGGTGCACGAAACGCAGAAAGCTCTTTGAAACAAGTTGAATTGCTGAAGCAGGCCTCTGGATGCATTTCAGTGTGAAACATCTGAGTAGCAGGAAAACAGCATTTGTGTCTGAAGTTGAAAGGGTCGACGTGACAAGTGGAAGAGAAGACAGCCTGAGCAACGATGTAGTTCTGTGATTGGTAAGTTTGACAAAGAGTCCCCTTTCGCAGGTTGTCAGCGACGAGTTCTTCTGTTGGTGAACGCGGGACAAACAGAACCGCAGACGGTGGTCACAAATCTGAAGTTAAGTTGCATTTGCACAGTAAACCTGCAAATGTCCCTACAAAATTTGTCCAAATTGGGAGGTCTTGAACGCGTGCGTGGTGTTGTTGCCACCGGTGAATCTTGAGGTCAGTGCCTGCACGAAGAAAAACGATGTGACGCTGTGCACGGCGAAGGGAGGAAAGAAAACATACGACGCTTGTACTGAGCAGAACAGGAGGCTTTGAGACGAGGTCATGCAGAGGCGGTGGTCAGCATCCGGGCGGAAGTCTCTTCCGTGCCTTCCTGCCCAACCTTCTTGTTTCCCCTTTCATCTCTCGGTGCGCTCCAGTTGCTGCTCGTCGCGGCCCCATCACACACCGCGTGTTCTCCGCGCGAGGGACAACTTCTCCGGCACCAGGGTGTCGTGCGACTGTTGAAGCTGACAGGTAACACAATCGCTTCAAGCTGTACACACACGTAGCGTGAAGTTACCACGCGCGGCTGTGTTTTGTTTGTCCTGCACGAACAATTTCTGGTGAACATCATTCAAATGCTGTATTCGAAAGAAATTCAATAACAAGTTGCCATTGGTTTGTGACCCAACATTTCCACAAATACTCTGCAATTAAACGCAAGATGGCTGCATTCGTGTTGAAAAGGATGTTATCCAGCGCTTCCGAAACCACAACTGAACACTGAAGAACAGGGGCATGATTGCAGAGCACACGCGCACGTGAGTACGCTTTTGTTTGTGAACGAACAGCCACTCCCGAAAAGCAACTCTTTGCTGAACCAGCTTTTTTTACGTCGCATGTCCGAGTATTCGCAGCACTGTTGTCAAACAACACAACACAACACAACAAAACACACACACACACACACACACACACACACACACACACACACACAACAGGAGCGAGAGTCTTGGCCGTCCTGATTCGTGTCTGTGCCACGGCGCCAAGAGAACAAACATTTGATGCTTTCATGAGAACGAGTATTCCTGCAGTGTTATTTTTTTTTCAGGAAACGTGTGAAGAAGGCTCTCTGTACTCAAACAAGGCCTTTCCATGTTGCGCCTCTTGCTTGCAATGGGCACAAGGTGCGTCTTTTCGCTGTGAATTGCGTTGCCGCGCTGTCAAAAAGAGCTCCGTGTCATTTTGCAGCAAATCCCTCCTGAGAGTTGAATCAAGTCCTGCGTACAACAGTTGCAACTGCAGGTACATGGTGCGTGAGACGCAACGTGATGTTTTGCTGAACTTCAAACACGGTAGAAATGAAAAGGTGTTGGATATGAACTCCGGAGGAAATGACGCGACGCTTCCTGCAACTGCATCGCTGTTTCTTGCATTGTGAATGCAGTCGCTTTGGTGCAACCTGCAGAAAAGATGTTCACCGCCTATTTGTCAGTCACACTGGCAACGAGGGTTCCCCACCAAGTGTTGTGCTTGTGAAACAGAGGAAATCCACATTTGAGCGTTGCAGACGACTCAAACAAAACACTGAATCGTCGACAAATTTAGCTGCCTAATCAAAAGACATTCTGGATTGCTGTCTTTGGCCCCTTCATGATTTCTCCTTCGCCTTGCCAATCCGGTAATCTGTGCATGGAGCAGCGGTTGTTGTGGAGTTGTTAATCAGTCAATCCCGTGACGTCCGCCTTGTTCTGATTTGGCAGACTTGACCATAACGAGCGTCTGAGTCGCGTTCCGATCCAAACTCAAACGCCTTTTGTCCAAAGATGCAAACGCGTGTTGTTTCGTGAAAGAACAACTCAGACTTTCAGTGGTCAAAGAGAAAAAGGCTCTCCTCAATGTGCACGAAATCGTCAGCTGTCGTCTTTGCACGGAAGCGCTGCAGCCAAGTTTCCTCCTCGCGCAAGTCGTAGCGCTTCTACAAAGACGATAGCGTCGTCTTTGGAGGATTTGCTGGAAGTGTAAATGTCACAAGTAATATCACCAGGTTGCTGTGATAAGAGACGAGTTGTTCTGGAGCTGACAGGTGTAAACCATCTGCCTTACGTCTCTCCACACGTGAACTCGCTTTGGGTGGCTCCTGTGCGCAAATGCATGCATGCAGGGCGTGCAATGCGAGCAGTGCAAGAGTTTGTCTATCATGCACACACTTCTTTCTCACAAATGTTGCAGGTCTTGTGTCCAAAGAAACAGGACGTGGAAAAACTGTGAGGGTTCCCCTGATGACAGGGACTGACTCACTGACACAGGATCACCACCAACACAAGGTATGTAGGGTACACCCGTGCTGGTCCGTCTTTCTTGTTTCTGCAAATTAATGACCTCAATTTTCGAACAAACAACGTGCCTGCTCGTTCATCACGGAAAGGTGATACACGGAAGGGGCGCAAATTGAACGCAAACAGACGTGACGAGTGTCTCGTCATCCCTCCATCAAATCTGCGCCGAAATATGTGGATCACAAAATATCTACCAAGTTTGTGTCCATGCCAGCCAGATCAAATTCACCAAACCTGGTTTCCCGACAAAGCATATCCTTTTCACTCACAAATTTGTTTTCCGCAGTCAACAATACACAGCTTCCCGCCACGATTGCTGTGTAGATATTTCCCTCTGTTCAGCTGCGATTGGGCCGAAGTAATCGCATGCTTTCCGATCACTCGAAATGAAACCACGCTGAAGTGAAAACTTTTCAAAGAAATTTTACATTTGCATGACTTTGAACCCCAAATCCCACACGTGGTTGAAATCTGGAAGACAACAGCACATTCGATTTTGGATGGAGTGAAGGAGACTAGACGCCTTTGCTGGGTACATCAGACAGCCAGCGAGCGGGATTTGCGACGCCGAGTTCCTTTTCATGTGTATGTGCATGGGGATGGGTAAAATTGCAATTGAAAGGTCACATCCACAAGGCATTGGCAAGATGAAAAGAACAGCAGCACGCCTGCAAGAATTTTGTCTCCTCGACGGCGCTGGTGAGTTGGACGAAACGGACTCATCAGACGTAGTTACACGCGCATCGACCGCAATTCGTGCAGCCTTCATCTTGGCCGACACCTGATACGCGCCGGGCACCAGACACCTGCTCGTCCAATTTACTGGAGGCAGAGCAGCGCGGCGCCCTTCTCCGCAAATCAGACTCATGAATGCACAATGACAAAACCCGAACTTCCTGCAGTTCTGATGACAAAACACTGACAAAGACTTTCGAATAAACGAGGATCTGGGTTGTGCTGGAACATAAAGCAGAGCCCTAATCTCCCAAGAAAGAGGGTCTCGTGATGAGAACTCCGAAACTCGCCAGGAGCGCGATCGCTCAATCTGCCTCGTCTCCATCACAAAGTGAGGTTCGGGTGCAAAGAAAAGCTGAGGCTCAAGAATTCCCTCTTTGACAGGGCCAGACATCGTGGTGGGGCAATCACAAGAGCTGCCCGTGCGCTGTGTCCGAATGATGTCCCCAATTACGAGGCAAACGCAACATGCTGGCGAGACCCCGTCCTTTCTGGGTGACAAAACGGATCCAAAAATGCTCATGCGAATCGCTTTCACAATGTCGCAGATGTTGCAACTCGAAAAAAGTCCAACATTTAGGGGCCGCCAAATTAGGGTCCAGTCATTTGTTGGGGAAGTGGACCCAGCGGGCTGGATGAAACGGCACGCCATTTCGGAGAATGGTAAATAAACTCAGAGAGTCGTACAAAGCGGCATTTGAAATCAAGTGTTGGATAGATTTCACACAAAAAACAATAGGTCCAAGGACCTCGCGGTGATTTGAACAATTTTGATCAAATTCAATGACCAGTGAGCACAATCCAAAACACAGTCTACACTCTTCATCTGTTTGGCTCAATTGTTCTTCTGAAGGCACAACGCAAAAAGTCATTTTTATTTATAATGAACTGTGGTATTGATGCTGGAAATGATGGAAAATTGCCTCCTATTAATGTTGTGCATTTTTGAAAAGAATGCTGCTGGTGATTGTGGGATCAAAGAGAAGCGGGTTTTTTTACTGGACGGACTACGTACTGTGCCGTGAGTTTGGTTGGGTCCAGCCCCAGCAAACTTCCAAGACCAGAAAGACACCTCCTGACACACAAACGGTCCTGACGCGAAAGGGCGTTTGCGAAAATGTGTTTGTCCTTTGGGAGTGCAGACAAATGTTCACCTGAGTGAACATCATGAACGTCTGAAAAAGCTCGGGATGGAAACATACCTGATCACACTGTCAACATGAATTTTGAGTTGGTTGTACGTTGTAGCTTGATCGAGTGTCAATCACGGCTGCTGCTGCAACTCATCAAGCGACGAATCACTTCTCATCTGTCATTGAGCTCAACAGCTGCTCAAATGAAATTTAAATTCATTAGATTCGTCATCAGAATTACAGCTGTGAACATCAACTTGCGGCCCAGAACTGCATGGTCTTTCTCTGATACAAAAGGTTTCGGTCAAAACTATGACTGTCAAAGAAAGCAGCGGTTTCGGCTTTGCGGGCTCAATCACGTTCTCACGTTCGATGACAGGGACGACGGCCGAACAAGCAAGCCACAGACAGATTTCTCGCAATATGTGTCTTGTGCGTCGACTCCTCTGATAGAGACGTTGGGCAGAATCAGAGGAGGTTTCAGACAGCTCTTTCATACGATTGCCCTAATGTAACCCTCACCTCCACGGGTTCCCATTACACTTTCTGCCTCCACTTCCTTCCCATTACTACGGTAGAGTCGGCAAAGAGGAAGGGGTCACACTGCTTCTTCAAGACAAATAGCAACCAAAAGGCAGGCAATTTGGTGACAGCTTGTTTCTGCTCAATTTAACAAGAACCATCTGAACTGAATCCCCGCACCTTTCCGCTCGGCTGTTGCGCCCAGGTCGCCATTGTCCGCCATTCACGTTTTGTGCACTGAAAGCGAATTTTTATCGTGCATTTCGCTTTGGACTTTTGACTTTTCACGGAACATTCATTGCACATGAGTTTTAGAGAAGAAAAGGATGGGAAGAAGACGTGAGTTCACAAACAGCTTCATCCTTTGGCCCTGGGCAGTACATTTCATGATTAGCTGGTAAGTCTTTGCATGCAGGTGCAGCTGAAGATTTAATCCACTTGCGCTTCGGGGTGACTGTGCACACACGTATTTCATGTCAAAAACAACAAGAAATGGCAGAGTCCAGCTCCTCGTGTCGTCGTTCAGCAACTGGAAGCAGCGGCGCAGTTGCTGAAGCAAACTTCTGCGCCCAACACGAATTTAGATCTATCTGCCTTCACACGCTATCGTTAGAATTTGGTGATTTTGAATCGAGTTACGCTTCTCGAAGCAAATGTCTCAGAATCAATCAACTGAATGCCCACGCCCTGCTGGTTCCTCTGGGTGAGTTGGTGTTTTGAGCAGTGTTCACGAATTTGAACCGCCGCCAAGTGTCCGCGCTGGGACGAATGAAGAAGACAAGGTGGAACAGGAATGAATGATTTTCGGTCTCAGAGGTCTTCAATTGCGCCCAAGATAAACGTTTGCGCTGATGCTTTTGGTTTGAATTTGCAATTAAATGTGAGTCTTTCAATTCTCTGACGATGTGTCATTGACTGTTGTGTCATGATCACGAAGCGGTGTGTCTTATCTCCATCAGATATTCGACAAAACACCACCGCCCTCAAATATGACCAAGTGTACCGTTGAGGTGGTGGAGAAAGTCGTGACAAGGAGTGACTTGGTCTTGAAGACAACGTAAAAACAGGACCATGATTGTATTGGCAATGCACAAGATAAGTTGCATATTGAGATGAGCTGTTGTTTCGTCAAAAGATGTTGCAACTTCATCCGCTGGCGATGGATTCAGCCTGGCTCTTCCCTCTGTTCCTACTGATCTTTGGAGTACCTCAGAAGTGTCTGTAACTATTGTGCAGCTGCAACTGCTACTTACACTCGAAGGGAATTGAATTTGGAGAACAAAGCGAGTTCTCTGTTGCGAATCTGGTTTGAGAATCGCTGGCTACAAAGCGGAGGGGTTTGGGTGCGATATGGAGGACCGATCTCTTTCCTTTCCTGTGACACTTGTCAAAATTTGTAACAAGTTTTCTGACCCAGGAATGGAAGCGATTTTGACATCCACGATAGCATCCTGAGCTTTGCTTTGGTGGAGAACCCTCCGACATTTGTCAGTGGTGGAACACAGATCTCGCGTTTGTCTTGGTCGTTTCAGCAAGATTTGAGGTCCACAAGAGATGTCATTCATGACGCACGCCTCGTCGATAAAACCAAGGAACTGGGTGGGCAGTATATGAACGGGAGCCAATAACGGATATCAGGGACAAAGACTAATGACAATGTTTCTGGCTCGGTCGTGGATGGAGGAACCTCGGTCATCTATTGCTGTAACCCAAGTCTGATTGCATCAAGCCTTGTCTCAGGTCCGAAGCTTTTTCAACACTAATCTCTGTTCTTTACGGCTGTGCCTGCAGGTTTGCTGTGAAAACATGTGTGCGGTTGACCTGCTTGCACCATCGTATCACTGAATCATTTCCCCTTCGCACAGTTGGCGTCGTGCTGGCTTTGTCCACCAACGGAATTGCAAAGTAATGGACAGACTGTCCTCCTTCAAAGCAACCCATAGCAAGATAGACACTGAAGGAAATTGGTCTCCGGCAAACTAACAGGTGCCTCTTAAAAAAGTTGCTGACAAGTGAGTTGAGGCAGTTTTTGGAGTGACGGTGGTTTGTCTATCTCGTGTTGATTTTCGTCGCTTCCTGCACACAACGGATCAACGTGTGCGCTTCATTGATTCCATTACTCGTACCTTCCCGGTCTGGTTATCGCACAAGGAAAGAAAATGTCACAGAGACTCCATGGGCTTGAAGGGCAAACAGTTACGCAGACACATTGCGCGCAAACATTCTAGAACAAGAAAAAGGTTGCCATAAATTGTTCTCCCGTCGGGAGTACACGGGGCATACATGATTTTCCTACTTTTGGCAGCTGTTCATATGCTAATTTTTAGCATCTGAGGGATGCATTTCAGCTTTGTGCCGACATGAAAAAGAGCAAAAAATGTGAGAAAGAACTAAATTTGAAAGCAAGAAGGTTTTCTGTGAGGATGTACAAAAAACTATGGTGCATTTTGATGGATCGGGGTGGCAATTGTTTAGAGGGAGGGCTTTTGCAGTTTTGAGCTTTTTGGGTTCAAGACTAAAAAATGTGCAAAACTTCATCAAAATGACTCCTCACCAAAACACCCCCAAACCATGAAAGCCCTCCCTCCAAGTGTTTGCCCCTCATCAGAGAAAAATATCTCTGGGTTTCATTTTTTCAAGAAACTTTCTGGATGATGTTGGACAACATGAAAACAAACACCTTCTGCCTGCCTCCACCTGTCTCCACCTGATCCAACTTGAGCTCCACCTGCAGAACCCCAAGAAGAGAGATCAATGGCAGATGAGACGTACACTCGAGCACACACCAGTTGATCGCGCAATGCGAAGCGCAGATTCGCAACTGATGCTTCTTTCTGCAGGCGAAAAGCGGGTTAAGTTTTCTTTTGGGGGCCGAGAGCCTGTCCTGTGCGTCAAGTGCTTCAAGCATTGACCTTCAGCGCGTTACTGAGGCGCACCAATCCTTCCAGGTGACGATGAGAACGGCCGTGATGGTGGGAGCTTTTCCTGACAGAGTGTCTGGTCCGAGTGAGATTACCATCGCGGGTGTTGACAGCCGCCTCCGCGTTTCGCTCGTGTCCATTGTTTTCCCAGTGCGGCGAGATTTGGCCCAATTTCCCCGTAAGCTGGGATGTTCTCTCGCGGAACAAGCGTATGAGCCACTCTGAAATGAGCAATCAATTACAGAAGCGATGTGTCGGAGATTCTGCCTAAGAGCACTTGATACCATTGTCTACAGCGACGCCCCCGTCTTAGGGAGCACGAAATGAAACCCATTACTGCAAACTACGTGAATCTGCTGCAGGTTCTTGTTGCTTAATAAACTGAATTAACACGCTCGGGCTTTTGTTACAGATGAGGTAATCGGATTGTATCTTGCGTACATGTAATTGGGGATTCGTTGGAACATCTTGGCACAAACAGAGAAGCAAAATTGTACGCACAACGGGCAGCCGGACACAGTGTCAAGCTGAACCTTCAGGAAATGAACTTATTTTTCTGAGCTTAGTTCCTTCGCAGCTAACGCCTGCTCGTAGACATGCGTTTGGCTTTGGACAGATTTTCGCCGACTTCAAATCAGAATTTTGTGTTGTCAGCAACAGCATGTTGTGGACCACAGCAAACAATATGGGACAGAACTTGAATTGATTGCGACTTGGCAGTTTTACCCGGCGTTTTGCTGGAAAACAACGCCACGAGGCTCAAAAAGTGCAGTCGGATTCACAGTTTCATGATGCAGCTCAATCCCTTCCTTCACCAATTGTCTGAAGGAAGATTGCAAAGCGCATCTGCAGAAGTACTTGTGCGTCCTTCAACAAGGAGGAAAACTGGCAACACTGTTGCTGAGAGCCGAAAGGCTGACATCAAGTGCACGGTTCTCCATTTTCCTCGAGTGTCGCTACTCAGCGAAGAACACGTCTATCTCCAGAACATAACGGACCTTTGCCATTGAAGACGTTGTCTGCGCCAATGCAGAATACCACACTGGACATGCGTGAACGCAGCTTTCAGAGGAAAGTTCTCGTACGAGGTGTCATTTGCCGCCTTTTCACAACATAGATTGCTCTGGGAAAAGCTTTGTGCAGCTACTCCCTTCAAGAGTGTTTGTTACAAGTACGCTGCAAGCATTTCCATTTGTTGCTGATCCAAATTGTGAATGTTGGTTTCTGCATTGGGGACCATCCCCGTGAGACCTACACACACACGAGCACACCACGTCGTACTCTGTCACAGGGACCCGCTCTTCACACACGAGACACACACGAGACACACACCACACTGTTGGCCCCACTAAAAAGACCAGCACACAAACCATGCATGCACACGAACAATAGACACTCCCAGGAACGAGCGGCTGTGACAATGTGTTCGGCATTCAAAATAGGCAAAAGAGTTTTGGCCGTGCGAGTCGCAGCTCGCGTTTTCATGTGGCAGGGTAGGCAAGTGCCTCAGGTGGCACAAAAAGCCATCAGCCAGTGTTCAAGTTCGTTCAGTTGTTTGTGTCCCTCAGCTCTCATGTTGGTGGTGCTCAAAGTTTCATGTGTGGCTCGTGGAGGCAACTGCTGCCAGGAGAAGTCAACTCGTCCTGAGCGAATGCAATGCAACTTTCGTTTCTCGTTCGATCACTTCTACCATCTCCCAGTGCTTCGAGGTTGTCTGCCGGCAAAGGTGCTGACCAGACCAGAGACACGGAACCTTCCCAGGCTCTGAAACTGAACACAAAATTCACGCCACTTGTCGCTCACCAACAGCCAAAGATTGTGTGGGGAGCCACGGGAGTAGAAAGGTTCGGGTGCACGCACCGCAATAGCGTGAGGAGAACAGAATGGAACTGCGAACGCTCACGGCGCGGAGTGGGGCTCCTCCGCTGCACTGCGAAAGTGACACCAAACTCTGAGTGTTTAAGTGCGCTATGCCACAGCCGCAGGGAAAGAAGACCGCAAGCAAGTGAGACAAATGCTAGATGATGCAAGAGGACGAGAGAACAACACCGACCGAAGGCACGTGAGAATAGAAAGGACCGTGGACACAAGCAGCTGCAGTGGCTGAGCGAGAACAAGAAACAATTGTTGTTGCGCGATCTTGGTGCCTCAGGTTTTGGGGCGGTCCGTTGGGATCGGATTGAGATTCTCCGCGCTGGAGTCAGTGTCAGACGAAAGACGAATTGAAGCTTGCTTCTGGTGCTGGTGTAAACCTGTTTCATCCGGATATTTTGGAAATGTCTCCCTGAGGAGGTGTCATGAACCACAATGCGGGTCTTTCGTTCAAACTTCTGCCATGCTCGTAAATTCCGATTCAGTTCGCCTCGGCGCACTTGGTCACACACAGATAAACAGACCGGCCGATTTAATCGTCTTAATTTCCTTTCAAGTGGCAATAAAAGGAGCAACAGAGTGATCACATCAGGATCATTCTTGTGCGGTGTCGTTTTCATGTGAAACGCTGGACAGCAGCGGTGCAATGAGCGTTGTGCAGTGAAAACCAGTGATATTTTCACGAATTCTTGGCCGGCGTTGCTGCACTTTTGCGCCCACGACATTGAAGACGACATATTCGTCGGATACACGTTGCAAGTTGTGACGAGGCAAACACAATATTTACGACAAGAACCATTGCACATCTTGCTGTCAGTGAAACATGCACGACTGCATGTCTTGAACACACGCAGCACGCACAAACAATTGTCATGAAAGGTGATGTCCGGCCATGTCTCCAAAGGAGTCGTCAGAAAAACCCTTTGTACTTGGTTGAGTGAAATGAGCTTTATTTCGACACCTGCGCATGGTCGTTCAACCGGGTGAGATGCATCATAGTGCGAGTAGTGGTTGGTGTGCGATGATTCTTGCTTCTTTAGGCAAGACATTATTTGTGAACAATTGTTTCTTGCAGTAGAGCACAAAGAATACGAGGCGCAAAATTTAAGAAACTGATCCACCCTCGTTGACCGGAAAACATTAACCTTCCACAGTTAAGGTTGAGAATACAAGAACATGTGAACCTTCTAAGATGCAGATCTATGGACATTGAGGAAGATAAAAAGAAAAAATTATCAAATATTGGACAGGCAGTTTGGCAACAGACAACAAAGTTATTTATCATCAGGTGAGGAGCTGTTATTTTTTTCCAAACCAGAACCGTTGGCAAACAGGGAGTCTGTTTCATCCAGACTCTGAGAACAGTTGATCTGACAGACCGTGCCCTCCTTCCTGAGGCCACAGACAGGGTCAGGGATCTTCACTGACCTCTTTAACTGCTGGAAAAGGCAAACCAGAAACCGTTCAAACTCTGCATGAAAAATTCACATTCCGATCAAAAGTTGCAGAGGTAGATCGGTTTCATAAATTTTGTGCCTCGTATTGGGAACGGGGGACCAGAACATGAGGGTTGACACCATTTTTTGTTTCTATGATGATGTGACAGGCGGTGACGTCACAGTCACGTTTACCTGGAGAAAAAATAACCTACAACCCAAACCAGGCACAGTGGGTTCAAGAGCCGCGCCTCACGACACGACTCGAGATGCAACACGATCGAGTTCTCGTCGTGCATCTCGCTGCAGAATTCGAACCGCTGCGAATGGATTGGCCCAAGGAACACGACGCCTTGGAGCAGCAGTCAAAAGTCAGATTTGTTGCTCCTGTTGCTGGCGCAGAACGAACGAACGGGTCGCAGACTTGCAGCGTGTCCGAGGACGAATGTTTTGAGTCTGAAAAGTTCCGAGTCGCACCTCCGTCGCGGGCTGCGTCGCTACATCCATCATCTGTGCATCGCTGCATTTTGTCGAAGTCAGGAGCCTCTCTTATTGCAAACTTTCGCCGCTTCAGGACTTGTTGTGTGGCGTTGGTCCCGTCAGTTTTACTGGTATGTTGCAAGAGTTCACTTGAAATTAGAGGATGTTGATCCTCGACCACGCAGGCACCTACAGACCAAATTCTGTTATGTTTTGATGCAATGCATATTGCACACAAGTTTCCGAGCCGCTTTGTTTCAATTCGGCTGCTTCACGTCCAAATGAAAACGAATTAGGGGGAGGATTACACGGCTGCGCGCCGAGCCGAGTCCCTCGAGACCGTTTTCATTTTGTGATGAACCGCAGGATCTGCGCTGCTGATAACTGTCGGCTTTATGTGAATTCCAATGATTTTATTGCTTTTTGGAGTGCAAGTAATTTCCACAAAACAGTCAGTTGCGCGGTCGTATATCAGGAAGGAAGAAGTAGATCAGGAGGATGTAGGTTCAACAGCGAGGTGCGCAACCCGATCACCTGAGCACTGCGCTCACTGTGCAGCTCGGATTTAGGTCTGAGGAACTCTGCGATCAACTTTGGGAGAACTTACCGGTACGGATTGAAAGGTCGCTGCAAACAACGACGTGAGTACACGATGCCGATCAGAATGAATCTGTCCCTCATTGACGCTGACGTCACGAATTGACCCGGCACGGTCAAATTCAGCTTTTGTGAATGAACCTCAAACAACATCAAATCTGAACAGGAGCTCGTGGCGATTGCTCTGCCGAGGTTTCGTTTCAGACAATGTTCTACGCATGCAGGGAGGAACACGTTATTTGAACACAAAATGTCCCACACCATTGAGTCACGGGGTCCTTGAATATTCTGTGAAGCTTCGCCATTCAAACGCAGTCATTTTGTTGTACGTTTGGAAATTTAAAGCCGCTGTGTGAAAGACACCAGCGAAAGAATCTGTTGTGCAATTGAAGCGAACTCAAAACACGGAACGATGTGTGAGTTCCCAACAATTGCTGTTCGAAAAGGGAAGTGGTCTGTTTCGCTGAAGAATAATGTCAGTTGGACGCATCAGTGGTCTCGCGTGCAGCAAAGTTTCTTGTCGCTATTTCTGGTGACAGCTCAGATTTCTTTTCGAGGACAGTGTTCGTTACCCACCGCTAAGATCACGCGAACACCATTCACAAGTTCCCGAGATCTCTGTGAACGCGAGCGACACGGTCGTTCTCGTACAACAATGAATCCTGAGGACACCACCACGGCAGCAAACTGGGAAATTCTCAGTTTGAGTCGCAGAGAAAAGGCAGGAGAATCGGATGGCCGTGCAACCACTTGACAGGTCAGACATTCGAAAAGGCGAAATTATGAGTATCACCGGCTGGGTTCTCGTTTTTTTTCTTTTTCCACACACCTGGGCATTACCTTCGGAGCTGAAAAATGCCTGTCATTTGAGTTGAGCTCACAACAGAGATGTGAGGGCCATGCAAATGACTGCTTGAAGCAACACCACGATTCCGAGTTGTTTGTGTGCTTCTTCGCTGAAATCCGTTCAAGACTTCCACGCGAGAAAAGCTGCAGTGCTGCATAAAGAAGAGCTTGTCAGAAAACTAGAGAAGAACCAGAATAGACACGCTTTGTGACCAACTGCCCGCAGAACAGAGTTCAGAGTCAAAGTCTGACTGTTGCTCAGAAGGGAGAATAAACTTTGTATTCTGTCCGTTTGAGGACCGTGTCTCTGAATCAACACGCCAGCCTGTTTGTCAGCGACACCCACCCTGTGTACCTTGCACAGTTCTACCACCCTACGATCACAAAGCCTCTCGTACATTACCTTATTGTGGTAGAAGTGAGTTCACACACTGCAACAATCGTTCGTGTTCACTCATACTCGTACTACTCTTTTCTCGACCAAAGGTCTCGAAAAGTCGTTGTATGATCTCACAGGAACCATTTTTGCAGCGTGTGTGAACTCTTACATCTGCATGGTTTCTTGCCAGGGGTGAGGAATCATAGATCCAGGAAGATACCCAGTTGGTTGTTGGTCGAGCGAAAGAGCACGTTAGCGTGAAGCGGGGTCATCAGGAAAGTTCTGCCTTGCGCAAATTGGGACAGCAGGAAAATATTTATCATCGCAGAATGAGTGTTTCTGAGGAAAGTGATGGTTGAATTGCGCAGGAACACATGCAGGGTGAGCAGCAGTGAACACGGTGAACAGCGCAAGTGGAACCTGCGCGGCGACGTGCGCGTTTTCCAGCAGCGCCAAGTGATTACAATCCATCACCAACTTGTCTCAAAGTCCCATCTCCGCAAGAGCTTCTCACCACTGAAGTTAAATGTAAAAATGAAAAAAATAGTGACTGCGATTTTATCACGCTTGTCCAAGTTTGCTTGTTTCGTCCGAAGCTGCTGGACTCCGATTTGGCAGGTCGCGGAAACCTGCCTTGTCCACACAATAACTAACGTTTCCTTTCAGCTCAGAGAAGCGTCAAATTTCGAAGGCAATGGTTTTCCTTGCTTGTCGTCAAAAGAGACAAAGTGATGTTGCGAAAGAAAAGAGTTGTTTGCACCGGGGTCCATTCATACGCTCATAGTTAGTGCTCTTGATTGTGATTGTGGCACAATATTTTCGGGCACTTCAGTCAGCTCGCAGCAAATGCGTGACAGCAGTGTTTGTTGTTTGCTGTGTTTACAGCAAAGCCCCTGATGCGTTGAGCCCTGCACATCCAATGGTGCGCTCATTTTCAGGGACTATGCTGCGGCTTTGTGCTCGTTGCTCATGGAACTTCTGGATTCCTCTGCTATTCATTTAGATTCAGAGGAGGTTTGAGCTGGAAGTCCTCACACAAGCATGGCCACTGCTATTTTCGGTGTGCTGGTTCAGAAATCGAGATGAAGCTGTCAGTCGATTCCCGCAACACGTGACCGACAGTTGCTGAGCACAAGGCCCGAATGCACTTTGGTTCGTCACGTTTATAAACGTCCATTTACGACAAAAACCGGCCAAATGTTTCCTGAAGATAACGGAATCGTTAGGTGGTCAGAGATGGATAAATGGACCGTCTAAAATGGAAAACAAGAACCTCCAATCGCAGTTCCGCACTCACAAAGAGCAGCACTCAGAAGATGTAGGCAGCGAAATGCGCTCGCGTTTCATTCGGTGCTGCAAAGCAAATTTATAAAGGCCAACACCATTTGCCATTTCACTTCAAATGGTGTGGCCACCAACAAGTACTTGAGTGTATGCCTGGGCATGGGAAGGCGTTTCTTTGAAGTCACCGAACAAAATGATGGGTTAAAACGCAACATTTGCAATTATTGCACAACCAAAGTGCTTCCTCTCAAGTGTGCTGTCGGAATATCGATGTAAATGCTCGAGCTATTGCCTTTGATTGCTCGACTGACAAGATCAGTATTTATGGCGGGATCGCGCTCGCTAATGACCACGTTTCCTTATCACCGACCAGTGGCAAGTGTTTCGAGCACAGCGGCTGGAATCAGCAGCCAGCGCTTGAAAGCCGATTGTGAGCCAGGCCTAAATGCGCTTTTCTTTGTCCTGTGACTCTCACAACTTTTTTCAGACAGCAATTTATGCATTATGTAGGGTTTCCAGCAATTTGAGAGCTGTCGTTGGCGCGTTTGATTTTTATGGCTTCGAAAGTGGCTGGTGGTGGTACACAGAGCGATTGCCTGTTGCTGCATTCAATTACTTTGCTGGAATTCTCAGCACTGCTTGCAGGTTGCGTCTCCTGCACTTTTCAACACTTGGAGGCAAACCTTCGCCTCTTTAATTGAACACAATAAAGCGGCAGATTTTCTTTTTTCTGCAGATGCAGCTTTACTGCGGGCGGGCACGGAGATAGGCAGGAACAGGGCCTTGTTCGACATGCTGAGCAGTGTATATCGGATGAATCGCCTCACGAGGGAAGTCACCGCCGCGTGAAACTTTCCTGGTCTTTGCATTCTGACATGTACGGAGCAGCGGATTTCTCCAACACAACCCGCGGGTAAAGCTAGGAGTCTGTTCACACGGAAGTCTCAGTGTGCGGCACAAACATGGAGCCGGGGAACCGTCCGTGTCTCTGGCGCTGCAACTGGAGAACGGCGTACATCAGAGCGCTCGTCGTCCACGTGGTGTGGAGCGTCGTCGCCTCGAGGAGGAAGGTTCCCATGGCCGTCATCCTGCCGTACGACGACACCAAGTGGTTCTCGATGAACCGAGTGAAGCCTGCAGTGGACATCGCCCTGAAGAAAACCAGCATGTATTTACATGACACCCAGTTGACGGTGAAGTACGCCGACTCCAAGTGTCACATTGCTGAGCCTATCAACGAGGCCATCAACTTCTATATGAAAGGAGACGCGTACGTGTTCTTCGGTCCGTGCTGTGATTACGCGGCCGCGCCCATCGCGAGACAGATTCGCTACTGGAATCTGCCGATGCTCACGGCTGGGGCGATGGCTGGAGACTTCGGAGTGCTCAAACTCTCCACGTTTCCGCTACTGACTCGAGTGGGACCAGATTTCAACTCCTTGGCTCGTTTTGTGTTCTCCTTTGTGGAATTCTACAAATGGCACAAAGTCAAATTGGTTTACCAGCCAAATGGGCAGGAGAGCGTCATAGAGCGTTTTTGTCACCTGGCAGCAGACGGTTTGCACAACGGCATTCTCAACAGACAGCAACGCGGGGGCAGTTACCGCATCGAGCACGACTACTTCAAATTCCTCAAGACCGAGGACATTCTCGACAAACTGCCGACCGAGCTGGGAAACAGCTACTCAGGTGAGAGGCTTTCATCTCCTGCTCCGCCAAGACTCGTGATCCTGCTCCTCGCCTGCTTGCCCAATCTACTGGGTTGGTTCATTGATATTCCGCGTCCGGGCTTTGCACGGTCACTGTTGTGGCTGCCGTCAGTCCACAGGGTGTTGTTGTGCCGTGTCCTCTTGAGATGCCAGACACAGGACGACGACGTCGTGTGCAGCGCAGGAGGCGATCTGTCGAGCAGCGAGTTGGTTCAGCCGAGCTGCACGAACCAGATTCTTGGCTTCTGACAAATGCTCCGCACCCGTCGAGCTCAATGAACCTTCGGATTTCGCGGAGCTGCGCAACAGCAAATTTCGTTTCGTCATCAAAAAATTCACAAGGGAGTGCTTCATGAAAAGAATGTTGTCCGAGTCTACCTTGCCAGCTTTGTGCGGTTCGCAGCTCATCGAGTTTGACATTTCACTCTGGCAGTCTTTCAACAGAATTCAAATTGAAAAACGTCCCATTTCATTGTTCACGTATGCAACACAAACTGCATGCACAAGAACCCACACAACACAGGAACTTATCGATCCAACTGTTTCTCGTATCCACACTAAAACATGCAAAAAGGTGTGAGTGGAGTAACGCTCGGAAATCATTGACAAAACGGCGCTGACCCAACAAAGGATCCGTCTTGATTTCGGTCACGTTTTGACGGTGGCTTGGATCAAGTCAAGTGCGAGATCTATTTTTATGCGGTGTCGTGTTGGCTCCGACAGGCAGCGCGCCGTGCGCCGACAGCTGGATGCACAGGACGAAGCTGGAGGGCCTTGCCTTCAGGCGAGTGGTCAAACGCCCCAAATGTTTCAACAACTGTGTTTTTCTCTGGCCTCTTTTGTGGAAATTTCGCCCGTTGGAATATGTTGTCAGGCAAATCGGTCACACAACCTGTAATGTCTCTTTCTTTTGGACCGCAGGGCGCCCACAAGAAACGCCCCTGATTTGTTGCCTGCAGTGAAAATTTCATCGGCTGTGCCGATCGAGGCCAAAGCTTCGTGATCAGGGGACACCAATAAAATTGCTCCCAACGTTAAACCAATGTCTGGTGGAGAGCAAACGCTTCTGGTGTCGAACTAATCCTTGGTGGGCAGCAGCGCTCATGTTGGTTTGCAAATTCGCTGTTTTCCGCCTGGAAACAAAGCTCCTGTGAATTGTGCGGGGACCATTTGCCGCAGCACATTGTGAAAACGCAGCTCGTGGTTGGCGTCCATGAGAAGGACAATTTGCATGTTTCCTGCAATTCAGACAAACTTTGCAGGCATCAGATTATTGCGCTGAAACTCTGACTTAATAATTAGGCTGACGACTTTCATATTTTCCTCTGCTGAAAGGTTCACCAGGTGTATCATGTAGCCGTCGATGTATCGTGCAAGAAACGAGGCGTTTTCACTTAGAGTAAAAAACAGCACAGAAACTTTCAGTTGACTTCAAACAGAATTGTAATCGAAAGTCGCCGACTGGGATTTGCGTCGAGACCGTCTCACAGGGATTAATCGTCTTCAACAACAAAGGCAACGAGACAGCTGCAAACTTGCGGAGCACAATTTTTCTTCATGTCACATTTTTTCGTGTCGCTCTTCACATGCAATGATCTGTGCTCTTTTTGGAAACCTCTGCACTTAATTTGTTTCAACAACATATTTCAAACTTAGCGTTTTAAGCAACTCCCCCATTGTCCGGACCACCCCGGGCGATTCTCAAAACTTCGAATTTCTGCATCTTCTGTTCAAGTGGGCCTGTTGCTATTTTCAGAGAATTATTTGAAAAAAAGAAGATCGGTGTGATGTACCTCACGTTACAGAGCCACATGAACTGTTTCTTTTCCATTGAACAAGCGATGGAATCATCACTTTCAACATGCAACATACAATTATGTTTCCTTGTTTGAAGATTGGTATGGAATGA
>JAAUXT010042665.1_pt1 | contig 29011 bp, 27 predicted proteins | sample 7278171 | NCBI WGS metagenome assembly JAAUXT01 (sample SAMN14350112, study PRJNA611818) | marine sediment metagenome | isolation source: surface marine sediment (1.8m) | place: French Polynesia: Moorea | collected 2018-08
ACAGACAGACAGACAGACAGACAGACAGACAGACAGACAGACAGACAGACAGACAGACAGACAGACAGACAGACACACACACACACACACACACACACACACACACACACAACAGACATGCGGAAGTGACGCTTCCTTTTTTACTTGCAGCTTGAACCGACTTGTCATAGCAACAGATTTTTTCCACAGGCTCCGCACTACGTTTTCGAGTTGAATGGTTTCGTATTTCGTGAGCCTGAGTTGACTCCTCCCTGGACGAAATTTACCACAGCTAATCAAATGAAGACCGGCGATCCTTTTCCTTCTTCACCTGTTTCAGTCGCGAACACAGAATTGCTTTCAGTGGCCACTTATTTTTTTGGAAAAGTAACACAGAGAAGGAAAGAAGCATGCCCAGGTGAACTTCCAAGTCTTTCACAAAGAAACATCAAAAGTCCGCTCCACATGCGGAAACGCTTCAGCCAAGAATAAATGTTGATGTTTAATCGATACAATTTTGCGCAAGTCTCTTTCTTCAAGGACAGCTCTGATTCATAGCATGCCGCTTTCGACTTGTCAGACCACACATTGATTTAAACGGAACCAACCATTCAACAACAATATTAATTCAGCCGTTCGGCCACGCACAGGACTTTTGTTCCCCCTTGTTTGTTGAACCTTATCGTTTTACAATAAGTCCTCGGAGAGCCTGCGGCTGAAATATCGTCGGCTCGCAAGACGACGAAAAGGTCTCCGCCCCGACTCATTGTGCCCAGATAATGCAAGTTTTCCTCACGCAATGCTCACCGCAGCTGACCAACTGCCAACGTTCCCAAGCAGAGAAAATTCTGAGGCCAGTACGGGCGCAGAAACATTTTATGTGCCTGCAAATTCAGAATTTGACAATCGACCTTCCTGAACTTTGAGTGAAAACAGGGGGGGGGGGAGATACACCTCCAAATTCCGCAAAAAAGACAATTTTCTGGTGATGTTTTGTTGTCAGGCAGTCAATGAAGCAACCACAAGCTGATGATGCAGGACGACGACTGTTTTTGTTTCCATTGAGCAAGTTGCCAATACGTATTCATCTCCATGAAGAAAGAAAACTTGTCTTCGTCCTTCAAGATTCGGCCACCGCCTGATCGCCTGAGGAACTGTTGGAGTTGCTCAGGGAAGAAAGCCGCGATTGACAAACAGAGCCGCCAGTATGGACGACGACTCGTATCTTCGCCTCAGGTCTGTGTCCCACAAAGGAATCAAAGCGTTTGTTTCCAAATGATAAAATATGAGATTTGTTTCTCTTTGGCTTGACAGTTGACACCGGGTTGTGTTCCGAGTCAGTGTTCCCACATCTCTTTTGCTGTACGTTTCGGGCCTGCAGGAGCAACAACACGATCTCAAAACAATCTGCTAATCCTATGCTCACTGAAGCCAGGCACAAAGATTGTCTGTTTTGATTATCTTGACAACTCATTAAAAGAAACCTGTGTAATCAGAAAGGCTGTTTAGCTGCTACCAACACGTTCCTATGCCTGTTCCAATTTTCCCGGACCTCACGGAGTGTGAGGTGAAGGGAACTCATCATGTTATGCGTGGACCAATGACGCCACACGTGTGAGCGACATTTTTTCTGAGTGCATCCAGTAGAATGTACCAGTGTTATGTGACCAGACTATCAAAATCAAGACACAGGAGGTTATTTCTTGTGACATGGAAATAATTTGTATTGCGGTGGCAATCAATACGTGGGCATCACCCAACCAATTTCCCGCTAACTCAGAGACAGGAAGCCCTTGTGCTGTCATGGAGATAGAACTTTGAATGTGACAGAAGCAATCCTGTCATAGCTCTTTCATAACGCACAGTAAAAGGCTTACTTTTAGTCGACTGGACTTGCATGGCATCGCCTATTAATGTTAAGCTCTTCGCTGCCAGCGATGCACAAAGACTCAGGTGCAGGGCAGATCCAGCCTTTCCGCCGAGAAACCTTGGAGATGTGAGGAACTGAAAATGTGACTGAACATCCGTGGCTTTGACAACTCGGGTTTGAAATGTGCGCCTGTCATGTGGAATCATGTACTGTTATGACTGCAATTAATATTCTCTAATGGCTCAAATCACAACTCACAAAGTTCTGTGCAGACTCTTGTGTGATTTTGTTCTGAAAGTTTGTTCCAGTTCGTTTGGTTTCTCTTGGACACCAACAATTTTCCTTTCTGTTTTGACAGGGGTCTCAACTTTCAGTGTGCCAACAATCCCCTTTGAAATGAAGTATTGGACAAATTTGTTGTGTACGAGACTGTTGCAAGATCCGAGCCGAAGGCGAGGAGCTGAACTCAGGACAAGTGGCTGTTGATTACCTGGCACCAGGCCGCGCTAATAACTGGTCGTTCTGTGTGATAATCTGCTGATTTGCCTTGTTATCCACATCTACAAGTTGGGAGTGCCTTGTCAAACACACCAATGTCAAGTTTTTTGAAGTCAATTGTCAAAAATTGTGAAAACTAAGATGTTCTTGGGCCAGAAAAACTGGAATTCATTTGGTGAAAAAGAAACTGGTCTTGTTGGGTGAAGAAAGAGTCGGAATCAGTTCTTGACTCTTGATGCACGTGAACTCCATGATACTTGGCGGACCCACCCTGCTTGTCCCTCGAGGTCTGGAAACGGCAGCTCAAAGGTGTGACGTGGGATGACGTCCGTGTTCTCCACAGCTAATTTCACCAACTTCCCTGCGCGTGTGACCTGCACGAACTAATTCGCTTCCAATTTGCACGATCAGAGGGAAACAAGACATTTTGAAAAGTTGGGAGTTCGGACTTCCCAAGGGACAGACATCTGTGCTGCCTCTGAACTCAATCCAGGACGAGCTGTGTATCAGTTCAGTTCTCCCTTGCACAAAGCAGTGAGAGTTGCTTTCCTCAAGCCGGGCACGTCCTTGTGCTGTGAACAGGCGAATAGGTGCGAGTGTCAGGAACACAGAGCGACGGAGAAGCGGGTGAGGAGTCATCATCCGAAGAACAGTGCTCCGATGACTTTGAACAAAAAGTCCTGTGTCAAACGGGTGCGTTCTGCGTGTGGCACTTTGAGGTGGAAACTTTTGGGCCTCGGAGGCAAATAACAAAAGGAGAGATGGCTGACACTGGATGTCAAGCTTTGTTTCATCATTTCGTTGCTGTTGCTTTGGGTTCAAGCTCCTGACTTTTGGTTGCTTTGGCGCACAGGGTGAGTTCATCTGTGTGCTTTGCTGTTTCTTGGCTGGGTGGTTGTGTGCCGTAGCTTGATGCTTGATGCAGGCTGAAACTTCACCTTCATTTGAAACATTGTTCTTGTTCGTGACTCATCACACACGACAAGGGCTCAGAACTTCCACTCACCACAGAAGAGGCTCCACCACGCTCTGGGGGTTTTATTCCAGCGAAACTGGTATCCTGCCATTTGATCCCCAAGTCATTTTCAGGATCAACGTTTGTTCTGAAGCATGATTCTGTTGTTGGTCAAGCTTCAAGTACTATTTTACCTTTTCAAAAAATGAAATTCTTTGTTTGTGTCCTACACTCTCCAAAGGGTTTCTTCCGCTTTCGCTTTGGATTGTGTCGGAACAAAATGGCCTGCACCTACGTCTTGGGATTTGGTTTTTGTCATTGACATGAGGCAAAGGTTAAGACACGCACAGAAAGTGTGGAAACAATTGACAAAGAAAGACCGAGGTACAAAAATGACTGGTGCAAGGTCGTGACGACCACTGTGAAAGAAAGCAAGTGAAAGCTGAATGAAAGCAGCAGCACAAGTGCCCGGATGATCCTGAGTAAAAGCTGGAGTCCACAGTTCTCTTGGCGTGGAGAAGGTTCTTCCGCTATACATTTGAGCTGAAGGTGAACAAGAGTTTGAATGTGACGCTGAAGACGACGAGCGTGAACTTTGTCTGCAGATAGCAGGACACACGAAGTAAAGGGCATTACAGTATCCTTGTCCAGACAATTTGGAAAGTGGACAGTGACCTTCAAAAAGCTGACGTGATTGGAGAGCTGAGGGGAAGGGCAGAGGAACGGCCATGCAGCCATTTTCAAGTGGAGGGCAGGGGGTTGTGGTTTGATCAAACTCGATGTTGGTCTGCAAGTCGGTCTCAAGAATCTCACAATGTTCAGTGAGATTCTCAAGTGCACTGTGCCTTGCCTCAACCTCCGCAGTTTTACTGCCAGATCATTGCTGGGGAGTTTGAATGGGTGGGACTCATGGTCAAGCTCTCTGGTGGTGGATCTCTGAAACGTGTGTCGTCATAGTGGAGGTAAAATGCTCAAATCTCACATCCTGTAGCCAGAACCAACCACGCAGTTTGCCATTCTGTCTCGTATCCTGACGTGAACAAGCAAAATAAACAAACACTCCAGAAAGATTTTTGTCGAGCGTCGAAGCCGTCTGTTGAACATTGTGTTTCCACTCCTTTTCGGGAGAGGGAGTGTTGGCACGGTGAAGCTGGTGTCGCGATAGGAAAGCTGCTGCTGACAAGATTCCACGATTCAAAAACAGCTTCGCCTTTCAGAAAACTGTTGACTTCGGAATTACTGTAGCGATTTGCGAAGCCCCTTCAATCTTTGTTTGGCCAATCACTTGTTGGATAAACGATCCACATTTCAATTGTAAAGCTGCAATAACAGTTTTTGTTCAGAAACGAAAGACAGCATGGGCTTTCGGCAGGGGTCTTTCCAAAACGGCCCAGAAGTAGGTTGTGAGGTGAGACACACAGCTCTTCTTCAGGGAAGTCTGAGGCTGGCAACAAGGGGGCCCTGTCCCACAATGTGTTCGTCTCGCCAAGTCGCCCAGACGGGCGTGGTGTGTCTTTCTACAACTTAAATGGGAGCACAACAACCCTCTCCGAGGTCATCAACTGTCAGAGTCTTGGGGTGCGCCTGGTGGTCACGTGAAGGTTCACCATGGCCCCACAGACAACAGGGTTCTCAGACTGTAAATAGTTCCTGTGAAATCACATGACGACTTTTTTAAGACATTTGATCAAGGAAGGAGGTGTGTCATGGGACAGGAACTATTTTTGCGAGTTGAAAACCCAGTTCTGCCACGATGCGAGCCTGAAGGACAGGTTTTGTGATTGCAGAGTTGTAGAACACCGTCTTAGACATCTGAAGTTGGATCGACGGTTGGCAAGCACAGAGTTCATTGGCCTTTCGCCACATAGTGATCATCACAAGCTTTGGTTGCGTCGGTTGAAGGACATGAAGGAAGCGCTTGGGTCCTTCAAAGCCACCATTGTCCTCGCCTTCCATACATGTCTCTCCATGGCGTCCTCAGACATAATCCCACAACACGCTGTAGGTGGTCCCCGAGTGAGTTACTGCGCAGAGCACGTCCCCGGCATTGTGTATGCTGTATTGTGGCTGTCCACCTTCATCAAATCCATCGTGGCCCTGATGTGGCCGGAGGTACCCGACGTGAGCAATTATTGAGTCCTGCTCAACCACCGCGAGGGTCATCACTCCCTCCACAATGGCCCTCGACAAGTCAATTACAAATGTGCCAAAAATAATTATTATCACTCGTGACCCGTGGCTGAAACAACGAGGAAGGTAGACTGCCTCGTGTCTTCATAACAACGCGGTGTGTCAATATTTATTGCAGCAGGGCTGAAGGTGTATACAGTGGCTGCTGTTGGGCATTCCGAAACTTGCGGCAAATGGAACTTGTTATAAAACCTCAAGCAAGCGACTGACGGAAATCTGCGTGTTTTGTGCATGCACGCTTTGTTGTCTTGCGGGGATTCAACAGAGATTACACGGACATCGTGGAAAATCAGTTCTCCTGAGAAAACCCCAATGCAAATTTATCCAGCAGCACTTAAGGACTCTCTCTGTCATTCAGTGACAGCCGCTTATCCCCGCTCGTAACCATGCAAAGTTTGCTGAGAGCCTCCCATGTGGAATTGTCGTGGACATCTTGCAGATGCTGTGCTGTGATATTGCTTTTGCAGATGTTTTCCCTTCTCTTCACAAGCTGCCCATCGCTCAAAAGCTGAGACAGACTGCTGTATGAATCAGGTTTAGCAGGCCCAGAAACCATGATGGATGGTGTCCAAAAACGAAATCTCGCAATAATTTGGTGACACACAGCTGCGAGAAAACATGATACTTGTTTGCTTTGGAAAGCGTTATGAGCAAAACAATTTGTTGTGCACGGTTCCTTCTGCACGTTTCACTGTGTGCCGTTTGTGGCAGCAAGCACAAAGTTTTCTTGGCGTGCCAAGACTTCGCCTGCAATTTTGTCTCATTTATTGTGTTCAGTGCGAAAGGTCGAGGGCTTACCGGTGGCGAGGGACCGCAGGGAGGTGTTGGATGACCGCGTGTGAGTCTCCACTTACCGGAGCGTAATTATGCTGCCTTCGGCAGGGAAAGCGCCTTCTTTTGACAAGAGGAAGATCATGCTATGTAGGCGAGAGAAACCCTGTCCAATTTCGTGAGCCCTGTTGAATTGTAATTTTGCGCGTTCGCAACAAGGGAACGAGGTTCTATAGATGTGAAGGGCTTGTGGAAGGAAGAGGCAGGAGGCGCTCTGTGCAGTTTTGGGAAAGAAAGTCGCCTGTTGGTCGGACGACTGGAAGCTGCTCCTCGTCCTGCGGGCCGGTGTGAAGCAAGACAGACGGACCTCACGGCTGTTATCAGCGCTTTTGTGTGTCAGCCCCGGGGCCTCCAGATCCGGCGCACATGTCTGGGGACGACGCTCCTTTTCAAGTGAAATGTGAGTCGCCCCTGGGAAGTGCCATGTTTGTGCAGAACACAGACATATGTGGAGGATGGTGCGAGTCAACAATGTTCACGTGTTGAGTTTGTCCGCAAATGCGCAGCTTCCTGGTTTCTGTCATTTCAATCTCTCGATCGTGACGATACGAGTAAGAGATCTGTCGAAATGATGCGATTTGGCTCCGTTGTCATTTGTTCAACAGCCCTCGCATTTCTTTTCACGTGCTCTCGACAAAGACAGAAAACTCACGTTGCGTTGTTGCACTTCGTACGTACCTGTGCACTGGTTAGCAATGTCAAAAACATGACCCTTTCAAGCCCTGCTTTTAACAGCTGTTGTTTCCGCTTTGCACGCGAAGGCTGCAGAGGGCCGCATTGCAGGTGCTGATGTTTCACCTGGATCGGGCGGAAACAATCCAGAAATGACTGCGACGCTGCTAATGATGTTCAAACATTGATGGTCATCAGAAATGTCGTTGTCGTGGACATAACCAGCACGACGCAGATATCTGATTGCAGTTCATTAGTGTTTCGGCCTTCGACTGGGTGGGAAGCTCACACAGCACACAGAGTGATTCACACACAAAAAAAGAACTTTGTGAGGCAGAGTCAGAAGCCTTGGAACAAAAACGCCTTTTGCATGTTACTCAGGTAAAAAGTGAAGTGGGAGCAACTTGTCACAGGTAAAAAGCAAGTCGATGAAAATATAGAGTTTCAAGTTACGAATGTCAGTTGAGGGAGGAACAAAAAGCGGAACACAAAAACGCTTGAAGTCGTTTTTAATTGTCTGTGGTTGAACAAAATCATCACAAAACCACAAAGCAAAAGTTTATGGGAGTGGAGAAAAATATGTCAGGCGTCACTTCTGTGTGGTTTGTGTTCAAGCTCCAAAAGAATGTGTTGAAAGCGTGGGTTTTCAAGCTGTGTGTACGTTTGAATATCTGATCAGTGTGAGACACTTTGTCCCTGAGTTGAGCAGCCCAGGAACTGCGCGAGATCGATGTAGTTTGGTGAGGCACAAAGCCATTGTAACGAGGACCCGGCTCTCAGACGCACCTCCGAGCCGCCAGGCTGAAAGCTCGTGCCATATTGAGGGAGCTTCAAGTGGTCTCAATCAATGTAGCTCGGGCTGTTGGAAGTCCATAAAGCTGCACCGATTTGAGACACAAGTAGACAGCGAGTGACAGTCAGTGGATGTGTGCGTGAGAGTTGAGGAGTGTGGACAGGACTGCACCACAGGTTCTGAGCAGAAAACAGTGAAAGACGACAAAGCTGGTGCGAACCAAGATGAAGTTTCTCGGTCAGGAGTTAATCATTGGAATTTTAAGTGCAGTGTTCGGCTGGATTTTAGAAACATCTGCAGTAAGAACCAAAGCAGACTTGATGAGAGGTAAGTTTGCAATCATGAAGAAGGAAAGGACCAAAAACAACTTGTTCACGAACTTTTCGCAACCGTAAATGAATGCATACTCTTGCAACATGAAAGTTCACTTTTCAGCCGGAAATCTCTCTGTGTGGATGGGCTTTTTGGCTTGAGCAGAGGTTGTTGCAGACAGTTGCAACTTTGCTGACGGAGAGAGGTGTCACGCAACGACACGACGAGGATAATATGTGTGGTTCCGCACTGAAGGTTTTGTGAAATTCCGCTTGTTCCACACAAAAGGCCAAGAATTGACGCCAGTGCGAAAATTCCTTGAGTTAATCGGCGCCGGAACAAGTTGAGAGATCGATTGCCTCAAGAGGCTCGTCTCACGTTTGATCGATCGCCAATCACTTCAACAATTTTCCTGTCGCTCGGGACATTCTCACTTCAATAATTAACGAAATTTGTTCTGGTGCGCTGGATCATCTCAAAATGAACTGGTCCTGCCAAAACCTTTCTTCCCTGTCGGAGTTGTCAATACGCTATCTCTCTCACATCTATAGCTCACTGCGCAGGCAAACTCAAATAAGTGAAGATGGTATCTCCAGGAAACTGTTGCTTCAGTGTCAATACAATTTCACTTTTCTTGATTTGAATGAAAACCATGTGCATGGCTTGTACGCGCGACACTGATGCTTTCACGTCTTGTCTTCAGTTTGAATCTGCAAATCCCTGGACCACCCACTGTCAGCAGTGCGATTTCTATCTTCTGTTTTGTGATGTCTTCTTTTCCGAGTTACAGATTCAGATGTCTCTCGGTTCTCCCAATTTTCTTCGCGTTTGGTACACTCGTGTAGATCACTGCTGTGTGTTTTAGTCCTTTACCACCTGAAAGAAGGGCAGAGTGGTTTTCTTGTACCTCTTGAAACACAACAAGAAGACTTAAGTTGCATACCAAACGATTCGCAGGCATGCATTGAGTCTTTTTTACATTTCCGAGCATTTGTGTGAAAGAGAAATTTGCTGCATGCATCAAGGGTTCAAGCCATTCAGAAGCCATTCAGCAGTTTGTTGTTCTGTGTTTGCTGAAGCAGATCAAGTTGAAAACAGCAAAAACAGACATTCTGAGGAAAGATTTGCCAACAAAGACGCTTGTGACGTGTCACTGAAGCTCAGTGGACACTTGAGTCTCTGAAGTCCAAACAAATTCCTCTTCACTGTCTCTTCCATTCAGGGACAAAAAATAATTTACACGTCGTCCAGACCGCAACAAACACCGCCGACATCTTTAGAGCAAAAAGCCCTGGTCGAAATCTCCTTTTCTCGGTTGTGTTTGGGGCAGTCGAATATCAATCTTGATACTTCTGGTTTCATACATTTGTTCTCGATTGTTGCAAAAATAACTCTCGAGCATTCATAACCCGCGCACCATTACAATCTATTTTAAATGGCAGATAATTTGATTTTGTGGCGGTGGTCTGGAATAATTTTTTATCTTCTGTGTTGCAATTTTTTATCGAGTCTGATGGTCCTTGAAAATAATGAGAACAATTCTGAATCAAGAAAAATACGAACAAGCAATTTTAATTTTCTTTTCTCTGAGTTCTGTTTTTGTGGTCTTTAAATATAATTTGCTGATATTTGATATTGTATCCGTCTACAGTTTTTTCTGCCTGATTTGATCATTTTGGCACGTGGGTTTCAATCTGTGTTGCAAAATTAGCGGATTGAGGTGATTTGGGGAGGGTGGAGCATTGGGGATCGGTCTGGGACCCTCCTGGACCCGATAGGACGTTTCATGAATAACAACAACAGTTCAACTCGCTTCCGCTGCAACAATGAAACAAAATTCGCTCCTTGTAATTTCGCCGATTATTTCTCGCCTCCAGTCGCCAGTATTTACCTCATTCTACCGACAAAAAATATGAGGAAGACAGTGTCCGGATTGTAGCTCATGACCAACTTGGGAGAGAAACCAAATACTGGCAGGGGTGTAAATTTGTGCCTGCCCACTGATGAAACTAATTCGGCTCCCAAAAGAGGAAGACAAGAAACTCGTACAAGACTTGGGAGGCGGCTTGTGGCCAGACAGCGGCTTGAAAAGAAAAACGCAGGCGTTTTGTCTGCGCCAGTAACGAGTTCAAATGATGTCCTCGGGAGAGTGGAGACGGCCGAACGCAAACCGTTGCAAGCTGCTTCCTCTTGGTCTTACAAAACCGAGATTGATTGGCAAACTCTGACACCATTCAACTGTCACTCGAGACCACTTTCAATGGCTCTTAGAAAACAGCAGCAATTTACTTCGCCTGTGTGCGGCGACGAGAGAGATTCCATCTTGATTACATGTGGAGCTGCTGTTTGATTAAAGTCTGCACGGCAGTGCGGCTTTTTTGTAAAGGGGAATTGCATTTTTCCTCCATTAATGCAGCTTCTCCGAATGTGTTCTACAGTTTAAGTGTTGGGCTTATGGCTGGGCTTTCTTTCTAATAACAAAGCGGAGATAGCCGCTGGAGCACATTAAATCAAATCCAAGGCAACGGTGTGCATACAGAAGACACTCAAAGTGGAGGCAGAGGGACAATAACTTTGCAATACGCCAATTCCAGTTCTGTTTCCGAGTCCAACCCTGCCTTCATAAATTCTGCATGTGAGCGGGACAGGTCGAGTTTGGACATCACAGAAGTGTTTGTTTCTGGCAAGCAAACATGTTTTCCCTTGTCCATAACTGATTCATCCAATTACCATGTTGCCGAGATACAAGTACGTCGGGTAACCAGAGTTGTGACATGATGACGCCAAGCGCGGCTTTCGTGAGGAAAGGAAACCCTTTTGACGATGAAACAGGGAGAGCAAAGGTTCAGCGAAGACATCGTGACAACATTTTTGCGCGGCTAAGTTTGTGAGGTCAAACTTTCTGTCTTGACGCAACCTGCGATCTTCTCAAAAACAGTGAACTGCACTGCAAATCTTTCAACAAAGACGAGAAACTTGCAAGCCCACGCACTTGTGACCAAGAACTTGCAAAAGTGTTGAGAATTACGCGTCTACCTCCAGTGTATTTTTTTGAACGATTGTTGTGCACACAATGAACGCGGAAACCTGTTTTATTGGCATACATCGCTCATTTTCGCACAAAAGAAAATGTTGACAAGCAACACCAACGTACTGAATCCTGGCAAAAGTTGACGCCCGCCATCAAATCGACCCTGATTTGATTCACTCTTTCTTTGTCAGCACAAATTGTTTTGAATCTCAGTTCTTTGCAGATGCAATATATGGAACCTCTCCAAGCTGTTCAACTGCTGCTCAGCACGCGGGCGGGCGTCCGTTTCAGAACAGACCTTTATGTGCTTCCAGGCCTCCAGTTGCCGCAAATCAATGCTAACAAGGGGAACATCTTTTGTGTTATTGCAGGTAGTGTGCGAGACTACTGTTTGTTCGAGTCGTTTGCGGCGCAGTGTGGAGACAATGAGGTGATAATGGTGGAGCACGCGAGTTACGGCAGGATGAAGACGGGCAGATGCATCTCCGGGGAAGGTATTCACCGCCTCCTTTGATTAAGTCACTCTTTAAGACCTGCAAAAATAGACATTCTCGAATCGATATGCCCCCTCCTCTCCGACTCACAACAAGGTCTTTGTATCTGAGCACAAAGGCACCTCAATAATTCACAACTTCAAACAAAGACCCGACTTGCGGTGCTGCGGTTATGGAAAATGTCAATGAAACCCAAAGCGATCCTTGAAAGAAGCAACTAAAAGGTGCTTGCAGGGAATGTTCTCGATGTCTGCAAGCACAGATTTGCTCTACAGAGTGCAGGCCCAGATTTATCCAGGATGTTGACCCCGGTTCCGCTTTCGCTCTCGTGCTGCGGGAAAATCTAAAATCTACAGAAATATTCGGGCACCAACTTCTGTGAAACAATCTGTGCAAACATCAAGCCACACCAAGCAGGATACTTGTTGAACGACTTCCAAGTTTTGAAGGTTGGTAAAGATCTTGAGGTGAAGTTCGTTTGCACCATTTGTTGCACCCAGGTTACATCGGCTGCGACGCGGATGTTTTGCCCCACATGGACGCGTGGTGCTCCGGACGTCACATCTGCAGCATCGACGTCACGGAAATTGCGGATATCGCCAAACCTTGCAAAAGGGACTTCACTTCCTATCTAGAGGCGAGCTATACATGTGCCAAAGGTACGAGTCTCCCGTTACACACGCGCGCTCCTTGATCAAAGAAACGTGTCATCTTTGTAGTCTGAGAAGAAAAACTTTTCCTCCTTCAAGAACTCGCATTTCAAAGTTTTCGTTTTTTGACATTTCTGTCAATCAGTCGTGTCTGCATGCAGCACAAAAGACAAAAACTCCTGCAACACATGCGCTTGAAACCACGCAAGACCCAAAATTGGGACACCAATCCATCTTCAGGAATACTCAGAGCCTACCGGTTCCAGAAAAAGGGGCCAAAAGTTGAGGTGCGTCTTATACATGAGGGCGTCTTTTGCACGAGACAGTACGGTATATTTGGATGACTGGTTTGCTGCAGTGGCTGGTGACCGACGCGACGTGTGTAGCTCACCGAGGGAGGTGCCACTGCGCGGCGCCGAGGGCTACATCTCGAATCTGATCGCCGAGGAGAGCTCGCTCGGCACCCTCACCTGCCCCTGGAGCATCCAGGCCAAATCCTCGCAGAGCATCAAACTCAGTGTCTACGACTTCGGCTCCGTCGTCAAGTCCGACACGGACGACAAGTGGACGCGGATCAACTACTCAGGCAGAAACTGCCCGACGTTTCTGTCGGTGGAGGAGGTGTCGACGGGCGAGCAGCAGCGGATGGCGCTGTGCGGGGACGGCGTCAGGTTCCGACACCTCTACACCTCCAACACGCACCGCCTCCGCCTTCACTTCACCACACTCACCTCCTTCTCAGACCTGCCTTATTTCTTGGTGAAATACGAGAGTACGTGGCATTCATATGTATGTAGACGAGCGAGAAAAGGGAAATGCAAATTAATTAGACCTTCAGCCGACGTGCTGGGAATCGCAACAATAAGCGCGGGACATTCTATTCACACTGGTCATAAAAGGCTCAATGTAATCTGCTCCTGGAAATAATTAGTGGCTGCAGAACAATTGCTTCGCCACACAGGATTTTGCCTTGACCATAGAATGGTCGAAAGAGCAAATTAATTCCAGTCTTACACTTCATCAAACCTTGTGACCCAGGTTGCTTTCGAGTGTTCAGCAGTGAGATTCTCACACATTTCTCAGCTAAATTGTTGTTGGGGATGCGGATCACTGTCAACCCTGCTTCATCTCCATTGGTTACCGTATCTACCCGTGTACAAGTCGCATCCAGTAGAAACCCCGTTGTTTTGGGGTATTCGGGTGTTATTTTAACAACGCAAACACAAACCCATGTTCAAGACGCACCTGCACCTTGGATGTTCAGAAAGGTGCGTCTTATACACGGGTGGATACGGTACACGGTTCAGCTGCGCTGTCGTCACTGACGCTCGGCTCTGTGTTGCAGCGGTGGGGTGCCCGGCGGTGAGGCCGCCGGTCGGAGCGACGGCGTTCCGCGACGACGACACGGCGACGATCCGCTGCAACGCGACGCACGAGACGTGGTACCTGACGTGCGACGGCGAGAAGTGGATCGGTACCGTCGGCAACTGCTCCGGTTCGTAGACGTCGACATAACAAAACTGAGTTGTTGGTGCGCACAGTTTACGAGCTGGACCCACCGAAAATTGCGCGTACGAACCGTTCAGCACCGCTGCCTAAATCGCTGTTTTTGCACAAATCAGCGTTTTGATTTCTTTGGTTCGCGGTCACATCTTGTGGACATCGTGTTTGCTTTTTCTTTCTTTCTCAGAACTTTTGTTGGGGTGGGTGGGAAGAATCAGTGAAATTTGTTGGTTGTTGATTCAAGAGCCACCAACAGTCTCAGCACCAAAGAGAAGTCCTGAGAATTACCGCTTGCGGGCGAAATGTGAGTCTTGCCTCACACAACGAAAGCTTCACACACCATGGAGCCAACCTGTTGTCTTGTTGTCGAAAGCCTGCTGCTTTCTCGGAGCTTTGAAGTACTGCTCCTCAAGGGGTCAATGCGTGGTTTTCCTTTTCATCCGAGCAGGTGCAGCGTGGGGATTTAGCAGTATATTCGGAACTCAAATTCCTGTTCCCCAAGGTAACGTACCTGCCACAATGGGTTTGCTTCCTATTTGAACGAGAGTTCCTGGGGAAATCCCTCTCTCGAACCCATTGAATCAAGTGTCTGTGGAAAGAGATGTTTCCCCGAGCTGCATAACTTCCTTGTGTTTGCAGGCATTATGATAGCTGTTGCTATTGGAGTTTTACTTGGAATCGTCTTCGGTTCTACTTTACTGGCTGTTGTTTTGCACTGCAAGCGAAAGTAAGAGCTTTACCCAAAACCTCCATCTTTCCTCCTTCATTTTGAGTGCGGATGACACAGTATCGCTTTTCTCTTGCTGGTGACAACATTCCACATAACGCGTTTCCTTGCATCTCCTGCAGAAAAGCGCGTGAGCAGAAGGCGAGGGAGATGGCGATGGGGGAGAGTGACATGACGCTGGACCACGACATGGCCACCTACCCCTCGCTGCTCGGCAAAGATCGGAGTCAGCCGCCCAGCGTCGCGGGCTCCGTCCACCACAAGCCCGGGTCAGCGGCCGGAACCCTGGACAGTGGTATAGAGACCCGCAGCGTGTACAGCAGACAGAGGAGCTGTCCCTCAGAAGCGTCCTACGGACACAGAAGCCACATTTACGAATGTCCCCAGGTGGCCTCGGACCTGCCGTTGTACTTCGACCTGGACCCGGAGATCGGGCGTTACGGCAAATCAACATGATCGTCAATGTGACACTGTGCTTTTCACGAGTTTTCAGGAAATATAGATGTTTTGTACGAAAAAGTAGTTTGGACTGTTTCTTCTCCGTTACGAAGCCTTTGTTTCAAGACCGTCTTTTCTCGAGTGATCGAAGTCCATTTGCTTTCCTTTCTCATTGGCAAAGTCCTGGCAATTGCCAACCAGCTCCGCTCACAAAGACAACACTCCGGTCCAATTACACGTCCGCTTAACCAGGTATTGAGATCATGGGACGGAAAACCACATGTCTATCCGAATCCAATTGCGAACAGCATGAATATTGCAAATGACATTTTGCTAAAGACAATAGGACGCATCAGCCGCGTTGTCCCTCCCCCCTGCAGCCATTCTCCGGCTGTGTAAGCATGCTGCACTACACCATCAGCAGTGACTCAACAAGGGTAAAATTTCCCTCCGTATCATTTAACAACTCTCCATCATATTGTGACAGCTCCTTATCCTGGCTGCGCCGGCGGTAAGTTGACACTGATGACATGGCCCTGAGAGTTGTTCGGCGCGGATCTTTCTTCTCGCGCAGTAATATGATGTGCCGGCCATTGATTGGACAAACACGAAAGATTCTGATGTGAGACTGATGCACAATCACCTCGAGTTTCCTTCTCGTCTCGCGGACATGGTTTCGTCGCACTTGTGTCCGCAATTTCATTGTCCACTCGTGTCGGCCCTCGTTGAGTGTTTGCCGAAACTGCAGGTCACTTTCACTGTGGACAAATGTGAATTGTGGCAGTGTAAATGTTGAACTGGGTTCCATGAACGGCTCGTGCGTTCTCGTTGCTCTTTTCCTCTGGAGTTGTCTCTGCAAAAGTCTCTCCAGAACGCTGTTTGAAGACAACACACACACACGCACACACGCACACAGACACAAATAATCCAATGGACGGACTTTGTTTTTCGGCAAGGCAAATGAACACGATCATGGGTATCTCCAGGTTGAATTCTGTTAAAACTGCCTGAAGAAAAAAGTTGTCATTTTGGGCACCTGGCATGTTCTGGGACTTGGGCGTTTGAGATTGAAACAGCTTGTGTCGAACTGCAAGCAATCAGTACAACACGAGAAAGGATGGCGGAAGACTGCATGGTCAAGATCTGATAAGGTTTACCTCTTTGTGTTTCACCAGATTCAGTTGAGAACAGCTTCTCAAGTGCAGACACGTTTCTGGAGTGAAATTCACGCTGCCGTCAGCAGGACTGAGGAAGGTGCGGAGAGCCAGGGCCCTGGGGAGGAATCAGGAGACGGGGCGTGTGGCGGGACGCTGCGGGCGAGGGAGGCTGCGTGTCGGGGAGTGAGTGATGGTCGCACCCGGGAGGACTGGGCCGGCACGCTCGCAGCCGCTCCTCCGTCTTGGCGGCCGCGGCCTCGAGGACATTGGGAGTCTTGAATCATTCGGGTTTCCCGATGTTAGAATCTGAAATTTTCATCAGTTCGTCTGTTCACGCAAAGAGAAGCGACGTTTGAGTTCCTCCAGACGGTTTGTCTACACGTCTTCTGATTTTAAGAGTCCATTTGTTCCAGTTCTCTGGGTCTCGTTTCACGCAAGCTTCAAGTCACTGCAGAATAACAGCTGGTAATGGCACGTGCGAGTGCCCAAGGTTTGACCTTTCCTGCTCGCAGACTGTCTATCTTGGAGGAGCTTCCTTCCTCCTTTCCTCAAATTGGTCTGAAATGATGATGGACGCCCTTGAGCTCGCTTTCGAGGTGACTGATTTGCCCCAAAATTGACCTGCAAAGGCGAGCCCGCCGCATCGTCAGGCTCGGGAGATGGTGGTACGAGGCTCGTCGCAAAAGAGCCGACACCGAGTTCTTCTGCCTTATGAGGAGTGAATGCCTTCACCACCATCATCGGGGCGTTTGCAATGTTTTCAAAACATTTGATGCAGCAGCGCAGCGGAAGAGTGACAGGTCTGATCTCAGTACGATTTTCACTCGTGTGTTTGTGTTGATCGATAATAACTCATCCCCTATATAGCTCTCAGACTTGTTGGAACAGCTTTTTCTGGACGCTTGAGTCAGTGTGTTTGCAGCCATGAGGCTTTCTCAGTCAGCTCCACAGGTCTGCTTGCGGTGAAAGTATTTCGGCAGCAAGTTGTCAAACATCAAAAGCCTTTCAACGCGGCAGGACTGAGTATTTCCGAACTGGGAGCAGATGGAAGGAGACTCAAGTGCTGCTTTTTCCAAATTGGAACTTGTTAGACTTGTTCGCCGCTGAAACCCACTGGACACTTGCAGGTTGTCCACTGGCTGACATTTACCAAACGGAAAACTCTGCTTTTCCGTGCGTACCCAATGAAAACGAATGGCAGCTTCAGTTTGCACAATCCCCGTGGTCCTGTTCGTTCTTTCTCAATTCGGCAAAAAACCCAATTGTTTTGTCCAGGACACACAAAACACACTGAGGAAAAAGAGCAGGACAACACAACACATCACAACACAACACAAGCTCAACAAAGAAGAGAATTTATCAGTGCTCAGGTTGGAACCTTTTGTCTGCACAACCAAGGCCGTGGTCGTCTTTGTTTCCATGGGGTGTATTCGATTGGACCGCAAATTTCGGGTCGAACAGGCCCCTGATCATTCGTTCTGGAAAGTAAAATGAGCTGGTCAAACCTGGGCTCATCATGTGTCTCCAGCAATGACAGGCACGACGAACAGAACGCTTCACCCTTTTGCGATAACATGCGGGATGAAACTGACTTTCCGATGATCCACTCTGATCTTGCATATTCCGTTTTCAACACAGCAATAACGTGTGAATGAAGCTTCTGAAAGAAAAATCAGCAAAATTTCCTGGCACCACCTGCTTGTGAATTCCTACTTCCAAGAATTTATATTTTCCTTTTCCTTTGTTTCCCAACCAAAGTTATAAATCGAAGACAGTGATTTATATTTGCGTGTTCCGTTTGGGACCGCCAATACACTGCAGCTGCCCCGACTGCATGCATGATTTTGCCTCATCTGCAAGTCGACAATTGGTGTCGGACGCTGATGTCTCCTGTTCTCTGCAGAATACAGAACGCTGTGGTGTTGACTGAAGAATGCTTCTCGTGATTGGAGCACAGCTTTCTGTCAAGATTTTTTTGCAACGTGTTTACAAATAGCGAAAAACGGGTCTTTTGTCTAGGAATTTTATTGTAAAAGCGTTTACATTCAAACCACAACAAGCCATATTTTGTGTTCGTATTCTCCAACAGCCAGAAACGCTAATTGATAAATCAGTCACTTTGCAGGTTACAGATCCAAAGTTTGGAATGCTTCTCAGTTTTCCTAAAAGCCGCCGGACCTCAAGAAATGACTGAAGGCTACGAAGGTGAGTTCGTGAGAAACAATGCACTACATGCATACGTATAAAAACTGTCTCACGAGAAACGCGAGCTGAAATACTGCACACAAACTGAGGACTGTCTGACTAATCTGAGGGGTACGGTCTCGAGGGAAGGGAGCTTGCAGCATTGGCCCTTCTGAGGCCTGAAACTCGCAAAAAGAAAACTCCCATGTCCTTTCAGAATCTTTCGTTTGCCACGTGCGTTTTCAAACCTGCAGTCTGCGCCACTCCCCAAATCCCTGGACCAGCTCAATACTCAAAAATTTGTTCCCATCAAAGCAACTGTACAGGCAGAGTAAATCGACCGTATGGCAAGCTATTCATTGTTGCATTACATCCAACTACACAAAACAAGAAAGTCGGACCAAGTCTCGGCAACGCACCGTTTTTTTTTTGTTGGTTTTTGTTTTGACATTTTTCGCGCGCATGACGCACTGTGATATGAGTCTGTTTTGCAAATACCTTTGAAGTGTTCCACAAAAGCTCAATTCCACAAGTTATCGTTTGATAAGGACACCAGCTAGCCACCATTTTGAAGCAATTCTACCTACGACATGCACAGGTATTGGTTGAAAGCGAAACCCACGAAGTGGAGCTCTGTCTCATCAATTCTCAGTCAAACTTAACATTTCATCAACATGCGGTTCGCAAACTCCCAGTTTTCCAACAAAATCTAAAAAGTTGCTATTTTGAAACCGTCAGCGAAGACTCCATATATATCAATGTGCACATTGATGTGCTGTGTTTTCAACAAAAAAATCAACGACAAGTATCTTGCTTGTAACAACGTGCACGACGTGCGAAAACATACGAACAAGAGTACCGGTACACCCACAGCCTTCACGGATCACACACCACACAAACTTGTATAAAAATGCTGCCACATGAGGTTGCACTAGGTTTTTCATTGCATAACAAGCTTGAGTGAAACATTTTTGACAAGAGAATTTTTTTCAACAATAGCAGATCATCACGTTATTGCCTCTCACAATTAATACTCTCCAAAATTTCCCCATTGGTCTCAATATAAAGAACAAACTGGACATAATCCGTCTGCGCCATGCTGTTTAGTTGAAGTGACACTGGCCGCGCGTCTCACTGCAGGCCGAGGATCTGGTCGACGGTGTTGAGGCCGTAGCGCTGCGGCGCGCGCGTCTTGGCGACGTCCTTCCCGACGAACTTGCCGTCCACGAGGTACTCTTGCTGCATCACGCCCTGCGCCCACACCAGAACCTGAAACAGATTCAAGACTCACACAGGCCGTGCAAAAAGGAGCGGGGAGCTTTTGAGTGGCTTTTCTATGCGTTGTGCCCGGATTGTCAGATCATTGGTACAGACAACCAAGCTTGCCGTAAATTTGCACTGAGAGCCAATGACAAGTGGCCAAATGGTATTTGTGTCATTGATCTGGCAATTGGGGTGCGCAAGGAGAGGGACACATTTGATTAACCTCCGTGTTGAGGAAAGGCTTTTGCAAACAACAAAGATATGAGTCTGGTGTTGTTCGTAAGATCACGTGATACGAACGACTCTTTTGTTGCACGTTTGCCTCTGAGATCCCTCTTTTGACGCAGGGTCCATTTAGCCAGCTGGAACTGAGACAGAATCAATGGATGCAAGACATCAAGTGGTTCTCCGCGGCCATGTACTCGTACACCGCATGCAGTGCTGCATGCAATATCTGCAAAGTAGAAGCAAGCGCGACTGCCACCAGCGCACCTGCGTCAAATCAGATACGTATATACCTCATCGATGTTGGGAGTTGCCACTCCAGCGACAGTCGCGATGCCCCTGATGACGGCCAGGCCGAACGGGATGTCTTCCCACAGGTAGCGGAACTTGAAGTCGGGCATGAACTTGCCGTCCTCGGTCTCTACCATCGGGTGCGTCAGTCCCTGAAGAGCACACACCGAAACGTAGAAACAAAACCCAAATGAATTGTCCAACTCTAACACAGAAACGGCAACCGGATTTCACAGAGGTTGACCGAGAAGGTCGGACGTGCCTTGAATCCAGCACACGTGCGCAGGATGGTGAGGAGGCTCGACTTGTCCTCAATCTCGTCCCCGACCAGGTCCGGGTAGTACTGCACGGCGTGCTTCACGTTGCTCAGATCCACCTGCAACAGACACCAACGTGCATGGTGTTCAAAATTTCGTCAGACTTCTGAAGACCATTGACGTTTCTGGTTGTGTGTTTTTCGAAGGGAAGCTACACAAACCTGAGGTCTCAGTTGCATGAGGGTCTTCGCAACCAAGCACACTTCGTCGCTGCACGCAGACAGATGTTTGGCGCTCTCTTCGCTCACATCATTGTAGAACAGAGGCTTGGAGTCCAAAGGCTTCCCATCCCACTTGGACCAAGTCCCGAACATGATGCTTGGGTGCAGCAATGGATTGCTGGGAGATAGGGAGATGCCGAGGATGTGACCCTTGGTCTCCAGATAGGGCACAGATCCCAGCACGGACTGGGCCACGGCCCTGGGATCCGTGCTCGGCGCCGGCTGGCTCAGCTGGATGGCCCCTGGAATCGCCGGTTTGACGCTCATCACCTTGACCTTCTTGCCAAATTCCATCAGACGACAGTTCCAGGGCAGAGTGATGAATGTCATGATGGTGCACTGCCGCGCCAGGTCTCCCCAGGTGCCTCTGACAGCGAAGTCGAAGCCGGGCTGCCCGGGCAGCCCAACGATGATGGTGCCTGGTTTGGCGTAGGGCTTCAGCGCTGTGATATATTGGTCGTGCGCGAATGCGGGAACGGCGAAGAGAATAACGTCAACCCCCTGGGCAATGGCCGGGTCCTTGCTAATCTTGGTTGGCATGGATACGGTCAGTTTTTCCTCGGGCCCAGTCACGTCCACGATGGTGAGGCCCCCGGCCTCCTTCATGTTCTTGTCCCACGTCTCGGCCTCGTCCGCGTAGAGCGTGAGGACCCGCGTCTCCACGTTCGGCTGTCTCGCGGCCATGGCGGCCATGACGTGCGCTCCATTGCCACCCCCACAGATAAGTGCGACAACCATTTTTGGTGCTTCTGAAATTATCAAAACCGCAATGTTTGTCTTGGACTGTTGCAGCATGAGCTGGAGAGTGTGGCAGACAAAAAGTAATAACCCGAACAAGGGAAGAACAACCAGTTGGAATGTTTTCTTTCAGAAAAAGAGGAGCGCATGGGTAACCCTGCCTGGCAATAAATCTAAGTTTCAATGTCCCGGTTCTTTTTTCATCCCGCTGGTGTTTTGTTTTGTTTGTTTGTCTTTTTTGTTGTTGTAGAATTTGTAAGCATGCGGAAAGTTGCTCCTCTTTATGCCAAGATTGCGTGCGATCAGCCATTCTCCCAACAAGGTTTGGAGTTGGACAACAACAAGTTGACCTTGAAACCTCAAAGTCAAACTGGATGTCATTTTGTTTTTGGTTTTTTTCCGCGCAGCTTTTGGAAGATAGTCTACTTCTTTACTTTCTTCTGTTGTTTTTGCTTTTGTGTTCTGCTTTTTGGTGATGATTCTGTTTTGAAGTAAGCCTTAGATCTGCATTTCGGATGAGCGAAAAGCAAAAGAGCTTGAACAGACAATTTATTGCTTTGTACTCCTCTGTGTCAACTTACCTTTTCAAGGAAGGTCGAACAGAAAGATCAAAATAATCCTTTGTATTTTTGTCTCCTTTACAAAGAAAAGTTGCTGGAAAAGCAAAAATGTTGCCGCCGAACTTGTTTTTGCTTTGCGGAGACGTCCGTGGCAGGGTCTGGTGTACGTGAGTTTGCACAAGTGAGCACAATGACAATTTCGCAGAGACCTATATTCATGTACTTGCGTACGTATTTGGTACTTGGTCTTGATAAGTGAGCTTCTACACGTTACGTGCGCATGTCTCGAGTCGTTCCACATAAATTAATGAGACCATGTCCAAATATCCCTATCTGTCCTTCAAGCACCATGCAGCTAGGACACAACTTCAAACACCTTGAGACGAATGTGTTGTGTTTCGGTGCGACCTTTCTCCAAGTTGAAAATCCATAAACATTGATCAATGAGAAGCGCACTTCCGCGTGGTGCGTGTCCTTGTGTGACAATTCCTGCAAGCGTTTTTGGTTGGTGGTTGCAGGAAAAGGAACCTTGACAGTGTCATCAAAGCATCATTGCTCTCCAACGCAGAATATCTTTTCAACTGCCTGAGAAGAAGCAACGCATCCAGGCCAAGGCCCGTCCCTTTTAACCTTGCATTTGTCATCGAGTTATGTGCTGTGCATAAGGGATCATGTTGGCACCAACCCCACCGCGGATTCTCTGCACGGATTTGGAACAAGGACAGAGGACCTGCTTGCTCTGTTCGACTGGACAGGTTATAAAATGATAAGCAGGTTTTGGCCACTCTTGTTCCCTTTGTCGTTGTTTTATCTTTTCAGTTCTTGTTTGGATCTCAAAATTGCCAAGTGTGCCAAACAATTGCGGTGTTGCGGTGTGCCTACGTTGACACAATGCGCACAGACCTGCGCTCATCCATGTGCTGATCCTCTGTGGTTACAAAAGTGATGCAGTAACCTTTTGGGAGAGGTTTTCAGTCAATAGAGCACGATGAACCTGCAGGTCTCCTCACAATACGTTACAGCGAGGAACGAAACCACCAGGTTCACATCGCGCTGAAGTGCAGGGTGTTTTTTTGTAATCATGTGTAACAGCACTCGACCAGCCCCTTAAGCAACGAAAGACTCATTCATGGGTGCCCACAATGGTTCAAAGAAACCTACGTTCAACTGGATGAATGAATACTTACATTTCACCCGATGTGTAGCACCAACGTGTACGTTTCTGCGCAAACAATCATGGAAATCCAGCTTTTGAGAGGAAAAAGTATTGTTTTTCAGAAAATGGGTAAAATCTGTATAATGACAGCTGCGACCTTATGAGGTGAGTCCCAATCAAACTGCCATCATTCGATGCTTCTGCTGCTGCGCAGGACTCGCAGCTGCGAAGCGGTCAATAAAACGCGACACAGCTGCAAACGCGCAGCCACACAATATTTCGTAATGGAACCACGCAATTCCACCGCATCAGGCCAAGGAACATTAGGTGGTGTATGTAATGAAGGTTGTTGTGCTGATAATTGTCCGCTGTTGATTTTCATAATTCGCACTCACTCACTGGGCTTCACTGTACCACGGAATGTTCGGCTTCTACCCAATATTACCAACCAAAAATGAACCAGAATGAACAATTGAGAAGAACAAGGACGCGTTTCTGATCTGCAGGCACAAAAGGAAAGAGAGCGTTCAAGTTTCTCCGAAAATAGTGCAGTCCTCTTCCCATGACTTGCAGGTGTGCACATTCAGTTTCGTCTGCTTGGTTCGGTGGAACTTTTTTCTTCAGCGTACCGCCGCATTGACTTTGTTCGCAGACCCCTATTTTCTTGGATACCTTTTCTGTTTGCAGCACCGTTTTTTGCGCGAGCGATTTCAGACGAACCTGGCTCATTTTTCACAGAGCTGATCGTACTTGTTGCGTGCGGAAATCACGAGATAGCATCCGCGCCAGTTTGAAGTGTGCGCCAAATCTGCACGTCACAAGCGCATCAGAAGATCAGAGCCGGATCCAGCTTCACGTGAGCTTCACCACACGTCAGACGCGTTCAGGTCACACAGCTTCTGAAGAAAAAACACAGAAACTCGAGCCAAGTACCGGAATTCCTCCCGTGCGAACCCAGAGCGTCTTCAGCGCGAAAGGTCAATGCAGGTGACTTTTCCTGTGCCAGTGCGACGTCAATTGAAGTTTCAATTTCTGCAAACTTTGTGTCCCAACAAAGGTGTCATTTGTGCACAAACATGTCGTGTGGAATAGCAAAAATTGTATGAGTTGTCCCGAGAATTGGTTGTGAACAATGCGCAGAGTCTCCAACAATGTTTTTTTCCGCGGCTGTGGTCATTTTTGTGTGGATTTTTAGAGTTTGGGCAAACTTTTGCTTTTCGGCCTGAATAGAATATTTTGGCGCGTTTTCTGGTCTGTACGACCATATTTTCATCTTTTTCTGTTTTGCACAGGAAGTGATGCACAAGGGGATTTGCGTTTGAAAAATTTGGATGGAGGAACTTTTGCGTCAAACTTTTTTCTGCATTTTTGGCGAGGGGGAAAACAAGCGAAACGGAACTTTTCAAGCACGTGCTGATGTTTCATGCAAAATTGTTCCCATCATCTGCAATCAAACGTACATGACTGGTCGATACTGTTGTGTTGCTGGAGAGTATATACGATGCAGCTGTGCCACAGTTGCTGGGCGCTCTCTCGCCAAGTCGGTCGCAGCCGCGGTATACGTACGGTGCACCTTGAGCGGCAGCTGAAGGTCAAGGCTTTCTGACTCACTGCCGGGTGAACTGCCGCATAAAAGGGGAGTATTTTACGTGAGTAGCCGTTCATTTTCACTTCTCTCCTTCTTCCTTTCATCGGTCGAGACACGGGTAAGTGTTTGAATTGACAAGGTTGGAGTGACACTGCCAGGGAGGTTTGAAATTTTGCTTTGGGTACGAAGCCTGAAAAAATATACCTCGGAGCCAGACGCTCCGTGCGCCAACTTAGTTTGTCTGACCGGGTTGCAAGATGCTCAATGTCTGCACCGAGCGGTGCAAAGTTGCTGTCTGTTTGCACCAATAAGCTCAGCCAAACATACAAAAACAAAGCACGCGCAAAGAATATTTTGCTCCAAAAAGTCAATTTTGTGCGAACGTGCCTGAGCTCAGGATTACAGGGAAGGGGGTCATTCTCACAAACACGACCCTGGGTCGTGATGTGCGTCCCACAAATCCACAGAGCGGAACGAACCGCTCCACGCGTGAAGGTCAGCCCGAGCGAGCGGTACGAATCATCGTTTCTTGCAAGTTACCGTATGCTCAGATTTCACTGCTCCAAATGAACATTTGCAACTGCATGCAGGGTCTTTTCGCCCATGCCTGCTCAAGATCCTTTCCAATCGGACACAGAAATCATTGATCTGCGATTTTCTTGTTTGTCCTGAATGAGAAGCCGAATATGCAACATGCAAAATGTCGAGATGCATTGGATTGGTCTTCGCATAAAACAGTAAAACTGGAATTGAAGGGCAAAACAGCTTGCATACTCGTCTGCTTGTGGCAATCTAAAGTTCCAGCACAAGCAAATGTGGAGCTGGAAGTTGAATTCCTTGTGTGCGTTGTCACCAGCGAAATGCAGAAATTTCCTTGGTTGTCACCAAACGATTGTTCTCTGTTGACCTTTTCCCCTCCTGATTGCCCTCTCCGAATTGTTGCAAAGCAAGCACTTAGATTTATGCTGCAGCCACTGCGTTGTTTCCACAGTGCACGGGCGCTACCCACACACAGCAGCACGATGGTGAAGGCGTTGATCTGCGGCGGCGGTAACGGCGCCCACGTGATGGCGGGGATCGCGGCGGCGCAGCCCGACACCGAGGCGCGCGTCATCACGCTCTTCGCCGACGAGGCCGAGCGCTGGACCGCCAACATGGCCGCCGGCGGCTTCTCCATCGACGTCCACAGCGGCAGCAGCGTCAAGACGCTCACCGCCAAGCCCTCCCTGGTCACCAAGAAGCCCGAGGAGGCCATGCCCGGGATCCAGGTGATCCTGTTCGCAGTCCCTGCCTTCGCTCACGAGCAGTATCTCAATGCCCTCAAGCCGTACGTTCAGCCTGGAACTATCCTGGTTGGCATCCCAGGACAGGCCGGGTTCGAATTCGCAGTTCGGGGCATCTGGGGGGACCTCGCTAAGAAATGCACCATCATGTCTTTCGAGTCTCTCCCTTGGGCCTGCAGAATCAAAGAGTTTGGGAAAAGCGCTGAAGTGTTGGGTACCAAGGGTACCCTTTTGGGTGCTGTGCAGTTGGGCAGCCCTCCGCCGCCGGCGGACCCCACGGGGATGGTGCAGAGCGTTCTCGGGGAGTTCCCCAAGCTCATCACTTCCGGGCACCTGCTGGGAATCACCCTGATGGCGACCAATGGCTACCTGCACCCGTCTATCATGTACGGCCGTTGGAAGGACTGGGACGGCAAGCCTCTCGATGACAACCCGCTCTTCTACAATGGTTTGGACGAGCCGAGTGCCAAGGTCCTCTCCTCAGCCTCCGATGAAGTTGTCGCCACTGCCAAAGCCATTATGCAGCAGAGAAATCAAGTGAGTCTGTGAACGTGACTGTTCCCCGCGAGATGGATAAGGCTGTTTGTTCGATGTCACAACCGTGCAATTAGGCTCTCCGTTAATTGGGGCGCTCTGTTGAGAGTACGATTCTGTGGAGGAGCCTGATTTCCCCATTCATCAGCTTTTTACAGGTCCGTGAGTTTGGTCCTGATTTGGGTCCATCTGGACAATGACGGCCGCACGCAAGCCTGAGTGGCCAAGAGGGAAATACGTGTGGCGTCAACAGGAAAACTCTCCCGCCCCCGACAAGTTCCATTTCATGACAATGATTTGGGGCCTCCAAACCGGGAACCGTTGACGCGACAAAATCGCAACGGGTTTTTGATCTGTGATCAACTTGGAGTGGAAAGAACTGCAAATGACACGCAAACATGACTGATCCGAATTGATCTTTTGTTTGCGTGCAGGTGGACCTGAGTAATGTCAGCCATATCTACCAATGGTATTTACGCTGTTACGACAAAGACATCACGGACAAGACAAATCTGTACACTGCCATCCAGACGAATGCTGCATACAAGGTTTTTCTTTGTTCTTTTTTGAGAGCGTATTCAGAGACAAAGCACAAGAAGGTTTCCCAGTAGCGCTGCCGTCCACACCTCACAGATGATAAATCGGAAACAAAATTCATCATTTGGGAGACAAGTGCGTTTCATATTCATGATTTTTCTCATGCATTAGTTGATGTTGTAGGGCCTGACGCACCCGACAGACAAAACGGAGGACGGGAAGTACATGCCGAATTTCAAGTACCGCTACCTGATGGAGGACATCCCGTTCGGGCTGCTCGTCATGAAGGGAGTGGCGGTGATGGCAGCTGTGCCGACTCCCACCATGGACAAGGTCAGGCGGGTCACACAGACTCATCCCTTTGGATTGATCTCTGATCCCAGTTACTCTGATTCTGACTTGAGCTGAACGGCAATTTCCTGCAATCATCACTTTGCAAACTGTCCGCATGTCAAGAAAGGTCTTGTCCGCGGACAGTTTCAGGTCAAGCAAAGCTTTGTGCCCTCTGACGAGACATTTAGCATTTCCGTTTGACGTTGCTTTTCCTTTCTTGAGGCAAAAGGCCGGACTTTGCTTTCTTCCTGTATTGAGTTATTCTTGTTGCTGTGTTACTGAGGTGTTGCATGTTGGTCGACTGTACCGACTTTCAAATGCTGTCCATGTGTGTGCAAGGAAAGAAACGGAAATAAAATTTTGGGAAACGTAGAGAGCAGGGAACGTACATGCAAATACTTTCAGGTGTGCACACGTGTCGTGCGCAATTTTCAAACGAGAATAAACAGATGTTTTGACCCAATTCGCACTGAACCTGCCTCACAAAATCTCCAGCATGTGAAGAACAAATCTGTTGAAGCACGAATGGACACCTTTGCCTCCGTGTTTGCGTCTTGCTGCGGGGTTTTCGGTCGCGGTGCCGAACACACCAACCTAATTGCCATGTCGGACTCAAAGAACATGGAAGTTTCAATCGCAATCTCGTCCCTCTTCCAGATCATCGAATGGGCTCAGAAGGTGATGGGTCGGGAGTACCTGGTGGACGGCCAGCTGACCGGGAAGGACATGGGCTCCACGCGGACCCCGCAGAAATACGGACTCGCCAGTCTCGACGCCGTGCTTGGCCTGGATTAACCTGCTACTCATTGTCTTATGGTGCAGTCGATTAGCCTCGCAAATCGCAGGATTTGTTTTGCCCATTGTGGATTTCTATTGACACCTTTCACACGTCATCACACGAAAACGTTTCTGTGATTCCCATTTTGGTTGTTTTTCAACTCGGAAAAGCGTGTTTGTAGCTCAGTCCGTTTTGGAGAATAAAAATTTCGTCTTCTAGATTTCACAAAACTTGTCTTCATTCCATTAGCCGTGCGTCACGAACAAACTGTTCCGTAACAGAATGATCAGCGGACGTCATGCTGCAGAATACTTGGTTCTGCGCCTCTGTCACCAGATCGGTGCCTCAAGATCAACCACGGTGCAGCTGTAATCGCTTGTTGGTGTTGCGAAAACATAAATTCTGCTGCGTTTTGTGCGCTGAGTCACAGGGACGACCGCAGATCCAAACTTGACTCGCCAACAACGTCGTGTCATCCCATCACATCCCCCCTCTGTGTTTGGGTGTTTGAAGCGATTTGAACGGGGCACATTCGGTTTGCTCTTTGGAGCAAGCCGACTGGAAAAGCCATTTTCCACCTGCAGGCATCGTGTGCAACGGCTACAGTGTTCAGTTCACAATGGTTCAACGGTCTATTTGTTGTCATTGGATCTGAGATATGGAAAGAACAAAATGGAACATGTTCAAATTTTCATTGCAAAGAGAACGAAAAGGCAGATTCAAAATTCTTGGACATGAGTTTCTTTTTTGTCACACCAGCAGACAGACTCAACATGGGCTCCTGCAAACACGTGATTTTTAGGTGATTTGAGGAGCTTGGTCCGATTTGTGAGCTTTTGGAAAAAGCGAGCGAAATTGGAGTGAGCGAAATCAAATCACCTATAGGCAGCCTCTTCCAAAAGT
>JAAUXT010095030.1_pt1 | contig 29002 bp, 30 predicted proteins | sample 7278171 | NCBI WGS metagenome assembly JAAUXT01 (sample SAMN14350112, study PRJNA611818) | marine sediment metagenome | isolation source: surface marine sediment (1.8m) | place: French Polynesia: Moorea | collected 2018-08
AAATCTCAAACAATTTTTTAAAAAGGCTCACTGCTGATCACTGATCATTTTAAGCCAATGTCATTCTGACCCCCCCACCCAGTCAGAACCACATTGCACACACACACACACACACTAAGCCAATGTCATTCTGACCCCCCCCCCACCCAGTCAGAACCACATTGCACACACACACACACACACACACAAACAGACTGACAGTGATTACACCAAGTGTGTGGTCGAGATCCTTCGGGACCACACGCTTAAAAATCCAATCTGTGACCTAAGAGCGGGGGGGGGGGTGTAGGTCACATAGATCTATTGGTCTCAGGGTGCTCAGAATTCATCACTGATCATATTACAAAAAAATTCTTTTTTGAAAAATCGAATCTGTGACCTACCAGGGGGTTCGGGGGTTGGTTACACATAGGTTTTAAAATGACTAGTGACCATCACTGAATATTCACACATTCACACACACACATACAAGCTGATGGTGATTACACTAAGCGTGTGGTCCTGAAGGGTCGTTACCACACGCTTAAAAATTACATGTCCGATGATATCCTGACACTAAATGTCGTGTGATGGACGAATGTTTCCCAACATTTCAAAAGTTCGTGTTGACTTGGGCAGCGCCTCTCAAATACGAGCGTATACCCTCCATGCGGCACGTTCTGAAACATGAAACTGGTCGCCCGCCGCACAAAGACAGAGGACATTTTCGCTTCAAATCATGCAAGACTCGAATCAAATTTGATGCAGGTCAGGTCAATCTGAACCACTGTGTCGAATTCTGATGAGTCCCGACACAGTATTGTTGACACATGTACCAACAGGCCTTTGACCAACCACCCACCGCGTTCACCAGCGCTCACAGCCTCCGTCCAGTGCGGCAAAACTTCAGGAAGTCACGTCACCCTTCATTCGATTTTGTCGTGAAATTTTTATATCAACAAGCAGCCACAAGGGAAATTCGTTTGCTCGAGTCTGCTGTTTGGTGCAATATCAATCCAGACGGCTGTGTGGACCTCAAATCATTTGTGGTGAGAGAATATGGATCCAACATAAAAACTGACACTTCACACCGGCTGCAGTTTTCTTTCCAGAGTCTTGCCTGTTCAAATGTGAGCAGAAAAATCAGCGAAAGCTGGTCAAAGCAAAGATCCCAAGTGACAGAGCGACAACTCTTTCATTCGGTTTTATTTGGCGAAATACATGAAAGTTATTGTCGTGCAAAGATGCCAACAGAAGCCACTGAATGAACTTCAGCTGCAAAGCAAACCAAGTGGTCGCAGCACCAAAGATTTAGCAATACATTTGCCCTGGATAATTCAGATTTTCCTGCCTTTCGCTTTGCGAAGACGTTTCCGCAGGTGGCCGCCTCTCCAAATCTGGATCTTGCGTGTCCATCTGCCCATCAAGGCCAACCTGCTGCACATCAACATCTGTTTGATTCTTGGGCCCTGAATGTTTATCACCGGCATATGCCTCTTCCACATTCATCGGCTTGTCTACAAAGACTGGAGCGTCATCTTCTTGCGCGGGGCAGATAGTATCTGCAGCCGTAGCGTGTAAAATGTGTGAGCTCGCACTGGCATTTTCATCACCGGAGGCGCTCTGCGCGAGGCCCAATTGAGGCGGCGCACGGGCGCCTGGGGACTGAGCGGGCTCTTTGTCTGGCGAGTTGAGCAGACCCAGCTCTGGATGACGCGTCTTGAACCGCATCCACCACCCGAAGCTCGGGCCACCATGCTGCGTTTTAAATTCTATCCCGTCCTTCTTGGCTAATATGGCAGCGAGTCCCATGGCCCAGGCAGCAGTAACTTTCTGGCCGTGAGCTATCCTCGTCTTTATGTAGTAATACAGCGTCTTTTCTCCCTCAGGCGATAATATGGGCTTGTTTCCACTTTTCTTCAACTCTTCTGCAAGACATGAAAAATGTATGAGTCAAGAATCAACGTTCACCGAGATGAAGGCACGGTGCTGAAGGCTTCAACGAATATTCATGTAGAAATCAGCCGTGTAGAATTTTTCCTTCTTGCAAGAGACAAAAAAAGTCACGCACCCACCACAACATTTTGGAATTCTTTCAGAATTGTAAACCCGCAACTGGGGTCGCACATTTAGAAATTTGTGGACGCTCAGCGTGAAGAGCGTCGTAATTCACAAGTCACCTTGAAAGAATCTCCGGTGCAGAGTGGACGGTGGACAGCCTGTTGCAAACGACGCAGCCCTCATGCTGTACTTCTCTTCTTTCACCAATCGCTTTGCTTCTGCTATGGCCGACTCTGGATACAACTTTCGCTTGATCGGACCGGTCAATTCTCTGGGAAGTCGTATCTTCTGCGAAGACAGAATCAACCAAAGAGTTGTCACGGGTAATTTCTCTCACGATTGCAGCACATCATAAACAGTGTGTCATAATCATGAAAATGTGGGTGTTTCTGTTGGCGACAACATACGGACAGGGGCAAAAAGGTGTTCTGTTGTGCTGACACAAACACGCAAACACGTCTCGTCATATCAATGCAACACTTTGTCGGATCAGCACGCACAAAATAGTTTCGAACCCAATGAATTTCCCAAGAATCCATAAACATGAAGTCTTCGCCCCTCTTACTCGCGGAAAAGAATACACTCCTGCAATTTTCTTGCGGGCTCAAGACTCGGGAGTGGAAGTCGAGCAAGGTCCAGCCTGGTCAAACCCTGGAAATGCGAGTGGGGCAAACTCCAACTTGGAAAAAAAACCCCAATCCTCGTTGGCGTGAAACGTTGTCGGCCACCAAGAAACTCCTTGTGCATACACTGCAGCAGTCACACAAAACTTTCAAGAAAACATTATTGTTGCGGCTGCCTTTGTGTCGGACCTCAGTCACCGTCTTCGCCCAATCTTGGTTCCACGAGAGGACGCTGACTTGTGCAACAACAGTGTACACTTGTCGGATTCACAACAAAAAGCCAACTCACCTTCGGGGGTTTCGAAAGTGATGTGGCACGAAACTTCGGAACCGGTTTCGTGTTGCCCGTGGCGGAAGGTCGACTCCGGAGGGAGGGCTTCGCTGCTTCCGAGTCGGGGTTGTGCGAAGATATCAAGTTGCTCAGGAAATTATTCAAGTTCTCGTTCGTTTCGCTGTCCAGCGTCTCTGCTTCCATCTCAACCGGAGCTTCAGCTGTGGACATTTCGTCTGGCTCGTCTTTGACGTCGCCCATACTGTCACTGGAGTCACAGTCGCCGACACTGTCAGTGACAGCAGTCGTGTTCGCATTCGCAGGGGCCTTTCTGGTGGCTTCATCCTCATCCGCATCAGGGGACCGCTTCGTCTGGAAATCACAAACTTGAGTTTTGAGGACCCCGAGACGCCATGGTGCTTCAAGCGGCAGTTGACTCGAAATGACACCACTTTGTTCGATTGTTGAGTTCCAGCGTGCTCGAAACAAGAAAGCAAAGTATTGAACAGGTAGCTTCCGTCAGCAAGAGTGTTACTGTTTCTGTCAACCTCGCTTTGACTGCAACCCAGCTGTCAGGTTCATCATTTGAGGAGAGAGGGGCTGAGGGGTGGGGGTGAGGCCGTCTGTTGCAAACTGCAACAGCACCCCACCCCCGTGGCTGACAGGTTTGTTCTCCCACAGCCGCACCCGAACCCAGGAAGCAAAATGGGTGTTTGTACAGCTGCAGTATTCCGCATCCAGCGGGAGCGGCTGCACTTATGTCCTCAACTAAGTTATGTCAGGTACGTGTCGTTGGACTGGAACAAACAAGCCTACGAAGTCTTGCTGACGTTGAAATTTCAAAGTTCACTCGATCTAAGAACCCCAAAGCAGACAAGTGCAATCCCAGTGATGACCCAGCTTCAGCTGTATCCAGTCATTTTTGTCCTCGACCCACGGCAATCAACGAGTGCCAGGTGACGCAAACTGCCAATCTTCACTGAGTTATTTGCAATAAATCGTGAGGACAACGACCACACAGGCCACTCACCTTGAACCTCGAAGAAGGCTTTTGTTTCGAAGCTGGTGCAGAACTCGTCCCTTTCTTCGCAGCTTGAAGAGGTCGAGTCTTCTCCCGTTTGCGTTTCGTCGCCGCCGCGTCAACATCGCGGGCGGCGACTCTCTGGCGAGTTTGCCTCTGGTGCGGCTGGCTGTGCGCGCGAACCGTCTCGTCCAGCTTCACGAGGATCACGTCGCGCTCGTCGAGCGTGATGCCCAGCAGACCTTCGACGCTGAGTCGCGATGCGAAGCCCAGACTGCTGCTGCAGAGCGACGTGACCGCGTCCACCAGAGCCTGCTTCACTCGCTCTTCCTCCTTCTTCGTCAACATCTCGCACGAAGCGCCTGGCAAAATTACAACAGCATATCACAATGCCTTGGTCCAGAAACACGGAGCACTGAACCACGAGGCGCGGTCAACACCTCTGCGGAAAGGCTTGTGAATATTTCCTTGGGCCATTGTCCTCATGGTGACTGAACTGCAGTTGGAATACGTAGGTATTCATCGAGCAAGGCGTCGTCTGAGCTGCAGGAATCGGCTTCTCACTGGCGCATCACCCAATTACGTTTTCCACTTTTTTGTGACGAATGTGCCAAATTGCCAGGGTCAAATTTTTCCGAGTCCAACTCTGTAAAACTGTTGCAACTTTTCTCGTTCACCCCTTTGGGCAGCCTTATTCAGAAACTGCAGACCCAAATCCTGTGTTGTGTGCGCAACGCTGAGGATATTTTGGTCGACCGCACTTTCCAACACGCACGAATGGGTGACATGTCAAAGATAGTGTTCATGGGTATCTGTCGTTTATTAAAAAATATGACACAAGCAATGCATGAAAAAGTTCCGTAACATTCTGACGTCCAAGAAGTCGCATCTCTGAGTTCGTGGTTTCCTCGTAGGACACCTCATTGGAAGTTGAAGCAATGACACAAGCGATGGGGTTCCTCACCCTTCCGTCCCTCCCCCAGTTGCCAACAGTAACCAAGCAAGCCCTGAATGCCTGTTTGTTAAGTTACGCCCATGCTGTGAACAGGGTCAAAGTCACCGGAGATTTCATTTGCACAAAACCACCGGTTTTCACTTTGAACGTCACATCTCTCATTGTCACTTCGCTCATCTTTGTTTTACCAAAAATTCCCACGTTTTCCTGCCTCTGAACTTGGGGTGGTCACTTTCTTCCTGTGTCGACACAACTGAAAGAAGGACGATTGAAGTATTGTCGACGGTCGACAAGGCCACCCTGTACATCTCGCAGGAAGTGCAGTGCCACAGAAAAGCTTGGGAACTGAACAGTGCAGAAAAGTTGGAAACACGTCCGTTTTGTTCGAAGGAACACACACAATGTTCTGACACTGGAATTCCAAAGCGAGGAATGCGTTACGAGCTCGTCTCTCTCAACCTTCAGGTCCCGCACCACAGTTCTCACGTTCTTCTCACACGCTTGGCAGGAGTGTTGTCAGCACTGGCAGGACTGGCTGATGCTCCCCCAGTGTGCCGCGTTCTCTTTCTCTGTTCCCTCTTTGGTGAATCTTCTGCCACATTCGACGCGCCATTGAGAACATTTTGAGGCACTGCAGACATCACTGGTGTTTTGAGTGCATTCTTGATGGCCGTATTTTGTTCCGGTGGAGGCGCTGGTTCCACAATCACTCTCGGAAAGCCCTTCTCCTTCAAGGACAAGAACTCGACATCAGGAAGCACGAAGTCTTTCTCCTTGTTCGGGAAAGGTAGAGTTTCCGATTCATTCAATGCTGCCAGATCGTACATTTTGGTCAGGTGTTCCCAGATTTGCTTGGCACTGAGTCTCTTTCCCATCGAATCGTGCAGCTTCTTCGTTATGCAGATCATTTGGAAGTGGCGATTGACACCGACCGGCTTGTGATTCCTCATGGCATGATACAGGTTCACCTCCGTCTCTATATTCCAATTCACAGCTTCTTCTTCAGCCATCATGTCTGCGAAAACCAAACAAAAGGCCCCATTCAATTCTTGAGAATCTCCACTGGCACGAAATTTCACAACAGCCAATCCTGCCTGCCAACACTCGCAAAACACAACAACTATCTGATGTGTGATTGCAACCAGACTTTTCAACGCGCCAAACACGCACGCACGCGCACACACACAAACTGAAGGAAGTGATTCATGTGCATTTCGGCCACCAAAGTTACGGGGTGGGGTGTCAAACAGAGCAAACAAAAGAAAACAACAGGATGGATCGCGCAGCTTTTTCGTCCCGACATCGCAATGTTTCACCAATGTTTTGAAAAATGTGTTTCGCTTTCTACGAGTGCCAGGCGCCTTGTTTCTGGCAATTGTTCAACAAAACAACATTCGTTGTTGTCCTCCTGTCGAAACTAGAGACCAAACGCGGCTGCCACAAACAGGCAGCAAGATTCGAAATGAAACGAGAAGTTTTCGCAGGGACGTGGGGGTGAGGGTGGGGGTAAACCAACCAAGTTTGAATCTACGTACATGGACACACTCGTATTGGGTGATCCGGCGGCAATGGTTGGCAGCGGGCAAAAAACTCGTATCAGTCACAGATATCATCTCGAACTTCATACGGTTTCACAACCAAATTTGGAGCTTTTGCGCAGTTAAAGGACAGCAGTCGTACAGCAGTTTCAACTTGCGAGCAAGATTCCGAAACTGCCTCAATTTTGTGAGTTTTATGACCCAGGGGAACAGTCCAACGCACTTTAGAAATTAGTTGTCCGCGTGCAACTTTCACCAAACGCAAGTTTACGGCAATTCGCACAACCAAAAAAGCTAAATTCAAGAACAGGCTGCTGCATGGACACTCGCCGAAGATTATGTCATGATGGTCCTGCACCTATGTCCAATGGGGACGGTGGTCCTACACCGAACAGATACTATGTTCAGAAAAGGGGCAAGTTCCCTCACCTTTTCCATTCGTCTTTTTATTTTTGCAGTCAAGAGCTTGCTCGGCACAGAGCAGACTCTATATGTAGATCTCATCCCAAATTTGAAACTTGCACAGATCTATTTTTACCAAAGTTCTCGTTCACACAGGAGGCGGGGTTCTGACCTCACACTGGCAAGTCTGAGATCAGGTTTCCCTCAGACTATTTCCACTTTCCAAGAACCCTGAAAACACACTGTGTGACAGATGTAAACGTTACATTCGGATGTTCCGCAACTGGCACCACTGTCGTGTTATTTTCAGGGTGGAGTCTATTTTATTCGCTCAGGACCGTCCCCAAGACATGGGCGATAACAGAGTGTCCCCAAATAAAACACCGAAAGATACACGAAACAGTCTTTTTGCAAGCCCGCATTTCATTTGAGAAACACTAATATTTCTACCTGCAAGTGTTCGTCAGTTTCCGAAGTCTGAGTAGCAGGCAATCGTTCAAACCATAAACCCAACAAAAGCGATGCTGTCGCCCGCCATGTGCATTCACCTGGTGCCCGCCGCGGCTGCACGAAGCGATCAGCCGCGAGAGGGCGTCACCCACCGCCTAGCAAATTTGTAGCGCGAACCCAGTCAAATCACACATCGTGCCTGCTGTTTTCGGAAAGCAATTTTGAGAACTTCAGTTGTTCTATTTACACGAGTACATGTACAACACGTCCACCACTTGTTCATTGACAAAACAGAATCTTAGGCCTCGAGAATCATGTCCAAAAACATCGCGTAAAGTGGGCCCCAGTAGTTTGCGAGCGAACAAGCCAGTTCTATAGCCACACGTCATTGAGAACTGCTGATTTCTTTGCACAACATGCGTCCATTTTCTGCGACATAACGTTCTTCCTGATTCTGACGCTGCGCGTTCTGTTTTCATCCGACATATGATCTGACATGGAACATTGGCATTGCAGCTGCACGACCCCACAGCCTTCAAGAACAGACCACAATTGGAAATTGTCTGGCATACAGTCACGTTGTTGAAATCTTTTGGATATCGTGGCGGTATTGTGGTCATTAATGCAAACAGTCGCTTATGTTTCGGTTGGTGAATTGTTTCTGTGGCCATTTGCGATTTTGATTTTGCACGCCTCGACTTGACAAGAAAATAATCTCAACATTTCACCTGATCAAGAGAGCAGAGCTTTCTCGCGTCGCGGGCGCAATCACCACCACTACTCGCAAGCCGTAGACGCTTTGAAAATACGAGTACAAGCCAACGCGTCAAACATCCGAATCAGGAGGAAAATTTCGGAAACTCGAAATTTCGTAACTCGGGTTCACACACTTGGAGAGTCGTTGTCGGCATCAATAGCTTCGTTTTACACACACAGTGTCGCATGTACTTGTGCTTCCGACTTCCGCAAAAGCACGCGTAAGTATACAAGTCTCAAAACGCCAATGATTGCACACTGGGACAAAAGCCCTAAATTTGTTGCCGCGACAAATCAGTGGCAAAATGCTCGCTGTTACCGCTTTCTACGAGACATCAGCGTGGGCCTCGATCAGATGCATCTGCAGCTGCTGTGCGTTGGCGCAAGTCACCCCACAAAAAGTACATGCGTACTTCGACGGTGTAAAACACGACTTTTGATGACGAGCCAGATTCTGCGAATACGTGAAGCCTTTGCCACATTTGTCGCAAGAATAAGGACGCACGTTGAGGTGTGAGTTCATGTGTCCGAAGAAATGCCCCTTTTGTTGAAATTCTTTGCCGCATTTAGGACACTTGTACATCTTTCCCCCTCCAGCACCACTGCCGCCTGTGTCTTGTTCGAAAGGATCTCGCTTCGCTCCTGTCATCTGCGAGGCGTACGTCAAGAGACCCGCAGTCGCCGATGCGGAGCCGCCGCGTCGTCCTCTGCCGAGCGATGCCGACTGTCGCGCGGGAGAACCGAAGCGTCCCGCAGCCTGCATGGGAAAAGAAGGGCAGAAACATTGTGCACAACGCTAAAGTGTGCCTCAACTGAAAGATAAAGCCGTTGCACATATTTCTTTTCAGTTTTTGAAACGACGCACTGTTCTCTTCGCCAAGATTTGGCAAACGCAAAGTGCAAAGTTTGGGGTCAAACAGCCCAAAACTGGACCAGAAACAACGCTGACTGAACAGCGAGAAATCATCTTTCCACAGTGAACATGTTTGTTCAAACAGCTTTTATTGGAAGGTGTCAGTTGCTGCAACAAAGAAACAAAAGGTTCTTCACGTGCGGTTCGAAACTGTTCGTTTTGTTGTCTTGACGCAATGCAGATCTCTCTTGTGGTTTCTCAGCATGACTTTCGATCGGAACTTTTTATCGCATAAATCACACGAAAAACCAGGTACGTTCGTGTGTTTGTACAAGTGTTCCATCAGGTCAGTCTTGTTGAAGTATCCTTTGTGACAGTACCCACAGTTGTGTATGTACCTCCTTTCGTGAGAAGAGTGAACCAATCTCTTGTGTCGGTACAGCGATGCATTCGAGTTAAATCTTGTCGAGCAGTTCCTACAGAAGAAGCCACTTTCCACATTTGAGAAATGTTGTGACTGGTGGTTCCTCAAACCAGACTGGCTTCCAAAAGTACTCTTGCACACTTGACACACAAATGACATCAGGGAAGACGCTTGCATTGAGCAGTCATTCAACGAAAGCGCACTGGTGTCGCTGAAAGTTCCGTCTCTGACTGCAGCAGTCTTTTGCTCTGTATTGCATGACTCCGAGCGGCGCTCCAAGTTGAGCCACCTCAACCTCCCCGCCTCCAGGATGGAAACGACAGGCCGTGAGTTCACTACGCCTGGCTCGATGTCAGCGTTGCCCTCCTGTGTGAGACAAAAAGAAAACCTGTGGAATTCCCATTGGGTCTTGTATTTTTCGAAGAGACGAGCAATCCCATGACCTCTGTTAGCGCCGACAACCAAAACGAAGAACGTCCAGGTTCCTTGACGTCACCTACCCCTTGCGGTTCTTAAAGATCTGGAGTTTCTACAAATTTCTACCACCACAAAACTCTCGAAAGTTGGAAGTGTATTTCCACGCTCCCAAGCTTGCGATCTCATTACCGCTGCCAAACTTGTGACAAGCAAGCGACCGATCCACATTGTTGGGAGAAATTCACAAACTCATAGCAACCCCAAAACGACAAATGCGAACAGACCTCAAGAAAGAAAAGTTGTGGCTGTGAAGTCTAACGCTAAGGATGTGAAGTCTAACACTAATCAAAACGCCAGTTTTGCTGCGCACCAAGAAGTGTCCCGCTGGTTTTCCAGAGTTCCCCATGGGGTTCGGCCCCGCCCATTTCCATCACACGGATCACAGTTCTGCCCCGGCTCGACTTCACTGCAGATGATGTGTCTTCGCTACGTGTTGGTTCAAACTGGTCCTGTACGTGAATTCCTGGCCGCACTGTTCACACCTGAACTCCTTCACATTCGTGTGACTCGCCAGATGTCCTTTGAGGTTGTCCTGATTCGGAAATCCTTTGTTGCAAAATTGGCAGTGATACGGATACACTCCCAGGTGCATGTTGGTGTGCATCTTTAACGTTCTTTCACTCAGGAAACCTTTCCCACACTCTTGGCATTTGAAAGGTTTGTCTTTGGCGTCTTTGTGTGACGTGTTGATGTGGCGCTGTAAGCCGCTCTGACTGTTGAACATCTTGTTGCACAAAGAGCACATCAGCGACCTGTAACTTTCCCTCTTCACTTGAGTCAATATTTGGTTTCCCTTGGCAGAAGCCCTGCCTCTCCTCACGACTGACGCCGTCAGTTTCGGTGCGGCGTCTGGTTGAACTCTGTTGCCCGACGCCATCATGATGTCTCCTGGACCCCTCGCAAACTGCGACACAGCCAGATTGAAGGGTGCCCTTGTCTGTCCGGCAGATATCGAGCTGCAAGGGTACCGAGACCCAGTGTTTGTGGAAGCTCGACGCATGAGCTCAGCTTGATACACTCGTGTCTGGTTGAAGAGCAGTTCTGCTGATGGCCGCATGACCTTCTTGTCAAAGGCGAATGGGAATCGTGGCCGTATTGTTGGGGGCGCCTGCATCAAAGTCTGCGGAGGTTGTGTTGAAAATCCAGGGGCCGCAGGAGGCGAAGCGGACGTCGGTGTCACTTGCTGAGGACCTGTTGCAGGAAATGTCTCGGCTGGTAACTGCACCAAACCTCCGGGAACAAGAGCTGTGGGCGACGACACCAAACCACCCGACGATGCAGATGCAATGAACCCACCAGAAGAAAGAGACGGAACAAGACCAGCGGAACTTGGTGAACCGTCGATATCAGGCGACGAAATGGAAGACGCTGATCCTGTCGAAGCGGACACCATGTCACCCTGCTGCAGCGCAGTCTGCGAGTCGCCGCCCACTGACAGCACAGCACACTGCGAAGGCGAGGTCTGATTCGGTGCTTCAGGTAACGGAGATTGGAGCAGGTTGCCCGGAGCCCGTCCACTCATCGCTACACAACAACCAGGCTCCGGCGGCAGACCTGACGCCCACTCCTGGAAATACACCAAAAACGCCGAGTCAGAACCACTCCTTCAGCGCGCGTCCACGCATTTCTTAGCCCACCGAGAAAGCCGCACACCAACAGAAGATCAAATACGTATGTTCAGAGCACTGCATCTCTGTCGTGACCCAGAGTACCGGCACAACCAGTTCAAAGAGATGCGAGATGCAAGCCTCGGTCGTCGCTTGTGAACAACAATGACAACGGACGATGCTTGGACATTGCTCAACGTCACATTGTTTCAATTCTTTGTTGCAAATGACTTTTCGTAGGACCAACGACGAAGGGCCGACTGCCAGTGAGACAGTCTTCCACAGCCAGACAGACCGTCGTGTTGCTTTGAAGAAACAAATCATGACACTCACGAGGGTGATTGCACAAAACCGTCAATCAGACACATCACCACTGAACTGCGATGTCAAAGCTTTGAGAAGGAGTGGGTTCGCCCTCGTATTTCTCCCTCACCGGCTGTGCTGTCTCTACGTGTCGTACGACAAGGCAACTGAACAGCAAAATCTTTGCAAATTACACATGTGTTCTTTTATTTTTTCAACAAAACACCGCCCAGTTCGTTACAAGTCTTCGCTGAGATTATTTCTACCCATTTGGGTGTAAAGTTTTGCAATGTTTCACCAGATCACATTTGTAGCAAAACGTTTTCCCACAAACTGAACATTTGAAAAGTTCCTCGCCGGTATGAAATTTGGCTTCGTGTCCCTTGAGATGTTCCTTCGTTGAGAAACCCTTGTCACAATACGCACACGTGTACGTGTAAATGCCTTGATGTGCTTTCAGGTGCCTCAACAACGAAGATTTACTGATAAATGCTTTTGGACAAAGGTGACATTTTTGAGGCTTGCTGCTCGAGTCTTCGTGTTTGCTGAAAATGTGTTTCTGCAGAGCCGTTCTGTTCGTGAAAACACGATTGCATCGGCTACAGTGGAACGCCACGCTCACGTACTCTTTGGTTTTCAGTGGTTCCAGGATACTGGATCCGAACTGGGTTTCAGTGGGCTTGTTTTTCGTGCCCGAAAGCAAAGATCCCGTGAGCTGCTTCGTAGACAGATTCCATGCTGTTTCCTGAAAGTACACAACGGAGTCCTCCATTACTGGTTACACATCACCAACCTCTCGAATTTCTCCACTGAACAACAGGGTTCCATTCAGTTTTTGCTCATGGAAAACGATTTGAAGACTCCACTGTGCACTGTCCAGCAAAGCAACACGAAAAACAAACAGTAAGTCGGGAAACTTTCCTGTTCCCTTCTGGCAAATAAGAAGTCTCGCTTCACAGTGACACACACACACACACAAAGATCGATTATTCCAAACTTTCGCCGTCTGTCCTCACATCAGAATGATATTTCTTTGAATGTTCCAAAAGGTGACTGCGGTATAAGAACGTCCGGCTGCAAAAGTTGCACGCGAATGGTCTCTGCCCAGTATGATTGGACGCCACGTGTCCTTGCAGGTGGTCCTTCGTCATGAAGCCTTTGTGACAGAAACTGCAGCGATGCGCGTACCAACCCTGATGAGTTTTGACGTGCCTCTGAAGTGATGTTTTGCTGCTAAATCGTTTTGGGCACAAATGGCAAGTCAGAACCTTGGAGCCCAAGTCATGTCTCACTTCGGCACTGCCGACGGATAATTTTTCACAATGTCTGTGGTGAAGAAAATGTCGAGCACCCGAATCTTCGCACCAACTACTGAAGTTTCGGAATTCCAGGAACGCTGATTTTTCTCGGATGCCGGACCTGACAAGTCCCTGGAAAGAAACACTGGAGCTGAACAACTTCTGCAGGAGCCACCAAAGAACAATGCCCTCCAGTGTGTCGTTCCTACAAACGAGTACGCCGCGCGCAGCTGGTGTTGCTTCTTTCATTTGTTCTTTTGATGGATATTTTTCAAATGAATAACCAAATTTCTCTTGTAACCGAATGACGTTTTGCAGATTTGGCAATCGAACTCCTTCACTCCCATGTGAATCACTTTGACGTGCGTGTTCAAATCTTCCTTCTTTGCAAAAGTTCGCTGGCACTGAAGACAAGAGTGTCTGCCTCTGTGCGTTGCCTCATGCCGCATCATCGAGCTCTTGTGCAGGAAACGTTTCGAGCACAGTCCACACTGAAATTCTTTGTTGCTGGAGTCTTCGTGGTGAGCATAAATATGATTCTGTAAGGCTGTCTGTGTTGTAAATTGTCTGTCGCAAATGGTGCAGCTGAAAGTCATGGCGACATTGACATAGTGTTTGTTCTTGAATGGCGAGGTAAACGCCGGATCCTTGGCCTGTTTCGGGGAAGTGACGTCTACTTTTCTCCGGACCTTTGTTGGAGTCACAGTTTGTTCCAACCAGTTCGCAGAAGGTGCTGCAGAATGCAGCACTTCATTTGGTGCTGCATCCTGCACAGTTTCACAGACAGTGGACCCAAAATCAGCGTCCGCAGTGAGTTGGTGACTCGAGGCTGCAACACTTGCCGAAGTGCTGCACACATTTGAGGAGGACAACAGTGGAAGGTTGACTCCTTCAAGTTGCAATGATCGCCCCACATTTTCCCAGGTTTCCAAAGTCTGGAAGTAGAGGACACAGTGCGTTGTTATCCCAGCACTCCCCACTTCTTTCGAATGATATTTTCTGTGTTGCAAGAGATGCAGTGGTTTTGTTTCTCTGTGACAAATTCTTTCCTCACGTCCTTCTACTGTTGTCCAAGAAGCGATTAAAAAGCACTGACGAGTCGGAAATAATAAAAGTGAAAACGGAATGCTCTCCTGCAAACTTGTTCTCAGAGGCGCCAGATCGTGGCTGCAACTTCTCAACAAAAAGCGCCAACTGACGCGAATGATTCCAAAGTGGGGACCTGAAGCAAAGGATTTGTTGCTGAAAGTAGCGATCCCTTTGCCCCATATTCACCCTGTATGTTCCGGTTTGCAACAGTCATTCGACGCACAAGATTGCAACATTTGAGAACTTTGCCCTTCGAATCGCAGCTGCTCGACATGCAAACTGCAGCGCAGACTGTCTCCACGAGAATACGAGGTCAACAGTGAAAAGTCTTTTCCATGTTCACACCAGTTAACCGATTTCAATGGAAGTCACTTAACTGCAAAGAAAGATCGAAACTGAAACAAATGACCGTTGGTTCCGTTGAACACGACGGAAAAGACTTTTTGTATCGCCCTCATATTTGACTTGCAGTTCAAAGTTGCAGTCCAAACTGGCAAGGTGAAGTTTTGGCACAAAGCAAAATGTTGTTTTTTTTACCTGTGACTGATGGCGTGGCGAGTTGTGGGAAGGAGCACCATCAGTTGGCGACTGGTAGCCGACTGCGCTGAGAGGTGGCTGCTGCCGCTCCCAGGGCATGCCGTCGGGTTCCGTCTTGGGCGTCACGTGCACCGCGTCTGCGCCAGGTCGCGCCGGGGTGCTCGTCCCGCTGCCGCTGGAACGTGGACCCACGTCATGCTGCGTCATCAAGTTGTCCAGAAAATCAGTCAGGGATTTGCTGGTGTCGCTGTCCAAAGCAAACTTGTTGTTGCTGCTGCTGGCGTCTTGGTGCTGCTCTTCCTGCTGATCGTCATTTGCGCTGCTTGGCTCCTGTTCTGGAACTTCCTGTTTCACTTCCTCGATCTCTCGCGTTTCGGTCGGTGCATCATCGTCATCACCGATCTCAATGACATCATCCTGTGTGCTCTCTACTTCTTTCTTCAATTTTGGTGGAGGGCCTTCTGACAGGTCGGTATCGCCTGCCAGAGTTGTCACCAGTGGCGGTTGTTCCTGCGGTGAGGAAACAGTGGTTGGCTGTGGTCTGCTACTTTTCACAGGGGTCGTGAACAGCGTTCGTTTTTTCGCAGCACCGAAGGCACCTCTTCCTCGCGATGACACAACCGGTTTGGCTCTCCCCCTTCTTGGTGACGTCACAGCAAAACGTTGCCCCAGCGCCAGGGGCGAACGCCCAACGGTTGCAGTATGTCTGGGCGAAGAAGAAACGTTAAAGGGAACTCCACCGCCAACAGTTTCATTGATATTGACCAGCAAAATGTCACTGTCGTCCAGTGTAATGCCCAGGAGTCCTTCGACCGAAAATTTGGACGAATAGTTCAAACAGTTCTTCAGAAGCACGGTCAGAGTGTCGGTCAGCTGTTGCCGCACCCGATGCTGCTCGCCCCAGTTCACCACCATCTCGCTCCTCTGCAATAGAATATGAAACACATCGAAGAAATTCATTTTGTTGGCCCACTGCAGACAGGAGTCGACACCAATTACATTTCTTTGACCATGCTGCGAGGTGGTGCCAACTTGCTCGTCCAGTTATTTCGTGGAACTGGATCTTCTGCACGAGGTTCAGATCAGACCCTGGATGTTCTAGACTATCTCCAGATTGAAGGAAACGAAACCACCCAGTTTCTGAGATCGCGAGAAACAAGTACCCAAGCAGTTGCGCCCACGCCACAATTTCGGTTCATAACATCTCACCGAGTGCAGTTGACGTTCGTGCGCTGTTTCGTTTTCAGGTTCCGTGCCGAGGAAAAGCTACCGCTGCCTCCGCTTCCACATCCTAAGTTATGGCTGCTGCAGGTCCCGGATGCGCCGGATATTGGAGTCGAACTTTTTTTCCTGCAGTGCAAATGGTTGTTTCTGTTGACATTTGTTTGTTCTTGACATTCTGAGATTTACAAAATTGCTTGTCACGGAAAAGTCCACCTTAAATTGGTGTTGTCAGTTCAGATAAACTTCAAAAGCACCAAATATTTAGTCCTGCAATTTGTTTATGCTGAGCGGGAACCAGGCGAAACAGGTGCCCCTTAGAACAAAGAAAATCGACGCCATCACATTTGTGCGGAGGACAGAAGAGCGATGTGAACAAACGTCAAAATATCTGAAGTGGTCCCTTTTCTTCTTCCATGATGCAGCCATAATTCAAGGTAAATTCATCCTGCAGCAGGTTACCGTCACATTTTGCTTGCTGAGTAGATCTATTTCTGACAGTGCTGGTTGGTTGAAAGAAATGCCAGATCCTCATCTGGAATTGGAAGTCTGGACAAAGAAAAGCGCAGGAAATCCAAGTCTGGAAAACAGACCATGTCGAAGATGTGGATTTGTTTCTGTGTTTCATTATGTCGTAGCTTCTCCAGAAATCATGTCTCGTTAAAAACTGGCATCAAGTCGCACGTGGAGAACAAAAATGTGGGGAAATTGGGGAACCTTGGTCTGTGAGGCTGTTTTTTTCCCCTCGCTCAGCGCTGCGTTTCTCTGCGTTGCTTCCAACAGAACAGAATTCATGGCACAATACAACGCCAAGCAAATGAGGGTTGTGCACTTCTACATCACAGCGAAATGCACAACTCTGTTCAGGTGAAAAAATAACAGCCGCGGCGGTGCAGAAGGCGACGCAGAGCGCAAAAATTCCCTTTCTGGGTGAGATCGAGGCTGAAAACAAAGGGTCAATACTCGTATACTGAGCCCCTCACCTCCTCCGTTCGATCTCCGCGTACAACATCAAGTCTCGTTTTATTGAGCCATGTTGCCTTCATTTCAGGTGCACAATGATGCTGAACAAAAACGACCAGGAACGGGTCACTCAACTGCTGACAGACGCTATCACTGTCCTCTGCAAAAATGGTCTCAACTACTCGTCACAGTTCAGCATTGAGGGCCTGCTCGGAATCACGCTGGATGAGCAAGAAGTTTTCCTCGTCAAAATTGATGAAACTGTGCGTGGGTCAGGAGAGAGTATTTCTGGTGCCTACAAAACGCCGCAACCAGAGGCTGCTGTTTCCAGAACGTCTGCCACCTCACCCAGGTTGAAAAGCAAGGCGAGAAGCCGAATGCTGATTACGCCACGGGGACGCTTTTCGTTTTCGAACAGAAAGAGGAACTTGGCAGCACCTGTGCGATTTCCTGGATCGGGTACAACCCAGGCACAGGTGAGGCATTCCAGCAGACCGGTCTTCGGTCTGTAGAATTTGTATTCTCCAGAACTTGTCACGTACGAAAGCAAGTCAGTGTTTCGTTCACAGGCAGATCGATCAACTCAACTATTCAAAGTTTTGTGTTTGTTTTGTTGAAAATACCCCTTTTTTCCCAGGTCACTTTGACTCATTTCAGATTGCACGTTCACACATTGTTTTCTGCTTGCAGCCGTCTGCTAATGATGACGATGAACCAGCCAGCAAAGCTCGGCGTGAAGGAGACGCACCGCACAACACAATCCCAGTCCAAGGAAGCGATGTCATTGAAATTGCAGACGAAGAAAATGGTTCCCCTCAAACTTCCGAGTCTCATTCCGACATCAAATCAGAACCTCCCGATTTTACCCACACCATGCCAGCTGACTCCACTCAAGAACCCGATTCCAAATATTCTCTGGACAATGAGACGAGCAGAAACCTGACAAACTATCTGGACAATTTGATGTCAGCACACGGTTCAGGTGGTGGTGACAAGACTAGTCAGGCTGCAGGAGCTCCCTCCAGTCCAGCAGCCGCAGCAGGCAGCAGCGTACTCTCCCATCTGGCGCACCTCGCGCCTCCGAAGTCTGAACCGCCGTCGTGGGAACAGCAACAGCAATTCGCTTCAGGGTCGTCGCCTGATCAGCCTCAACAGGTAGGGAAAATACTATTCATTGATCTGTGACGTGATGAGCTTTGTGTTGTGGACATAGCGTCGGACAATTGGACATTCACTTTCTTTCACGCGCAGAGCGAGATTTCAGCCATGACTGCTCTGTCCCCCACCTGTTGCACTTGATAGTTCTTTGAAAACTCGTATGTACCGGCACAGCGGTGTTGGTTTTACTCGTACTTGAAACCATGACAGCTATGTCGAAGGTTTCACCATTTAGTGGCCCGTTTCCTGTGCCGACTGTGCATTCACTCTGATGACATCGTGTCAAGATCATGCAAGAAAGACGAGGGTCGACTGTGTAGGCGTTGCAGCCCGGTTTTGTGGGAGGGGTGTTGTTTGTTGCAGCCACTCGAAGTTCTGTTCATTGGGTTTACGAAGTGAAATGGGTGCACTCTCACACGGTTTTGTTGGTTTGTGGTGATCGCCGTGGCAAAAGGAACTCCAGTGGGACCTAACTGTCCACGATTTTAAATTCCTTGCACTGTTTTGAAAGTCTGCTTTCTCTCGTACTGCACTGAGCTGTCGCACAGAGTGTTTTGTACTGCACTTTTATTCAGTCTGTTGTCTCAGTTCTGCGCGCACTCAAACACTCGGCCTTCTGTGGAAGTGAAAATATGTGCGATATTTTTGGAGCATTGGACTTCGGGCAAAATGGGAGTGACGGCAATTCTTATGCATTTCAGACACGTGCAATGTGGCACTCAGCACGGTCAAAGAAAGAAAGAACTGGCCGAGTGCAGCCGGCAAATTTGACAAAGGACACTTCTGTTGGCAAAGTTATTTGTGGAACAAGCAGTTGCTTTGAAGCTGTCCCGCACTGCTGCAATGAGTGCAGAAAATATTTTGACAGCCACACTGGATTACAAAAACATATGTTCTACTGTCATCAAGCTGTAGAAGCAATGCCGTATCAGTGTGAAGAGTGCAGCAAAGGCTTTCTGCACAGCTCCTCCTATTTACGTCACCTCAAGCAGCACAAAGGGATCTACAGCTTCACATGTCAAGTCTGTGGAAAGGGGTTCTACAATCACAGCGACCTGAAGGGGCATCTGGTCAGTCACGGAGGAGATCATCAGTTTATGTGCAGCTTGTGCGGCAAAGACTTCGCGTACAGACAAGGACTGTATCAACACCTGAAAAACTCTCATCAGAGCTGAACGTGTTCGACGGATCTGCTGCATTTGCTCATGTCTAGAAACATTGAAACATTGTAAGGTCTGGTGCATTTTCATTCTCTTCTCGAGAATGGTTTGGAGATTGTGTTTGTAGTTGGTGTCGTCGGCTGTTTCCAAGACCAGACCTGAACACAAGGGTTCGTCTCGACTGATTCGAAACGAAATGATTCGCAGTCGCACGGAAAGTTCTTGTACAATTGATTGTTGCGACTTGTGTGGAGAGAAGTACCGGCAGAGATTTGTGTCGTTCGCACTTTTGTGGGTGAACTTGCTCCACAGTTTGTGGTTCTCGAAGAGCAAGTGATTGCCCAAAGGAAGGTGGTTCAAATAAAGGGTCCATCACATGCAACCATCTGGTTCAGTCGCTTGAGAGGTCCGAGTAATTCAGTTGCGTGTAACCCTTACTCGTACCTTGATGGCGGATAGAGTGTCCATTACCGGAACAATTCAAGAACTGGTCGAATCGATTTTCAACTTCGAACATTGGACAACTTTCAAGTTCAGCTTTGGATGCGCATGCAAGTCTGAGGGTAAGAAGTGGTCTTTCATTGATCGAATGGGCAAATTGGGACAATATTTTGAAAGCTATTCTTGAAATTTGCCAAAACAGCAAATAGAATATGCACAACCTTTGAGTTGAAAGCGAAGTAGGATTAGACTTTGGATGCTTGACAAAGTTTCGGGAAGCACGTAACTCAGCGTGTCTTAGGATTGATGTCGTGTAGAATAGAAAGTGAAAGAAAAAACAACCCCTTTGCCAGCCAAAACCCGGAGAACATACAGTGGTGTTGTTTTGTACTTGCAGGCCAACGGGATCAGGATCAAAAGCGAACCTTCCGAGGCTTCAGAAGGTGAATCCACCCCAAATGGCCCAAGTACATCTAACGGTTCGGTCAGTAGCCAGTCGGACAGCGCTGACGACCAGTTGAGCTCCACTCAAGACCCCGTCAAGGACGGACTTGCAGAATCCGATGAACATTCCAGATTATTCCATGCTTCAAAGCTTCCATTGTTCTCGAAAATTCCGTCGCTTCCATTGAATCTGTATCCAGCGTCCATGGTGCTTGACTTGGCCCGATCCGGATTCCAGTCTTCCAGTGTCGGAGCCACGAGTCCGTCGAACACAGCCGTCTTCCCTTCGGGGGATCAAGATCTCGCGTCCTTCTACAATCAAACCAAATTCCAGTTGGAGAATATCAAGCAAGAAGAACCCAACTCCAGTGATGACTACGCTGCCAACGTTCCTTACTTGGATCCCTACACTTGTCGATATTGCTTCAAGAAGTGCAGTGGGCTGAGTGGTTTGAACAAACATGTTCTGCACGCACATATCAATCCAGAAGAAAAGCCATTCCAGTGCTTACGATGTGAGAAAGGTTTCCAAAGCAAAGCTCTGCTGAACCGTCACAAGAAGGAGGTGCACCTGGGTATCTACCCGCACCATTGCAAACTATGCGGAAAGGGTTTCCAGAAGATGAGTCGACTCACGACGCATATGATGCTCGAACACCAGTGCACGTGCGTCGTGTGCGGACTGTGCTGCACGAGCAAAGCGGAGCTGCACAAACATCTGAGTGACGAACACGGTCAGCCGCCAGGTATTGACGCTGAAGATCTCCACGTTGTAGAGGACGAGTAACCCTTGTAGCTATTGAATGACTGCGATCTCATTTTGTAGAGCTTACATTTTGCTCTTTTTTATAACATTTACATGTTATGTCGCTGAGTTGTGAATGGATGTCCAAATATCATTCATTGTATTATTGTACCAACCTTTTGTACAATAGAATCCAACTTTTTTATAGCGTATTTACACCTTGTAGCGTTGAAGAAGAAGAAACAAAGTTGTTGACTATTTTATTACCATAGAAATTTACTGAGAATACCTCTACATAGTCACTTTTGTTTCTATGTACATTTTACGGAATAAATGTTAGATCTCCACCAATTCCACCTTGGTTCTGATGATTTTCGTCGCTTTCCCCTTCGAGTGCTCGTGTAGTCCAGCACGCTGCTGCGTGCGCTGACTCACTTTCACGTTTTTCAGGGTGGCGCTTTGAGCAGTTGTCGAATGTTTCGCCGTGGCTGTATCCTTGGGTCCTTTAGGCGCTGACACTTGTTGGCGTCTTCAGTGTGCTGCGTACCAAAATGGATATCGAACTTTGAGGAAACTTCGAACCACGATGGAATGGAAAGTTGTGAAACAAGTGGATTGTAGCTGCCTGTGCAACGGTGTTTTGTTGCTGTGGTGATCCTTGTGCACAAAGGATGGGACGAAATTCAGTTGGGTTGCATTTGCTTGCCTCAAAATTTTGGATTTCTTTGTTGTGGCTCTGTTTTCGCTCGTTCCGTGAACTGGACATGAGAGCTTCATTGAACACTGGCGCGTCCTTCGGAGCGAGCCTGTGTCCGCACTACCAAAGGGTTCAGCTCACACTCATCACTACGGAGAGGGAAGGGTAGTGATCTGATCAGGAGTGACCAAAACAGATTTTTTTCAGTTTCTGTCGCCCCTCATTGCCAAAGAGTGATTGGTCCCTACTAGGTCCCTACTACCCAGCAGTGATCAATGACAAGTGCTGCTGAAAAATAATGATGTGGTTCAACTCCACCCTCCTCCGTGTGCCACCTTGTCGTCAGGTTGTGATCAGGGGTGACCACTACCGAGATGTGAGTTGCTCGTACAATCACTCAATGACTACGCTCGAGTGATCGTGACGCGCCTGTGTTCAAAGTTGTGCTTTCTTGTTGAATGACACTTCTCAAAAGAAGGTTGTGTGTTTCGTTTCAGAACTCCTGTTCTTCCAGGCTTTTGAAGTCTGAAATTTCGTGGCAGCAAATCAGTCCATCCACTGAATCGTGGAGCAGTGCACCAGATTTGAAGCCAGGCATCGTTTTGTCAAAAGGACCGTGCAAAGGACATTGGAAATCTGAAGAGGTTCCGGAGTACTTGTGTCCTGTCTGCAACAGGACCTGCAGCAACCAGTCCGGCTTGCAGCGTCACATTTACGTGGAACACCACAGTGGCGTGGCAAAGGCGTATCCCTGTGATTTGTGTGACAAAAGCTACAGCGACGGCAGCAACCTGAAGCGACACCAGAGAGAAGCACACGAGGGAAAGTACAAGCACGTGTGTCAAGTGTGCCACAAAGGCTTTTCCAACATCAACAGGTTCAGAGGACACCTCGTGTCCCACGGAGGGGAACCTGAGCACAGCTGTCATCTGTGCAGCAGAAGATTCAAGTACAAAGAGCAGCTGCAGAATCACGTTGCAAAGGATCACGCTTCCGTTGGACTTCAACGTACAGGAGAACAACAAAAACCTGAACATTACGGTGATCTAATGCTCGCAAAATCGCACCACTGGCAGTGATCTGACTTGACTGGTCCTGCTTAGGAAATGCTCCATGTGATGTTTTCAGAACGGAATAGGAGTGTACTGAGGAGACATCTGCTCACGACACCAGCGAAGATGAGGTCGAGGTTGTCGATTCAAAAAGAAGAAAGCTTTCAGTTCTGAGGAGACAAAGTGGATGGGGACAACAGGGTACATGCACGCAGCGAAAGTGACAACTTTCAGCAGATTTTTGTTCTCAGTTGTTGCGCCAAAAAGAGACTTCATCTGCATGAAGACTGTAACATTGAGATTGGTGTCAAGATGTTCTCAAAAAGAGATAGATTTTGAGCAATTGCTGCAAAAATAAATGTGTTTTTCATAGGTGAAAGAAAAGAACTAAGGAAATTTGTGCTGTTGTGTCCAGGCCATGGTGTTTTGTGTCGCCCTTGCAGGAAAAGTAACACATCGTGACAATCCCTGAAGTGATGTCTTTGCAAACAAATGAATGTGAGCGCTTTAGAGTGGGATCTAGTGAGAGAGTACTGTCTACGATTTGTTGATCTTGGTCAGGTCTGGCCAACAGCTTCTGGCTGTTGCAAGGAACCGGACATTTTCTTTCTTTCCTGCTTGGGTGTTGTTGCAAACGGAAACTTGATGTGCGTTCATCCAGGTGCAGGAAAACTCGGAGGAAAGAAACCACGAAAAAGCAGTTGAGAGCATCACGATATTACTTGTACCTGGAAAAGCACACTGCTCGTCTCACAGTAGGGATGGCGTCTCGCAGACGGTTCATCTTTCCGAAACAACCACTTGGAATAAATCGGAGTCTACATCAGGATGGTTGATTTCTTCAGTCGTTCCACGATGGTAGTGTTGTCAGCACCCTAAATTTTCTTTGTGATGTGCTTGTGCACGACACTGTAGCACCCATGTTCCCGGGTCGTTGCCCTTAGACTTCCGTGTAGAGTCCAGAATTTCAGAACACTATCTGTAAAAATGGTTGTCAGAAATATGATTTTGATCACGAAAGCATTCGCAAATAAAACGTTTCCCACAAGCCATGGACGTTTTTATTTTTGTACTTGCAGGCGTCGTGGAAAGAGGAGTCTGCCACTGGACTCCGCGAAGGGTTCCATGTTGATTTTTTGATGCCAACGACTGCGCGTGCATTCAGATGTTCAGCTTGCTCAAAGCTGTTCGAAAGCGAAGTGGGATTGCAAAAACACATTTTCTCTGTTCACGAAAAAAATATCCAGAAGTCGTACCCGTGCGATAAGTGCGACAAGAGTTACACCGTGCATAGCAACTTGGTGAGGCATCAGAGGAAGGACCACATGGGCATCTTCAGACACGTGTGTGGAATCTGTCAGAAGGGGTTCACAAACCTGGCGGAGTACAAAGGCCACTTGGTGAAGCACGGGGCGCAGAAGGAGTTCAGCTGCGTCCTGTGCGGAAAAGCCTTCAGCTTGAAGCGACAGCTCAAAGCGCACACGACCAAGTGCTTCGGGACCAAAGACAATCTGATGTTTCCTTGAACAACGAACAGTATGTTGTCCATCGCGTCCTGCAGGTCTGCAAAGTTTGGACGAAAACCTGGACGAACTCGGTCGGAATTTGCTTTGCAATTTTGTGTGGTGACACCAAGTGTGCGAAAACGTTAGGGGGCAACATTGAAACACAAGCAAGACGGCGCTTCAGTGTGGAAACACAATTTTACACGTCAAGACAACGTCGTGCATAAGGAAGCTTCTCCAATCAATGCCAGAAAGGATTGGTACCCATGGAAGGGTCGTGCAGAACGTCAGCTCAGAAACGATGTTCGTTCCCATGACAAAATGTGGCTTTGGTCAGATTTCCACGCGACATGTGTCCGGACCATCATTTTGTGAGAAAGCAGGTGCGTGAAAACTGGCGAAAGATGGTTTCTGAATAAATGCACAAGCAAGTGCACAAAACTCCACGCAAAATGTTTCGAATTTCGTATGTTGAACAACATTTGTTGCTTGGAAAGAAGGTGCCTTGCAAAAATCGGGAGGCGCGCTTGTTCACGTTCAAGGAGGCGGTAGTTGCTCAGTGTGTTGTGTGTTTGGTTTTGATCTGTAAACTAGTGTCTCACTGCAGGGCGCACTGTTGCATTCTGTGTCGGCTGTCGTGGTTTCTTTCTTCTGTTTTTTTTTTCGCCTGGAAAGCATTGTGCTTTTGTTTTCTGTCTCTGCTTTTGGCAATATTTTTTGTTGCTTTTGGAACAGAATAGTTTCTAACATTTGTAGCGTTTCAATCGTAGAACGTAACTTGCATGCATTATTTTTTACAAGCTATTATTTTGTCTCTTTGCAGAAGAAATCAGTTGGGAGACAGTTTGTGTGGACTCCTCTGCAGATCCCCAAGGTAAACTTCAAAACTGAATCGGACACCCCGAACAACACTACGCCAGTCAATTTTGCTGCCAGGAGGAGTGAAGGCAACGGCCGACGCAAACCTGCGAACCCTCGCAAGGCTGTGAAAAACGTACCAACTGGCAAACTGAACGGTAACGGCCTTCTGGACGAGGCGAGCGCGGGAGTGAAGAAGGACGCCGACGCCGTCACCCTTTTCCAGTGCAAGTACTGCGAGAACACGTTCACGAGCAAAACGGGCTTGCAAAATCACATTTACAGCCAGCACAAAGATCACACCCAGAAGCAGTTCGCCTGTGATAAATGTCCAAAGCGCTTCATGACCTACGGTTCTCTACACAGGCATAAAAATGCTCACAAAGGAATCTTTGCTCACATGTGTCCCTTTTGCGACAAAGGCTACGCGAACGGAAAGGACTTGGAGGGTCACATGTACAAACACACGGGAGTGAAGCCCTTTCAGTGCAGTGGATGCGACATGACGTTTGCGTACAAATGTAACTTGATGTCACACATCAAGACTATGCACAAGGATAATCCCAAAGTTGAAATGAAAGTCTGAGACCAAATGGTCGAGAAGTCGAAAACATGTTTCACAACGCACGCGAACTGAGCACTTGTGAAATGCTGACAATATTTCTGCTCAAAATCCTGATTGGCTGCATGGAGTTGCGAAGCTTGAATCGTCACATTAGGTTGAAGCATGTGTTCCTTGCAATGTAATTTGACGTCGGAGTTTGATAGTCTTCGTAGAGATTTTGTCGTATTGTTGAAGGTGTGTAATTTTTACTTCCAAACCATTCCACTTTGTGTTTCATAACTTGATGACGAAATGTTGATGAAACTGGCACTTGATGTTGTATTTGTACCTGCAATTGCACTGTTTGTTGCGTTCTGTTTGGGCTCCCTGTTACATTGAGCATTTTGACACTCACCGAACCTCACAGCAGTCGGCGTGTTTGTTTGAATCACTGTTGTCTGTTCAGACGTTCAGAGGGTGTGGACAGCTGGTAGCAGCGTGGACAAATTCCAGATGGGCCACACTGTTTTGACAAATTCCCACCCCAACTCCTGAAACACAGGTGTGGTCACCAGATATATTTAAGGTGCCCAAGAAAGGCCAGGACCCCCCCCCCCCACCCCGGGTGGAAACAATTTCTGGTGCAATTTTGACACCAACAGGACCACCCTCCTCACCCCCCTGATGGAAATATTGAGCTCAAAAAAACTTTGAATGAGGAAACAAGAGCAACAATAGACCTCTCTTGCCCACAATGCTTCATTCCCAATGACCAATTGCCGCTGCCCTATGCGTGTGTCTACACTGTTTGGTGTTCTCGAGTGATGAAACAAATGAAATCAATGAATTATTTTGACATGTTTTTGTCGTGAGGTGTTTCCTTGAGCCGTGTTTTGTCTGCACATTCCAAGTGACTTGTGATAAAACTCTATTTTTAGACGTCTATGTCTTTTACTAACGGAATTCCATGTGTAACTCCAACTGGTGGTGAAGGGAACTTCTTGTCTTTTTGAAGTACTGATGTGTGGTTGTGATTTAGAAATAAATTTTTACACAATTGAAAATGTCAAGTGGGTTTGTCTTCAGTGCATGTGTTCTTCGACGAAAGCACAAGAATGATGCCAAGGTTTTCCGCTGTATTGTGCTCAGGATGCGGATGCAAGACGGAGTGGAGGGTGTCGAGGTTGATTGAGTGCAACTTTGGACAACGAATGAAACGTTTTCCCAACTAATGGTAACAAAAGGAGAGACTGATGCCTAGGAGTCGGGAATGGGCAAGTTCCCCCAATGCCCTCCAGCGATGTTTGTCTTCAGTTTCTTTCATTACACCTGTGAATGTGTTTCGCGTCCAGAGACAATGCTGTAAATTTGTCGCGGACACTTCGCCCATCCGAGCAAAACGGGCTGAAACTTGAAACTCACATGTTCTGCGCATTTGTGTTTTTCAGATGATGGCAGCAGCATTGGGATTCCAGCGAGCGCACCCGGCGTTTTCTCCACTCCTTATCCCCTACTCTCCCTTCATGGGAGACTACTTGGGGACCCGCGGAGCTTCCGTACCTCCGAAAAAGAGTCATCCGTCGAAACCCCGGAAAGCGACGCCAGTATCCCACATTGTGTCGCAAGGACTGGCTTCAGCAGGAGACACTGGGATGCGCAAACAGAAAACAACACTCGAGCCCGCGACAATCGATCCCTTCACTGGCAAAACAAAACTGCCCAAATTGACAATTCGTAAGGAGGCTTACCCGTGCCCCCATTGCGATCGTATCTTCTCCTCCATGTCTGGTCGATTTTACCACATGCCTGTTCACACGGGACAGTATACGTACAGGTGTCCAGAGTGTCATCAGGGGTTTATGGAACTGAGCAAGTTCAAAAGACATCTGTGGAAAAAACACAACAGGGAATATGTTGAGGGCTAACCACAGCTCCGCTTTCAGTGTCTGACGCATCAAGCGAGTTTCACAATGTTCTGAAAAACGCGCACATAGAATTTTGTTGTTTTGCTCTGCTGGAACAAAACCTTTTCATCTGAGGGATCACGGTTAGGTTCAGAACAGCAGTTGGATCGACGCAGGTCGTGCGTGCCATATTTTGGAAGGAAACTCGTTGACAGCAAATTTTTCGTCCGAGATATTGACATGTCGGACAACAGCCTGTTTGACTTGACCAACCTCGTCCGTCTGTGTGTTACATCTAGTCACCTGGTGTATTCGTTTGCAGTAGCACCTGTGCTCAAATATTGTCGTTCGATTTGCCCCTGCCCCACCACCACCACCACCCAAAAAGTTATGGGCTTCGTCAGTTTTGGCCAGATAGGTTTTCAGGTTTTACCCACACACACACACACCTGTCAGTTTTGCATGGTAATCCCCCTCCCTCAGTGCTACCACTGCTCAAAGAATTTGGACTTTGCCAGTTTTGGTGGACCTTCCAAATTTCTGGGTTTATGGGTAACACCCACACCACCACCACCCCAAAATTTTTGGACTTCGTCATTTTTGGTGGCCCTTCTGGGTTTTCCTTGGCTGTGGCCGAATGCATACAGGCGCGAACTATACGGTTCAAGCGGCTGGTAGTCTGCTTGAATGTCTAGTTGTGTGAAGATTTTCTCGACCAGACAGGCAGTGCCATGGGAACCTTGTGAGGAGATTTTGCAAGACTGACTCTGTGGGTAGCCTTTTCAATGTTTGTGTGTTTGTGCTTTGCTTTGTGGAAAATAAATTTGAAGGATATAATCTCCTGCTTGCGAGAAAAGGACAGAAAACGCTTTTGGTTCGTTTTGTTTGCTTCGGAGCGAGGCTGTGTGATGCACTGCAAAAACAGGTCCGTTTCGCTTCACCCGAAGCAACCAAGTAAACTGGGCAAAACGGGAGCTTAGGCCCCGCACACAACGGTGTTGCCAAGCTGTTATTTGCTTGCACGCCACGCAGAACAGAACACGGCAGTACGCAACTACTTGACGTGCTGATGGCTCACGTGAGCTTTCTTTCCACAGAATAGAGCCTTCTTGGTGTATCATCTCGTGCTTTTTTTGCCATGGCATGCTGGTGGCTTCCAGAGCCATATCCAGCATATTATGAAGTGTGTGGAGTGACTTGAGAACCACGGAACCATTGCCCATGGGCAATCCTCCAAACCAGCTGGTCAAAATTCTGGTTGGGGGCTGGCCCCAAATTGAAGTAGCGGACAACAGATTGAACCACCTGCGGATGTGTCTTGGGCAATGCTAATTTCACTGATTTAATCTCCAATTTTCATGCTATATTTTGTTTTAAGAAGGACAAAAGATAAATTTCTTCCACTGTTGTCTGTTGCCTGTTGGCTGCCATCTTTGAAAAGGAGAGGGAAAACCTCAAGGGGTCATGTGATCACCCCATGGGGGGGAGGAATGCTGGGTAATTACCAGCAAAATAGCAGAATTGTGATATTATGCATCTATTCCCTGTCTAATGTATATAATTATTGTAAAAATATTCAGAATAATTAAAATTGGCTGTAGAGGCCAGTGCCCCCTGGTGGGGGAGGAGTGTGGTGTGACACACCAGCTGTGAATTTAGAACCACC
>JAAUXT010020049.1_pt1 | contig 28991 bp, 26 predicted proteins | sample 7278171 | NCBI WGS metagenome assembly JAAUXT01 (sample SAMN14350112, study PRJNA611818) | marine sediment metagenome | isolation source: surface marine sediment (1.8m) | place: French Polynesia: Moorea | collected 2018-08
GGGGCGGGGAGGGCGGGAGAGGGTAGGGTGGGGCGGGGGCCGGGCGGGGTGTTCCCTGGGCGGGGCGGGGCGGGGAGGGCGGGAGAGGGTAGGGTGGGGCGGGGGCCGGGCGGGGTGTTCCCTGGGCGGGGCGGGGCGGGGAGGGCGGGGAGTAAAACTCACTCCAGGGAACCACGGTCTCCCGAAAATTCCTCGAGTAGATCCAGCTAGCCCTTGTGGACGACAGAAAAAACACATATATCCCGGGAATGTTGGGCATCAGGCGCACACAGGAAACCACCGGATTTTTTGGCTGGACTTTGCTGCTCCTCCCATTGCAAGCAAAGTTTGAGCCCCCGCTGGATCTGCTGGAGGATCTGATGTGAATGGAAACTAGAACAGATGATAGTGTTTTGTGTATCTCGGTGTTGATGCAATAAATATTGAAGCAAAGCGCAATTTCTGTGATATGGGTTGGAGACGAGGGGACTGAATGCTTCGCGTTGTTCGTGTTGTTCGCCTGTCCGAGCTCGGCTGCGTCCGTTGGGTCCAGTATGGAGGAGATTGCGTCCCTTCCGACCCTGTAGAATTGCTGTTGTGCTTTTGTGGTCCGTCAAACAACAATGGTCTTGCTTGTGGAAAGTCTCGCCCTCTCAACAGTTTCGTTGAAAGAAACTGTTGAGAGACAGGGCAAGAACCTCATCCGGTGGCTGATACAAAAACAAGCCACACAAAAGGGGTTGAGGCTTCTCTTTGACCAAAGCACGCCTCGTCCCAGGCTGCTTTTGTCAACGCCACACGTGTGACGCGTCACGAATTTGTCTTTTTTTCCCGCCACGCGTGTGTTTACTCTTTACATTTCCACGATGCATCTGATCCGTATAGAACTGAAGGAGGAAACAAACGGCGCGATGGATCTGCGCTGTTGTCTCAGGTAAGTGCAGGTGCGAGTCTTTGTTGCGGATGTTCACAGGTGACTGATTTAGATTCATGACTATTGCTTTTCGTTTGTGTAGCACACAAGGACACGGCTTGGCTCACTCCTGAAACACAGCTTGACTCCATACGACTTGTATTGAGCTGAATTTTGCAGGGTGAGGGCAAACAAGTGAGTGCATGGCAAAGTGGAATTCAGATCTCCTGTCAAGCTGGCCAATTGTAAAGACAATGGAGAAACCAAACAGCATCTCCCCAGAGTGGACATCGGACATTCTACCTTATTCAGCCTACGAACCATACTACGAGGCCCTGGTCAAGAATGACGTGGAGAAGGTTGAGGAATTTCTTGCTGAAGCATCTGAGGCTGAGAGATATGCCATGCTGAATGGGACCTTTGATTTTGATGGAGAGAAGCACGCTTCCAATGTGGCACTGAGCAGGTTGGCCAAACCCCTGTTTGCTGCAGCGACGATGGGGTCTGTAGAAGTGATTGCCGCTCTCCTGGAAGAAGGCGTACAAATATTGCAAGAAAATAAACACAAGGAAAACATATTTCACGCAATAGTTTTGGCTAATGCAAATGATATAATGACCAAAGAAAATGCTGTGTGTGTTTATGAAAGGCTGGTGGTCATGTTGGAAAATTCAGTGGTTGAAAAGCTTCTTTTGCATGAAAATATAAAAGGCCTGAGGCCACTGGAACTAGCAGCCAACTGTGGCTGTGTGCTCCTGTATGAGAAGATACATCTCACACCTGGGACATATGTCACAAAAACTTTGAAAAGAGGAATTCTTTTGGAACAATGGATAGACATAACAGAGTACGAAACTTATGCATCAGGGGCAAGGAGACACAGATCTCCCATTTATATCTTTGGACATTTGGACAAGAGGGTTGGTTTCAGCCAAAGGCTGGGAGACATTTTGAACTGTGATTTGCTGATGACCTGGACTGACAAGAAAATGAAAAGTGACCAGCTGTTCTTTGTTTACTGGGTGTTGGTCACCATTTACTTTGGTATTTGCTACTTTGTGTTTGTCACCAAAGGAGCAGTCAAAGCCAACAACACTGGAGATGTGGATTCCAATAATGAGTCAGGAAGCCCATCCAACAACAGTCAATGCGAACACCAATATCTCTACTTCACATCTAATTGCAACATGGCGACACTGTTGACAATTGCAGTGGTGTCTTATGCTTTCAGCAATTTGGTCATTCTGGTGGTTTTCCTTGCGGAAAGAAAAATTTACAACAAAATGATGTATTCAAAAGACTTAAGTGGACACAGGAAGCATCTCATTGTGGACATCCACTTTTGCCCATTTTTTGTTGGATTGACCAGTGTTCTGCAGTTGGTTCATGTTGCCTTAGAAATCATTGGCATCGCAAACATAGACTGGATTCTCTGTCTGTGCATGTCTACAGCTTGTATGACATCAATTTGGACAATTCTCTTCTACATGCAAATTTCCTCTATCATTGGTCATTTCACAATTGCCATGCAGAGAATGATGTGGGTCATGCTGCAATTTTTTATCCTGTTTGTTTGTGTTTACCTGCCATTTGTTCACGCTTTTTACAGAGTTCTGCAAGACAAAAGAGGTCATGCACATCCTGAGTTCAGCCTTGGCCCAATAGAACATTACTACAACACATTCATTGTGTCACTCAATATGATTGACATGCATCAATTCAAGGCAGACAGAGACACTCTGGATTACTATGTCATTCTATACCTGCACACAGCTTATGTTTTTCTCATTAGCATTTTGTTCATGAACTTTTTGATTGCACTGCTGTCCACTTCAGTCTCAGAAATCATGCGCAGAAAAGATGTCTACATGTTGGTTCAAAAGCTGGTGATTATTTCTCTGATGGAAGATGCGATGGGTGTAGTGAGATTCTTTCACTGTGTCTGGAGATTTTTTCAAAAGAGAAATTTTGTTGTTGAGGATGACAGATATTACCTGGTGAGGACTTCATTTTCAAGTTTGTATGAAGCCAAACATCAGCTGGATATCAAAGGAAAAGTGGATGATGACACTGAAAAACAGTTCGCCAAGGACATGTTGCTCAGTTTCAGCAATTTGGAGCAAGACATCGCGTGAGAGATAAGATCCGTGGATTCTTTCCTGGAGGATCCAGGGGCCCTTCCCCCGTCCGCTGGAACTTCCAAACGAACTTGCTGCAGAATTTACTACAACTTGGTGCAATGCATGTCACCATGTGGACTCATGACAAAAACAAGTTGTGGAGTCAGACAGGCCCATTAACCGGCTTGGATCAACAGCACTAAGATTTTCTGTTTGAGGTCTCCCTGTGCTGTGCCACATATGATCCATTTTCACATTGCCAACAGGCTCCCGTGCAACACAAATGGACATCAACAACCAACGTTTCTCTCAGTAAAATCTTCAATCGGTTGCAGGGACGGATCAAGGACGTGGTCTGCGGAACCTCACCTCACAGGACACTTGGTCAGTCACAACTTTGAAAATTAATTTTTCAATGACAATTTTATTTCGGGGCCTCGTCCCTGCGGGGCCAGATTGTGGCAAACTCCAACTTCAAAACGTGACTGTGAAGGCAAAATAACTGCACATGCAGCGTGAAATAGAACTGGGCAATGTCTCTGGTCTCCCAGCCCCCATGCACCTTCGCATCCACCCCTGGATCCCAGGATGTTGCGATGTTGGCGGGTCAGAAGTACCCGGTGTTGAAACGTAACTTTTGATTGAAACATCCACTATTACTAAACCTGAATGGTGTGTTGTTTGGAGTACCTCATATTGACCTTTTGACCCTGGTCTTGGGTAGTTTTCACTCGGACGATCGTCCGAGTCGAAAGTGCACTGTGCACTTTTGACAACCAGGGCATTCTGACACTCCGACAGCGAGTTCTACACGTGCTTGACGCTAAAACGTAATGCGGCACGGCACAAACAGGAAAATCCATACCTCACGTCAATCGTGTTCGCAAACAGAGCCTTATGCAATTTACGCATTTATGTTTTTTTGTAAAATGTATCCGTTCGATGCCAATTTTTGTCCAGATGAACATCCAACAGGCAATTTAATTTGACTTCCAATGACCGTAGTTTGGCACGATGACCAAGAAAATTTTCTGCAAACCAGTTGCCGATCTGAATGCCAGTTTACCCTTTGAAGAATACGAAGACTATTTGAAAGCCTTAAAAAGCGATGACGTGGACACTGTGACTGAACTGCTGGATCAAGCTGGTGAAAAGAAAATAGATGCAATGCTAAATGGAACATTTCAGTTTGCACAAGATACCTTTGTCAAAAAGTCAGACTCAACCAGATTTTCAAAGCCTCTTGTTGTTGCTGTTGTGGCAGGATCATTGGCTGTTGTGCAAGTTTTGTTTGACAGAAGGTGTGATGTTTTTCAATGCAATAGCAACAGAGAAAACATTCTGCATGCTGTCGTTCTGGCAAATTATCTGGAGATTTTATCAACTGAAAGAGCAATGAAAATTTACAAAATAGTAGTGTCACTTGTGGAGACACCTGTTCTACAAAAGCTTTTGCTGAGTGAGAATTCTGGTGGTCTCAGACCAGTGGAATTAGCAGCCAACCTGGGCTGTGTGTCCTTGTATGAGACAATACATCTTACTCCAGATGTGTATGTAATGAAGACCAAAAACTTAGGATTTTACAAAGAAGAATAGATTGATGTTTCTGAATACGAAAGTCCACATGCATCAAGGAAAATAAGATCACCACTGACAATTTTATCTTTCATGGACAGGGCTACCATGTTTGAGAAAAAATATGGAGACATTCTCACAAGTAAAATTGCCATACAATGGCTTGAAAAGAAAATTCGAGTTTTTCAGCCATATTTCTTTGGATTCATAATTCTTGGAACTGCGTGCTTGTTTTGCTTCTTTATCTTCATCACCAGTGATTACAGCAAAGTGGTGGGCCATCCCAATGACCCATTGTCAAATACTTCAAGTAAATGTGACAGACAATTTATGTATTTTGAGTTAAACCCTGTCTCTGCAAGTGCAATACTGTGCTTCTTGTTCATGTACTGTCTAATCAATATTATAATCATGACAACAGGTGTCAGAATACCTGAACTCAAGTTTGTGTACAAGTACATGTATATGCACAACCTAAACTCAAAGAAGACATTGGTTGTGCCTATTTATTTCTATTTTGCCATGTACATTTTCACTATCCTTTGCATGACTGTGTTGCTGGTGTTGTCCATCATTGGTTTGTCTAAATTTCGCAGTGTGAGCAACTTGTTAATCAGTGTTTTGTGCGTCACATTGCCCTGGCTTATGATGTATCTGTTCCAGGTGTCATCGTTTCTGGGACACTTTACAATAGCGATGCAAAAAATGGTCTGGGTGTTGTTTCAGTTTTCCTTTTTGTTTCTCAATGTCTTTATCCCCTTTGTTCACGTGTTCTACAGACTTTTGAGAACATCTGATGGCTGTGGGCACAAAACATTCAGTTCCACCATTGGTGAACATTACTACAACTCTTTTATCATTGTGTTCAATTTGATTGACATTACAAAATACAAAAATGACATCACTTACTCAGAAGACTATTATTTTCTTCTGTTTTTGCACGTCTGTTATGTTTCTCTTCTCATTATTTTACTTGTGAACTTTTTGATTGCTCTTCTGTCAACTTCTGTTGCTGAAGTTATGCAGCACAAAGAGACTATTCTACTTCTACAGAGGATCAGGATGTCTGCAATCATGGAGATCCAAATGTCAAGGTTTAGACCTTTCTTTCTTCTGCTGGACTATCAGCAAAGGAAGCTCTTTCATGTTGAGGAAGGGAAGTATTTCCTTGTTGTTGTGTCCCTGAATGCGTGAACGTTTTGCACAGCCAAGCCAAACTGCAAACATTCGTGAAGCTGCTATGCCAGTCACACAAGAGGTCTCAGGCCTTGCGCACATTGTTCAGTGAAAATGATGTTGTCTGGTGTGATCGGCACCAGCGAGAAAATCTGTGACGGTCCATCGGTTAAATTGTCACAATGTGCAAAAATTCAGGTGGTCCATCAGCCCTCGCGTGCTTTCTTGCAATTTGTTAAAATCATCTGCAACAATAAACAATTCCTCTGTCTGTAGAGCGTTGGGATAATATCACGCCGGTGCTGTCTCAGATCTCACAGGAACATCTACATACTGATTCTGGGAGGGGCGGACGTAGTTTTGGACGTGCTCGAGTTCAGGTGATCGGAATCACGACTGTACCCTGCCGTTACTTGCGCTCGTCAAATGATGAACCAAAACAGAAACAGCTCAACCTGGGGGGTGAACCTCAAATCCCGAATAAAGGGTCCAGGGAATCCCAAACCCACAGGGGGCCAGAGACGAGAAATTCTGAAGCTCCTGCCCAAGACAAAGTCTGCCCGTCTACCACCTAATGCTCATGGCAAACAGCTATCAGCACAAGAAACAGACATGTGCAACTTGGACATGGAAGACCCAGCAGTTCGAAGATACATGCATGCCGACTGAATGTTTTTGTGGAGATTGTCTTGGTTCCTTCTGTTTTCAATCGTCCTGGTCCTCAGGTTTAGACTTCAGCGCACACAGCAGGTTGGGTCAGAATTGAACATTCATGACCAAATCAGCAAAATAGATTCTGAGATAAACAAAACACGGCTTTCAGACCTGCAGGTGTTGAACACGCATTTTTTCCCCACGACGGGCTTCGTGTTTGTGATCCACGTTCCGGATCAAACATTGAACTTGCAACGAAGGGTTGAAAAGTGCCATGTTTTATTTCTTCTACAAAATGTACATTTTATCTAAAGAAAGGAGAAATGCGATTTGTGTGTGCATCGCTGTCCTGTGGCTCTTGGGACATTCAGCACAGTTCCGCTGGAATGATCGAGCCGCAACGCGTCAATCGGCACCACAGAACACAACGAACACGCTAAGATGTGCCAACACACCAAAAAATCTTCGTTAATAACAAGTCACTGTGAGGGTTTCGTGATTTCCAAGTGATCTTACTCTGCGCCCACCCTTGAGGTCTTGGTGCTTCAAAACAGCAGACAAGAATTGAGGAGCAACTATGGAGATGGAGAACTGCGTCTCCTTCATCCAACACGAACATTGCAACCTAACCTTCCGTCTTCAGGGAAAAGTAGGAAATTTTCTGTTTCCGATCACTGACGTGATGCACGACCAGATGACGGTTGTGCAGACACAGCTCCCATGTGGCCCCCATCTTCTGATCGAGAGGAAGAACCTGCCTCAGGGACCCATCCCAGGGGTTCAGCACGAGGATTCGGGTGTTGCCCCCATCAGCGACAAACAGGGCATCATCGGGGGAGGAAAATATCGTGCCGTGTGGATTACACTGCTTTCCCTCCACCTCCCCCTTCACCTCCCACTTCACCTCCTCACTCTCAACAGACACAGCTCGGATCTTCTTTGGGGCAGAGGTAGTGCTGACCACAATGAGTTTGTACCCTGGGATGTAGCAGATGGAGTGGAGCGACTCCATCCCTGATTGGATGGTTTTCTTGATTTCGAACGGTACAGTGGAGCAGTTCAGTTGCAGAATGGGGAAACCTGTCACCCTGTGTACAACGTACATCTCCCCTTCATCTCCCCGGCACATTGGACCTGGGTAGTATCTGGGGTTGTTGAAGGGAGTCGAGACGTCTCCAGTCTCAAGGTTGTACAGCCTGATCACATAGCAATCAGCGCAGCACATGGCCAGCAGTTCTTTTTCCCGCTGAATTACACCACAAACTTGCGTGGCGGCTTCGTGCTCACAGAACCTGGGCATCGGTCCCAAACACGTCCACTCCGCAGCAGACGCTTTGAAGGAGTAGCCCATGGGAGACTCTCTCAGACCTTCTGCCCCACAGCACCACAGTCCCGGACTTCGGCAGCACCGTGAACATTGTGCGTCCCCGGAAGACGAGCCCCGTGTCGAAAGTCGCCAGGTGCATCAGAACCACTCGCTTCTGTACCTGTGAAGAAACGGGCATTGTTGCAGGAACCGACACAAAAATCAAATTTTTCTCAGAGTGAGTTTCAGTTCTGTGTCGCATTTTTGGCGCTTGGGGATTTCATTTGAATTTGCAGTGCCCGACAAAGTTTGCCAGAAATCAGCAACTCGTACTTTGTGAGTGCGAGTAGTTGTGGTCTTCTTGGCTGAAGGAGGCCTCTGCTGTTGCGGCTGTTGCTGCTGTTGTTGCTGCTGCGGTTTTCGGAAGTAAGCAAACGGCAATGTCTTGAGGGTGATTGTTTCACATGTCACATGCGTTGATCAAGAAATGAGCAACATGTCTTTCATGCTCCAAAAGTCAAGGGGATATACCGGTACCTGTGGAGCCGGGCCCGCTGGAGCCTTCCTGGCTGACGGGGGCCTCTGTTGCTGTTTGCAGAAGCAGACCGGAAGCCTGAGGCTGCTGCGTTCCTCCGGAGTCTGCAGAACTCCGGATTTACCCTGAGTAAAAAACACAACATGTGTGCGATCATTCAGAAACAAAGGGTTGAGACTATTGTTTTCCATGCAACGTTTCTGTTCTCAGTGTTGATTTTCCCCGGACCAACATTCTTTGTAAAGTTGGTACAATGCTTCGCAGCTCTGCCGGATTTGGGAGAAGGGTACGAGTAACAAGTGACCTCACAGCCATCGTGTGACAGTCTGGCACACAAAATTATGGGGGAAAATGGTTGGTGTTAGAGGGATCCGGTCCCCCCCCCCCAAGATCTGCCACTGACCTGTGTCTTGCTGGAGACCTCGTTGATGACCATGCGGTGGATGGTCTGCAGATCGGAGTCTCCGTGGTGGAGCTTCAGGAGGCGCGCCAGGGTCTGCAGATAGATGGAGCCGTCCACCTCCACCCCCGCGTCCGCTCTGAAACCAACTAGATAGAGTCTGTGTGGAGGGAAACAGAGCACTGCGGTGTCAGGTAATTCAAGCCCAATCCCCGATCAGGAGCAGTTCAACAGGGCAGCCTGGACCAAAGAGCCTCTCGTCAGACCAACTTGTGGCGAAGGCAGACCTGGGGAATTTTGTCTGTCCTTCCTGGCAGTTGGATTCCTCTGTGACTGATTTCTGCCTCCACCCATCCACAGCCACTTCTGGATTATCTCTTGGCTTTCATTGGATCTTCCCTGGTTCCCTCTTCTTGGGTCCCCGTATCCCCAGATCCGCCCCGGGGCTGCCATCCCTTTGTGCCCGGCCCATCCTCACGTGTATCCGGGGACTGTAGCGAACGCGATGAACATGTCGGCCTTAGGCGCCGCGCTCAGGCTCATCTGCTCCAGCGCCACCGCAGCAACGCTCGCCTCTTCTCCGCTGTTGCTCAGCTGGGACCGACCCGCTGCAATCAAGATCGGGGTCGGTCAGTGCAGTCGAACCTGCGTTTTGTTTACTCGACCAGGTCGATAACCTGAATGATTGGCCAGGGTGATGAACGAACCGGTTTTTGTGGAAATTGTTTTCTTGAGCAGAGTTGAAAGAGATTGTCACAAGAGTTGAAAATAAGAGTTGAAATAAGACTTATCAAGCGGGATGTTGAATCTTGTAGGGTTGAATCAGGAGGGGAAATTGTGATGCCTTTTCAATGCGAGGAGTTCGAGGCTCAAAAATATGACTGATTCGCCATGGCACCAAAACAAACTGGGGAAGAATAAACTGGGTTTGACTGTAGTTCCAACTCGAAACTTTCAACATGGGAAATTGCAGCCTTGTGCAATTGGGTTGAGCAAGGTGAACTTGGGAAACACGGTGGTTGGGTCTCTGGGCCCTTCATGCTCTCAGGACCCGCCTCTGGTAGCCACACACAACTGGTCCTTCCGAACCCAAACGCATAGAGATTATACGAGTACGTGCACATTTCAAACAAATTTCGATCTTCAATCCGTACGAATCAATTTCACAGGTGTTTTCAAGATCTTCTTGGCGGAAACAGGTGCATGTTCTGTTGCACCTGATCTTACAAGGTTTCTGAGCCCACAGTGCACTGTACCTCTTCTCCTGGTCCTGCAGGCCTGGACGACGATGATCTTGGGTTTCCCCTGGAGACTCTTGACTCCGGAGAGCCTCGAGATGATGTACTCGAGGTACCAGCCGTCCTGGCGCCCCCTGGAGAGAAGGTGCAGCCCCTGGGCAGTCTCCACCCCGTGCGTGACGATGGTCAGCAGAAAGAGGTTCTTGTCCTGGTGCAGGGTCTCCTTCATCATGTCCGCCTCCAGGCGACCCATCCTCTGCAAAATTTTAAACTTTTTCAGTGAGTTTCGGTCAAAAGAAAACAAGTGGGTGGTGGGTTCTGCCGGTGCACGTGACAGCCAACTTCAACACTGTCATGCAGCACGACCTACCAGGGGAAAGTATCAATTGGGCGAAGAATAGCTGCTTTGCACCTGACCGGTCAGTGGTGCACTCCACCCATGGCTTCCAACTCGCAAGTGAAACATTTGTCCCAATATATGAGAGAACATTTTTTGCACGCACCAGGGGGACTGATCCGGGACACAGAGAGTGCGCACACCCATCGCAGCGCGACACTCAACTCAACAGACTTCGTTGGGAAGACATACGAGGGGAAATTCTGTTCTGCCTTGGGCAACCTGATTTTGACACCAGTGATTTTCATGGTATCATGATCAGGTCGCAAAAGGCAGAACTGGATTCCCCCTCGAAGATCTACGTGTTGCGCAAAACAGAAAGGCGCACTGGCAAACACTTCACCTGACACTCTGAGACGAAAGCAAATTTATGAAAAGCGACCTCAATCAATAATTGATCCACCAATGTTCAATGCCGCGTGTGGATCCCTGAGGATCATTTCTTCTGTGAGCCGAAGACGGGCCTTACAAACTGTTGTGGCTGAAGAGCACTGCAGGGTCAGACTGCACGCACCGTATCAATCAGCAAGTCCTTGATTTTACTGTGCTTGTGCACACGAAACATCGCTTTTGCCAACTTGCCAAAACTTTTCACACACACGACTCTGAGTGGACACCATGCCAAACAAAAATGACGCAAGGCCAATCCCCTTCACGATAATTTCACTGGGAGCCCTCGAAATTGCACATGTACCGTATCCAACATATATGCCCCAAAATTGAGCATCCAAATTAACGGTACGTCTCTCCAACAAACACAGATGTGAGGCTTCAGTGTTTCAATAGAACCTGAATACTCCCTAACAAGGGTTGATTGGGGCTGCATCTTGTGCATAGCTGCGACTTACGAAGCACGATTGTACTGTTTTTAGGTGTTTTGAGGAGGTTGTGCTGTTTTTGGGGAACTCAATTTTTGAGCGACCCAAACAGGGTGACCCAAACAAATCACCTAAAGGTAGCATCTACCAAAAATATGTGTACACCTGTTTCATGGTCAAGATGAGGATCAATTTGGGATGCTTTGGACATTTTTGGTTCTATTTTGGTTGAGAATAATGTATGAGGAAGGAAAATGTGAAGTTTGAATTTTGGGGTAAAAAAGTTCAAATTTGAAGGGGTGGAGAATTTGGGACAAATTAGTCCATGCCTCAGAAAGTACAAATATTTGGTGAAAGAAGTTTATTGATGTACATTGCATGGGTGTTCAAATGGTAGCATTCAATTTTTGATTTTTAAACATTTTTGCAAGGTTTTTAGGTGGGGTCAAAGTTTGGTTACAAATTTGAAATTTTTTGAAAGTGTTCAAAATAGATATTTGGGTCACTTGCATTCTGGTTTCTCAAATCACCAAGAGCTCCATGGAGCTTCTTTTTTTGGTCGATTCCTGTCAATATCTCTAGTGTGGTTCAATAGATGCCTTCAGTGCACAGGTCAGGCTTCCTTGACACCTTTTCACAACAAGGAAGACATGATATTGATATGTGGCCTTCTTTTTCAGGAAAGAATAATTTAAATTGATTAATTTAAATAGATTAATTGACAAAACAAGAAGAAAAGTAATCAACAAACTTTTGTGAAATAGTTTTTCTTTTTGTTCTTCAGTTTCAAAAGTAGAACTCAAAACAGTCAAATTTGAAAACAAACTTTCACCGAAAAGTCTTTTTGAAAAGGAAAAGCAGAGTCAAATCTGGCTTGAGGAAACAGTCTTATTTTGTCCATATCAAAAGCTTTTTGAGAATTTTTCTTTGAAACAACTGTTGCAGAAGACAACTAATATTTATCTGGAGAATCCAAAGTGAAAAGGGTGAGAAAATACAAAATAACCACACCATACCTGGGTATCCTGATCCTCCTTGGTCTTGACGAGGAACCCGGTGTCGGACAGCGCGTCTTCGATCGCCTCCACGTCGACCTGCGTGAACGGCATCTCGGACGCGACGTTGTTGATGATGTAGGCCACGCCCAGTTTGGGCTGGTCCAGCGGGTAGTGCTCCTGAAGTAAGGGGAACGTGTCGTAGTGATCGTACAACGCCAAAGAGGGGGAGCAAACCCGCTTTCTGGTAGGATTCAAACTTTTTGTGGGTCGTCCGTCATTGCATGCGCAACTTGCAGACCATGCTATGTCTGTGAGCAGAACTGTTGTCTGTTCTTGTTCCTTCTTTGGTGAATTTTTTTGGAAACGCTTTACTTCAGAGATTACTCACCAGTTTGCTGAGCGCCATGTCTGCCTTGGGTCGAACAGTCGCCGGCTCAGTGAACGGAGACCAAAGTCACCGCTCGCCAACACAAGTGTTCGTGTCACTTGAGAAACTGGTGCACTGTGCGAACTGCGAACTGCTTGCTGTTAGTTCTCAGAGTCAGGCAGGACGTCATCTGTGACTCGTTATTGTGGAAGGGCAAGATGAATCTACCAAAATAGCTTGCTCCTCGGTGTCTGTTTCTTCCACAAAAGTCAAAAGCAGATCAAAAGTTGTGAAGTGTTGGAGTCAATGTTGCAATGGACGTTGCGATGGTCAAAGTAAAGTTTTGCTCAAGAAGAGTTGGTGAGCGGTTGTCAAAATATGAGCTGACCAGCACGACCTACCTGTCACCAGATTGACAGGATTCCAGCGGACTCAAAACTGTTTGCAGTTTTCAGAGTGAGTTGGTGAACAGTTGGATCTCTTGATTTTGCAGCATTGTTCACCTGATATGTCTACTGTTAGCCGGTTTGCAAAGATATTTGACGAGTCTTTCGGAAAGGCACACAGAGGGAGAAGAGCTATGATGCAAGTTTCACATCGGATGTGTGAAGAGAAACAAAAAACAACAGGACCAGTGCCATGTCAAAACCAGGCGTAAAGTTGGACACTGCGTTTCTGTTTCTGCGTGGCTCTGATCCAGACGCTCCTGTCGGCCGTCCTCGTTCCGGGCCCCTGGAATTTAGTTGAGCCCGTTTTACATGCACAGCTGAGAACTTTTCTTTCGCAAACTCTTGTGGTTCACGGGTTCAACCAAACGGACCGATTGTGTCAATATCTGTACAAACGTGTCGTGGTCTCCTTCTCTGTCACAAGGCCCAAAGCTGGTCAGCTCCCACCATTCTCTCTCTTCAGCAGATCAGCGATGTTATCGCGCACGTCAGTCGTAGTCGTTTCGGAAAAATCGTACCCGAAGAGTCTCTGAATCCGACAAGGATATAACCTGCAGTGGGGCATTTGTGGGCTTCCATGTCGAACAATCAAGCTTTGCCAGGAGCTGGTGTGGAGCTTCCCTGGATCCTGTCCTCGTGGTCATTTTGTAGGTCTGGTTGGCTTCGGGGATGGATCTTGGGTGTCCAAAAGGGTTGACCCGCCGAAGTCAATCAATTTTTCTATGTCAAAATGAAAAGTTTTCCTCAGATTTTTATCGGAAATCAGCAGGCCTCGCAGGCCCCTGCATGGTCCAGTGAATTTTCCCTGTCAGATAAAGTTCTGTATCCATTGCAGGGTCTCACAAATCCGATCTCGCTCAATTCAAAATCTTCCATCAGACGCGACACGGCACAGACACCGGAGTGGTTAATTTCACTTCCAATTCTAATCGTGAGTGAACCGAACTGGTGGCGTTGGTTTATGAGTTCGAATTTCGTGCAGACCTGGAAGCAAATTGTGGTCCGCATGGTTCTTCCAAAACAGTTTGTCAATCCATCGAGGAAGCTTCGCGCACGTGTTTGCAGGCACCAAAAGCTGCAAATGCTTCAGTACACCTGTACTCAGTGAGTCTGAGGCATCGTAGAAGGTGTGGCCGTTTCCAAAACAGCCAAGCCAAACAAGCAGCTTCAGACAAATGACCTGACATGACGTAAGGACCTGGCGTGACAAACTCTGCAGACATCGGCCGAGCTGGTTGAATCTTCAGCTCGGTGTCTCTGGGGGTGGATCCAAATTCCGCCGAGGGTGCGACACACCTTAGACGTGTGTTAGCTGTGGCGGCCTGGCTTGGGCCAACTGCGCCCCATGTAACCCTTGGGTCGGTGACCACAGAACACTCTCCCGTTTCCATTTCTGGTTTCTCCCTGATCTCATCTTCTATCTTCCCTTGTTCAACCCATTCGTGCAGCTCGGTGGCGAATTCATATGAAAGAGTGTATTTCTGGGCATCGACATCGGATGCAGCGTTGACGCTGGGGTCTGAGGATCGAGCGTAAATTTATGATGTGCATCGTGCAGACAGATCTATTCTAATCCAGCAACAGTCGTCACGGCGCTGGTTTTCTACGCTACGCACGGTTGAGGAAGTTTTTCATTCAAAGCACAGTCGATCTGTTTGTGTACCACCGTTCAGTGAAAGTTTTCAGTGCACATGTACTTGAGCGAGTGCACCAGAACTTTTCTGTCAGTGAGTGGGAATGACTGCTTGTGCACGAGTACAGGTGCGGGCACAGGAACATTGTGAAGCTGACAATTGTTGAATTTCAAGCGGACACTTCCTTCTGCAAGGAACATGAGCTGTTGATTCCAGTCCAGTTCATTAGTGATTCGTCTCTGTTGGGAACCTGACCAATTGTTGTTGGCTACTTCGTGTTCGATACTCAGTTTACGAAGACGGGTCATGCACCCACTCGTCTACACCCAGAGAAACAATACGTGACAAACGAATCCAGTGCGAACGGACAGACAAAACGGACAGCCATGTTATCGAAGTGGAGGTACATAGTGGACACGACCACAGTCCTGGGGAACGGCTCCTTCGGAATCGTTCACTCCGCGGTGCACTGGGACGGGACTGAGGCTGCGGCAAAGAGGATTGACGCCAATGAGCCGGCCCGGATATCTCAGATGAGCAGGGACCTGGAGAAACTCATGGGCCTGGACCACGACAACATCGCTAAAATGTTCGACATCCTGCAAGAGAAAGCCACTGTGTGGGTCTTCATGGAGCTGTGTACAGGAGAGGATCTGGTGAAATACATGGCGGAGAGAAAGTCTGGAGGCAAGGCTGTCTGTGCTGTTGAGAAACTGAAGTTGATGCTGGACATCAGCAAAGGAGTTGAGTACCTGCACAGTAACCATGTTATCCACAGAGATGTGAAGCCTTCCAATGTCTTGATCACGTGGCCTCCTGTCACTGCCAAGCTCACGGACTTTGACTGCAGTAAGTTCTTTGAAGAACCATTCAGCACTTCAGTGATGACCAGCAAGGTGGGAACCCAGGCCTTCAAGGCTCCCGAGTTCTTTGACAGAACACCGGAAGGAAAACTATTTTATCACAGAACAGTTGACGTCTTTTCAATGGGCCTCACCTTCCTGGCGATGATCCAAGAAAATGAGTACCTGGTCCCCAGGATTGAGACGGCCAACAACGCTTCTGAACTGTTCGTCCCTGTCGGTTTGCTCCTGTGGGAGAGGAAGACCTACAAAACTGAGCCTCTGTCTGTGGCGAAGCATGTCAATGCAGACAACAACAGGCTGTGGGGAGAAGTTCGGAGAGAGATCAACCACATGACCCGGGCAGAATCACGTGACCGACCTTGTGCTCCACTCGTCGCGCAGAAGTTTGCGGCTCTGCTCAAGAAGTATGCAGAAGAGAGCGACAGCCTCTACGCAGACGACACGAAGCTTTCAAGCCTTTCGAGCGATTACTTTGTCCCTGATGTTGACCCTGACATTGAGGTCCTCACTCCAGACATTTATCGTCGGAAAGCAGAAATGAATCTCAACAACAACTGCAGCAACAGCAGCAACAACAAGAGCACCAGCAGCAGCAGTATGCTGCGTTGGCGGAGAGTTGAAGGCGCATCACTCGACAACGCGACGACAGAAGTTCGCGCCACTGAAGCAGACGAGATATCGGACATCACGCCAGACGCTGGCGTCGACCCAAACGCGACGCACGACGTGCACGACAGACGGTTCCTGAACAAGGCGATCGGGCTGACCGTGTTCCTCGTCATCTGCGTGCTCTGTATCGGGACGGTGTGCAAGGTGCAGGAGGTGACAGCCGCGTCGCCCCTGTACGTGTGTCTGTTCGCGTGCCTCTGGGTGTGCGTCGGTCTGCTCGGGCTGCACCTTCAGTACCTCGAAGCGGACGCGAGGCCGAGCGCTGCGCATGACGTCAATGCGCGGATAAATTGACGTCACGGAACGCGACGTAAAGACGTCCACCAGGCTCGCAGCTGCAAATACGCACAAACAACCTGACATGATGTAACGTGAGTGCAGAGAAAATGAGACGTTTCCAACGGGACAGTGAATGTGTGTGTGTGTGTGTGTGTGTGTGTGTGTGTGTGTGTGTGTGTGTGTGTGTGCGTGTGTGTCTGCAGGGAGGTTTCGTGCCTTTACCCCGTGTGGTGTTCAAATGTATCTGTTCGCAACTCGGAGTGAACACAACCATTGGTTGCCACAGACGTCTTGGGCATGACCCGTAAAAATACTTGATATTTATGGGCATTGATGTTGCAAACGCACAATAACACGGCACAGGGATTTTCTGGTCGTCCTTTGTTGAAATGTAATCTCCTATTGTTGTTGTGACAGACAAATATTTCTCACCATTCATGGGCATTAATTTAATTTTGTAGAATGCATAATATTTTTTACTGTTCTGATGTTTCCCCGGTTGTACTTTGTTGAAATAAAACCACCCGAGTCAACTTACTGAACCTTGTGATGTGTGTTGCTGCGACAGACAGAAATATCAACTTGCACGACTTCAGGAGATTTTTCACTCCATAGGTACGAGTACCACGACACGACACATCCACTTGTGAGGGATTTGTTCGTGTGGTGTTTGCGGGGTGACGGCTCTCAAGGCATGGTTTTGCGCCACTCGTACACTGTGACACACACACACACTCACTTCTTCAGCAAATCGCAGCAAGGGACAGTTGACAAATTGTTGGGTGCATTGCACTTTCCGGAGGTCACATGACCACGGGACCCTGGTCCATTGTGTTTGTCCTCAAGGCCCTGTTCAGTAACATGCACATGTACGAGAGCATACGGCAACACACCACGGTCACACAAAAATTGGAAACAGTTCAATTCAGAGCCTCAATTCAACAGTCCTGCTGCTGCTCATAGAGCAAGAACACTTTCTTTTCACTTCCCATTGCAATCTTGTGATTTGAACTGATTTTACCCGAAACCAGAGGAAACTAACAGTTCGAATTTCTCCGAGTGTTGTGCAACCGATGGTTCTTTCCATTCGAAGCCTCCTGTGCACCTGTATACCCACGGACTGTTTGAGGAAATTTGCCAACTTATGTCTGACAACGAATGTCTCGATCCACGGGCTTTTCGAGAATAAGCAGGCCGTTGTCTGCGACGAAATGGGGAGTCGTCAGACAAGGATCAATGATTCAGTCGATGGGGGATGCCGGGCGATCTGACACCAGCTGGACACGAGTGGATCTTGACCATATGTGTCAACGCAATCGTTTTGTCCTGCATAAGCGCTCGTCGTGGTGTCATGTTTCCTGACTTATCTGGGCACAGGAGTCAGTGTCAAACAATGTATACTTAGCTCCAGCTCAACAATGGTGCTGACAATTGACACAGGACACGCGTCCTGCAGCAATGACGGCTCAAGAGGCGCTGTTGATCCAGGAAGGTCGAACTGTGTGGTGTCAAACACATTTGTGCTGGTGTCTGCTGCCTATCCACTGGCAAAGACACACACACACACACAGCAGCAGCAATGCTGGTTTTTCACGCTGCGCTTGACTGAATCCTTCGTACACAGCACAGAGGAATGTGCCAGTGATTTTCAGCGGATGCCAGAAGAAGCTTTTCCCTTCTGAGGACTTGTTGGATTGAATTCCACACGGACCTGCCATTGCACGGAAAGAGGGGCGTTGTGCAAGCAGTGTGAACCTGACCACACGAACTGACTCTGTGACGACATGGCTGAGCCCCGCAACATAAAGCGTGTGCCTGTGGGGGAGTACAAAGTGGATATGGCCACCATCAAGGGGCAGGGTTTCTTAGGGAACGTTTACCCAGCTGTGCGCAAGGATGATGGCACTCGGGCTGCGGCCAAGAGGATTTGGATTCGTATTCCTGACGAGAAGAGGGTTTCCCAAATGACCAGGGACCTGCAGAAACTGAGAGACCTGGACCACCACAACATTGTCAAAGTGTTCGACATTCTGCAAGAAAAAGAATTGATTGTATGGGTGTTCATGGAGATGTGCACGGGAGGGAATCTGGTGAACTACATGGCGAAGAGAAGTTCTGGAGGCAATCCTGTCTCTGCTGCTGAGAAACTTTCGTTTATGGTTGACATCAGCAAAGGACTCCAGTATCTACACAGCAAGAATATCATCCACAGAGATGTGAAGCCTTTCAATATCTTGATCACCTTGCTTCCTGATACTGCCAAGCTCACTGGTTTTGATGGCAACAAGCTCTTCGATATACCTTTCAGCACAACAGCAATGACTACCAAGGTTGGAACCCGGTGCTTCTGGGCTCCTGAGTGCTTCAATAGAACACTGTTAGGACAACTTGTCTATCGCAGATCCGTGGACATCTTTGCAACGGGCCTCACCTTCCTGGCAATGATTCAAGAATACAAGTACCTGATCCCAAGAATCGAGACGGCTGGCTACACCGAAGAATTGTATGTTCCAGTCCCATTCGGCCAGCTGATATGGGAGAGGAAGACTTATGGAAAAGAGCCCATAGAGCTGTCTGTGGCAAAGCAGAGAAACCTTCATGGCGTGTCCAACAGGCTGTGGGCAGAAGTCCGCAGAGAGATCAATCACATGACAAGGCTGGAGCCAACGGAAAGGCCTGATGCGTCCCGTGTCGCGGAGACATTTGCGGCTCTACGCAGAAAGTATGCAGACATAAGGGGCAACATCCTGGACACTCAGTTTTCAAACTTTGCGCAAGGTTACTCTGAACCAAGCACTGCGCTAGACGACTTCCTCACTCCACAGACAGCACGTCTCCGTCAAACAGAAACCAAGCCCAACAACAAGAACAAGAAAAAGAACCACAACAACAACGACGACGAGGACAACAACAACAACAACAACAACAACAACAACAACAACAACGACGGCAACAACGAGAACAACCGCGAGGAGGAAAACCTGGTGCTAGACGTGCCGCCGCACGCTGATGTTTACGCGCAAGACGCGCAGGAGCAGTACGACAGGATGTTCATGAACAGAATGATCGTGCTCCTCGGGTTCGTCGTGTTCTGCCTGTTCTGGCTGTTGAGCTCCCTGGAGGGGGAGACGCCCCTCATGTACGTGTACGTGTCCGCTTGTATCATCGGGCTAATCGCGTTTCACATGCAGCGTCTCAATCCATAGGAATGTAACGCGAAACCAGACGTGACTTGTGTGAAGATGCGGACTTGGGTGTGACAGGATATGACTGAGAAAACGGGCAACAGGCACAAAAGTGGCATAATGACGTGATGTGAACACAAGGGATGTGAACTGATGTCAACAAAAGAAATATGAAGACAAAGGACATGAGACGATTCTGAGTGGCAGACACAAAAGACGCAAACAAGCAACGTGATGCGCGCTCGTGTGTGTGTGATTTTTGTGTACAGTATGCACCTTCCTGTCTCTGCAAATGTGTGCGCAGGCTTGCAAAATTTTGTGTGCTTGTGTGTCGCATCGCCGGTTGGTACATTTGCAAGGCTGTTCATGTTTTTTCCCGGAAAGTCCCTGGTTAATTCCTTATATAAATATTTCAGACTTAATTTTGCGCAACACACAGCAGAATAGTACGGTTATCTTCTGCTTGGCTGCTCTTTGTTGAAATAAAACCACGGAACACTGCCCTGGTTGTTGGTTGCTGCGACAGAAGACAGAAATATCAACTTTCCTCACGACTTCATGGACCCTGGCGATACCTGGCTTGGAGACAACACGACAACACACATTCACCCACACTTGTTTGGTTTGGAGTGGGAACATTCGCGTAGAAAAACAATTGAGGGGTGATATTTCTTGCTCGAGCGTCATTGGAATAACAATCTGGGAGAAACAAAACAAATTTGTTGAAAGTAAATTTCTTGTGTCTTGCATTTTGCGGACTTTGACTTCGCCTTCTGTGCAGGGACGTAATGATCCGTGCTTCCAGGCTTGAGGCTCATTGTGACCTCGTCTCGTCTTGTTGACGCTTCGCCTTCTGTGATGTCACACTTCACGTCCCGAAAACCATTGGCGGCCCCAATATTCCCAGATTTGATGACGAGTAAAATTACACAAATTCTCTCGTTCTCGCGTACGACTTGCGGTTGGACGCACAAAACAAGCCAAAAGAGTGTCTGTGTGGTCTTCAATAGATTCAGACAACAAAACTTCGACAAAAATCTGACGCTGTTGCAGCGCATTGAGCGTTGGCAATCAAAACGTGACAGCACACAATCTTCCCATACCCCGTCGTGCTTGACGTGGCCCGCTGTGCTGGTTGTTACAAAAGTTCTGTTCTGCATTTTGCAAGTTCTCTGACTGTTTTCGAGGTAGGGTCGGAGTGACCAGTGTGAATCGGATATGCAGAGACAATTCCGTCGCGCAAGCAGATAAGTGTTTGCGAAGTGGATCTAGTTGGGTGAAAACAAAACATGAAGGTGAAACGCCAACAGGTGTGGGGCAGGTGAAGGTTTGCCTGACGAAGGAGAATTCGAGCAACACTTCCTCATAGAATGGGAAACCTTCTCTGGTCCTTTGTGAGCAACTTTTTCTGGCCCCAAACGAGCAGTTTGCCTGAAACCTCGAACAGGTTGAACACTGGACCCTACATCGTGGACGCTGGAACAGTCTTGGGCAGCGGAGCCTTTGGAATCGTGCACACAGCCAAACACTGCGAAACTGACAAGTTGGTGGCCGCGAAGAGAATAGATATCAAGGACAAGAACAAGTGTCAGAAAATTGCCCAAAATTCTGAGAATTTACTGAGTCTCAAACATGAGAATATTGCAGCAGTGTTTCATATTGTGAGTGAACCAAACACTGTCTGGATGTTTATGGAGTTTTGTGACAAAGGCGATTTGGTGGAATTTCTGAAAACTGAAGACTTTGGATCCAACAACGTTTCTATGGAGGAAAAATTAGGCTTGATGAGAGGTATTGGAAGTGGAGTGCAATTTTTGCACAGCAAAGACATCATCCACCGGGACATCAAACCTTCCAATATTCTTGTGAGTGGAGTTCCTGCAGTTGCCAAACTGACAGATTTTGACAGGAGCAAATTTTTGGAACAACCCCGAAAAAATTCAGAAATGTCAAGTAACGTCGGTACTCAGGCTTTCAAACCCCCAGAGTTTTACGAGAGAACTCCAGACCACAAACTGAAGTACCACAGAAATGTGGACATTTATTCGTTGGGACTCAGTTTCCTTGCAATGATTCAAGAAAATGACCACCTTATTCCCAGGATAGAAACTCCAAACGATCCTTCTGAGTTGGTCATTTACCCCATTGGCCTGTTGATGTGGGAAAGGCAGAAGTACGATGTGAAACCTTTCGAAGTTGTGGACTTGGACATTTCCGAAACTGATGAGGAAAGAGATGTGAGGGAATTGATCTTGAAAATGACTAATCTGAAACCAGAAGGCAGAATCACCGCAGACGGAGTTGTCCTTGGACTGGCAAAAATTATCGACAAGCAATGGAAGAAAGAGGACCAATATTCGCTGGAATTTGATGTCTTTCCTGTCTCAAAAGCGACGCAACATGTTGATTTTGATGTGGAGAACCAATCGAGACCGAGTGTTGCGGTGAGTTTTTGGTTTTTTGTTTGATGGTTGATACGAGTATGAAATGTCTCGATGACAAAACATGAGTTCATGAAATATGAAATGCTTCTGTGTGGTTTTGTCGTTTCAGATGCAAGATGTTGGTTTCCTGCCACTAGAAGGCACAAAGTTTACGGTGTTGCCATCCGGAAAGTTGGTTGTTTTGGGACAGAGCACACGCAAAACTCCACCACAAACAATCGTGGCTTGCTGCTCTTTGCCTGCAGCCACAAAAGGAACGCCACTTGGTGAATGCACCAGAATACCAGGTCCGTGCCAACACGGGAACAGTGTAAACCTTGTCAATGTTGAGCTCGGCAATCAAGAACAATTGGTCTTGGGCTGCACAGAGTGTAAAGTCATCAGGTTGATGGACCTGCAGACAGGAACTACCCGACAAGTGTTCCAAAATCACAATTTCAGGCCAGGAGCCATGTGTCTGGGAACCAAAGGGCAGATTTTTGTGGTGAATGACGTGTTTGGTGCGAAGCAAATCTTACAGCTCGATTGCTCAGCAGACCCATTCCAAGTGACTCAGACCATCCAGTCAGGAGTGGGGAGGTGTCACTCCGTCTGCTACATCTCCAAACGTAGGCTCCTTGTCCTCACCAAGTGGAGCGACAGCCTCATCAGAGCCGTGTCCTGCGACAGCTCCAAACTGGTGTGGACAACAGACAAAAGTGTAGATTCTCAACGAATCAAGCCCCACGACGCAGCGTACTGCCCACGACAGGACCTGTTGTACGTGGCTGACGGAGGCAACTCGAGGATCCTGGTGCTGAACCCGGCAGACGGGTCCAAAATACAAGTCGTGTATCTCAATGAAGAAGTCGGGTTCGTGGATCAGCTCGGTTTGGTGGGAGATGAACTCGTGCTACATCATCAGGAGTGCGACGAAGAGAAGATTTCGTTCTTCTCCTTCCATTAACTAAACTGAGACGTAAAAACAGTGGGAGAGGATATCGATCTCGCGCACTGGAATTCTGCTCTGTACTTGTCCAGTCACAGAGGCCACTGTGTTGTGGAAGGGATGTCACAACCAACGTGGAAAAGCCTGCCAGGTTGTGGTGCTGTTTTATGGAATTTTGAAAAAGGCAATAAAATGTACAGAATCACAACGTATTTGGTTCTGTTTCTCGCTGGACATGTGTGTGTGTGTGTGTGTGTGTGTGTGTGTGTGTGTGTGTGTGTGTGTGTGTGTGTGTGTGTGTGTCGGGAAGAAGTTGACCCGCAGAGCGGAATCAGTATCTGGGTGTTTCGGCGTTGTGACCACAAACCCCAGTGTGGATTCTTTTTTTCCAAAGTGGCTTTTACAACAAACATGAATTGGGAAAGTGGTGAAAATGGGAGTGAAAAAAGACTGCGCTCGTGCGTGACTTCCCGATCTGATTGCAAGAGCGTGTGTGCGTGTGTGCGTTCGCGCGCGTTGGCGAGCACGCCTTCTTCTTCTGCACGTTTGAGAGATGGGTGTTCGTTTTTGAGGATCGTGGGGAAATACTCGTGAACGCAACCGCACACGCAGTTTTGTCTCACCGAAGATTCGGCTTGTAAAGATGAGTGAAGGATGATGGATGTCGGGCACTGAGCCGTGTTGTCTGGAAGAGCAATTTCGCAGTCCATTTTTAGAAGCACCAAATTTTCTCAAGCTTCTTCGCGAAAATTTTGCACGAATGCCATTGGTGGCTTCACGGTCCAGCAACACTTCCTGGTCGGGCCACATGTGTATGGTGGTGTAGAGTTGATGACAAGGTTAACATTGGATGCGTTGCGTACACGCAACATGCAGGAGCTTTGACGTCACTGACTGACGCCAGCGTCCATTCACTTGTGTGACAGAAACGCGTGACGCATTCAGTGTGAACGCGGCTTGAGTAGCGATACGTACAACTATTTATCGAAAGGAATCTCCTTTACACTCACGTGTCAAGTCGATACAAAGTTTGTGATACCCACAAAAACTGCAAACGAAGAACAGCGGACCTGATACAGCACGTCGTAAGAGCGACTGTCTTGCACGAGTGACTGTTTGGGTCTGCAATGACTGGTACCTGGGCGAATTGTTGCACAGGTGAGCACAAAAAGAAGAAACGAGCAAACGTGTGTCTTAATGGGTTCTGCAGGTTGAGTGGACTCAATACCTATGAGTGAGCCATTCAGACTGACCGTGACGCTCATCGAGTAGGCTCAAGGAACTCAGTGGGGAGCAATGGAGGCGGATGGACACAAGAAAGAAGAGGAGGCAGCAGGTGAAGGAGAAATGAAGAAAGTGAGAGAAATGAAGCCGGATGACCAGAAGGTGGACAACGAGATTGCAGAAGAAGACTTTGATGGACAGAAGACAGAAGACGGGGCAGTGGTTGAGGGAGAAGGAATGAAGCTCGATGGACAGACAAGTGAAGACGAGATTTGGAGCGACGGAGGTGTTTGCAGGGTCAGGATACATTCACTTTCTTCACAAACTTCGTCTCCTTTTGCGTGTTGTTGGTTGAAAATTGGCACAGTTCCCAAACTTGTGAGACGCCCATGGCACTTTTTGTTGTCACAAAATGATCAATGGCGCAACAGATACATTTCTTGCAACTCTGTGTGCACGAGACAGAAGCCATGGGTTTCAAAAAAGTCCAAATTTGGGGCATCTCGCCTGCGTCTCATGACGCATGCACCAGGCAACACTGGTTTTACATGTGCATGTGGAATCAAAAACAGTGACATGAAAGATTTGACCCCACAAATAACATGCCCAAAACAAAGCAAGATTCAGGACTGGCGTGTTGTTGGTGTGGTGTGGTCCGCTCTTGGATACACATGAGCAACCACTCCAGCAGATCAGTGACGCGTTGCACGAACTGTGGATTTTTCTTGCAGATTGATGAGCCGGTCGTGGAGCGAGAACGGTCGACCTCGATTTACTATCCGGACCCCGATCCCAGAGAAGCGAACCACCCCGAACCAGGTCCTATTCCCCGAGCGAGTTCCATTCCTCTTCCACCAACAGGTCCCGTGTCCGGAACCAGCTCCACTCCCCCGCCGGAGTCTGACCCAATCACCATCCTGCCTTCTGCCCAGGGGTTGGACCCTCACCCGACCCTTCCTGAAAATCGTGGGTTGAACTCCGATCCAGACGCCCCCTCTGTTTTTGTCACCACTTCACGTCCCTTGCGGGTGTCAGACCCCGAACCCGACTACGACCACGCTTTCGCCATGCCTCCTACCCAGCCATTGGTCACCAGTACCATCCTCCGTCACAGCTCGTCCCTTCCTGCGGATTCAGAACTCCTTTCCAACCCTGTCCCCACCTTGCCTTGTTTGTGGAGGTCAGAGTCAGATCCGACGCCCATGCCCCGCTCTCCCCACTCGGCCTCTGGATCCATGTCTGACCCTTTTCAATATCCCATCTACGAGGATCAGGAAGCCTCAGCTTCCGGTCAACACTCTTCCGCCTGGGATGACGACACTTCCGGTTGGGACATTCCTGATTTGGACATTTCTGATTGGGACACGACCGCCAGTGGCGACACTTCCGGTGAAAGTCAGCACACTTCCGGTGACACCGTCCTTGGCGACTCGGAGCCGATGAACCGGAAGCAGACTCCAAACCTGTTGAGCAGAGTGCGCGGCCTGGTGGCGAAGAAACGCACTGACTCCGTCAAGAAGAAAACGGCGAAGAAGACGGTGAGGATTTGGTGTACACTCATGAACGATAAGTTTACAAGGCAATTCTGTGAAGTCTGTGGGTTTTTCCGCAGTCCTTCTCCTTTGAATAAAATGTCCTCATGCAAAATTTCCATTCCACAGCCCTTCGTGTTCCGCCCATGGCTGAGGCTGCAGGGCCACGTGACTTCTTCTTCCGGCCTCGTGTTCTGGAACAGAACCCGGATGTCAGTGCTGCCTCTGTCGGGAACTGTGGTGCTGTGGGGCAAGACGGAACTGAGAGAGCCTCCAGCCCTCCACTTCTACTGGTGGGGGTCGGTACCGGTACTGATGAAACGCAGGGTGGTGAGTCTCAATGACTGTGATCACGAGGCCGTAAACATTCTTGGTTTGGTTCTGGGAGATGAAGAGTTTCTGTGTATCAGTTGCCCGAAATGTGAAGTGATCAGACTGTACAGCATGAAAAGCAAGAAGGTTTCCGTCGCGTTCCACGAGCCCAACTTCAGACCAGGCTACATGTGTCACGGAGCAGTTGACTCTCAGATTTTTGTTGTGAATCTGGATCTGGAGCGGGGCCTGTCCATTTTGGAGCTGCACTGCTCCGCAACGGAATTCACCCTGAAGAAAGTCATGCCTCTGGGGATGAGAAGGTACTACGGGATTTCCTTCGAGCCTTCCAACAGCCAGGTTGTCGTGAGTGGAGGAATCGTCCGAGCTTTTTCATGGGCTACCAACGAGATGTTGTGGCACATGGGAGATTGTGAATGGAAGGTAAATGGGTTGATCTGTGAACCCTGTGGGGTGGTTCACTGTCCAAACATAGGAGACGTGTTCGTTGCAGACGGAAACAACTCCAGAATCCTGGAGCTGGATCCTCGAACTGGCACCGTGAAGTTTGTAACAGAATTTAAACAGAACCTGGGAGCCATAGCTGAGCTGGCCTGGTTCAACGACTGCCTCGTGATTCGCCACAATGTCAAAACCAATGTCAAGATCTCAGCTTTCTTGCCTTCCTGTTGGGTTTGGCGACACAAAGTCGGCAAATAGCGTTCAAAACGTTTTTTCAGGTTCTGTTACTGTGAAAAATGTTTCTGCAGATCTGACAAACGTTTCAATCAATATGAGGATGTATCAATACGTTTGTGCTACGAGCATGTTCTATGGTCGATTCCACAGCAAACTGTATGGTCGCGAGAATCGTACTGAACTTGATTGTGGCAAGAACTTTGTGACAAAACTTTTCAAACGATTTCTTTTGCTTTGTGTGCGAGAGTGCACAGTGTCCTCCGCTTTCTTGCACACTCTGACACTGAATGAAGTCAGCAGAACTGAAGTTTTATTCGATGTTTTTGATCAAATAATTTCTTCAGAGCAGCCCAAAAATATGCACACGACAGCTTGGAGGCTTCAGGCTGAAGGAAACATGTGTGAATTTGTACGCGCAACATTCACACCACATGACCATCAGTCAAACTTCTCATTTCACAAACAGATTCGATTGATGTCACACACAGCCTTGAGTCGAGTAACGCGTCCCATGCATTTGTTGACTCACAAAACTGGTGTTGTTTCACACATTGGTGGCGATTTTTCTCCGAGATACGAGTACACATCGGATGTTACACTGTACGAATTCATTGACGAGCACCCCTTCTGTGGAATCCACCGTTGCCAAAAGCCCACCTCAGTGCCACCACCTCCTTGCAGACATCAAGAACACACTTGGAGAGTGTAACACCACAAAACATTGCACCTCGAAGGCGTTTGTCTTGGTTGAGTTGCACAAAAGGCTTTATTCCTGGACGGCGTCACACCATGACGGCGTTTCACCCTGACGGCGCACCATCTTGGCGGCGTGGCACCAGGTGGCGTCACGAGTCGTGCAGCAGCACCTTGGCGTACTCCTTGCCCTTGTTGTAGAGGTTCATGAGGAAGAGGAGCGACACCCACCCGGCCTTCTGCCGCACGTCCAGGGCTCGGGGCACTGAAACGTTACCGAGAAGAAAGGTGAATGAACCCTTCTGTTCAACTGACGACACGTTTTTTGGGAGGGATTCGGGCAACAGAGGTAAACTTCGGGGTGAGATTTGCACGCGGACAACTCGTAAACCGGAAGTCACTAACCGGAAGTGGCGTGGACCGGAAGTAGGGACTCACCGGAAGTGGTGATGACCTTGCCGGCGCTCCACACAGGTCCCGGCGTGGAGGCCTTGGCGGCCGTGATCCAGCCAATCGTGTTCTTCCCGTCCGCCGACAGGATCTGACCAGCCAATCAGAGCGAAGTTTGAATCTCCGACGAAAAGCCGAAGCGGATGAAAAAGAAATCGCCAGCGCGATCAAGTGTTTGACGGGCAGGAAAGACGAAGGGGGACTGAACGAGTGTGGGTCTAATTGGAATCCAGGGACAGCGAGGCTGGTTCACGCTTTCAGGCAAAGCTCAGGGAAAGAACAGGCGACTTTCAGAACAGTGACACGACCCTGTCACACTCACCATGTGTTTGCGCTGCAGGTTGCAGGGCCACCACTTCCTGAGCCTCAGCTGGAACATGGTTTTTCCCTCCGAGTCCTGCATCAGAAACGTCCGATTCTCCCTGAAATCAGGTCAAACAGTTTTCGTGACACTTTCGTGCCACAAACGACCAATTTCTGGCACCAGGGCTCGCTTTTTTGTCAATTCCAATAGAACGTTGTCTCAAAATCTGACAAGTCAAAGGCATCGAGGAACAATTGAGTAGGCTTCCATTTTCAGGGTGTACATAGTTCCAGGTCAACCTGATCTGAGAGACTCTCGTCCTTCACAGGCCAAGAAAGACTACACCAAATCTGCACTTCACGCACTTCATTTTGGATTCACTTCCCATAGGATTCACTCGGGACCACGATACGCTTGATTTGGACTCTTCAGAAAGCTCCGCCCCTCACCCTCCGACGAATCAGCCGACTCACCACTTGACGAGCCCGAACACGAGCCCCGCCGGCGTCTGCAGCTGCGCAGTGTCGAGCGGAAACCGCGTGACGTCACCCGTCAGCTGGATCACCATGACGTCATCGTTGTTGGCGTCGCGGATGAAGACGCGCGTCGCGATCGGGGAACACCCGACGCAGCAGCAGCAGCACGTCGACGTGAAGATGGACTCTGAAAGACAAGACATACTGGGGTTGGACCCAAGAGTTTGGAATTCTTGAGTTTGGAGCTCTGTTCGATGCTCAAAAATCCGCACATACACACACCACACACACACACCAAGAGTCTGCAAACACACACACACATACACATACACATACACATACACACACACACACACACACACACACACACA
>JAAUXT010008879.1_pt1 | contig 28985 bp, 23 predicted proteins | sample 7278171 | NCBI WGS metagenome assembly JAAUXT01 (sample SAMN14350112, study PRJNA611818) | marine sediment metagenome | isolation source: surface marine sediment (1.8m) | place: French Polynesia: Moorea | collected 2018-08
ACTCGATTAGTCGATGAATCGATGAATAATAAAGAGATTCGGACAATGTAAGGCGACTCGGCATAATAAGGAAACCATATCGAACACACCCGTGGGTGTCGTTCGATGATGTGAAAAATTTAGAGCATCACGTCTACACTACGGAACCTTTGGTTTTTTTTTCTCAGGGGACCTGCAGCATCCTAAACAATGATGAAACACTCAATGCTGGGTATTCTGGTGCAGATTTTCAGCATTGTGGCCGCAACAGGTCAGAAGAAGACAAGTTTATTTATAAGATTTGTTGCCTTTCGTCGGTGCTCAGAAACGAGCACCAGCACGTCTCCCATTTCAGTGACACGTACCTGTTTTCTTCATTTCTGATTTTAGATTGGTCCTACCAAGGCGAACAGGGTTAGTACGAGAACATTGTGTCAGGAAATTTTCGATAGATGCAAAATGTAAGATTGTCATTGCCCATTTGTCGACAGGACCACAGTACTGGGACACCATGCCCGGATACGAGGCCTGCGGTGGACGAAAACAGTCTCCAATCAATATTGACGTGACCAAGGTGGTGCGTAACAAAACGTTGACCGCATTGACCTTCACTGGATTCAACACCAAGCCTGATTACATGGTCATGACCAACAACGGAAGAACAGGTGAGTAGTATGCCATTTATTTTATATTTGCAAACAATTCCTGAAACGACACAAAATTTGCGCCTCTCCGTCTTGTTCAAAACTATGGAATGTTCCAGTTCAGGTGACGGTGGACGGAGAGATAGCAGTTTCTGGAGGAGGTCTCAAGGAGGAATACGCCGTGTCTCAGTTCCACTTCCACTTTGGCAGCATGAATTCAAAGGGGTCTGAGCATACCCTGAATGGCAAAATGTTTCCAATGGAGGTAAAAGTTTTTCAAAACAGTTTTGGATCGAAAAATTGCGAATTGTCGGGAATTTTCTGCCGAACACAAGTGTGCTGAAAAAATACAATCTGACATGTTTGTTCGTAATTGCACCACTTGCGTGTTTGGCACTCCAGGTTCATTTTGTTCTCTACTCGACTCGATTCTCCAGCTTCTCGGACGCCTCGTTGGATCCAACGGGACTGATAACTCTGGCTTTCTTTGTCGAGGTACCCAGCCGTTTCCCAGCTCATCAACGAACAAACATTCACTCGTATTCCGTCATTGAAGTCACCCAAAATAACTTGCAGTTATGAGCACCAATTGAAAGAACTCATGCGCGCTTGGCGCGAGTGAGATACTTCTGCTCTGAATGTGAACATGTATGCCAGTTCACAGACGACTCTCGGTGTTTCAGATTGTCGATGAAGAGAACAGAGCTCTGAGGACTCTGATATCCGGACTTGATGGGGTGAAGTACAAAGGTTCGTTGGTCCCTTGGTTTCTTTTTCAGCCAGCCGTTCTGTTTTGATTGCCTTTGTACGAGTACGAGTACCAGATTAACACTGCACCTTGGATCCATCGGCGACAAAATCAGAACTTCCGTCTCAATTCCTGACATTCCTTCCCTCCTTTCCTACGCAGGGAAGTCCCGGAACATGGAGCCTTTCCCGTTGAACAGCTTCTTGCCGAAGTCAAGGAATGAATATTTTCGTTACCGTGGCTCAGTGACAACGCCACCCTGCCCTCAAACTGTCACCTGGAATTTGTTCAAAAATACCATCAAAATTTCCCAGAAACAGGTCTGGACGTGAGCAATGTTTTTACAAAAACTTTTGAACAAAGAGACTGTTTTGAAGCAGGATCTTCAGATGTGTTTGGCATCATTTTGCAGCTGAATGCCTTCAGGAAGTTGCGCTCGCACGAAGAAACAGAACTCCTGGCGGAGGACAAACTGTACAACAACTTCCGCCCCACACAGCCTCTCAACAACCGCAAAGTCTTCAGCAACTTCGATGCCAGGGCTGCTGCAGCGCTTGGTACAAAAACAATTGCGCAATTTCCCTCACTACTCATCGCAGTTTTTGTGACGAAGACTCTTTGTTCCGCACTCTTAGCGTAATGGGATGCCTGATGGTTTTTATAATTGGAGAATGTGTTGTGTGTTGGGAAAGTGCTTTTCGCTTGTCACAAACCAAACGGTAACCCTGACGGAATGTGCCGCAGATTACACAGGATCACAGGGATTTCACACTCAGCGCAGCTTGAGAAGCACATTGCGCACCAAACCAGACAAAAAGAATCATGATAGTCAAGATGCTTCGTTTTGAGACTGGAGTAAAACTTTTCAGTCTGAAGTGGTGGGAAAAGACTTCTTAAACTGTGCTAAGTGTGAGGTGTCATTTCTTCAACATGGTGGCAGAATGTCTCAAATGCATGCAGCATGCAGTTGAGTGTGAGAAATAAGAGTTGCCACTCGCGCACTGCATCGTTTGGTCAATTGGCGAGATGAGATGCCACAGTTGTAGAATCGAGTTTTCATGAAGGAGATTCAACCAGAAAGTGCTTTGAGTGGATTTTGAATGACAAGGAAAATTTTCCCGAGGTCGGTCTTGAACTATTGAAATCCGTGGAGCTGCAAGTCACTGGGAAATATAGGATTCCACGCAGTGGAAGCGCCAAAACGGAGGTTCAGCAAACATGTCCGGTCCTTTTTCGAGGTGCCCCAATTGCCAGGACGGTGACACAGATACGATTTGGTCACTTGCCATTGGCTCTGGGAGCAAATTCAGAGCAAATGTAGTGATCTGGGGCAGCGATCTGGCAATTGGGGCACCGCACGTACAAAATAAAGGCGGTGCTGAACCTCACCAATGTTACACCATGACCACTTGCTTGGGACGGAATAAGCCCCCACCCAGTGCCCACCCAGTGTCGCTGGACACAAAAGTACGGTAATTTTCCCAGGGCAAAGAGCAAATGTTTCAAAGTTGTGTCACAGGAATCCCGCCACGCCACCCCTTCAAGTTCATTTGTACCCAGCATCCCGATGAAATAATACAATCTGTGTATTATTTTTCGTGGATAAGTAAGTAGATCTACATGCAGTTGTCTGAGGTATCTCGGGGAAAATCTGAGCTGTTGCTTTGGCCTTGAGCTGTACAAAGGGTGATCGCTGTTGTCTGCGTTGTGTGCGTGCGAGATTTCTGTTTTGGTTGCAATGTGGACTGAGATCAGCACTGAAGAAAATGCCATCAGGAGCCTGACAGCCTTGCCGCGGAGCTGGGACCCCTGAAAACTTTCTGACAGAAATTGAAATAAAACATTTGAGTCCAAAAGATTCAGAAAAAGCAAGAAGGCAGACAGTCATTTCCATTTGTCACCGCGAAGCAAACCAAACACAAGCTCCTTTCTGGAACGCTTGTTGCAAGTGAGGTGGGACATAGCAACCGAAATGGAGCCTTGGAATCAAGACAACTTGCTGCTGTTGAACTGAAAATTGTGCATCCGATATGGAGAGATTCTAGATTTTGTTTGAAACACAGACGCAAACAGAATAGACACCAAAATTCCTTTTCAGTTCCGCGACAAGGCATCGTCGTGAAGATTACCTGAGCTGAACAAGATCAAAAAGCCATAAACACACTCATTTATGATCTCTGCCGTTTTGATAGTCAAAATACAAAGATACGTGTTTGCACGAGTGGTCAACTTGCTTTGAATCTCTGGATCTTCTTGACAATATTTTTTCCTGTCGTGATGGTATCAAAAGGAGGTTTTCAGTGCCATCTACACACGCGTCTTCATCCACGACAAATCTTTATCGGGCTTGTGCAGCCAGCCACGACACAAGGCAAAATCCAGAGAAACTGCCAGAGGGGAAGCTTCAAGCACAACGACTCTGCCTAGAACGTCGCTTGTAGATCTAGTTGTGCCACAAATCGACACGAAATTGCCTCGATGGACGATTCGTCAAGCTTCGCAACGTCGAACCGCAGCCTTTCCACTCTCGATGCCAATGGCGACGTTGTGCTGAAATTGAAACCAAACATTTTATGCTGGACAACAGTGCGAAAAGTTCAACGGAGTGCTGGGAATCCACTTTGTCATTCAATTAACAAGCAAAGTGATCGGGGAATGAGTTTCCGTGCCAGTGTTAAATATTTGGAAAGGATCACTTCAACAACGCACTGAAAGTGTCACACAAGACTTGCTTGTTGACAAAACAGTGAATGTGTTTGAAACGGCAACAGTGCATTCATGGCCTTTCAGCGATTCACACAAGGGCTCAAAACTTCCAGCGTAGTATACTGATGCACACAGGAAGCTTGCAACTGCGTTTGTGTGCTTGGAAAGCATGGAATTTGGGATTTCATGCAGATTTATTCAAATATCCATGTGAAGTTCGCCGAGACACAATGAAGCAGAGGAATGAAAGGGAACAGATAGTCGATGCGTCCCACACGGAGATATCGGCAGCGATCAATTATGAAAAATTGATGGGTAGACTGTTTACTTGGACACGCATACGCGGCAGAGCTGTGTTCAATACTTTATTAGAAATTGAGCAAATTTTGTTCTTGAAAAATGGAAAATGCAGATGTACGGGAGCCACAAGATAAAGAGAAAGACGACGGTACCGACGCACATAGTGAAGAGGCAGCAGCCGACTGTGACAACGAAAAAGAACTTGAACAGGAATCATCGTCAGACAAAGAAGATCCAGATAGATTTCCGACCAAGGCTGAAACTGCGCAGAAGGCTGTTCAGTCTCTGCAAGTCTGTGAATGTGAATGGATATCATGTAGTCTGGACAACCAATGTTGCTGCCAAAATGATATCCAGATTACTCCGTCGGAGAGGCCAGACTCCAACTGGCATCTGGTTGCAGCCTGGGGACACATCGGCAACACAGCACTGCTCAGACAGTTGAAGTCTGGCAAAAAGTACAAGAAGACAGGTTCAGCCAACAATGTAAAGAAAATGTGTTTTCCAACTTACTTTCGTCACCATCAAGACATCTCAAAACACATGGACGACTACACGAAGTTCAAGTTGAAACATTTCAACCCAGCCAGGGAGAGTGCAAAGGAGGAAGTTTCGGTTCTTCCAGACTTATCAACAACTTGTATCCAGATGGTAAACCTTGAAGATCCACATTTGAGTAAACTCGCAAACAGCAAGTACGTTTTCCTTGAAATCTTTAGTGTACTCGTACAAGAAAAGATCTTTATCTGCTGCAGCTGTTCCATATTGCCATGCATGCAGTCTCTGAGATGCACCACAGTTCATTCAGATTTCGTGCACGCTGTACAGATTCTCCTGCAACGCTGTCCTCTTTGTCTTTTTCCAGAAACTTGCTTGAGCGATTTTTGCTTCTGACTGACATGGAAGAGAACCTGTCACATCAACAGTTCGGGGTCTCTGGCAGGTGCGTCCGGTTCTGTTCTTGTTTGGTATTTCTCCTTTCTGCGTTTTTGATCCACATCATAATCCAAAGAAAAATTTGATGGCAACGCAATATGTACACTTCTTTGCAGACAACCAAAGAACTCAACTGTCAGACAGAAAGACTTCTCCGCAGATGTCCTTCAGGGACGCCTGTCATCCAGTGCGCCAGGATACCATCCGAATCTCTCCCCAGTCAGGTTCCAGAGGACGCCGGAATCTGGAAATTTTGCAACACGGCTCGGTCACCGACCTAATCAAGCAGGGAGATCTTCCCTCCCAAGTATCCCGCGTTCAACTCCGGATTTACTGTCTGGGATCGCCACAAGAACACCGATAAACAAAACCAAGGTTTCAATGGAAAGGAGTTTGTCCCTCAGTTCGTCTGAGAGCAGTTCCACCTCAAGTCTCAGAACCGGAACAGTCTTGCCTCCACCGGATGTGTCTGTCTACAAAAGCTTCTTGTCCAACAAAAGAACGACTCCAAAGGGGCTGAAAGAGAGTGGTACTTTGGTACTTGGCAGCACAATCAAGAACGTGGTGAGCCAAAGGAGAAGGAACAGTGAGAAAGATTCGTCATATGAACGACAACAATCAGATTATCCTGTTCAAGTTGGACCCAGACCCACTGCACGAACAACAGCGATGAACTGGACATAGCTATGCTCCCACAGCTGTGACTGCATAGCTCGCGCGTTTTCATGAATAAATTCGATCTTGACTTTTTGCCTGCACTCTGCCTGAAAAAAAATCTTCAAGACCGTTCCCTTGAGCATGCGCAACAAAAGTCAACCACAGGACACCGTGCACCCGAAAAGACACACTCAACATGCACGCCAAAGACAAATGCACAATCACCCCGTTGCCATCATCTCGTCCACACTATCCGTTCACCTTCACGCAGATAAAGTTCCAGAGACCAGTTTTCGGTCACCAACAAATACAGCATCGACAAGACGCATTCTGGCAAACAAAGGACAAGAGTTTTGTGTGCCGCAAAAAACAAGTTTCAATTCCATCTCGACTTCGTACATGTTTTGGCAAAGACAGCTTTGGATTCCACAAGACCAGCATGGGGCACTTCCCCAGACCTGAATTGCTGCTTCGATCCACCAAGGAAATATGGAAGACAAACTTGTTTTGAGTCAGTCTGATAAATTGTTGGTTGGCGGAGATGCAGTGTGTCTTGGCCTCATGAGCAAGACTCCGGCGCCACAGAGCAGGCAAACAATTGAAAGATAAGGCATTTTGATACTGGTACTGGTGCCTTTCGCGCCAAATGTGACTGCCGGTTTTCGATTTGTGCAAGTGGAGCAGGTGAGAGTCCAAAATTTAATCTCAGGTGTTATCTGCACTGCATTTGCATGCCCAGGAACAGTCAGCATGGCACAATTTCTGTTGTGGTTCTTTCTCCTGACTGGTAAGTTACTTCAAGCAGATTCTCTTGATCGTTCACACATTTCAACCAAAAAACAGGAGGAACTTTCACGAGGTGATTTCTACTTGCAAGTGTCCTTCAAAGTAATCAAGGCAGAAACTGCCTTTCTGAGGGTGCTTGAGAAGAAAGTAAATGTCGTATCCTTGTGTTTTTTGACCAAAATTTCGATTTCTTCCCCAGGTAGTCTGCATGTTCTGGGTCAGCAAGTGAGGGTTGAAATCTCCAAGGAAAAGGCGGATTTAAATGATGAAGTCGTCTTCGGTTGTAAGATTAAAGATGCCACGAGCATGGTCATCATGGGAAAGTTCGTGTTTTCACAGAACTTCGCGGAATCGTGAAAGGTCCGATGCAACAACGAAACCAGAACGATTTCTGTTGCATCGCGTGCCCTTCTGAATTTGACTGTTTCATTCCTTTCCCTGAACACTCTTCTATCTGGAAACAATATTTGCTGGCCTTCAGACAGTTCTTTGTCGTTTTCTTGTGCAAGAGAACAATGCCAATTTTTTCAAAAACTTTTCCTTTCAGGACGGTCAACTTCTTCAACGAAGATGACTCTCTCTCACCAGAAACAGAACAAATTTCTGGAAATGTGGACATTTATCCAAAGTACACAGACACTGGAAGATTTGTCTTGAACACTGTTCAGCTCGGAGAATGGACAGATTATCGCCTGAGAATCTCAAGTAAGCGTGTGCGAGCTTTGTGTGGCTAAGTTCCTCAGAACTGGTACGCAAGCCAGTCCCGACACTTGCTCCTCATTTGTGACCAAATCCGGTTGTTTTTCCTCCCATAAAATTTTGCAGATGTATCCAGAGTGGACTCTGCTACGTACGTTTGCAACATCCTGAACACAGAAGCAGCCGACCAGATATTGTTTGAGGTTTACAGTATGTGTGGAACAGTGTGGGCAAACAATCTGAATGGCTTGAGGTCTTGGGTTTGAAAAAAAAAATTGGGCGGTGAAATACACAATGCAATTGCAGGTCCTCCATTAGAAATGGGATTTGCCATAAAAACTGAGATTCGGTCGGAAGGCAGCACGGTGACGCTGGTGGAGGGCGAGCAGACTGAGCTGACCTGCTTCGCGCGGGACCTGGTGCCTCTGCCGCAGCTGGAGATCAAACTGGGAAAGAGAGATATCACTGGGTGGTTCACAGAAAATGACGTTCAGGTATGAGACACACAAGAACCTGATCATTGCCTCTCTGTTTCATTGATGCGTGGGCATGCAGATTTACCACCATGCACCGCTTTTCAGGTGAAGAAGCCAGAATGCTACGTGAACGGATACGAAGGCTGCCCACTCCATTTCTCAAACGATTTCTCACTCACAGCCCCAAAATTCAAAGTGGACCATAACGACGACGGAAAAATACTCAGATGCGAAGCGCAACTCGAAGGATCGAACTCTCAGCCCAAAGTAACAGCTGTGCAGATTGAAGTTTTGTGTAAGGAACACCGAAGTCTGTGCTGTCAAAGCCGAGACGCTTCACCCAAGATCAGTGCAACGCTCTGGTCAACTTGCAAGGACGAGGCAGAATGAGCTGCGTGGGTTCATGTGTCTGTTCCCACCATTTCAGATGCGCCCAAGTTCAAGTGCAGAAGGGAACAGGTGATCGAACATCACGCGAAGAACCAGGAGGTGAAATGCGTGGTGCAGGCGAACCCGGCTCTTCAGACCGTCATGTTTGAGTTCCTGTGGGAGGGAACCATGGAGACTCTGCAGCCGGGACAAAGAACGGACGACAACGAGATCCACGTCACGCAAACGGTACGAGGAACAATGATACGAGCTGCAGAGATTCGGCAGAACATTGTTTTCAAAGGATTTTGCCTTCTCAAGAAAATGTCAATGTGGTTTTATTCAAGTAAATTTTGGACGTCAACCCGTGAGACATGTGTCAAAGGTACATTTCATGGTTTGATTGCTGCCAAAGCTGCACGGTTCCTCAGCATCGGCACGTGAACCGCCTTTCGAACTCGGGCCTGGAAAAGGGACACCAAGAAACTTGATTGGCCAGCAGTTTCAATGACTCAATGACTAGATTGTTCTTCCCCATTTCTGTGAGGGTGAGCCTGTGGCTCAACGATAGCACGGTGCGTTTGTAACCAGAACATTGTTGACTGAAGTGAATCACCAGTCATTCTTCGTCATCTTCCCTGCTTTTCCTCTCGCCTGAAATACCCGACATTCGTTTTCGCCTTTTGTTCCTCAATTTGTTGTTGTTGCAGAAAGTGGACGACAGACAGACGGAGGTGACTCTTGTCGTGAGGGAGGTGCTCGAGAGACATTACATGGACTACACACTGAAGGCCAGCAACCTGGAGGGGAGCAACAGCACTGTCATTGCAGTGGTCGAGCAAGGTGAGGAATCAAAATTACGTACTTGTTCCTGTCAGAGAACCTGATCATTTGGTCAACTAGGTCTTTCAGCAGCTTAGATTTGCTTGGGGCAAGGATTCGGTGTGAAACTCGACTGTTCTCGAACGTTTTATCCGTGATGAGCTGTGACACCCAGTGTGGACTGCTCTTGTCAGACATTCTGTGTGTCCGACACGCCAAAAAAAGCCGTGTTCAGATAATTGTGAAATGTGCGTTGTTTTTGAGTTTGTTGATCTCTCTCAATGAAAACAAAATTACGTCATCCAGGAAACATTCAAGACCGGCACATAATTCAATCTTGTTTTGTGTTGGTAGCTGATACTCTCAGCTTTCCAGAGATACCAAAATCATCTAGATCAGAACGTGGTTCCAGAGAAATGGCTTGTTTTCTGTCATGAAGCCTGATTCTAATGATGTGCCAATGGGAAATTGACACAGAGCCTTTGGCAAAAGCCTCCAAAATTGCAAACTATGGCCACAGACTGCCAGAACCTGTAGATATCTGCCACACTATCGCACCTCCCCGGGTTCTCTTCGGTCTGAAGCATTTTGCAAATATTCACAATTTGCACTGAGTTACGAGTACTTTGTCACGAATAGATCTGTCTTCACACGCGTTGTGGAATTGATTCGACCAAGACAGAGGTCGGTTGCGCCGTGTTGATGCGTTTCTTGCTCTGTGTTTCAGCGAGTGGTTCCAGAGTCCACCTCGCGAGCACGACAGTCACTGTGGGTCTGGTCCTTCTCGGCACCTCAATTCCGATACTGAATTCAAAAAGATATTCTTGAAATATCGGTCAAGTGGACGATAGTGGACATTTTCGTCATCATGTTGGTGTTCGTACAAGTGACCCATCTTGTCCATTACAACATTCAATGAACGCGAACAATACTTGTTTTGTGCACAAGTTGTGTGTGTGTGTGTGTGTGTGTGTGTGTGTGTGTGTGTGTGTGTGTGTGTGTGTAGTCTTGCAGACAGACCTGCTCGCAAACATGTTCACGAAAGTGTTGTTATGTGGCCAAATATAATCTCATTTTCGTCAACAAAAACGAGTTAGATTTGCTATACAGAACACGGTGTGCTGTCATAAGTCATCTGCCGCGCACTTGATTCTTGTCGAGTGATTGACCTGGCAACAGCTCCCTCCAAGTACACCAATCGAGGTCGAGAATTAACCAGCCGGACATTCATCCTGCAAAAAGAAGTTTGCACTTCCCGCGAACTCGGCAAACAACAAAGGGGCTTTGCTGGCGCACTGACGTGAACAGTTCCAAGCCCGATCAGTTTCTTTCTGCGGGTCAAAGCCGGAAGTTCAATCGCGGAGTCTCCAGCTCGTCAGAGCGACACACAAAAAATAATTCTCTTCAGTAATTCAACGGCTGCGATATTTCTTGAGCATTCATAAATGGGACAGGAAGTCGTGTCAGGTGCGAGTGACACTTGTTTCTTGTCGGCTGGGGTGCACGCGGAAGGTCTGTGAGTTCTCTGCTGCTTGGGCGCCTTGCAAAGGATCAAGGCAGTTAGAATGACAAATACACTTCGGGATTTTCACTTCTTTCGACTCCCACGTCTGAAAAGGATTCATCCTTGATGGGCAAAATAAAACTGTGTTTTCCGAGCAGGCAATCAAACAATTGGTCATTGATAAGAATGATCAAAATTATTACTCAATAATGACCTTTCATTGTGCATGTACAGGTGCAATCATTACAGTGGGAATGTCCGGGTAATCACAAGTTCACGAGAACCTGAGAATGACCATGTTATTTTTCACTGACATCATGAAACCAAGCCAAAAAAACAAGGAGAATGTGTGTGTGACACATATTTGTTATCAGTTAGAGATTAGTGTGATTGGAGTTGGTAGACGGAAAGGCTGTCTTTATTTGGCGTTGTACAAAGTCCTTCCAGGACTGACGCCATTACCTTAGCCGACCCAATCTCAAGTGCCCCACGTCCTTTTCAGCCGGTATATTACCTTGAGCCGCCGTCTTTTTGAAGCGATCTGAAGAATTGGCAGAAAAAGACGCGCAACACTCACAGAAAACATGGGATTATTTCACGTGACACTCATACTGCTTCTTGGTGAGTTGATTTTTGCTTTGAGCCGCACTTGTTCGTTGTTGGGACGGTTTCTGAGGTGATTCCCCAGGTATCACAGCCGCACGTGCAGTGTCCGTCATGTCCGTGATGTTCGCGTGAGGACCCTGAAGTCTCGTCGACTGTCTGCAACAAAAAACAATGGAACCTCAACGTTTTCATCTGTCCACTTCGTTGCAAGTTTCATGCAGCTGGGATCCGACGAAGTAATGGAAGTTGTGTTTTTCTCCTATTGAACAGGCCTCGCGTTCGCTGAGGAGCGCATCTCCGTCTCCATCAACAAAGCAAAAGTCGAGGTCGGCGAAGATGTCACCATCACCTGGAAAGTCAGAGGCACCACAGAGAACACAGTGCTCAAGCTCGTGAAGTACGAATCACGCCTGAACTTCTTTTGCACGTGCCACATGGCACGTGGTCCCCAAGCTGTTGCCCAGATGATTTTTGTCAGCCTGGAATACAACTTTTGCTGAGATGTTCCTTGGGCTCATCCAAGGTTCATACTGTTCATCCATTAATCCATTTACTTGTTCATCGATGTCAGCAAACTTTCCAGTCTGCAACATGCCATGTGCATCGTGATGTGTCTTCAGGGTTGTTCTTGCGACGACGGACGAAGGGGAGGAAGAACGCGTGGAGCAGAACATCCTGGCCAACACAGAGCCCGCTCTCTTCACCAAGCCCTACCAGAACTCGGGACGCTACACTTTCACCAAGACAGAAGTTGGGAACGACTATGACGTCATGTTAGAAATCAAAAGTAAGCTTTGGGAAGCTACAACTGCATGCTCGTTGCAGTACGTTGAACACAAATGACGCGGAAACTCTGCTCGAACAGACTCCAAGGAAATTTCTAGAAAACGTGTATCTGATGCGCACACAAGTCTCACTCTGTCTTCACAAAAAATCACAATTTGTGTCCGGTTTATACAGGTGCTTTAACGCACCAACTTACGAAAACATAGCACACAAATGGAACAATCCCGCAAAGACAACCTGAGTGCTGTCTCTAAATCTCTGAAGAAGCGGTCTTGTTTGTTTACAGATGCAAAGCCTGAAGACAGTGGGCTGTTTGGCCTCTACATTATCTTGAGCCAAGTGACTTCAACACAGTTGCTGGACGTGTACAGTGAGTGGCCAGCAAGGATTCTCAGATTCTGACAAAAAACGATTTCGAGCTTTGTGCTTCCCGAAACACATCCGCGAGGCCAGAAGTCTCTCGTGTATCTTCCAGTACGAAGTTCGTTTGTGATTCAGCCAGCCTGTACTGATTCTGTGTCCTCCTCAACATCTTCAGCCATGCCTGACCACGTGCACTTCGAGAACTACACGGGGGTGATGGACATGGAGTTCACGGAGGGCGAGACGAAGACCGTCACGTGCATGGCGATGGGCGGAATCCCGCTGCCGCGTCTCGACGTCACCGTCGACAAAGTCAACTACACCAGGTTCTTCAAACACCGCGAGTCCAAGGTATCCACTTTACTGCCAGCACTCTGAGCACGAGAGCACCACGAAACACTCTTGAGATTCAATTCAAGTGAGTCTCCCAGCAAATACTGCGTTTCATGCAAACTGCATGGACTTCTTTCGCAGGTGAAGCTTCCAGAATGCTATTCTGATGACATGGAAAACTCGTGCATTTTGCATCCAACGACCGACTCGTCAACGACGGCGTTCGACTGGGCGCCGGACATCTCCGCGCACGGAAAACAGCTGACGTGCTCAGCCTACTACGAAGATTCCGAGATGCAGCCCAAAACCGCGTCAGTTCGTGTCGTCATGGAACGTGAGTAAACCTCACAAAGTACTCAAGCTGTCTGGCAGACGAACTTTTTACGTTTCAAACTCTTGCTCACAAGAGAAATTGTTGATATGATGGTCGCTCATCCCACTGTTTGCAGACAAGCCGAGGTTCCGCTGCTTCCAGAAGCAGAAGGTCGCACTGCACGAAGAGAACTTTGAAATCAGATGCACCATCCGAGCCAGCCCCACAGTCTTCAAAGACAGCGTGAAATTTGAGGTCGAGTCTGAGGACGGAGAAAAAGAAACGTTGAAGCCTGGCGACAAGACGACTGACGACGAAATTGAATTTAAGAAGACAGTTGTAAGTGTTTGTTCTCATTTTATCTGCTGCAACCAGTTCTTCACAACTGTTACTTGTGACATCTGCTTCCTCTGTGCCACGAAGAAGAACCACACATGCAAAGGCCCCAAAGCCACCAATATATTTGCTGGACTTGCCCGCATTACATCCAGCAAAATACAATTGTTTTTGACAGCTCTGGCTTTCCAATCTCTTTCAACTGGTCACGAGGATCGTGGCAGGCTCTTCTGGCATTGTTTTCTGTTGTCACCTCTGCATGACTGTGCACACAAAAACTGTACGAGAACTGCCAGTCAGACATCGTACATTGTCAGTTTCCTCGCACCATTTCAGAAACTGGTTCGAAAACTCTGTCTCAAGGCCCTCCATGAACTGTTTCATCCTCTCGTGTCGATGTTTGACATCTTTCTTGCACACTGTCCTGAGTATAGACACAAGCTTTTTGGTTCCACATGCAGACTGGCCAAATGGGAGAGGTCAACGTCACACTGAACATCGCGCAAGTCTTCGAACGGCATTACGACATGAAGTTCATTCTGAGCGCGGAGAACAGCATCGGCAAGAACTCCACCACCATCACCCTGGTCGAGGAAGGTGAGCAACCAGTCACCTCATGCAGGTGTTTCTTTGTCCAGTCGGGTGGTTACAATTTTGCTGGAAACCGAATTCTTCCAGTTGTAGCCAATTTTTTTTGGAACAATAGAACCACGAGCAAATGAGGAAAGTTTCACAGGTTCTGAGCCCATCGCCAGCGACCTCGACGCGTTTACGTTGCAGCGTGGCTCATGCATACAGAGCTTATGAAACAAGCAGCCTTCAGCAATTCAATGTTGTTCCGGATTTTCCAGCTCCGAAAGCTTCTCTCCATCTCAACACATCTGTACATGACATGACACCTGACCCTGAAAATGGACATTTCTGTGCTGAAGGAAAACTCAGTGAACCAAACACTAGAGTTGTGAGCAAACGGTTCAACTTGCCCGTGTCCTTTTGCTTTCAGATTACGTGCGCGGATCCGCAAGCAACGTCTGCAGCGGGATCTTGACCCTTGTCGCGAGCTGCTTCTTTTTCATTTCTTGGTAGACTCAAATTGTTTGAAGCACAAAAATCCGAATTGATCAGACAGCATTTTCCAACAATTTCCAAGTGATCACGATAATCACGAACAGACACAAAAGAAGAAAGCCAAAACCGAGTGGTAATCTGTACATGTTCTAACGAAATCGGAATTTCTTGTTGTTGTTGTTGCAATGAATTAGAAAATCATGAAGCTCAAATCTGGTCACAATGAATTTTACACTTGCAGTTTGTGTGTTTTGTTTTTGAAGTCAACTGTACATTTCAGATTTTTGTACCTTGTATATTGATTCAGAATTGTGTTCGGGCATGCATGTCAACGAGCAATTCTGCAGGCGGCCGTCTTGCAGGTCCAAGTGTGCGTGTGTCTTTTTCGAAAGCGTTTTGTGTGCTTGTGGTCTAGCTGTAGTTTTACAGACTAATTGATGTTCAGCTTGTCAGCTTGGCTGTTTGGATAGAAATACACTTTTCAATCCAAGTGTTTTGGTTTCATTCTTTTCACAACAGGCCATTTTTGCCAAATGTGAAACACTGAAGAGGAGTGGGTTTTTTTCACGAAAGCAAAAGAGTAGCACCTGAGTGATTGGACTCTCTTGCAAGTTGACTCATATGTTCTGAAGCACGAGAAGACAGCTCCAGCTCTCATTACAACAGAACTCAGGCAATCACAATTTCAAAGGGTTTTTTGCACGTGCGTTTGCAGATCCTTCATTCCAAAAAAAAAAACGGTTTTTTTTTTTTTCAAAAAAGAAGAGGTCCACCAAAACTGCACGCTTAGACCATGTCAGGGTCATCAGGGAGAACAAAAGGTGGAAATTGCCCCGCAGACACAAACTCCCTGACGTAATGCGCCTTCCTGAACACGTTATCGAAGTGAGGGTTGGTGTGAACTCGCACACGATCCATGTAGTGCGAAATCTTGGGGTGGTTCGTCTTCATGTCGTACTTCCCCACGGTCATTTGGAACAGCTCGCTCGTTGCTGAAAGCACGAATACTGCGTGTGGAAGATATCACGCAGTCAACGAATCTGAACGAACGTTTCCAAAAATGGTACAAGACAGAAGAGTCTACCCAACAGATCCGCGATGGAAATTTCGTCGCCAAAGATGAACTGATTGGTTTGCAGATACAGATCCTCAAATTTCTTCAAGCTTGGTTCCGCATTTTTGACGTGTTCTTCCCATGCTTTTTCATTGAATGCTGTTTTGGCCAGGACCGGTCTGTACGTCTAACACAAAGAAAATGCGCAGATTGACTCGGCAAAAAAATTCTATGTCTGCCAAACAGATCCCAAAATGGAGTGCACAGGAATGAAAGTTTCTTGTCCTGCTTTTCGTACTTACCCGCTCCAGAAACACTTCAGTCATGAATTTTCTGACACCTGTGGGATGCCAGCCCAGATACTGGTTGATTTTCGATCTCAGCTTCAAATCCTTTGGATACCAGTGGTCAGGGATGTTCTGGTTCTTTTCGCACAAGTAAACAAGAATGGCAGTGCTGAAACAAATCGTGATGACCTGGTGAGACACCTGAAAAAGGTCAGCTTTCACACGCACATGCCCAGATACCACGCATTGGAAGCACACAGACACCCACACACCGCAATTACCGATAATTCAAGGCTTAGACGTACGCGCACGCCGTGCGTGTGCGCTGGAGTGTGTGTGTATGTGTGTGTGCGAGCGAGCGTGTGCGTGCGTGCTTCTGTGTCTGTGCGAGCCAAGCTGGTTGGTGCTCAGCTGTGGTGAGTGTCAATTTACCTCTCAGGCAAAACAAAGCCGTCATCTTCCAGACACGGTACACCGCCATAAGGATTAACAGCGAGGTATTCAGCGGTTCGAGTGTCGCCTGATGGGCAAATAGAGAACCATGAAAGAAAGCAGTGTGGGAGTCTTTTCTTGTGTTAATTGCAGAACGCGAACGAACTATAACGACCGATCAGGAACTCACTGACCATCGATGATGGTCATTTTCTTCACATCAAAGTGAAGACCTGTAGCTTTCATGAAGACATGCACGGCTCGTGATGGCGCAGACAGCCCCTCACAGTACAACTTCATTTTGGTGGCTCAAATCCTTCGTCCTGCAAATATATCCAGACAAAAGAGAGCCTCAAACTGGACTCATGAAGAAACAAACCTCAAATTCCTTGTTTCTACAACTGTACGTGGAGCAAATCCCATGTGACTGGACTGAATCACTGGTCGTTGTGGGAAGAGCGAGCGACAGAGAGAGAGAGGCAGAGACAGAGAGAGAGAGAGAGAGAGAGAGAGAGAGAGAGAGAGAGAGACAGACAGACAGACAGACAGACAGACAGACAGACAGACAGACAGACAGCAGACAGAGACAGAGAGAGGGAGATTCTCCTGTTGCTTGGATTGAAGCAGGACCCCACAAAGGAATGAAATTGAGTCACGTCACATCGTCATTTCCTTCATTGCGAAACACCGAGAGGCCAAGTCTTGCTCTGAGTGTCCTCGCTCAAAGTTTGTCCCAAGACACATGAAAACGACCGTGAAACTGGTATACACTCACCTTTTGATGAATGCCACCTGCCTCCTCCCGAAAAAAAAATTGAATTCGTGCAAGAAGTGTCTTTGAAGCAAAATCGTTCTGTGGATCCTGTGTACGAGTCTGGTGCTTCAACCTTCCCGGAACAAAGCAGAGAAGACACCACTCAGTGCACTTTTCAGAACTCCGAATCTCGAAAATGGGTGAACCTGAGGCAGTGGATTGCAAATTTTAGCAACTCATCGCTTTGGCCCGTACATGGTGGTCACCCAGATATCACAAACTTTAAATCATTGTCAAACAGCTCCAGGTACCAAAAGGTTCTCTCTGACTGCAAGTTCAGGTTGGATCGCCCAAAGAAAACATAAATATGAAATGCTCAGTATGTTCCTCACGTGCAATAAGCACACCACTTGTAGAACTTGAATATGTCAGGGTGAACAAACAAAAAACATGACTCCACAAAAGAAGACAAACAGGTACCACAACATTGTCCCGCATGTTCCTCACTAAAAGCAAGGCCACCCTTGAGCGTGTCAGGGGATGACAGCCGATTCGTGAGTTTCAGATGGTTGATATTCTCATATGTTGCTGAGGTGTGCGTGCAAGCTGTGTATACCCTGCATTTCCCTTTTTCCTTGGGACAAACCAAAATTTGGAGCAAAAAGCCATCAAATCCAAAACTGTGAGACGCAAACAAAAAAGCAACCACGATGAAATGGGCAGAATAACTGGGAACACGATGTGTTTGGGTCGGATACGAAGTCATCGAGGGGACTGGAGCATGAGCAAACTGCCTCGAACAATCCGATTCAAAATTTACAACCAGAAAAGCACTTTTGTCGAACCGACAAGGATTTGACAGACCGACCAGTCAATAAAGCGAACGTCTGAGGATGAGCCGGTGTAGCCAGAACCAGGTCCAAATGTTCCCACTTGGTGACTTCTCTGCCTTCAAGTCTCTTCCTCCGCAGGAAATTGCCCTCCTCTGTTGTCTGACCCACGTACTTCACTGGACTTTGCGTGGTTCAGGTTCAATTGTGTAAATCCTGAACAGCCACGGTTCAGTAAAGAACCAGACCACTTGCTTGCAACGTGTGAAGACGCGACTCCTTTTCATTCCTCCTCATGTGGATCTCACTGATTCACCCGGATTCTGCAAAAACGCGCATGGTTATTACCTCCATAAAGATAAGTGCTGGAACAACACCGTTCGATGTCAAGCTGGCATGTTTGAACTGCACTGAAGAACACGCGAATTCACGAATGGTGCAGGGTCTGAAGTGCTGAAAGGACAAAGCTGCTGCCCACGTCAAACCCAATTTCTCCACAAGGAATCGACGCAAAGATGAACATGTGTACTGCTCAATGACGAACGATGAAAGCTTTCGTGTGGATTTGTTTTACCGGACGACGCTATTTAGAATCTAGGTGGTTCTGATAAAGAACTCTGTGTCATCATTATCACTGATTGCGAGGATGTCAAGTCTTGGTTTGTTTGAAAACTGAAGTGACATGTTTGGTAGCTCAAGTTTTTCCCGGACTAAATGTTCTTCGAACACCTGATGTTCGTTACTTCTCAAAATGTTCTACACTGTCCTGAGTTACAGGTTTGTTGACGTCTGCATGTAGTGTTGTGCAAACAGTTCATACGTCTCTGGTGTTGCTCTTCGATTTATCCCCACCTGGTTCAATCTGCATTGCTGTTCACCACTCGCAGCCCTGGACGGGAGGAGAACACATCTCCAATGCTCCCAACATCCATTTGTTCAATTTGTGCTCAGTGCTCGTGCACATGGCGCTGTCACAAAAGGTCACTTCGTCCCAGACACGAGGATGTTCCAGTCAGTTCGTCCAATCAAAGCTGAAGCTTCAAGAGTCTTGTCGGCCGGACCATGCTCGTACTGGATGAACAGCTGTCAAATTTTTGCACAATTGTGCACCACTCGTACGTCTATTCAATTTCAGCGAACTCGCGGCGAAAATTCAGAACTCGTCACAAAACGACTCAACGGAACGCCACCTCAACAATGCCTTCAAAGACACACATCAAGACAGGCTGGTCAGGTTGGTACAGACAGCCCGGAATGAATCGAAAATCATGCACTCATACCAAGCTATGCTGCTCGACGTGGACACATCGCCTGCAGCGTTTGATCGTACGAGGGATGTTGGATATTTCAAAGTTCTGCCTTTTCCAGAATACGACCCCTCGTCGTTGAGCACATGGGTCTTGTGTTTGCACGCATTTCACATGAGAATCTGCAATGCTGAACACCAAACTCCAAAAAAGTCACCCATTCCCGGAAGGAAACCCCCAACAAAAATCCTTTCTTCCCTCGCGAAATGCGTGCAAGAAAAGAAAGGACGACGGAAAGCCACTCTTCTTGAGATTTCTTCACAGGAGAAAAATACGTTTTCCTCGAGAGCTGCTGACACATGTACGCGCGCATGTGTTTTTCACCAGTGGTTGATGCCTTTCCATTCTTTCCAGCATTGGCCTGGCTATCAACACTTTCTGGCTGCCAATTATCATTCCGACTGGGCTTGTCGGGAACTTTTTGTCTCTGCTTGTGATGCTTCAACGTCACAACAGGTGAATACACACACCCGTGCAGAAGAGCACTTGAGCAGTTATTCACAGATCAATGAAAAAATGGTGCAGTGACAAAATTGAGCGAAAAAGGTCAAAAACCATTTTCACTTTGCTCGAACTGGAGTTTTGATCTCACACCGTCGCGTTGCAGGAGGTCGACGTGCGCGCTGCACCTGTCCGCGCTGGCCATCAGCGACTCGGTCGTGCTGCTGCTCGGGCTCTACCTGTGGTGCACGCTCACGTTCGGCGCCTTCATGACGTGGGCGTCGTGCGTCGTACCGACCTACCTGCTGCTGAGCGCCACGCAGTGCGGCACGCTCATCATGGTCACCATGACCTGCGACAGGTTCGAGCAGACACAGTAACAAGTCCGTTTTGTGCAACGAACGCATTTCGGGATCTTCCCGGACGAACTGCACACAGCACCAAACTTGAACAGTCGAGACTTGGCCGAACATCATCCACAAAACAGATGGATTAAATTCTACTTACAAGTTGTTTTGGACAGGACTGCATGACACAGTCCTCAAAACACTGTTTTCAGATACATTGCTGTCAAATGGCCCTTGAAGTCAAACCGATACTTCACCGTCAAAAGGACAAAACTGACCCTCATCGCAGCTACTGTCTTCAGGTAAAGACCAGCCATTAAGAAGTCCCTGTCTGGATCAAAAACTTTATCGCAGGATCGCTCTTCACCCTTTGTGAATTTACAGACCCCTAAAAACTGACTCGTGAACTAACTTCAGCACCTTTCCAGTCTTTTCAATGCCTGAAGGAACCACTCCCAACCCCCTCGCTGTTGCCGCCTCACTGCAGCCTCGTGTTCAACGTGCCGCACCTGTTCATCACGCGGCTGCTCGACCGTCAGACGTGCGCGTCCTTCTCTGTCGACTCGCCCGTCGTGCTGCTCTACTCGTGGCTCAGCATCCTGCTCAACGCGCTCGTTCCCTTCACGCTGCTCCTCCTCATGAACACCGGCATCATCGTCGCAATCCGCGACAGGGGCGCCTACTTCGGCGACAAGGTAACAGCGCAGCTCTGGTGTCTAAATCCAGTGAGGGAGGACACAGCTGTGGCCTTTTCCTGGCCCCATTTCCTCGTTGAGTTGCGGCTCTCAGTTACACCAACACCACTTTTGTTTCTCAAACAAGTGAAATGACGCAAGTTGACTCCATTGACGCGTCTTTGAATGAACACCCAACAGTTCCAGCCCTAACGCAGACATGGATTTTCCGCTGCATTTCACTCATTTGCCCGAGCCTCTTTCCACGTCAGCGGTTTCTATTTCAGCCGCGCACTAACCTGGAGGGAACAAACGTGGAGAGCCGGGTGTCGCTGCGAGACCGTGGAAAGGTTGACAGGGCTGAGAATCAGTTGACCGTGATGCTTTTGTGTGTCACTTTTGTCTTTGTCCTGCTGACCATGCCTCAGTACACTCGGTACATCGTCTACACGTTCCTGCCAATGGACGGAGACTCTGCGACCTTTGCAACGTTCGTTCTCATTTACCACATCACGAACAAAGCATTCTACACCAATTCAGCCGTCAATTTCTGGTTGTATGTCGCCAGTGGATCCAAGTTCAGACACGATCTGAAGAGACTGTGCTGCAAGAGAAGGCACAAATTCGGCCGAGCAAGCACCCTGGTATCCAGCTCTCGCACCAGAAGCACCGACTTGGCTCTGGCTTCGTTACGACGAGAGACATCACCACCTGTTCAAGATGAGGCGAGTGAAGAGAGACCAGAAGAGAATACTCGCATTCTGTTGTCAGACGCATAAAAATCATTTCCTACGAAATTTTGAGTGGCTGCAGACTGCACACGAGTGCATGTGCAGAGTCCAGCCTTGCTCACTTGTTTGTGGCTTTCACGAGCTCTTGGGATTTTCAGAACCTGGTCAAGGGTTTGGCATTGGTAAGCTTTCAACCTCGAACGGAGACACCTGACACAACAGCCACATTTTCCCAAATTTCTTTCTCCGATTCAAGAGCAGATCTACTTTCACGGAATGAAGCTCAAACTGGAAAAAGGAACAATTCAAGACAAAGTTTTCAAATCTGTTTGGTAGACAGGTTCCAAAGAGTGCCATGGACAAAAAGGTCCAAATCAACATGAAAGAATGTTCCCTTTCATATTATCATTTGCACTGAAATAGAAATCCCAGAATAAAGAGTTGTCAAAAGTGAGTTGTCTTGTGTGAGAAACATGCATGAGAAGAATCTTTGGTGCTGATATCCCAAGCAAGTGTTTTGGAAAAGACCTGGCCAATATATTTCCTCTCCATGTCTGCTGAGGAGGAACAAATGGAACGACTTCTGAATGGAACTGAAGCATTCAACTGGACGATTGACGGGGTGTATTTGCTGGTTGAGTGATAGACGAATGGGTACAGCTCACTTGACCTGAACGGGGAGGATATCAGCATGACACGGCTGATTCTCTGTCGGATCCAGGGGGCTGTATTGATCTGCTGCACAATCCTGAGAACAAACAAGAAAGCGGAGTTTTGAACAAGTTGCGGCCCCAGTCGTGGGTAGGTTGGGGGAGGAACCCCCAGGTCAGACCTCACCTGGGGTTGACTTCACCAGTGGGGAAGGGGAACATCCCTTGTTTTGGAGGTGAGTGCTGAGGTGGAACCAACACCAGACAGGCCCTACCCAAGGGAGGGGGTTGAGCCTCATCTTGAGGTTGGTCATTGCCCCTTTCCACAACACAACAGTGGCTACCTCCTGCGGACACGCCTGTGCGTTATTTTTTTATGTTGAAATTGAGGTCACTGACCCTCCAAAGAGATTTACTCCATTAAGTTTGAGTCTCGGTGGGTTGAATACTTGCTGAGACCGAGGTCGCCCCTCCCGTACTCGCTCCTGGATTCGCTGCAGCCGATTACAGATTCACTGAATCCTAATGGGAAGTTTTGGGTCTTCTCTGACGCCGTATTCCTTGTCGGGAAACAAAAGCGCAAACATTATGACCAATGTCAATTATTCAGAGAAACAAGACACAAAAAGCTGGTCTTCTGTCTGTGCACTCAAATGTGTGACATTTGTGAAAAAAGAACAGAAACCTAAACCAAAGCGGGAGAACACGCTTTCCGAGTCTATTTTCATCTGTGGATACTACAAAAGCGGCAACTCGGAATGAACGTGCCCTTGTTCTTTCCGACCTTGCAAGGAAGATTTCAACATCGGCTTGTTTGATTGAAAAAAGTTATGGAGCATGCCTGGACCACAACAGATAGCAAGGTGAGTGTTCTTTGCATGGGAGAAGAATGACACAAGAAGATCTGCAAAGTCGATCCCAGGTCTTGAACTTTATGGCTTCCACGCACAACTGAAACGTATACGTACAGGGAGCGAGGTGTTCTTGGTTGTACGATGTTTGGTGATGTTTATGTTCAGCCAAAAGAAAAAAATACCAGATGACACTGATGATCCATTCTGATTGTACGCAGGTCCAAATGAATTGTCTGTTTTGTGCTTTCAGAGAATCAGATCCTTCTCGGTGGGTCTGATGCTGTCACAGATGACTCTGTTCTCCCTGGTGTTCTTCCTGTTCCTGCCCTGCACACACACGCTTTCACCCAGACACTACACCGGAAATCTGCACGATGAAATATTCTTGTACAACGATTACATGCCACACATGGATTCGCACGAAGCACAGAAAGACAGGCACAACTATCTTGGAAATTTTGTCCCGTTTCTCTTTAAGAACATTTTGAAGCGGACCTCGACCGATGTTCAGGACCCGGTGTGCCGCAGAATCTGTAATTCCTGCCAGATACTGCTGAGCAGAAGCCACTCGGCTCTGTGCTCGACTCAGTGCAGACGGGGCGAGGGAGTCGCGATTCTGTCGTGCCTCACCCTCCTGCTCCAGACGAAGAACGAACTCGATCAGGAGCTCATGGACTTGATTTATGAAAGACACCACTGAACTTGAACGTTTTGGGACCAAGCGCCTGCCTGAAGTTGAGTACGTTTGATCGTTGGCGAAATCGGTTCTCCATCGGATCCACAATGAATTTGCACCCACGATGTGCACCGAATTTTCCAAGCTGAGCTTGGGCCCCTGACTGTCGAAAAAATGCCCCACCCCGAACTGACCGAACCCAGTCCTGGATCCGCTGGGGAACAATGCTGTTTACGTCAAACTTTCTCCTTGAGTCTGTGTCTCCAATTATTTTCTTCAGAAACGCAAAAGTGCCGATTGTGCAACTTGTTGATGAATTGTTGCCCGAAGAGCAAAATAAACGAAGACAAATTAATATTGGTGTTGTTTCATAATGCCGGAGCTTCGCCAACGTAACACTCAGGGTTCCGCTAACAAACACCGGGGATCAGAACATTGCTTTGTTCCCACAATTGTCTCACGAGATGAAGTCTTCGTCTCAAATATATGTAGTCGAAACAAGAATCACAAGTCTTGAGTGCGGCACACACGCTGTATACATGCACGTGAATGTTCTTCGGGTTCTGTTTGAGATTATGCGAACAACTGACGAAATGCTGAACTTGAAACTTGAACGTCCTGGGACAAAGCACCTCTCTGAAGTTGAGTAAACATGTTTGATCATTATCGAAACGGTTCTGCGCAGATCCAGACCCTCCTGACCCCAACAAATAAATTTGCACCCCTGAAAACTACCAGCAGGCAGTGACTCCCAAATGACAGAACACTGAAAACAAAGATAAAATTGTCATTTCAGCTTCAAATGAAAACTTTTGTGAATGTCTCTTTTGAATCAAGAGTGTGCCATGGCCCTTCCCTGCTCTGGCAGCAGGTCATGGAACTCAAATGAAAAATTCACAAAAGACATGTGGGGACTTTGATGGGCAACAGAACTCTTGCTGCTCGTTCAATAAGCAATCATTTTCAGCAGCTGCAGTGACTTTTCTCGCTTTCGTTCTGAACCAACGCACAAATGTGCAAAACAAATCATCGTAAAAACGTGCATCTATAGAAGGCGATCACCGATACAGTCTTTTCTGGTCCGTCCGTTTTGTTGCAATACCTCACGAGAGAAAGACAGCTGCATGGTCATTTTCAGACAACAGATACACCAAGAAATGTGAAAAATTACCATCTACGAGGATTCCTTCTTCATGACCTTTGCGTCACAAAGCGTCTCCGTTGTTGAAAATTAACACTTCTCCTTTACAAGAGCTATAATTGTCGTATTGTTGACCTTATGGCTTCATAAAAGCTTGGCTGAGTGGTTTTTCTCAAGCATTCAGCCTGCCTTCATCGAATCAACTGTCGCGATTAGCGATTTTCATCTTGTGTTCAACATGAAAAGCATTGAGGTAAGAAACTTGTTTTGAGATATCTCGCAGACGGGAAGGGGGGTGTCAGTGAATTTTTTCTTCTGATTCTCCGAACTCTTGAGGAATGCATTGACGACGACATTAAAAGGAGAAAAAACTTTCAGGAAGGGCAGAAACAGTCATTGAGTACCGGTAAATGGCAACGAACATTCAAACAACACGTCTTAATTTTAACTGCGGTGTTCACACACGACGAGCCTCACAGTTCTGAACAACTAGTTGTTTTGTTTCAGACAATTTGTCGCCACGTGTTCAGCAGTTGTTTTCCACGCGTAATTCTGCTGGTCTTGGTCCTCATGGAAATCACACAATCTGACGCGCATCCGTGGGAAAGGTCCGACAACGTAAAAAGGATGGCCAATTCCGAACTGTCAGCGTGGGACGAAAAGGTGTCTGACTCCAATCCTTTGATGGTGCAAACAAACAAACGCAACGTCGTATCGCGGGTGTCGGAGTCGACTAAGCGCAGCGCCGTCGGACAGGAGCCGGACGCGCAGAAAGACGGACTGTGTCGCTCCGTGTGTCGCTTCTGCGAGAAGCGGCTGAGCCGGTCGCACTCGGCGCTCTGTTCGCACCAGTGCGACTCCGGCGGGCGCTCCTACCTCGCCTGCCTCACGCTCTACACATTTGTGCGCAAGTAGATCCCAGTGTTATGCAGTTGATCACTTGAATTGAGAAATAAATTTGAAATGTGTTATGGCCCGTCTGGCTGGCCAAGCACATTTTCTGTTCATGTTCATCAATTCTGTTGGGGTACTTTTCATTTCCATCGCAATTTTGTACCAGTTGCCAAACGTTTGCGCCGTCCGTCTTTGCCGCGAATATGAAGAACAAAACCTGATTGTCGGGTGACGAGGTTTCATCAACAAAATTTTGGGGTTCAAGGGTGCGGCGTGAACATCAAACTCTCGCGATAATTTCTCTGCGACAGTTCAGTATCTAATCGCCGGGGCAACAAGGCCTGAATCCTTCCTTTTCCGTGCCTCCGTGAGTACTGACTCCCGAAAAAAGTTTGCTCCTTGCAGTTTTATTACCAGGCACAGAAATGGTTGAATCCAAGTTTCCCTGGGCACCTTGGAAAACTTTTGGAAAAGTGTGGGCACGCACGGATCTGACTTCATTCATTCCGGCTTTCGTTGCCTGAATGCATCCAGACACATTTTAGAACATGCTGTGTGCGCTCTTTGCATGGAGGAGAAACTGAAATGGAATAAAATCAACAAAAGGTAGTTATTTGGCTGGACGCCATGCACCATGCCTGCATACGAGTATGCACACTCTGAAATGGCGGTGATTCGCCAAAGGACAAGCATCCTCTTCTGATTTAGTTTCCCATGCCTATCTTGTGGCCAAGATGAAAAACATCACCTCCAATGGCAAGATTCGAGAACAGGCAGACATTGTTTTTGTGGGTGGTTCAGAACCATTTTCAGACCACACGTTGTGAGAACTTCACGCAGCAAACACATCAGACAAGTGCGGAAAGAAACCACTCGCACTGCAAGTCAACGATTGTCAAACATTCCGCACCAGTTTCACAAATGGATCTGTCCTGCGAGTACAATTGCGTAATGATCGTAATGATCGTTGTGTCCAAACATTGTTGAAGCTCCGCGTGATGTTCCGAGCCAGGTATTGCCACCGATGTCAACAAGGGACACAGCCACATCATACGTGACCGACAGACTGCAAACATCTCTTCTGCCTCTTTATGGAAATCTGTCATGCTCACAACAACCGCTGAACACACATTCAGTTTCCCTGCGCAGTAACCAGCCGAATGGGACTGAGTGAAACACTGTGCTGAAACACAGCAAGTCTGCGGCGTGTTTTCCCCAGCGATTGTGGCACCAGGCTCCAAATACGGTCCACTGCTCCAGTGGCGGAGAAGGAGTTGGCTGACATGTGACAGAGGACTCCTCTCATAGGCAGTTCCTAATTTTCCTCGTGGCTCGCAGTTAAAACGACGCCAGGTGATTGGATATGTGATTCAGTTTGAGGCAAAAGCCTCGCCAAGTGCAAAGGCAATTGACAGACGGAGGTCGTCATGTATCGCTGAAGGGATTATTCATCCTCCGCTGCCGCTCGTCACATTGTTTACGCCTGCCAGCCCCCGTAAGGACTCGGGCACGGCGAGGTAAAGTGATAACTCGAGCGAGAGATCAAAACAGGGTTCTATACTGGGATTGGTATTTCAGTCACGTTTGACTCATAATATTGGCAGGTGAAGATAAGAGGCTATGGGCAGTAACCATAGTCAGCAAGGTGGGCATCACCACAGAGCCTACAGCAGAGCAGCAACGACAACATACAGGTAAGCACTCACTTTTTGTTGAAATATATTCTGCGACATTCCTTGTGATATCAACCCGTGCATGCCAACAGTATCGGACCATAAAGTTGTGAGAATGATAGTTTGAGAGTCTGGGTGTTTGTGTTTCTGCCTTGGGTCCCTATTTTCAACAAAATCAAGCAAAAGGAAAGTTTTCTTTGAAGTCCAAGAGCCCCAGAGCCCATGTATCCTGCTGACTGTTCAAGAAGGAAGCGTCATCAATTATACATACGAGTACATGCAAGAACTTGTTCGTCAGTTCCTTACACATAAGATTCCAATACTTTGAACATGCTTCCTCAATCGATCCAAGTCACACAGGTACAAGTACACGGCAAGATTCTGAAACGTCCAAAGCGCAAGACTTGATGTTTGTAACAGAATGTTTCCGTTTGTAGGGTCATGGCTGTGTATGTACAATTTAAATGGTTATCCAGCACGACTTTTGCCCATCAGTTTTCAGTGGTTTCCTTTCAAAGAAGAGAACTGTTTTTGTTTCATTTTACTTTTGCGCACAAAGGGAAAGTCGGAACTTCGTCCGCAAAGCGCGCACAGATTGGGTTGTAGCTTGTGAAGCAGAAAATATGCGTGAACTTTTTCGCTGTCCTTCGGTTGCCTTGTAGTGTGGTCCAAGTTTGTGTCGGCAAATCAGACAAACATATCTTGCACAGTCTGCTTATTTTTGAACAGATGTTTCAAGCAAAAGCAGCGCACAAATTTTCATTTTGTACACCAGTCATAGTGCACTTGGTGTTTACGTGAATCTCAGCCCACCAGTTTTCTATTTTCAAAACAATCCTGAGTTCACCTGCATTCCCAAGCTTATTATTTTCACAAGCGTCACCGCGCATGATGATGCATGGTATTGATTTCCACGCTTCCGCATATTCTCATGCAAATATCGCACGGCGTTAATTGTCAAATCTCTGTCGAACCGAGTAAACAAAGCAGAATCTGAGGGGAATTTCACGGATCTGAAAATCCATTTTGAATTGAATATTTTGCCATTGAAGGAAAACACAATTGAAATTCAGAAATGTGGCGTTTGTTTGTGAAGGATTCTTTTGGGACACCAATCAAGGCTGTTGTCAAACGGAGGCATTTCGTGATCGATCGAGTCACTCACAGCTTGCAGCCAAACATCCATATCTCCCTCTGTGCGCGGATCTATCACCGGAGCCACGGCCGAAAAGAAATGAGAAGTTAAAAAGAGTTTTGATGTTGTCCCGTGTTTGAAAATCAAACAGGCCAGCATGTGGTGCAGAGGAATTTTAATGGTTTTGTAAGCAAGGGAAACAGAGAGCATGAATAAAGGTGCATGATTCAGAACTGAGATACTCTTATGACTGTTGTGAACATGAATTGCAGCGACATGTCAACCGTGGTGAGGCACAAGAAGGGCTCTGCTCGAATCCTGCTCGAGCGAAAATGTCGCTTCTTGGGGCGATTCTATGCCAAGGAACTGTCGGAGGCGAACTTGTCTCGACTACGAAACTGCATCAGGTAAAAAATTTGCCCAGAAGCGTCCATTCTTTCCAATTTGCTCGACAGCCTGCGAGTCCAAAAGCGAAGTTGCAACGGACTGCCAATTTAAAGCAAAATGCCTGCATGATGAAACATGTTTTCATGCACCTGGCACCATGCATTCGAAAAAAAAAGAAATACGAGGCAGTATTCCTAAGTTTTGACTCCAAGTCGATCGCGCAGAGAACGACGATTTCTTTTGCCACGAAATGATTTTAATCAAGGAAACAAACATGCCAACCATCA
>JAAUXT010039306.1_pt1 | contig 28983 bp, 27 predicted proteins | sample 7278171 | NCBI WGS metagenome assembly JAAUXT01 (sample SAMN14350112, study PRJNA611818) | marine sediment metagenome | isolation source: surface marine sediment (1.8m) | place: French Polynesia: Moorea | collected 2018-08
AAAAGTGACCCAAATCAGAGCAAGCCAAATCAGAGTGAGCCAAATCAGAGTGACCCAAATCAGAGCAAGCCAAATCTGAGTGACCCAAATCAGAGCAAGCCAAATCAGAGCAACTGACATTTCCTCAAATCACTGCGAGCTCCATGGAGCTATTTTTAAGTGGGGTCAAAGGTGGGTTAAAATATCACATTTTATTAAAGTGTTCAAAATGGTTATTTGGGTAAGAGTGGCATTCATTTTTGTGTAATTATGGTAATTATGCATGAAATTGTTATATCTTTTTACTTGTAATTAGGTGTGAGAATGTTTGATTTCTCATTTCTGTAACTTTCCATTTGTTTGGTCTTTTAGAATTGAGTGCAATGGAAGCTCCAGATAGATTTATTTTCAAAATGCACAAGCCTAAACATTTTGACATCATCCGGGATGCCCGAAAATCAACGGGACGCCATCTTGACGTATATTTTTTTCAACTTGGATTTGTTCAGTTTTCTGTTGAAACTGACTTCTTTGCAAAGCATTTCAAGAAACATGACCAAGCATACATATTTCAAAGGAGTAAATATTGTGATAAACATTTCTTTCCCTATTGTTTTCTCAAGAAAGAAAGTAAAGTCCCCAGTGACACTTAAACCTGTCGCACTTGGCTTTGGCGCCTGCACTCCAGCCACTAACTACACCATGCAGGGGTGAAGCAGCCCACTCTGGCTGAACCAAAGGAGAGTTTGATGGTGAACAGAACAAAGTCATCAATGAAAGATGTGAGAGCAGAAGAAAATTCACAAAATAATCACATCAAGGAAATCATTCATTCCTGTTGGTGACCCAACAAGAAACAAACCAGAAACAAACACACAAACACAAAGGCCAAAGCAAATGGTGCATGAACCTGGTGGATTGAACCAGTACAGCCACTACCTGTCCAGAAACAAACAACATGGTGTTTTTGTTTCCAAAAATTATGTACAGAACTAATCAACCAGGACAAGTGCTTTCGCATTTTAAGATATTCAAAAAACACATTGGCAAACTAAAGAACAATATCAACAACACATGAATCTAGTTTGTCAAACTTTAGCACTTCAACAAAATGTCCTTGTGTAGTTCAGTTCACATTACTGAGAATGATTTGATTTCAAGCTTTGCAGTGTTGCAGAAATGCCTCAACTTACTTCCTCAGCTCAACATACACCTTGTTCTCTTCACCCTCCTGAGTGTTCTCATACTCAACTCTCCTCAGTTCTTCATATCCTGTGGCTATGTCTTCGTACTCATTGACATCCTGTGCAGGGACCTCAGGCTGGTTTGGGATGTTCTCATAGTCTTCATTTCTGGCTCCTTCCTTTCCTTGGATATTATAGTACCTGGCTGCTCCTGTGTGGACATTTGCTATTTCAGCATATGGCTCACTGTAGTAAGTGGAATCAGCTTCTGCATCAGTGTTGGCTTCAGTTGAGGGGACCATGTGATCAGGGGTGAAGTCATTGGGGTTCCTGGTGAGCCAAACCTTTGCCTTGTGGCCCTTGTTCTTCGTGCTCATTTTGTAACTGCTTGGATTTTCTAAAAATAGGAAACAAACATCTTTGACGCCAAGTGGTGAACAGCAGAACACGAGAGTATATTTGTCCACAAAGAAAACCACCTAGAATATGGCAAGCAACTGGCAGATGGACTGACTTGAGTTTCCAGATGGCAACACCAGCAACAACAGCGATGATCACAATGACAACAGCCATGGTAACCAGCCCTCCAATCACACCTGCAGAACCTGCCGACAGGTGTACAAACAGACAACTCTCATTTTCATCACCTTGATAATGCCGGTTGCTATCACTCATCCAATCATGTCTGCAGAATGCCGGTGTCTCAGGACTAGACAACGACCGTACTATTTTTCCGACGTCGTTGTGTGGTCCTAAAATTTCAGGACCAGAGAACGACCAAATTGTGTGGTCGTTGTCTAGTCCTGGTCGTTGTCTGGTCCTGGTCGTTGTCTGGTCCTGTTACACCGGGTTGAAAGAGAGCCATGGCAACAACATCAACATGACAACAACAAAAACAACAACAACAACAAATTTGCTCAAAGCCCGTTCCATAAACAGAACACACTGGCATTCAGGTTGGAGGTGGAGTTTACTCACTGTCCCCGGAGTCTTCTGTCATGTCCTGGCCCCTGGTGCTCAAGTTGCTGGTCGTAGCTGTGTACGGAGTGCACTGTGGTGTGTTGGAAGACTCCTCCTGAAGCACATGCGCAAAGAACATTCACAGGAGTCATACATACTGCTGTCTGAACTTATGTGTGGCCCAAACAGACTTGTCAGGAATGCAGTTCTCTTTCTCTCACCAGAGGAGGGATGGAGGCTGGAAGGCTGGTGCACGTCACTGTCAACTGTGCTGGAGAACCAGTGGGTGTGTCTCTCTGATGCACTTCAACAGACAAAAGGAAAATGGCTCAAAAAGTAATTTCATGCTCTTGTGTACTTGGCCAAGAAGAAGATTCCACATCACACCAATGCGTTTCTTTGGGTGCAACCGCCACAAGATTGGTTTCTTACCTGTTACTTGCAGCCAGAATTTTGAGGCTCCAGCAGCACTTGATTTGATGGAGATGGTGAGAGGTTCCTGCAGCCAGCCAGTAATCTTTACCCTCCCATTCCACCCTGGCTCCTGCACTGTTGTGGTGGCACAGAATGTGTCAACGTTCCCGGATGCGGTACCGACACCAAGGTGGTTCTGGCACTGGAGGAACTTGGGTGTGATGGTATAGCGCACCGGTTGGTCATGTGACCTGCAGGCAAAATGTTCAGTGCACAGTTATTTTTTGCCATTTCCTGTGACGGCAACGGCAAAGCCGCCATGATATCAGACCATCATGGGTCAAGCTGGAACCGTCCCTGTCCCTTCTCACCCGTGTGGAGAGAAGGTGCACGTGATGCTGTAATCTGCAGCTGGAGGTTCGCACGGGTAGTAGGGGCTGAAGAGGTCCACCTGCGGAGCCTCTCCTTGACTCGAGATGGGAGCCGTTTGAGGCAGTAACACCGCTGTCTTGGGCCGAACTGTTCAGATAGAAAGAACACAAAATGGAGGATTGCATGTTCAGTAAGTAGAATTGACCAAACGTGCCATTTGCAACCTGCTGATGTCTGTGTTGCTTCTCAGGAAGCTGTGTTTGAGAGCTGTATCATTTGAGAGCAGCTTCAGCTGTCACCACCGGGGTCAACGGGTAGCTCGTTTGGTACCACAGTCTAGACTACTTCTGGTGCGAGCTGTTCAGTTGTTTTCACATCAGTTTCTGTCGACGTCAAAAACAGCAGAACTTTGACGCCGAATTGGTGGGCGCCAGAAAGTGCTCCGGACCATTCATTTGACGTCATCAAGAAAAGTTGCCGTCCACGCCAGAAAAGGCTGACGTCATCAACATGAAACCCCATCAGGTGTGACACAAGTACTCACTTGGGTGACAGGTATAGGAAAACCTGAACGCGACCGGAGAACATGTGGAGTTTCCCCCAGTACTGATCCGCAGACCCCAGTTCCCGACGGACTGGCCCAGGGAGCAGTGATGGAAACCGTGACATCTGCGGAGAAAACACGTCACCATGGAACCCCGAATCAACAGTGATGATCTGGTAGAGAGAACAGGGGTATTGTGCAGTTCAAGCATCCACAACGTAAACCACAAGGTCAATTTTGGATTTTTGGCGTTTCAGCAAATCACAAATCCAAAGCAAGATCCATTGCAAGCAGAAATATTCAACTCCGTCGTGAGTCAAAGAACAAATCTTTGTCCACCTCATGATTGTGAAGTTTGCAAATTCAGTGGAAACTGATTTTACAGTAAGTATTGTGTTGTGTGTATTTTCTGGTGGCTGAAATTTTGAGTGGTGAAGTTTGGCAAAGATCAAAAAATGTCCAACGTTTGGTAAAATGCACATAAACTCCCTGACAATGAAGATGTGCACAAGACTCAGCGCTTGATCCGCAGGTCACCCTGGCAACAGAATCTAGGTACACAACAATTTGTTGAGTGTAGAATCAGATTGAATTTTTTAGAGTGACAAATATCAACAAAGGATAATGCAAGTAGAGTCTACCTCCTGTATATTTCGGGACTCCTCTTTTCTTTTCAACCAAAACCTAAACTCCAGTTCTGGATCTGATTCACAACTTCTCCACCCTGGTCTTCATCACAAATTACCTTGTCCCGCGGAAACCAGAAAAACCAAGATGGCGGCGACCGAAAGTGGCTTCGTCTCCATGGCGACTCTGCGTCCGTCTGGACAAGGAGACGAAACTGGGATATCCTGGGTCTGGAACAAAAAGTTGAAAGCTGGAGATCTACCGGGCTTCCTCTCTATATGATCACCATTTTCAAAACATTATTGCCTAGGGTGGGATCACCACAGAATGAATCTTTCTGGAGCACGTAAAATTTGGCGCCAGGTTGGCTTCCCACCGGGTGTGTTTCCCACTGGGTGCTTTTCCCCGTCCGTCAAGCAATCCAAATCTGGGTGACTATGCGACAAGAGTTCATTCCATGCACGTTTGAGGGGTTTCGTCCTGAAGTCAAAATGTCCTAATTTTTGTCCCCATTTCTATTTTGTGAGTCCCACGAGGGCAGACCCTCCCGAACCTCTCTTCTTCTCGCGTGTGAATCCGAAACGCTCCAAACACTCCAAGACTAAACAGAACAACACAATTCTCCAAGCAAGTTTGCTACAGGCGTGGCCCTGTCCAATTATTTACAGTGTATTCTGCTGAAGGACCCATTTATGCACCGAAGGGAACCAGGGCGTAACGTCGCGAGGCAGCGGGAACCAGAGCGTGACATCACTCCGCGGTACAGGGAACCAGAGCGTGGCGTTGCTCGAGAGGGAACCAGGGTGAAGGGTCACGTGGGACCCGATGCCAACAGACGTGTCACTCACACGCAGGTCCTGTTCTGAGGGAACGGAACTTCGTGCGTGTTTCTTCACTGCGTTGGTCAGGGACATGAAGGCCTTCAGAACGTACGAACCTGTTTACTTTGCATGCAACCGCCACCACACCACATGAAATGGAAAGGCAGTCATGTTGACAATTTGATGTTGAACGGAAGGAAAGCCAGATTGCAAAGTGGGATATTGTTTGCTTTCTTTGAAACCTGTGATTTCACTTCTTTGGCCCATCCGCCTCGGGTGTGTCAAACTTGACAACTTCATGTATCTCTATTTCCATCAAGTTTTCACCTCATATTCTCCAATATGTTCAAGGAAATGAAGCTGCCAACACCTGTGTACAGATCATCGGGTCACACAGTGTTTGTGAGGAAACATTTCTAAAGGACAAAAGCATTTCACTTGCATTCCAGAAAAACACACACAAAATAACAAAAGAGCAATCCAGCGACAATCAGAAAGATGGCTCCCAGGAAGTCAGAGGATGGAGGACATGATTTCCTCTTCTAATATTGTTGTGATATTATTTACACAAAACTTATTTTGTGTTTCCCTTATGGTTGATGCAGGAGCTTTGAAAAATGTTGCCTTACACACCTCTGTCCCAACAAATCTGAACAAAATATGGCAGGTAGAAACAAGCAAAGCAACAAATATAACATCCAAACTTTGGCATCTTTACATTGAAAATTATCTTGTCAGTATCCATGAAAAACTGACATGTCTGAGAAGAAAGACTCATTTCCCTCAAGGAGTGGTCCACAGGGGTACTTGCATTCCAAATCCTCAGAAAAATATCTTGAGGTACAATAATAAATTGGTGCTGAGGTCACACAAATTTGTGCATCACAGCATGCAGCCCCAAGCGCATCAAGCACTGAGATCATTCTTGAGACACTACCGCCAGAGGTAGGTCCCTTCTTCTTCAGAAAGATTGATTTGTGCAAATTCTGCATTTTGGTTTTGGGCTGTTTCAAACAATGGAGTGTTTGTACTCAGCCGTACCTCTGAGCTGTTCACGATGAAATCTATTCAAACATTCCCTGATCCTGTTTATTTTTTTCATTTTGTAAGCATAATCAGGTTTGGGCCAGAAGAATGGAATGAATTGGATGCTGAGGTTTTCACCCAAGGGAGCATGACAACTATAACCAGGCCAGTGGGCATGTTTCCAGTTTTTGACCAATGTTACCCTGGTTTGGTTTCTCATAACCATGGAAGCTCATCATCATGGACATGTAATGCCTGGATATCACATGGGACGCATTGTATTCCTTTTGACAAATCTATTTGTCAGAAAGGGAATGTTTTGTTTTGCAATTGCCTCTACAAAGATGTTCATAATGTGTGGTTCTTTGAATTGGACTCAAAATTCAGAATGAACATTACTTTCAAGAATGTCTGCTTTTCGTCACCAAACTGTGATCAAGGAAACATCACAATTTCTTCCAAAAACAAGCATAAATTTTGTGGATGTGTGTCATTTTTCTTATTGTATCTGCTGGAGAAATCAGTCAGTGTGTATTTGCATGTGCTCACAGACATTCACGTTGAGCTGAATGCATCATTTTCTGTTGTTGATAGACACACATTATTCACTGCTTATACACAAACAGCAGTCAAGTCATTTCAGTTTCCAAACACTTACAGAATATTGAAAGAAGTTGTGGTCCACTTCAGAAGAAATATCACAGCATTTTCTTTTCTAATTCAAGTACAAAAGGCATTCCAGGTGATAATTACTGGAGAACTGTTGTCTGCAAGTCAAGCATTTGACGGCCCTGGATATTTCTCAAACATCTTGAGACTCAGAAGAAACATGTATGAAGCCTCCACTTTCCAATGTCTGGTAGTGCTGCACATGGAACCTGTTTCAAACCCCATTGATTATGGCTTGTGGTTCACATCTAGAGGAATAAATAACATACAAACTGTTGGTATTTCTGCACTTTTTGCTAATTTATTTGACATGCCAAGACAAGGCTGTTCACAATTCATGTGTGTTGTTCAGCTGTGGACAGATTCCACTTTGCAGGTGAACATCACAGTCAGTAAAATTATTTACTCTGGAATGAGGAGCTTTTCCTGTCAATATGGAGGATTTGTTGTTGCAGAAAATCTTCTTGGTGATTACAAAGAAAGTCCTGTTTTGTGTAGGCCACATAAGGGATCAAAGGAGCAAAGCACACATTTCTATTCTTTGAATTCCTCCTTGCTGGTGGTCTTGTATTGGTACAAGGAATACAGCAACATAAGTGTTGCACTCATGGCTTCAGAAACCAAATGCAAGCCTGTCTACTTTGATTTTTGTTTTTTCCATAAAATCTGTACTTCCAAGCACCTGAAGGATGTTCGAACTTGTAGAAATTACTTGAAAACTATCACAACACATACTGACCTTCAGCTCTTTGCCCATGAAAGAGTTAAGGCTTTCCAGTTTGAGTTGTTCTCTTTTCCTCACCACGAGTACTCATTTTATGACAGGCCTCAGACATTATCATTTTCTGCACAGAGTGAAACATGTACTGTACTGCAGCTTATTCCTTCCCAAAACTTTGCTGATTCAGAAGGAGAAAGTCTCACATGTGAAATTGATATTGCTCCTTCTTTGCATTCAAACCAACAACATGAAATAAGATATGAAATTTTGGGATTGTTTTCACAAATGAGGACAAACCATGAGCAGTATTCAAAGTTTGTCAACTGCATACAGTTTTCAGGTGCAGCTCAAAAATTTTGCTTTCAAGGGCATTGCCAGACAAACCATGAAATTGTGTACCCAGCAATGTGTAATCAGGGCAATATTTTTTACATGGTCACTTTTCCAGTGCAAGGAAATTCCTTCACTATTCATTTGTCAAAGCAAACAGTTGGTTGGATGTCACAATCACCCAGTCCAAATCACAGACACCAGGGAAACTATGCCATGACTCTCTCACTATGGACATTCAGTCTTCTTGTGAAAGAACACATTTGCATCCACCCAAAATCAATCACCATTTTGCCAATGAATTTAGCACAGAAGGCACAGAAATATTTCTGGAATTCCTCTCAACCAAAAATCAGTTCATGACAGTCCAGGAGAAGATAAATTTTCACGTTGCTGCAAACAGTACTTTGTTGTCTGAAAGAGCATACTTAACTGGCAGACTGTTTGCATTTCATATTGTGTGGTCAAAAATCATGCCAGGGGTGAGACCTTGTACACTTTGATTTTCTTTTTTGCACTTTCCATTGTTTTTACTGGTGAAAAACAGAGGTTTGAACCTTGGTTCCCTGTGACCACCGTATGCATGGCGGTGAAAGTGTGAGTCATTTTCATGAATGCTTCCCATGTGAAAATATACTTTTGGCAGTTTTGTGGCATTTGGCTGCAGTTTAATTTCCCTCTTCATCTAAAACGTGTGTCTGCAAACTACTCATCTGCCTGTGTTGCATCTCTTCTTGCACATGCAGACAACACACAATTTGGAGTGTTTTTGGTGTTGGTCATTGAGTAGCTACCCTCTTGAACAAAAAATACACAAGTGTAAAGCAGTGTGTCACAAATCATGCCACAGCATGGCAATGTAGCCACAAGGGCATAACACAAACCCGCGTGAAAAGGGAACACCTTTACTTTGGGTTCTTTGAGATAGCAAACATGGATTCTTCTGAAGAGAAGTTCACAAATTGTTGAATTTTTTCTGGTTTGTTTGCAGAATGACCCTCCTGATGGAAATTATGAATACCCCCATGTTTTGCGATGGCAAAGAACCTCCCGATTGTCAAACCAAAACAAAAGGAGCACGCTTTCCCTGCCTGGTCAAATAAAGTCAGTTTTTCTTTCTGTGGATAAGTTGACAAATCAGATCTCCATCAATTTGTATTGGATCAAAATCTATGACTACAAAAAAATTGTACATTTTACAGAAATGGGAAGAAATTACAGAGACTGTTGCCTTTCTGCTGATGTTCTGTTTTTATGTGGTAAATGTTTGATTTTTTCACACCTTCCCTGTGAAACCATCAAAACAATATTAGCTATTACACTTCCTGAAGAACAAAGGTACAATTTACCAGAGAAAGATGTTTGGATCACTCCATTTGAGGTATTTATCCCCAAACAAGTGAGAGTATTTCAAAAAGCTACATGGAAAGAGGCATCACACATGTGCACTCATGTTGGAGCCAGCTTGCCATGCTTCACAAGTAAAGTTGTGCTGATGGAACTGCTTGACATGATGAAACTTTGGACAATTCTTCCCTCCATTGAAGCCATTTACATCGGACTGAACTACAGCCAGACTAAAAATGTATGTCACAACGGCTGTTTTGCTTGTCACCAATCCACCTTGTTCAAAACCACTATCCACAACTTGTCTTTTTTATTCCTCTGTTGGTCTGTCTCCACACGCACTTGACATGTTCTTCAATGTTGACAATATTTTTTCCAGAAAACAGCAGCATGGGAGAACAGGAGTCCTGTGGGTTTCCAGCTGTTCCATAATGTGCATTATGGACAGGATCCCATTGTGTATGAGTGCATGGAAAATGTGTCTCGTGAAGGGGGTGATCTGAGGAACCGAGGGTTTTCCATCCTTCACAACACCATACAACTGCATAACCTTTCAAAATGTCTCAACTTGTCCAGCATCAAAGCCATGGCAAAAACAAATATTTATCCCAGTTTAACGGGCAATAAAACTTGCATTCTGATGATGTTGACAAATTTAAATGAGCCAGACTGGCTGCAAGTATCGTGCACAGAAAGGTTGCTGCATCTTGTAATGTGTGTAAAAACTAGTGCTGAAAACATGATATCATATGAGGTGAACACAAATCGAGAGTGTCCACACAAAAGCTTTGCAACTGCAGATTCTTGTTTCTTTGTGTTGTTGCACCACAACAAAACACATCAGAAAAGAAGATGTAGAACAGCAAATATTTCAGCAGCTACTGGGTTCTCAGTCATCCTTTCTCATGCTGTTTCAAGTGTCCTGCCTCCACTATTTATTCATCAGGATTCTAACTCTAGAAAACAACACAAAATTACCTTTCTACACATTCCAAACTTGCACAGGGTAAAAACTAAAATTGTTCCTGAATCTGAGGCTCCAGGATGGATGATTCTTCATACCAACCAAAGAAAGAGAAACACTACAGAAAACATTGTTCACTCTTGCATGGCAGGAGGAGCTATTTCTGTTCTATTCATCTGTGATGAAAAGACAGACTGTCCAAGTGACTCTTCAGATGAAGAACACTGCACATGCAAAGAAGGAAGCACTTCAAACTTGTGCAAAACCATTACAGCTTCAGGGCATAGATCAAGGTGTTCAAAGTATTATTATCTGACACCAGCAAACACTTGCCAAAAGTACTTTGGTTCTGAAACAAAAGCAGTTTCTGATGCCTCTGATGAAAATTCATCTTTCACCTGCAGCAATGGAAAACAAGTGAACAGAATACTATTGAATGATTTGGTTCCTGACTGTGGAAGAGAAGCTGAAGATGAGTCACATCTGATTGCCTTGCTCATGCAAGATGAAGTATTTTCATGTGAAACACAATTTGAGGTGCCATGCAGAGATGGCCATTCCCAGTGTTACAATATCATTGACGTCTGTAAATATCAGTTGAATGCATTCAGCCATATTGTGTCATGTAGAACTGGACAACATCTTCAGAACTGCACACATTTTCATTGTAACATGATGTTCAAGTGCGCAAATTCTTACTGTGTTCCTTGGCGATATGTTTGTGATGCAAAGTGGGATTGCCCAAATGGAGATGATTCGCTTATCTGTGACAAGAAGCTTTCCTGTGGAGGGATGTTCAAATGTATGAACACACAAACTTGTATTCATGTTGGCAATGTTTGTGACGAGGCGGTTGATTGTCCACTTGGTGAAGATGAATTGTTTTGTGAGTTGAGAAGTGCAAGATGTCCCCCACATTCTGATTGTCAATGCTTGCTTTTTGCAGTTTTGTGCAAAAACACCAAACTCAATTTGATAACAACTGCATTTCCCCACATATCTGTCATCATTTTTGGGTCTGGTATTAATTCTATTCTTGTCCTCCTGAACAGTTTTCAAAGAGCACAAAATATTGTTCTGAGAAACAACAGTCTGAGAGAGATCTGCTTTGGTGAACACAATTTCCCTCAGCAGTTGTTGAAGCTGGATTTGGGGTTCAACATGTTGGAGTCTTTGAAGGAATACTGTTTCAGTTCTCTTGCATATCTTTCCAGCTTGCTGATCAATAACAACCTCATTTCAGAAATCAAAAGAGATGCTTTTCATAATTTGACACAAATAAAATTTCTTGACATTTCAAACAATCCATTAGGAGATTTGCCAAGGCATTTTCTGACTATTTCAGGAAATTTGAGCCTTTTTTCCATTCTGGGTATTACCTTCACTGAGATTCATCCAAGGTCACTGCAAGATACAAGTGTTAGGTTTCTATTTGGTCATGATTTTCATGTTTGTTGTGTTACTCCTTCTGGGTCTATTTGCATAGCAAATTACTCATGGTACTCATCTTGTGATCATCTCTTGCCAAAGCCTGCAATGAAGGTCCTTTGCATCATTGTTACAGTCTTGATTTTTATGGTGAACATTTCTTCAATTGTGGTCCACAAATTTACACATCAACTAAAAAGGTCATTTTTGATTGTCCTATTTTCCTGTCATCTGAATGAAGAAATGCTTTGCCTGTACTTGTGTGTTGTTTGTATTGCTGACAAATATTTTGAAGACACATTTGCTGTGAAAGAACACATTTGGAGATCTAGTGCCACTTGCTTTGGCGCTTTTGCAGTGTTGCTTTTTCACACTGTGTCGACTCAGTGTTTGAATGTTCTCTCCACAGTGTGTAGACTCATGGTTGTGAAATATCCACTGGACTCAATGTTCAAAAGAACAAAAACAGTTGTGAGATGCCTTTCTCTCATCCTCCTGATTTCATTGCTTGTGTCTATCATATTGACTCTGGCAACCAAGTTTGCCCAACACCAACTGCCCACCAGCCTCTGTGTTCCTTTTGCAGATCCCTCTGATTCTGTCGTCATCATATTGGTCTTGACATTGATTATCAGTGCAACAAAATTCTTTGTTGTGGTCACAATCACTGCAATGCACATCATGCTGGTCCAAACTGTGCTTGAGTCTGGCAAGGATGTCACCAAATCCAACGCCAAAAGCTCAAACACCACCCTGTTTGTGCAGTTAATATGTTTATCCTCTTCATTTGCAATGTGCTGGTTGCCAGCAAATATAATATTTTTGTGTGCCATTTTTCTTGGCACCTATTCTACTGATCTGTTAATTTGGACTGTAATAGTAATTTCACCTCTGAACTCACTGTGTAATCCCTGCATATTTATGGCAGCATCCATCAGAAAACATTTTTCACAGCAAGTGCCCAATGCCGCGTCAGTTTTGCCACCCAAGGAACCGATTGGTCATCGCCGAGCACCTATTAATATGTAAATGAGCTGTCGCCTGCTCCTCTGCAAGATAAGTGTCATTTGCAATACAAAATGTGCAACAGGCTCTTCAACAAGTTTTTTTTCCCAGCTGGCCAATAAAATCGGGATTGAGAAAAGAGTACAAAAAGTTAAGTCAAATGTGTATTCCTCAAATGTGACCTGCATTCTGAGCAGCATTGGGGTGGAAGATCTGGTAAGTTCAGTCATCCAAAGAGTTGTGTCAGTCACTTGATTGCAACTCCCAAAAAAAAATACCTCCAGGTAGGTCGCGTGATTTGCGTCAACATTGCCAGACAAGTGGAAAATAGAACACAAATTAGAACATTCTTGGAAGATTGATTTGATCAAATTCCTTACTGGCACATTATCCTTGACCAAAAACAAATCTGCAGACCAAATATGAACACAATTGATCACTATTCTCATAGAGAAACTGCTGTAGATATACTTTTGAAAGAGGCTACCTATAGTGTTCGCGCTCGACCGGTACCCGGCGGCGCAAATCACTGATGACTGTGTGCGCAATGACACTGACCCTGTTTATTAGAAAACACGTGGTACAGCACATCCGATCAGAATGTAGCTCCCTGATGATCTTGCGCAGCTGAAAGTGTAACTCTTCTTTTCTTGGACATCCTTTGGTAACAACACTAGGAAATTGTTTTGGTCACGTGCTACGCACACATGTGACTGCAGGAACACGGGTCTTATTTTGTGTTGCATTCTGGGAAAGGAAAAACTGCTGCAGTGCAGTCACTGAGGAAGTGATTTTGTTCTGGCAGCTGCATCAATTGAGGGCAAGAGTAAAACACATATTATCTAATTTTGTTTTGCATCTTGCTTGTGAAACGTGGTACATTTGGATTGTTGAGTCCATTGATATGTGAGAGATGTTGGTCACTTCAAGGGTTGTGCATTTCATAAGGGGGCATGTTTTTCCCAAGAGAGCGTTTGTTTTGGTAGTCTTTGTGTCTTTTTTCAGATACTCACATGGAAAGACAGACAAACAGGTTCATTGAAACACAATGGTGTTTTTTGTTGCACACACACATCCTCTCAGTACACACACACACACACACACACACATGAGAAGGTGCACTAGACACACAAATTAATCGTTGAAGACTTCTCTCGCGACGTTTGCTGATGGATCGCAGAATGTGTGAAAGACATACACATCTGTTGAGTTGTTACGTTGTTGTCTTCTTGTGTATTGCAACAAATGAGTTTTCTTGAATATGTGGAACAGTTGAACGAACAAACAGTCATCTTGGGTTGTCGTTGCTGCAAAAATCTCACACAGATGGGACAAAATAATGTCAAAATGTCAATTGAGCCAAACCGACACAGGGATTTTCAGAGGGGTATATGGAATGTGAATATATGAAACTTGTTTTGCTACATCGTGTGTTGCTACATGTTCCTGGACAGTTTGTTTGCAGATCCATTCCAGACAATGTTCTTTGACCTGTTCTTCAAAAGTATCTGTTCTCTGCCTTCATGATCTCACCAGACTGGTGATGAGGGGTGGCTCATTGAATCATTGAATGCATAAATTTGGATTCCAAACTCAGAAGTTAGATTTTACTTTGCTGAAGAAGATCATATGAACAAAGATTTGCAATTTCTTCACATGGCTCATGATCAGGATCAGATGTAGGTTGGGCTCCACTGGGCTGTACCCGTGCCTCAGGGCTCATCATGCCAGGACTGGGTTCAGTGTAGTAAGTTGAATCTGGTTCTGATCCAGCAGCAGACTGGGCTCCATGACCTTCAGTTGTGCAGACCATGTCATCAGAGATGCTTTCATAGCTTCCCTTCTCAGGCTGCTCAACATCTGGTGGTGCTTGATCGTGTGGCTGTTCTTTTCTGAAAAGCACAGAACTTCACCAACTTCATCATGTCGTTCTTGATGTGAAATTGACCCAGGGATTCATGTTGGTGTCTCGGGCCTCCTGTGCAGATGCAGAATCACAGAATCACGCTCCTGTGTAGATGATGCAGAGTTTATCTCACTCTTCTGTGGGATGAAATCAATGCAGGACTGCTTCATCAACCAGTGTTTCTTAAAGGAAGCACGAGCAGTGGTCATCTGTTGTCCTGCTTTGCCAAAGATTTCCAGGAAAGGTCAATTGGTGGCAAACTCAATTTTTCAAACATCAAGAGAAAAGATTTGTGATGGCAGAACATGTGACCTGAGCGTCGTTGTGGCAACGGAATGTGCCTGGCCGACGTCACGACCCTTGAAGATGACGTCACCCTGAGTTGGTGCTGACGTGGCGCTGGACGGTTCACCCTGAGGCTCAGTGTAGATTGTGACGTCAGCGTTGCCCAAGGACACGTCACGGTATTTCCTGAAGCACAACCCCCAAATTTTTGTTGAGTCCAGGCGAGGCAGGGGACCCCAGATACCCGGGCTTTCTCTCACTTCAGCAACCAACATTTTTAATTTAGGTACAACAATAAGATCTAACTCTTGTATTCAGTCAGAAAAGGATGCCTCTTGTCCGAGCTATCACCCGTCATTTTCTTGTTTGTCAAGATGTGGCAGTGAAAAATATCTCACCTGATTTTCCAGATGACTATAGCTAGAACAACCACAATCAGCACGACAACACCAACGACAACCATGCCAACAACCAGACCTGCAGAACAAGACAAGAAAAGGTACTGTATTCACCTGAACCAGAGGTTACAAGACAGTCTTTCACATTTTAACCAAAGTAGGTTTCCTGCACAATACCATGGGAGGACCAATCCATTCATTTTGGCTTCTACTGCACGTGTCCTTGTTTTCCCCAAGTCCCCAGACCTGATTTGAAAACAATACCTTTTCTCCCTTTGGGCAAGAGACGTGAAGTTCCCTCAGTGTCATTTGTGGGAATCTTTTCTTCAGTTCTGTATGGAACACATGATGGTGGTCCCTGCAAAAGCAAAAGAACTGCTGTATTTTGATGCCCTGGACATCTGTTGTAAATGAATCTCCTATGAGCAAAAAGATGAGATCATACAGAAACAACATTATTTTCCCGGGTGTGGCAGGAGGTGATCACCTGTGCAGGAATGTCTGTACCACTGGTGCAGGAGACTGACATGTGTGCAGGTATGGCACTTTCCAGGCCAAGAGCTGGGTGTCCCTGCAGAGCTGACCAGGACACAAACAAAAATCAACTCAAATGCCAATTTTCACAGAATAGTGTTTAATTTGAACAGAGCCAAGCAACAGAAGGAGAGGAGAAAGTACAAGTGAAAATTGAAAAGAAGCTCAAAAAGAGAGAGGCATTGGTTGGGAGCGATAGAGGGGCAGATACATAAATTTTTCCTGGAGAGAGATAGACACAAAGGTGGAAGAAAAAGGCTCAGAAAAAATGGAAAATTTGATGAAGAGGGAAAAACATGTTTTCTCTTACCCACAACTTGTAGCCAAAATTTGGAGGCTCCAGCAGAAGTTGAGGAGATGGAAATGATGGGATATCCTGGTGTCCACTTCATGGCTGTGCTGACCTTGTTCCACTGTGGCTCACCAGAGGACGCCTTTGTGCAGTGGGCCTCAACCAAACCAGCCTCAGTGTGAGTACTCAACTCACCACCACACCTGAGGAACTTGGATTCCACCCCAAAGTAGAGCTGAGTACCATGAGCTCTGCAAAAACAAAAAACAAAGCAAATTATTTTCTGTTTCAACAGATTCATTTTAACTCAATGGCTTGGAATGCTTGGAGAAGAAGGTATGAAACTTGTTTCTGTTAGTATCCTTTCATGTTCCTTGGAAATCTCAACCCATTTGAGCTCAAAACAAGTTGTTGTCAAATAAAGCAGCAAAAGCAAAGAAAGGAAGCAGGAACCCACTTGTATTGAACAACCCAGAAGGCCTCCACAAAGAAAACACCCCTACAAGCCACAACAGACTTATGGCATTCAGTGACTCTGATTCAGTAGAAGCAGGGGGAGGACATACATCTACCCAGCACACATATACCTGAGTGGAATGAAGGCGCATTTGATGTTGTAGTCTCCCACTGGAGGTTCACACGGGTAGTAGGGGCTGAACAGGTCCACCACTCCAGTCTGGGTGACGATGGAGGCAGGCTGGGGCAGGAACACCGCTGAAGTTGGGTCAACTGTGGAACATGAGAGTAACAAGCACACAAACAAATGAATCTCTGGTTGACATGTGTAAATGTCATGTTACCACCCACGAAGAGAGCAAATTGAAACAGTTTGTGATGGCATTGTTGCTCACTTGGACTGCAGGAATAGATGAAGGTGAGGCTGGCGGGGCTACAGTCGCTGGTTGCAGACTGATCCCAGTTCCACACTGATGTATCCACGGAGCAGGTGTGGTGTCCATGACACCTGCCAAAAGTTGACATCACCATGGAAACAGAATGCGAGTACGAGAAGATAGAACCTAGATTTCCAAAATGTTGACAATTCAGTTAAGATGAAGTGCATCTGTTGGGACAGAGACATGCAAACCCAAACAACAATCATCAACACTTCTTGGATAGCAAAATAGAATTGCAATCTTGCCCCAAACTAAATTGGAACAGACCAGGCAGTCTTGCAGTTGATATGGCCACACCCTGAGAGACACTGAGTTTGACCACTCCTTGACACATCACCTTCACATTAGCTTTGACCATTGAGTTTGACCTCATTGTGACAGTCCTCATTGCGCAGTTTCCCATCACAATCCAAAACCTGCATTTTGTGCAAAAATGGTGTGGATACTGAGGTGCACAATTCCAGCTGAAGCTAGTCCGGACATACTGACCTGCGGTAGAGTTCCACGTGACTCTGCACATCGCTGGAGCTTCCTGGTTCCTGCTGGAGGTCACAGTCCCGAGTCCCTTTAGCCACGGTCCTGCACGACTCATCTGGATCCTCATCTGGTGGATCCAGTTCTGGGTCCCCAATGACTATGGTGAAGCTGTGGGAGCGGATGTCGATGATGCCAGTCCCGCAGTTAATGGTCTGGGTTTTGGTAGAGTCCTTGCAGATGGTTACTGATGTCTGACCTGAAACTGACCACAACACAAACATTACGCACTTCATATTAGGTTGGGTTTGTAGTGTGAAAAGAATGCAACTTTTCCTTTGTTCATTTTTCGGAATTCAGTTTTTGGGTTAATTGATGTCGTTGGACCATGTTGAAGGCCGCTCAATTTTGAGCGACCGAAACAAGGCGACCGAAACAATTGACATATTTATAGGCAGGGCTGAAACCATGTGTACACCTGTATCATGTTGAAGAAATACATTAATTTTTAATTTATTGGGGGCTCTTTTCAATTTGTCTGGGTCAAGGATATTGCAAGTGTAAGGAATTTGTCAAGTTTTACTTTTTAGGTTTGTGAAGGCAGACTGTTCTGATTTTTGGGGTAATTAAACTTTGGACCTCACTGCACAAAGTGGGGGGGTGATATCTCAGACAGTACAAATATTTTTTGATGTTTCTTGATATTGGTTGACAGAGGGCTGGTGTCATTCATTTGTTTTCATTTTCCAATAGCACGGTTTCCAGTTGGGGCTAAAGTTTGGGTACAGAAAAGGATTTTATGAAATTGTCCAAAAAGGATATTTGTTCATGTGTAACAAGGTGTGACAATGCTCTTGTGAATTTCTTTTCCTTTGGATATATTGTTTGCCATGAAGAAAGAGGCTCCTGACAGCAGTTCAAATACTTTCTCGAACTGCTCAATGTCATGACAACATGGTTTCTCCTCAAATCACCGCAACGTCAATTTTTTTTCATGTACAAAGCGACAAATTTCGCTCTTGAGAAACCGACATTGCTGTTGGAGAAAATGTATCTCTGTGTGTCATATGCGGCCCAGAATGAGAGTTATTCTCGTTATTCGTTTACATTGGGCACCGCCCAACTGCTGCTGGTCTCCGGTCGAACGGAGAATCGAGGTGAACTGTGCACGCTTCAGGCGCAGGAGAACACACAAACAACACAGCCAAGATCCAGGGGCGGATCTACAGTGTACAGGGGGCTGCTATATTTGAGAGATATCCCCATGCTGGTCTTATCATTTTTCCCCAACATCGAAAGGTTTGCCGCACAGAGTGTCTTTTTCCTTCATGTTTCCACAGTTGAAGTTCTGCCCTCACGTGTGGTCTGGTACCCCTGAATCAAATCCTGCTTATTGTCACGTTTTCTATGTCCACACACTGTAAATTGGCAAGTTTGTCCTTTGTCTGATATAAACCAAGCGAGGAACTTTTATTTGGCCAGATGAACTCTAACGGGTGCGCGCCTGTATGCGTGGTTGTTAGGTTGTCAAGAATGAAAATTCTGAAGGGTGTCAGGGGTATTTTGGTGACCCTCTCCTCCAGGTGGGAGATAGTGGAACCACCCGAGGTACCATCTCTGCAAACCAAGCTCTCATTCTTCCTCTCTAGCTCTGCCCACCACAGTTGGTAAGTTCTTCTGATCAGGAATTCATAATTGGACCACACTACCTTCTGCACTGCAAAAGATGGAAACCAAGATGGCGACCAGAAGCCGTCCCATGGTGACGTTTGACGACGCCCCAACTGCTCAGGAAACGCAAGTTGTCTGAAGTGAAGACAGCAAAGAAGAGGAACAGTGGATCCAGCTGAGGAAGGATGTGCCAAAACCACCCAAGAACACGCTCCCTTCCTCAACAAGAATCATGAGCACTCATTGATGAACATCCTTTGATGCCGAAACTAACATATTCGGTCCTTCGATTCGAACTGCCATTTTCTGGTTTCACAATGGAATAAGACACAGCCCAGTCCCTTCCTACTCCGATCCCTGGAACCACCACACGAAGGAAAAAAAATTCTTTGCTGGAAAGGTTCTCGAAATTGTCTCGTTCTTTGAGGTGTGAAGCATTGGGAGATGTGTGATGATGGATGTCGGGTAAATCTACTCACCCTGTTGTCCAAGGCTCCTCTCCACCTATTATTGTCGTTTGTTCGGAAGAGGAACCAAAAATCAACCGTTCAGGTCCTTGTTCACTGAGTGCGTAAATTCTGTGTGCATATTCCGAATGTTGGTGATGGTGACTCTCCCGGAGGGCGGTCAGGAGCTGAGTGACATTCATTTTTGGCACGACGACCGCTCATGAGATCGGCACTGCCTGAGGGGGTCAGCCTGAGTTGACCTGGCGATGGTACAAGTCCAGGTTAGTTCTGGTCACAAAATGAAAATCCCAGTGCATTGAGAAGAATTTTATTCTCTTGCAGCCACATGCACACCGCATTACATTCAAATGGATCGCACCCGCTGCCTGTGGTGAAACTATCAACCAAATCCAATGTGTCAAGATGTGAATGAATTGACAGACACATTTGACAATGTTTTGCTTTGTTTATTTGTCTTCAAGATTTCTGACATTGCCATTGGTAACCAGGGTAACCAAGAAGAAAATAGCTCAATGGAGTTTGTGGGGATTTCACGTGATGTGAGCACCTGTGTTTGTTTGAATGACTTCTGATTATTTTGGGAAAACTCATTCCGAAACCAAATTTCTTCTTTCAGCAACAAAAAGATTCAAACATTTTTTCTTGTGGGCATTTCGGCTGCAGTTAAAATGCAAAATACAGCGAAAAGATCACAAAACCCATAAATTTGCTCCTCCATCAGGTGATTTCTAAGCATCGCTCTTTCAGATCTCTCTTCATTCGTGATTGAACAAAAGTCAAGTTTGCTGTTGACACACAAATCCAAAAAAAATGTGAATCCAGATCCAGATGCCAGAAGTTTAAGTTATTCAAAGTTTTTTTTTTGTTGTTCACTTGTAGAAAGACCTTCCCATTTCCTTGAGAATGTAGATTTTTCAATGTTGCCCAGGCCTTCAAAACTTCAGAGAGGGTTTGATGTGCAGACAAAGGTTGTCTGGTTGGATTTTCGATGGTTGCTTGGCTTTCTAGCAATGGGTGGAGCATGAACTATCTTGAAAAGATAAACCCCTTTCAACACTAGTGTCTAGCTGCACACTGACTTCATCTTCTGTTTGCAGGTTTGTATTGCCTGCCAAATTGTTTGGTTTGAGAGACTTACTTTTCCAATTGTGTTCCCCCACCTGTGCTGACATTCTTCTGTTGTTTGTCCTTCTGCAGTATCCACAGATGTCACACAAGAGTTCAGGTATTTGCTCAGGTTTTGCTTGAGGAGATATTTGTCATGATTGTTTGTTTCTATTTGTTTCAGTGCAAGGTTTCATCCTTCATTTCAGGCCTTCACAGGTTATTGTCAGCGTCAGGTGTGAAATTGTGAGAAATTGTCCAGGAAATGTCCAGGAAATTAGCCTCAAAACATGTTCTCAGGTGTTTTTGTCGCTTTTTGACATGTAACTTTCAGGAATATATTTTGTGCATTTGCCAGCTCTTGTTCAGAAAAGCATTTCTTTCTGCTCAGCATCTGCTCAGCACACTTCTTGAATTTTTGTTTTGTTCAGACATTGATGCCTTCAGGTCAAGCAAAAATTGTCAAATTTGACATTCAAGTTACAATCAGTTTGTATTGGAGCTTTTGTTCTCTTGCTGTTTCCATAGTTCTTGTTCACATGGTGAAATCAATTGAATTCCTGTCAAACACATTTGTCTCTAGAGCTGGTCTGTTGATGCAAATCTCTTTTCAGATCTTTCATACCCTGTTGGAGTGTTTCACGGACTTATGGCATGACGCCAGCTGGCTCATACCCGATGTCATAGATGATGGTTGAGTTGGAGTCAGGCTGCTCTTGGGTGTGGCCATAGCATGGATTCCTGGTGTCTTGCTCCTCAGTGATGTTGTAGTATTCACTTGCTTCTCTCTGAGGACTTACAATGTGCGCATAGGGCTCAGTGTAGTAGGGTGATTTGTTGTCAGAAGGAGCCCTGTTGTCCAGTGTGGAGTAGATCATGTGATCCGGGATGGTTTCATACGGCTCAGACTGACCTGAACTTTGGGGCTCTTCCTCTGAAGCCTGTCGTTGTGACTGCTTGAATTTTCTGCAAACCACAAATGCATGATGGAAATTTCAAAAAGAGAGCCTACACAATGTGAAGGTTTTGGCCAGCTCAAAATGATGACGTTTACCTGAGTTTCCAAACGGCTACAGCGGCAACAAAAGCAATTACAACAACAGCAACACAGGCAGCAACCAATCCTCCAACGAGACCGGCAGCACCTGCATGGGAAAGAATTGGTATCAAAAGCAGTTCTAATTGCCCACATCAACACACTGCACTCAGACAAGCAAGGTAAGGCGCACAAATTCCTTAGGGCCAAGGCTCCTTTGATTGTCTCCTCATTGAATAGGCTTCTGGTATGCCTATCACTTGCAGGTTCTGGTCAAGAATTATGTCCCCCCTTTCAAGAGTCACACATAACACAGATATACTTGCACTCACTCTTGTCATCACTCCCTTGCAAGCTGGTCGGCTCCTGGTGCCTGGTGGTCGAGTCTGGCGCAGATGGTCTTTCAACTTCCTGTCCAGTTCTATCAGCAGCAGCAGTTGCAGAGGTAGGAGCAGGAGCAGGACCAGGAGCAGGAACAGGAGCAGGAGCTCGAGCAGGAGCAGGAGGACCAGGGGCAGGAGCAGGAGCAGGAGAGCAGGCTGATGTGGAGGAGGAGATGGAAACATTAACGGAGGACGAAGAGGTTGCAGAGGATGAAGAAGTCGAAGAGGAAGATGAAGAAGAGGTTGAAGAGGAAGAAGATGCAGAGGAAGAGGAGATGGAGATGGAGGACGAAACAGAAGAGGAGGACGAGGGACATTCTGCAGTGGAAGATGCATTGGTGAGAAACTTTGACCTTCAGCATGGCTTGAAATAGATCTACGACATGTTTGCACTTGATGTGTGCTGGCATATTTTGAATCAAACCTGTTGTGTACAAGTGACTACAGTCATTTTGCTGTAAATCTTGCAAGTCAAACCAAAACACAACCCTGAGACGAAATTACCTTGCAGAGTGGAAGCGATCAAAGCAACCAAAACGAAGATGGCGATTGGCAGAATCTTCATCACCATGGCTACTGAGGAGGTGCCAAGTGGTGAGACGATGGGCAAGGTCGTAATCTAAACTTCCTCAACAATGACTTCCTGGTCTGCAAATAGAATACACACACACACGTGAATGTAGCTGAATATGGCTGAATATGGAACTCCCGATCAGGGAGGTTCAGCAAATACGTCCGCTGCTTTTGTACGTCCGTGGCTGACGTCAGCGCTGGGAGGAGTTGTGCATGTTGAGTGTGCCTGTGTTTTGCTGATTGGTCATCAGCCCAGACAGACCTCACTCCACTGCAGGTTTGTCCCGTGTGTTTTGTCTGTCCCACAGAAAATACGCCCGGTGCTGCTCAATAGCGAATTTAAACACCACGTTTGAAATTGAAAACGTCAACCTCAACCTCAAATTTTTTTTTGAGTACCTGACGTTTGCACATTTTGCAAGTGCTTCTGCCTTTACAAACCATTGTTGAACAAAATTGAGGAAGAACCAGTGTTTCTCAATCAGAATTTTTCTGTGTAAGAGGGTCTGAATTTGAGGCGACGTTGAAGTTTCCACTCCAAACGTCGCTGTTTAAACTCACCTATGAGGCAGACTGACAATTGACATCGGCATTGTGAATTTTTCTGGGATGGTTACACAATGTGAGCGAGCTTTACCTCACGCACATGTGCGTGTTCACCACCTGAGATGCAGTGCAAGTTGCTTGCGTCCTCGCCAGCCCCCTCTCCCAGAGTTCACAAACGCTGCCCTGACCCTTCTCACCTCACGCGCTCAGCACTGTGGGTATGGCCGAGGCAAGTAGATTTCTTTCGGGAACTGTAACAATGATATCTGCCCAGCCACACCCAAGTCTGCCCCATGAAGCTCTCGCTTGGCTCAGTCTCTAACTTCCTCGATGCTTCTCTGTGTGGTTGATGAGTGTTTCTGCTTCCCTGATCGTGTCCCTATGCTCAGAAACGTGACATTCCTGTGTACACACGAGTGTCTATTTTGGGCACACACACACACACACACGCACACACGATTCAGCCATACACCTGTCTGTCCATCACAGTCCTCTTCCCGGTGCTTGACGAGAGCTTCTTCTTCCCTGATCTTTTGTGCTTGGCACCATAAGATGTGACACGCCCATTGCCATCAGGCACGCGGGGTTCTATTTTGGGTACACACATTCACCACAACCCGACACACACTGTGAAATAATGTCCCCCAATGCGAAGATTTTCTTAGGTTTGCTGATTTTATCACTGTTTTTAGTGATTTGCACCGGGTACCGGTCAAGCGCGAAGCACTATTGGCAGCCTCTTCCAAAAGTATGTCAACAGCAGTTTCTCTATGAAAGTGGTACTCAAACAGCCTCTTTGTGATTTGGCAGTGTTCTAATTTCTCTTGCCTGGGACTTTTGACTTTGAGGTGCAAATCATGCGAGTTCCATGAAACTATATTGTATCTTTATTGCACACGGAAACCTGATATTCTGATTGCGCATCGGCGTGAGAGTGTCGTTGAGTCAATTGAAATTCTTTCCGCATGCAAGTTCGTCCCGACAACGCGAGATCATATGAACATTGTTGAGTTCAGAATGTTTCCTGGAGGTGAAATCTATGCATTACCTGGGAAAGCGAATTATTTGAGCCTGGGCCGGGCGTTCTTGGAAGACAGTCACACCCGCCACTCGGCACCCGTCACACCCTGGTTCCCACTGATCTCAAGTTGGTCAGTGTCTCACCCGTCCCAGACCCCACCCAAAGTTCACGATAGCATTGTTGGTTGATTTGTGTATTTGCCACAATGCAAGTGTGCTTTGATGAGAAAAACTGACGCAATTTCGTTGGACATCCCAAACAACACGTGGGATTATTTTTGCTGAACCTCACATTGACCCCACATCCCAATCACCCCTGGTGTCTACTCACTGTTCCTTCCTGGCTTTCTCACCAGAGCTTGTTTGCAAGTCTGGTGCACTCTGGTGCGATGTGCTCCTTGTCTCCAAACCCTCGTTCTCCACACAGTCACGTCGTGGTCCGAATAAATGTCGGGTACATCACGATTTCTGCACCAGCCACACCCCAGTCACCCATCCGTGACCGCTTGATGTCTGCTTCCTGGCACAGGCATCTATTTGGGACATCAATGCTGAATATGCGTTGCGCTCCGGTGCCCCAAACGCTCACCACACCTACCACACCCTGCTTCTTGTCATCGGCTGCCATTCTCAACCCCCTGACTCGAGTTGTTGTGGTTCTCCCTGGGGTTGGGTCCGCCACCTTCGACTGCGAACCCTCTGTGAACCAGTTTCTATTTTAGAGCGTGGCTGCTTGACTTCATCGTTGTTCAGGCAATAGCAAGGAAATTTGCATCCCGGTAGCCTTCCATAATGTAACCCAGGGATAAGATCCATCTGTTTTTCACTGCGGATCTCATGCCTTTGTTGCCTTCTCTTGCAAATGAATACAGAGCATAATAATGGTACAAAACTGGGCTTCAAATGTTCAGACTGTAAATGAGGGTTTAGCCTGTCCACATTCTTCACCACAACAGCCAGCTTGGAATAAAACTGGGACAGAATTGAAAGTGAGTGACATCAAAGAATGAAATGATAAACAAAGGATAAACTGGAGACTGACTACATGATTTCTGGGTTGCATTTTCATCCAAAGGCTCAACAGACTGGTGTGGATTCTTGTTGGCAGCTTCAACTCATCAGTCCTGCATGGTCATCTTAAATTTGAACCACAATACATGGATTTTGAGACACAGAAAACAGGGACTTGTGTCAAACTTCGTCGTATCAATGTCATTATCTGGCACAAGTGGAACGAATTGTCTGCCGCTCTTGCCAATTCATGGAATCAGATGAAAGAAAACAACAATTTCAAAGTCATGCTGTCAAATTTTCGGTGACATACGTCAATTCAGACTTAGGGTTTTCACATTGGCTGGGCGGCGTCAGAATTTTTGACGCGCTTGTCAAAATTTTGATGCCCGGGCATCAAAGTCAACATGACACCCAATAGAGAGCATCAAATTATCGGTCCAGACCGATCACAAATTTTTGACGCAGGCGTCAATTTTTTGTCACTGCGTCACCAATGTGAAAACCCTTAATGATTGGAAACTTTGTGAACGGTAGGAATGTGTCCAGGTGTCAAAATTTGTTGACCCATGAGCCAGTTGAATTGACTTTTCTGCAGCTGTCCCTGCACTGTTTTGCATGACGGGGGTGGGTCGTCTGTGATACCGGATGGGTGAACAGGTGAATGTCGTCACACGATTTGAATAGCCACGCATCGTACAGTTGTCTGGCTGAAATCTACCCTCACTTGATGAATTTATCCTTGTGAAAGCATTCAACTGATATCTCAACTTAGTTGCTGGTGGCGAAGATGAAACTAGATATTTTATGAACAGCCCCAGCCCTTTTCTGCACTGCAGAGTGCTGTCACTGGTTTGTTGTGCAATTTAAACAACAATAGGCCTGGTTGGTACTTGGGTGGGTTAGGCAGCCTTTCAAGAGAACTTGTAGTTTCAGGGAGTCAATCACTCATCACCAGAAATACCTTCTCAGTGTGCATCCACAAACAACAACCCCTCTTGGGTAAAATTCAGTCAGTGATATCTGAGGCTCCAATGCACACATGATCCTTTTATGGTGCACAGTTGAAATCAGGATCTTGTACTCATCCTGCTGCAAACATGATTGAGGTTGGGTTGGGCAAACAGATTTGGTGTTATATTTTTATTTGTGAGATGAGGCTTTCAGAATTTACCCCCAAATTTAAACACAAGAAAGTACAAAGCTGCAGGGTTAATAACTGAGTGAAGCAGCAGCTTCTGGAAATCTTGTTTTGCTGGATGTTTCAATGCAAATGTCCGCCAACTAAATAGTGGTTTGGCTACAATAGCACCTGTGTAAATGCAAAACAATGGCATCATTCCATCAATACAGATTAATTCCTTGCACACGTTTGATTCTACAGCTGTACATGCCTTTCTTGACTCATTCCCAATGCTGTTGCTGAACGGTCCATCTGAAAGCAAACCAAATGCACCCGACTGATAACAAGGCTGATCCCAGCTGTGAATATGTGCAAGAATGCTCTTGGTCACATCAATAAATCTGCAACTTAATTTGATACTTTGCCCTGTTGGTAGTCTTTTTACAGTCCAAGGCACACTCTCAAAACAAGTTTTGCTTTGTTTCCAGAGTTATTCTCTCCACAATATTTCCATCTTCAACAATTGTTGTTGGCCAAACATTGTGTTATTGTTGCAGTCAGTCCTGTTTGAATTTTTGAAATGTTCTTACAATTATCCAGAAAAATATTTGCTCAACAGCAGCTTCTGCTCTAATTATCTGTATTGGATTTGCTGTGAGCTTTCCCAGGCAAACCACTTCTGGATGGAGTCAGAAATGTTTTCACATTATCTGCTTTTCCCTGCTGGCTTTGGGTGCTCATGAAATTCAAGGAAGTAAGTTATGCATTTTTCTCTTGGTGGCAAGTATGAACCAAGTCAGCAGTACAACATCAATAGCTGGACGTTGTTTCTGAAGCAACCAAGTATCAAGCTGCTCAAGAATTATTTTCACCGGTGCTTGACAAGTTCTCAGATGTGAAGCAATGTTGGTCTTCAAGACAGTGTGTGAAATTGCACACATGAATTTGTAGGTGGCCATTATTTTGTTTCAAATATTCACAAAATTTGTTTTGCTTGTTCTGGTGTGCCATCCTTGACCCATACATTTGTTTCTCAATAACTTTGGGTGTCCCTCCAAAACTATTGCCATGCAGTGCTCACTTTTGATTTTTGGGAAAATTGGGAGTTTTTTTGCACGTCACTGAAACTTTCTGGTTTCTGAACTGTGTACTCCTCATGGCAAATCAGTTGTTCCGCTTGCCCATTATTTCCTTTGATGTTTGCAAGCAGATTGTGTGAAGAAATGTTTTGGAATTTTTGGGAAAATATGGCCTTGATTTTGTGGTCCAACTTTCTGTATCCAGGATCAATTTCGTTTGTATGGGGTCATTTAAGGCAATTCAGTTCTTCTTGAGTGCATCATACACTTTATTCTTGTTCCTATCCTTTGTGTTTTCATACTCAACTCTCTTCAGCTCTTCATAGCCTGCTGATACATATTCATAATTGCTGGATTCTTGTGCAGGGACCTCAGGCTGGTTTGGGCTGTTCTCATAGTCTGAATTTCTGGCTTTAGGCTTCTCAGGGGTGTTGTAGTATCTGGCTACTCCTTTCTGGGGACTTGCTACATCAGCATAAGGCTCAGTGTAGTAGGTGGAATCAGTTTTCTTCTCATTGTGGGCTTGTGTTGAGTAGACCATGTGATCAGGGATGACATCATAGGGATCTGGATTCATATAGGCTGATGTAACAGGAGGCTCATCTGCATTTTGTGGCTCTTGATTTCCAGCTTGGTTTTGTGATTGCCTGGATTTTCTGCAAACCATAACATTGCAACAGGTGAACATTGATTTTGCAGCATTTTTATTGGAGAATTTAGAAAAACAAAGGCCAATTTAACTCACTTCAGTTTCCATATAGCAACAGCAGCCACAATTCCAATGATCACTAAAGCAACACCCATGGCAACCAGACCTCCAATCAGACCCGCCGAATCTGTGAACAGAAGGATGCGGGCTGTATGTAGACAAGTTGCAACACAAAACATAGTCACTGTGACAACTGACACGCAAACCAGATACAGGGGAAAGAGAGGATACAAGGACGAACACAGGTTGACATCAACATGCACACACAAATCAACCAGTTTCGCATCAAAACAGACAAGCATTCAAAAATCAATCAGGGGCACACTTGCACAAACGACAGGTGTGGGAAAAACACAGAGCAAATCTCACTGCACAACAGTTTACTCACTGTTGTTGTTCTCTCCAGTCGAGTCCTGCCCCCTGGTGGTGGAGTCTGGAGTCGATGGTCCAGCAGCTTCCGTTCTGGTTCCCGCAGGTGTTTGGGTTGGGGAGGGACGTTCTGTGGTGGTGGGTGTGGTGGTGTAGGGCACACAGGAGGAGGAGGACTACAACAGGAACAAACAGGTGTGGAGTTACGAACATTGGTTACGAACATTGTTTTTGCTCTCAAATGTTTATGACGTGCAAGAAAACTGAAGAAGAGGGTAAGATTGTTTCTATTTTATTTGAATTCTCCAGGGATTTTTAGCCAAATTCAAAGTGGCAAAGTCATCGTCTTTTCCACGTGGTGCTTTTGTGAAGACAAGGAACACAGTCGTAAGGCTTGTGTTCTTTTTAGGTGATTTTCCTAAAGCTCACAAATTGGACCAAGCTCCTCAAATCACCTATAGGCAGGGTCTTCCAAAACTATCTCTACACCTGTTTCATAGTCAAAATAAGGATTGATTCAGGATCTATTGGGCTCTTTTAGTTCATTTTGGGTTGGGGATAATGCTCAAGGAAGGAATTTATCAAATTTGAATTTTTGAGTTTATGAGGTCAAAAAGTTCAAATTTGGAAGTGTAGAAAATATAGGGTCTGGATATAGAAATGGGTCCATATCTCTGAAGGTACAAATATTTTGCAAAAGAAGAAGTATATTG
>JAAUXT010133022.1_pt1 | contig 28980 bp, 32 predicted proteins | sample 7278171 | NCBI WGS metagenome assembly JAAUXT01 (sample SAMN14350112, study PRJNA611818) | marine sediment metagenome | isolation source: surface marine sediment (1.8m) | place: French Polynesia: Moorea | collected 2018-08
AAATGCATTTTCCCGCGAGTCCTCCGTGTTCCATCAGAAAACGCGCCGCTCGTAAATCAAAGGAGAAGAGCAGCGTTTATCACTTATTGGGGCGAGGGACCCCTGCAGACTGTGGGAACCTCGCGGGACCCTGGAGCAGAGCCATCTCGAATCCTGAAAAATTTGAAACAAGATTGACTGGTCTCAAATTGAGTCGGTAACTGCTGATGTGGGAACACAGAACGAGCCAAGACGCATTTGCGCTTGCAACGGCCTTACAACACACTGACATGCTTTGGCACAGAAAAGCTACTGATCAAATTCTGGACGAGCGCCGCCCTGCTTCCCTTCTGCCACCTGCAGCTCCTGCAGCTCCTGCGGCTCCACGACGCTGACCGACATCACCGCGCCCGACCGGTGATTGGCAGCGGAATGAATAAGAAGATATTGATGTCGTCATAAAAGCCACAAACGGGTATTATCGCCACTCGAGCTATTGGCCGATTTCGGCAACTGCTATCTGAGGTGCACGAGGTTCTTATCCACGGAGCTCGTATGCTGGTCGTAAAACGTTGAACGCTTTGCATCGCTGTGTGGGGTGGAGCAGTGGTTTTTTTTAGCGGTGTATGTCTCTTGCGAGAAGACCGCAAAAGAAACGTGCAAAGTCAATCCGCACCTCTTGATAACAGGAGGAGGCTGGGCCCTAATTGAAAAGCGGACTGGGCGTCACCGAGGGTCAGACAGCAGCACGTTCTGGTCAGAGGTTCACAAACACCGCAGCCTCAGCCTCCGATTGGTTCACTTCCCATGTGAATCAGGTTCCATCAGTGCGCAGTGCAAAAGGCCATGGAACCTCAGTGTTTTGTGGTCTTTTTCGAAGAATGGCTCAGCTTTACAAGCAGAATCTGTTCTGGTTCTGCAGGAAATCGACTTCTCCCATCAAACGACAGTTGTCCTTGGTTTCGACAATCACCCACCTTTTTTCCGACAAACGTCAATAAAACCACATCTTTCCCGATGGAAACTCGTACTAGAACACGGAAAAGGTGGTTTGAATGCAGTATTTCTTGACGTACATTGTCACACCCAATATACCGCTCCACTCAGAATGGGGAACAACTCGAATCGGGCTGATTTAGTGCCCCATTCAAATTTGTTTGGGACTACAGCCCGCTGGACCGTACGTCAAAGCGGTTCCCTGCGGATGCATCCGGCTGTGGGAGATACAGCGTTTCGCCGTTTGTTTTCTGCATCGTTTCGTGGCTGATTCTGAGGAAAATGGAATGTTGTCCTGAAATGTGCTCGAGTTTATCATGAGTGATGCTTAGGAACATTCGCCAATTCTTCAAACACGACTGAAAAGGCTGCGAAATCTTTCTGTGTTTGTTGTTTCTTGTGGTGGAGTCCTTTTTCTATTTGCATGTTGTGGAGTCAAACGTCAATTTGTCCAATTTTGCGGACTTCAGTTCGAGGACTTTTAACTCCCTTTGCGTGTGTGTCGAGGGACTTTCAAGAGAGACTCCGTCCTGTGTCAGGTTTCCGTTCACAGAGAGACGGGGGCCACGGGAATGTTTTCGCTTGTCAGAACACAGAGATTCCTCCCTGTCTGTGTGCTGTGCCGTGTGTCCAAATGTATTTGGGGACCTTGGCCCATTCATTCTGAGAGAAGTAATTCTTTACGAAGTTTGTTGCATCGCGAGGCACACTGCGTGTACCTTTCCTAAAGTTAAAGTCAGACCCACTATGGCATCGAGTCCTGTCAATTCCCGTTCCAGTCCGGGTGTGCTGGGGAAACACAGAGACGACAAAACTGTCTGGTTGAGACCAACTTTGACAAGTGTCAGGCACAGAGAATAGTGAGTGTGACCAGAAACAAGGCAGCGCCTTCCTCTCCGCAGGCCTACAGCTCTGCAGGCTTTTTGCATTGAATATGAAAAGCTTCCGAACAAACACTGTGTCGGCATCAGCCCTGTGAGTGCGAGACACAGGTGGTTCTCTACCGCTGCCGAGATAAGTCTAATAGAGGAAAAGCCCGAGCACTGCTGATCCATTCCTCCTCGCAGAGCCGGGTCCTCAACGTCCTTATCAATGCAGTCGCATTCCGCGGTCGGAGCGAGCTCGTCTCAATGGGGATGTCCCTGGTGGATCCACGGGGGCCCGGAAGTGGGTCCCCTGCACCTCCAAAAATTAATTCGTCAATTTGTGAATCAAATGCCAATGTTTTCACCTTTTTAATCTGAAATATTGAAGAGGAAGTTGGGGTCCTCTGACTCCAAAACGAGGCTTCCCAAAGTTTGAATGAGTCTGTAAGGCTCGGACGCTGCTGCGAACCAGGGACAAACCTTGGCCTCGTTGTGGTTCTGGATCCGCGGGAGGCTGCGGTTGTGTTGTAACAGCAGGGCTCCCTTGATTAGCTTCTTTGTGTGAAGAGTTCCTTGGGTCCGCAAGGATAACTCCTGTCAAAACAGTCTGAATGAAATGACTTCAATGGAACACAATCACCGCTGTCTTCTCTCAGTGCCAACCAGGAACACTGCCTCGGAACCAAGTGTTCGCGGTGCGAGTTTCACATTCCCTGCCTCGACAACAACCGATTGAAGCAACATCACTTTGAAGGGGTTCATCCGAAAATCAATTTGATGGTTATCAGTGATCACAGTTTGGAAAGATTGCATCATGTTGAGTGATATTCCAACTTCTTGTTTGGGTCGTTGCCCTCTGAAATTGGTGTGTCTCGGTCAGATGCAGAAAGACTGAACGACGCAGGGTGATCTCACAACACAGAAACTTTCAAAAGACAAAAGCACAGAAGATATATTTCATGGACAAAGGGACAAAGTTTCTCAGAGTAGATCTTTTCACTTGTGTGATTTTGGTGAATGTCTCTCCTGAAGTGAAACAGCATTGAGTTGACTACAATCCTAATGGCACGTTATTCAGGGCCAACACGATCCCATGACACGCGCTGTGCGCGCCCAGCCTGATGAAAAGCATGTCTCTCACCTGGCGTTGAAAAGTGTTGCTTGGACCCATCGCAGTGCTTCAGGCCAACATTCATTCAATTTGAGGTCCAGTCGAGATTCAACACATGTTCCGATGTTTCTGCAGCCTCGTTGTTCCTGAAGGGGACTCAGGCCACCGCGCCGGGTTATCAGCTGGGGTTGGATAGGATCAGACAGCGGACGCGCGGGGGCTGTAGACCGGGCCCCGGGGACGCGCGCAGGTGTCGGGCGGCGTGCTGCGCATGCGCCCCGCGCCCAGGGTCCGCCCGGGCTCGTCCGTCTTCCTCCCTTCTCCTCGCACTCTCTGCGCACTGAATACCACAGCTCATCCGAGTGACTTGGGGAGAAGCAACAATGTCTTCGAGTATTTTGAATGCAATATTCGTTTTCCAGCAAAATTGGCAGTGGACTTTGCACACGTTCTGCAGACAAACTAACGTGCAGAAAACGAATGTTATCGTTTGTTTCTGAACCACTCGGAGCCTCCTCATGATGCCTTTTCCTTTACCACTGTGTACATTATTGCGCCCTGTTCAATGGAGCAGATGTTATTGGACCAGTGTTGCCCGTTACTGGAGCCAAACCACAACCTTCCGCGCATCCTCCCGTTTGCACACAGCCCATTCTTTTTACTTGGGAAGGTTTCGGCCAAAGTTTGTCCCTGAAGAGTACACATTTGCATGCTTAATGTGTTGTGTTAGTGCGGAGAATGAGCATATAAAGTTTGCAGGCATCCTTTACATTCTGTTGAGAGTGCCAAAACCGAGCTCGAGCCCGGAGTGGCGAGATATTCAGGCAGCGGGAGAGATGTTGGAGGAAGATTAACTCCTGCAAGTGCCGCACAAATTATTCTTCGTTCTTTTCTGATCGTTTGTCACGCATGTGTGAGAGAGGGTGTGTTGGTGGTGTGGAATCTATCTCGTTTGATGGATCACGATTCTACACGCACACAATTCGCTGGTGTCTGTCCTCTGATTCCATAAAACTGCTTACGCAATCACTGGACGACGGATGCAAAACGGAAACTCACGTTGGATTTTAGACGGGACGCAAACCTGGAGAAGGAGAAAACCGCATGGAGCGAGTGACTGCAACCAGTTAGACACACAGCCTTGGTAATGTGGATTGACACAGAAAGCGCAGCGAGGAAATTGGTGAATTCTGTGGAGCATTCTGGACGAAATGAATTTCCCGACAACTCAGAGGGGGAACACCGGAAAAGGATGTGGAGACCCAGCTTGACCACTTTGCCAAATCAAGACAAATCACAGACGCCGTTTCGTCGTTTTTTGTTCAATTCAGCTGCTGTGAGTTCTTTCTGTGAACGAACGCGACCTTCAGATCAAACTAGTGGTGCAGCGTGTGTGGCTGCGCGCGACCCGGACTGTCCTCAGGATGACGGGGGTTACAACCACGGAAGGGAAGCTGTAGATGTCGTCTTCCGTGTGTTCCGCAGTGCGGAGGCCTTCCCTGAACGGATTGGACTGAACAACTGTGGATGCTTACGTGGTTTTTGCCTTGACCTGCAATTTTGACCGTCAATGACCCACACCAATATCCTTCGCTAATTGATTCGGCAAAATCCAGCAGGTCTGCACAGGTCAGCAATCACGCTGCAGGTCTCAGAGACTGGCCTCACTTCAGCGTGAAAACTCTTGACGCACCCTTGAGACCATCACTTGTCCCCCGGTAGTGCTCGCACGACAGGCAAGCTGTGGTCGATGCACGCAGGCAGCGGGATCAGGCTTCCCCCGTCGGCCGGGCGTCGCGCCCCCCGACCCACCAACTTCCGCAGCAACAAGAGCTCGCAACAACAGCAGCAGCAGCAACAACAGCATGGTGCGGGCGGCGGGGGCGGCGGCGGTGGAGCAGGGGGTGGCAGAAACCAGGCCAACCATACTGCTGCGCATGGCAAGGAGGGTAACAACAACATATCAGGGGTAATGCTGGCGACAAGGTTGAAATGCGTTCTTGCACCATCTCTTGGATCGAGCTTTTCTGGCTTGTCTTGGAACGGGCATGTCTTTTCGATTGCTCTTTGGTTGTTTTCCTTTCATTCGTGTGGTTTGATCGATATGTGCTCAATCAACAAAGGAGAAGGATGTTTGATTCGTGTGTGTGTGTGTGTGTGTGTGTGTGTGTGTGTGTGTAGACACGTGTGTGTGCGTGTGAGGAGTTCGAGTTGCGTGGAGGGGTATGTTCTGCAGTGTTTGTGTGTGTGTGTGTGTGTGTGTGTGTGTGTGTGTGTGTGTGTGCGTGTGTGTGAGCCTGAAAATGGGCGAAATGTCTCTTGTCCAATCAACTGTGAATCTTCTGGCTTTGCCAGGATCTCTTCAAGCGTGTGGCCTCTGCAAGAAGAGATGTTGTGGCGACTCTGATGAAACGCAGGTCGATTTGGGTCCCACTCTCAGTGTTTTTCTGCCGCTGCGCAACGAGCCCAAAGATAAGGTCTTGTGACTGCGACACAAGAATTTAGATTCACTTCTACCCTTCAACTGATGTTTGGCAAGAAACGTTGTAACGTCACAAATCAAGCAGACATCCTGTGTCTGCAGACAGGCCTGGCCACGCATCCATATTTGCACACACTGCGTAGATAAACTTTCCGAGCTCTATGCTCCACAGAATAATTTCTCCCACGGGAGCTGTTGTGGTCGTTTCACTCAATTCAAAAACACATCTATATTCCTGGCCGTGTTCCTACGCTCTCTGGCCCCGGCATCTCGCCGGTCTAAAGGCAGTCGCTTGCCTACACGCATGCCAGAAATTACCTTTTCTGCCAACATCACCAGACCTTGGTCCTTCTTCTACAGTGGGTGAGAACAACCCTTGAGTCAGTGACAAGTTTGGTTGAGATACAGATGCATTTTCTGGGGAGGTGGTGTTTGGTTCACTTCAAAATACTCGTAGCCACTGGTCAAAGATGCAAAGAAAAAGCTGATTTAACTTTCGAGAACCAAATTTTTGTCGAAGCTGGTTGCCTTTCCTGCAGAACAGATGACCAAACGTTGGCTTCACGCAAATTAAACATGTGCAGGCACTGAAGGAACATGATGATCTGGAAACAAAACTGGAGAACACTGATGTCTTTTTGGGCCCTGCTCAAAGCTCCGGAAGCTCATGTGGGAAGTGCTCAAACAGAGAAGGAGGCAAATGCACTTGAAGCTGATCACGCTGCAATTTGTTCAAGTCAGGCACAACATCAAGTTCATTTTTCCTTGCAAATATTACGGTTTCACCTGGCAATGAGCACTGTTGACCGAATCCTGGTGCCCCTGTGTCGTGCCTGTTTGGTTCGTGCTGAGATGAAAATTTTGATTCAAGTATCATCAACCTTCCACTTGCTCTGAAAGAAGTACGCACCAAGTACAAGTTTCGTGTCAGAAGAAAACTGAGAAAGTCCTCTCGTGATCACGCACAGCAATTTTCCTCCTGGCAGTCGAGGAGAACCTCCATTTCTCCCGTCGTGTTTCCTCGTCCTGTTCCTCCCAGCGCCGCATTGAAAAATCTGTTGAAATTTGTTTCCCACTGAATGGTTCCACACAAGGGCCCTTTTTCAAGTGTGTTCACCGAAGGCACATCCCGGGGCGATATTGTTGTGGAGGCTGACACATTTGTGATTGCCTTGTAATGAGGAAGAACCAATCTGATTGCACAGCTGACGTTCGCGAGCATTCAACGTGGCCTGATCGATATTCGGTTGCTTGAAATATGCCTCGTCCATTCAGACGGCCCATGACACCTTTCCTGTGGTGCAATCAATTTTGTCCCAGGGTCCAAAGCCGGATATCACACTTTCTCGTGTTGCATCGCATTTTGGAACGTCAGTCGGTGGTTTTCCAAGAACACTGAACAACCTGTGAATGTTCTCCCGATTTCAAGCTGACAAGGCAGCACGCTTGTACACCTGCAAACACACACACACACACACAAACACACACGCACACATACGTGCACCACACGCACACACACATGACATGTGTGAGAAACCCAGGTGTGCGCGTGGTTGCTCGTACTGTTCCAACAAACATTTCCTGTTGCACATTGGCCTCAAAACAGAGGACCTCCACTATCTTGGAGTGGAAGCAAGATTTGGCACCGTTCCCTCGCTCTTCCTGATTACGTTCAATTCTGGGCTTTGGTGTTAATCTTCAGAATCCCACTGTGTCACACAGGTGGCAGCCTGGTCAAATGGATCCAATTTGAGTGTGAGGTCAGCACTTCGATTGAGTGTGGGTTGCAGTCGATGGGCATTGACGGAAGTTGATGGCTTTTTGATGAACGGCGGGGTATCAGTTGTGAGCTGCTTGAACAGCCCAAGAACTGGGAAGCGTGATTCTGCATTCATTACGGAAGCCAGATACGACTCAGAGCAGTCAGCTCCTCTACCAGCCCCAGATATCGATGCCAAGCATCACCCGGGACATTTGTTTCTGACTTTTTTGTACAAACAACAAATTCTGCAGTGTTGCAGGATAACACTGCTGATATTGCTGTCATCGAGAAGACCTGCTCAAAACACGTGAATCTGGTGTGTTTTGATGAGACAGTTGCATCGTGGGAAAAGGAAGGCCTGAGCAGAACAGCAGCAATCTCACCACTTCTTGGTTTGATATCAGAACCAAGAGGCAGCAGCGTCTGAAACACGAAACACCTTTCAAATGCTTCTTTCTCCAGGACATGACTTTACGAACGGACACGAGGGAAGCGCAGCACCAGTTCGTTTGACATTTGGAGCTGGAGATTTTCCCTGCAGCTGGTGGATCTAAATTTGCACTTTCCACTTGCAGGCTCCCTGACCTCTGATCGGACTTGAAAAATCCGACTCGCAATCTCCATCCCATATAAGCGTCACGTTTTCGTGAGAAACTGGGCCTGGCCTTGAGATCGGTTCATAGTGTTGGTTTCACATGTCAGGGGCATCATGAAAGTAACGAGTCTCCAGCACCATTTGGCAGCTCGTCCGTCTCTCAATCTGCGGCAGCTTTTTGCACTTGGAGGCTGGTTCCAATGGAGGAAGTGACACGTTTGTGATTGGCTCGTAATGAAGGATTGGCTATCAGTTCTGCGCAGGCGCCGAGGGGAAGAATAGCGCACTCTGATTGGAGAACCAATCAATCATCGTTCTCCTTCCAATGAGCTTTTTTAGGAGTTTGGAACTCGGGGTGCAGCGCCGCGATGAATCAGTCTCTGAGACCTGGCCGAGTTTGACGTAAGTTGGCGGCGGTGCGTGCGTCATCGACTGTGTTCCTTCTTGATGTCGCACTGCCTCACCTCACCCTGGAACACGACGCTCTCGTCGCGTGGAGGAGGGAGGACCGCAGTGAATCAACAAAAAACTTTGGTCGGCTTTTAAATTCTGTTGTTCCAGGTCTGGAGAATTTTAACAAAGCTGTCTGAGAACAAATTGCAAAGCTCTGCAATGTGAGTGCTCCGAAAATGTTGCAGTTTGACTCGTATGAGAGAAGTGGACCAGTGTTCCCTCGTTTCCAAGGAGACATTGTTCGTGTCATGATCACCTGCCGAGTTCATGATTTGTGAATTTTCACACAGGAAACCCCCCAAAGCGCTTTTGTCCAAAGGAAAAATGAATCAACCTGTTAGAACGCCGATCGCCCAGCCAGTCCCATCGTGAAATTGATTTTCGGCGTCCACGGAGAGAAAGACCCGACAGTACAAAGTTTCCCAGTTTGCGCTCTTCAAGCCAAAGCTTTTGCGGAAATCTGGTTAAGTCGGCTCCCTGTATGTTTGCCTTCTGCCTCCACTTATGGATTCGGTTTTGTGTTACAAAAGCCGGCAAACACTCACTGAGGGGATTTGATCTCGACATTTGAAAGCTCTTATTGTGCCGTATGAATGGGGCAAGGGCAGGGACTGCTGCGGATGGAATATCACTGAAGTCGTGCTGCTCGAGGAAGTCAGAATCAGAAACGAGCTTTGGCACGAGGAGGGAGAGAATGAACATTCCCTCAGTTTCCTAACAAGGGATTGTGAGTTTCTCTTTTGCGCAACATGCGACATTCTGAGCGACACGCAACATCCCATGGGCGCCGCGGCGCGGGAAACCCTTCACTCAACAATTCCACTCATTCTTCCAGTCGCTGTTGTCGCATCCACCATTTATCCCCACGATTCCTTTCTTCTCCTGGGTGTATGATTCATTGATTTTGTTTTGTTCTGTGCAAAAGCATCGTAAGCCGTTGGATTTAGCGACTGATGTGCCAGCTTTTAGCGAAATTGAACAGCTTTTAAACTGCATTGTCTTTCCCCCGTTTTCCATCCATTTTCTCTTTGTGCCATTTTTTTCACAAAGACACCTCCAAATATTTGTTTTGTGAGAAAACGAATTAAAATTAGAACCTTTGCAGAAGCTCGTGAAGCCGAGCGCAAACTACATGTGAAGGTTGATGGAGCAAGTGAAAAGCGTTCCCAGGTTCCAATTTTGGCCACAACGACGTTTGCTCGTTGTGGTCGCACATTTTAACGGGTGGTAGAGTGGTGCGAAGGTCCGTGTTGATGTATCACAAAACAGCTCGGGTGTGGAGTTTGAAACCAAGTGCAGGAGTGAGCGGGGGAAGAAGTGGTGAATGCTCTGTGAGATTTCTGAACACAACTGAATTCTTCCAAATACGTCCTCACGATATTTGGAATTCATGTGGCCTTAACCCCCAGCTATGAGATGTGACCAACCCTGGACGAAACCAAATTTCCTGCGCAGCACTAAACAAAAACAGCCTGCAAGGAGCGAGCTGAGGCTGAATACTGGTGCAAACGATACGAGGAGACTCCAGCACCACAAGTGCCGCCCGTGGCATGACAAGCACCATCGTTAGAGCCGGGCGCAGGGACACGGGGAGAGCGACTGCATTCCAGGTGCAAGAGATCAATACCGGAGTCCTCTCTGCAACAAACAACAAGCGGGTGACACGCAGAAATTTCTGTGCATCCATCTTCGGCAAGACCTCGCGAAACAGGATCCCAGCCTCAGTGAAACGCGGAATCGTGAAGACGCCATGGGCTTTGACACCCAGAACAGAGGCTCCAAGGAGATCTGTTTCCCTTGTGAAAACCACGCTGTGTGATTTGGTCAAAGAAAACCTCACACGCTGAGAAGGATGTTCGTTCCTTTGACGCTGCGTTGCAACATCGACTCAATCCTTTGTGCTTCGCAAACTCCCAAAGCCTTGAATTCTCCAGAAGCAGCACACAAATTGCAGCACGGATTTTTCATCCAATGTTGGGAGACATTTTGTCAAAGGGCAAAAACGTGGAGAACTGAAGAGTGTCTCACTGACTACGATCCACCGCACTCTCCTGCAAATGCAAGTCTTTTCTCACAGATTGAGCATCATTTTCGGCTGGCAACTTGCTGCAGAAATCTGGCTCCCGTGCTTCTACATGCATCGCGTTTCTCGCCCCAACTGCACCACGCACGCACCTGAGTCGTGTATTTTCGGCCACTTCCTGTCGTCGCTTCCGCCTGACGGCGCGCGGCCCGCGTTCCGCAGGTTCTGGAGACGGCGCCGCCGCTCGTCCTATCGATTCCCCCGCCACTTCTATTCTCCATCAATATTTAACGAGCATGATTGATCGCCGAGGTTTCTTTTGATGAGGTCGTCTTCTTGAGGGTTTGTTCCATCTTAATGGAATATTTAGGCGCATTAAAACTCGACAGGCAGGGAAATTAATACAAATAAACGCGCTCGCGAGCGGTGAACATTGCTTTGCAGCAGGGAGAGGTTGTGCGCTAATGATGTCAATTTCATGGTACGTTGATGAACCTTGAGATTTTCACGACAGGCTGTGTAGATCTATTTTGAATCACGTAGTTTAGATCAGGTCGCCTGCAGACATACATAGGCACACGTGTGTGCACGTCGGTGTCGTGCATTGCTTCGCTTGTGCTGTTCATGTAGATGAGAACTCTCACGTCGGTTTTGGCAGAAGCTGTCCAAGTGTGAGATCCGATCAGAATGGACAGAGCTGCGGAACAGTTGCCAGTTCTATTTCTATCTCCGAGCGAACAAACAAAATTTTCATCACATTCTTGGCTTGCACAAAGACGGAAATGCACACGTAAAACACAAAGAACACCAGCTTCGGCTTGAATGAAAATTTCTGTTGCTTCGTGCGCTGTTCGCTTTCCATAGAAGGACCCTGGTCGGCACTTACAGTGCGAAGACAGATCATTGTTCGCACTAAAGAACAGTCTTTGTTGGGGGTGATTCAGTCGCACTCGATTCACGCCACAGAAATGAGGAGAACTCGAACCAATAAGCGACAAATTTCCTCTGTGGTGAATCCGCAGACGGCAGCCGGAAGGACCTTCTGAAAACAAACGTATTGGTGCAACACAGAAGAGTCGTGCTCCACAGATCCAGAGAAAACCCAAGGCTGACGCCTGTGACGGAACAGCGTGAGGGCACTGACACATCACATCGTTTCAGCACCAAAATGATGACGCTTGAACGCCATCAAGCCCTGATTCGATGAGGTGTGTTCACCCCCTGAGAGGGGCAAACGTAGCGAAACCAGCTCAACGGTGACCCCCAGGATGAAGAAGAGAAAGCAAGACAATTCCTCCGGCCCAGATCTGGAACCTCACCTCGAACCGCTCTCGGTCGATCGAGGTGTCGTTTTTGATGCTGAGTCGGTTACAATATCACTCAGAGCCTGCATTGACAGAAACTTCCGCAGTGAAATGCCAAAGAACCTGGGAATGAGATATTGACCAGTTCTGTTGCTCGTCTCTGAAGCTTCAATCCCAAGACGCGACGCGTGAACAAACAAACAGCAACAACATTCAGGTTGTCATGATGAGGCGCACACGTCGTTGTTTCTTGTCTCATTTTTGTGATTCAGGGTCTGCTCATGGGAGTCGACCCCCCTTTGGGCAGGAGCCCACCTCCATCTTTGAAAAGAAACTTTGCACGTCAATTAGGGTGCAATAAATGTTTCCGGGGAATGGAGGGGGCGGGTCCACGGCCCCCCACCAGACCGACTATTGTCCGAATGGGTCGCCAGCAAATCAAAGATCAAAGACTTTTTTCCTCGATTCTCCGTGCTGATCTGCGGATGGGCAGCAAGGTCGGTGGTGCGATGCGTGGATGAGGTGACTTCAGGGGGCTGCCGTGTCCACGATGTGCAAAGTCGCAGCACCAATCCGTTCTGTCGAACATTGCCAACGAGTCGACGTCGTCCAGTGAGAGCGAACACACGACAGCCAGTGGGGAGGTTTAGCACCGCCATGTTTTCATACGTGCGGTGCCTCAATTGCCAGTCGGTAGCGACATGTTCTGAGAAACAATGACTGTCAGCGAATGGTGTCTGTGTCTCACTGATCTCGCTAGGCCTCGTCGGAAGAGGAACGGATGTGTTTGCAGGCCCGTCCGGTCCTTCGCTTTCATGCAACCCAAGCAAAATTTATATCAACACACCAAAACCCCCCCTCCTCCGCGCCGAAGACAAAATGGTGGGCAGACGTCATCCACTGGGAAAATGACAGTCCAAGGTGTCTGTTTTCTCAGGGATCGTTTGATGTTGACAAACTTCAGTGGGACCACTGCTTCTGATTGGTCCAATTCACGAACAAACTGACGTTGTCGCCTCCGCGATGGCTGAAAGAAAATCGAAGTCCACAGGGATGGAATGAAAGAAAGAGGAAGGATCCGATTTGCTCGTTTCACCATCGCTCCGTATTGGATCACGTGGTTGGAAATCGCCTGGACCGACGTTGGGCGGCGTCAGCTTTCAGCGTCGAGGTGGGAGATCGTCATCGCTTTGGGATCAGAGCCAGAGATCAGTCCGATTGGCTTTTGAAAAGAATGACAGCTGTGGCACTTGCGGCTTGTGCTTTGGGTCTATTGTTGAGAAGATCAACGCGGCCAGTTCTCCGTGTGCGTGGTGGTGCCAACGCATCTCGCAGCATCAGTTGCAGAATCTACCTCCATCCATTATTCATCGTTCACAAGTTCATTACAACGTTTCACGTGGAATCAATAAACGATTATTGAGGCCAAATTGTCTTCATGTCGGATCCAGCCTGTCAAGATCGAATCGTTGACAGAACCAACAATGCGGTTCTCGCGGTTCCCTTGATGTGTGACTTTCTATGACACCCATTGTGCTGGTCAGCGAAATTTCAGCTTGAATTGGTTTTGTTTGGAGAGGCAACGATTTTGCATTCTTCGTGTTCTTGATGATGGACAGGTCTTTTTGTCACAAAGATTTGTGCATCGCACTGTGCGTTAAAACTCAAACTGAAAAGGACGTTTTGTGCACACAATACTCGTACCAGTGTGCGAGTGCACGAAAAGGGTCCCATGAGGACCAGTGCACGACACAACTCGACACTTGTGCTGAGCATCTTGTCTGCCACAACATAAATATCTCCACGGAGCTTTGTGCCAAAAACCGGTCATTTTGGTGAAAAAAAACCGTCTGAGCTTCATTATCCCTGTGTGCACTCTCAGCGTTTCCTGCAATTTGTCTTCTGTCCAATACCAGGGAACATGTCTCGGATTCGTGGCCGAGCTCGAAAACGTGTTCGCCCAGACCCACTGTGCCTCATCCACACAGAGGAAGAACCATTGATTGGTGTTACCTTCCTCCACAAGTTGCAGGCATCAGGCATTACCTTCTGTCTGCAGGTCCCCTCTTCCTCCTCCTCCTGCACTGCTTGCGCTCTGCATGTGCCTGCAGCCGACTGCAGTATGGATGAACCTGCTGTGTACGCAGACTTGCAGGCAGGCGCAGGCACAGGCAAGGCAATGGTCTCCCTTTACACAAGATCGCTCCTATTCCTTCTGAAGCCTCTTGCACTAACGCGGATATTTCACCCGCTGTGGAGAAGGGGAGAAGACGCTTGTTGTCTTGTTGCTGAGACCTGAGTTCCCTCCCTGCGCCACACCGCATGAACCTGCGAGGCAAATCTGCAGACAGACAGCAATTCTCTTGATGGAACTGAACAAGGCATTGGAGGCACAGTGCAGGAACACGAAGTTGGTCAATGTGGGAGAGATGGACGTGTACGCAGTTTTCTGGGATTGGGAACACGTATCATTTGCTCAAGTTTTGGACTGTGATTTCTTTCTCTTGGCAATAAAACAAGGGTTGTCGCTGCAGAATTATGCAGCACCTTGATGAGAATATCCATCATCTGCTCAAGACTTTGGCTGATAAATCACATTTTGCAGCAATAATTGGATGAAGACGAGACACAAGATCAGCTCGTTCTCTGTCGCATTGTGTCCAGAGTCGTTTCTTCACACAAAAGACGTCGAGGAGTAAACGTTGGACGCGGAGCAGCGCAGAAGCTTCATTTTTGGGTCCAGCTTCACTGCTCGCGCGGGTCTACAGCGCTGGAATGACACAGAAGCTCGTCGCATGTGCTGGGAATGCAGGTCCTTCAAAGCTGCATACCTCCGGCGGAATTTATCGCGTTCTGTCTCTCCTCGAGGATTCACGTTTTCAGTGTGGAGGGAGAGAGGCGCAAAGCGGCATCAGGCAGACATGGCTGAAACGCCTTCTCAGAACGGTGGCCCGGCTCCTGCCGATACCACGCTGATCACGACAAAAGGCAACGGCAGCGTCCGCTGAAGTCTGAGCGAAGAAACCAAAACAGACACACGTGTCTGTTGGAGCGTTCCGCAGCTGTGCAGGAACAACATTCGCACGGAGTTGTTGCTTTAAATATACATGACGTACATCTGCGCGTGCTCTCTGTTTATGGAATAGTCTGCACCGTCTTCGGAGACAAAACGCAGCTCTACAAAGCAAAGATACGAACACAGGCTTTGTTGACGATTCCTGCACTGGCAGCAACATGGGATTACCAAGATGTCGCGCAGGACCTTGACTCGGAATTGTTCGGTTCTTCTCGGATTCGTTGCTCACGATGGAGGAAATTACCACATGTTGATCACCCCCAAAAAACGTGAATCGTGAATGAGGATTCGGAACGTCGTCTATGTTGAAAACCTTGATAGAGTTGGTCTACCCTTATTTCCTATCTCTGCGAACACTCCCTCTGACGCTCACCATGGTTTACGGACAGAATATGACACGGTATGTATGTTTACAGTACATACACCTTTTGCTTCTTGGTGTCGGCGTTTATACAGCTGTCAGAAAAATTTGCATAGTTATGCGTGACTGAGAGAGAAAAGTAGGCAACATGCGTTCGCTGGCTTGAAGCATTGAGTTGCATAGAGAAGGCGCGTTGTCAAAAGATCCCAATCTTGGTGTTTCTCATTCTGAACAAATTTACAGCCTTGAAGGAAACAGGTGTTACTTTCAATGCACACATTTCCTTTGGTAAAAGAGCCAAGCAGCAATTCAAAGTCGGATCGTTCGATCGGCTCTGTGAGCTCGGAGACAGCTGGAGCACGCGCCCATCAAAACGTTCGTGGCAATGGCAAAAAACTGTCGGCATCGCCGACTCGCGCGAGGCGGTGTACAAGTACACAGTCCCCTGGTTGAGTGCTTTTTGAAGCCAAAAGAAGCGCAGTGGAACTGCACTCGAACCACTGGACTGTGTGTTGGAAGACTGTCATTTGTCACCCTCAGAAATACATGTCGTCCAGCAATTTTGTAATGTGGGTTCCAAGCAAATCACCATTTTCTTACGATCTGTGAGTCCAATTTGGAAAAAGAAATCAGAAGAAACGAAGTACTGAAAGATCCTTTGATGAAGGATGTGGAGCTGAACCTTTGGGCTCCGTGTCAAAGACAAAATATTCTCAGGTTAATCCACCGCAAAGTCTTCTCAAAATCCTCGGACCACCCTGCAGGTTGGAGAAAAGTGCGACACGTTGGCAAAAAAGACGAAACACGATTTTATATTGTCCGAACGTGACACCAACGTGAGAGTCCAGGACCTGCCCCGAAACGCAAAGAACCCATATTACAAAATTAATCTCAAATGACCCAATTGATGTCAACCCAAGTGGTGTGTAGACTGATCATCCAGAGTTGACTAGTATGAATATGTAGATTCCTGTTTGTTCCCTTTTTGTATTAAAAGCATAGCGCGTGGGTGACGCACCGGACGCCGGGAGCGAGAGAGAGAGAGAGAGAGAAGGGAGCGAAGACAGCAGCAGGTGGCTGGGGAGTCTCTTCATCGCTGGTTTCCCCGGGGGCAGGAAGCCAGCGGCTAACAAACGCTAACAGCTCTCCTCCAGCTTCCAGGGGGCGCCAGCCACCTCTCTACCCCCGACACTCCCGAACCAGGGGTGTCACCCTCCTTCTCGACACCAACCACGGCAGCCACTGCCTCTACAGCAAGCATGTTTCTGCCAAGAAATAACATGCGGTCGGGAATGTAATTCTTTTGATCCTATACGAGCTGTCCATCGTTCCTTTACTGCATCCCACCAAACTCCAATCCAACACTTCATCTCCCCCACCCCGGTGTTGTCAATTCTCTCCCCGTTTTCCCACCTAGCTGTATAGTTTCTATCATTTTATCAAATGACAAATGCAAATGTGACACTAATTTTTTCTTTCTCAATATTCTCTCTCAGGTTTCTACTTTTTAGAATTTCGTGGAAATCGACACTCTTTCCTACTCTATTACGATTAAGATTTCGAATAGATCTATATTTTGGATCTTGTCCTGTGATGTGCGACGTGACATTGAATGCTGCTGTGTCATGTGGTGCTGTCATGGCCTGGCGACGCAGGGTCCGGTTCCTTTGCTCCTGGAGTGAGAAGAAGACAAGAATCCATGCAATAGAAAGAGACCATCACAACGAAAACAAGTTGTTCAGACAGGGACATGTTTCTCTGCCACGGTCTATGACAGCAACGTCCGTGTGTATGCAGTGGATATTTTTATTCTTCTGCTCGACATCTTTTCTAGATGTGAATCGCAAAGCGTTCTGAGCTGACAATCTCAGCACCAATGGAGCTCCTTGTTGCCCTCAAATGTTTGAATCGTCAAGAGAAACCTGGGCATTCTTCAATGCAGGTGGAAAGCAAAAATATGCTGGAAAGGTCATTCCTTTGTAGATCTCTCACAAGGTCTTTGGATCCGTTTTTTCTTGGTTTGGAGGAGACCATCTTTTTGCCCAACCACATGCCTGCAGTGTGTCTCGGGTATCCGTGGGAACCGTTCCTTGTTTTGGAGACATCAGCAGGTGCTGTTTCCTTCTCGTTTTCTCTCTTTTGTGAGAAAAGCTGCTTTTGTCTATTGCTCGCTTTGGGTCTTTTCCCATTTCAATCGGTCAATACATTTTTATTTTGGTCACTCAGACAAAGACCAGTGCCAGTTTAACCAATTTTGGCCGGAATGTAACTGTCTGATCATATCGCAGCAGATGGGCTGGAATCGGCTCTGTGGCCCTGGGTCTGCAACCCGGGTCCTGCAGCGACCGTAACTCAGGGAGATCGTTCCCGCTCCTCCCCAACGACCCGAGATATGGCTTTGTGTTGTGCGGTCCGAATTTTCAGTCACAAAGTTCTGTTTTCCATCGGAAGTTTTTGATCAGGAGATCTGGCAGGAGACTCTGGTAGAAGGCCTCATTTTGGTGGCAGACCCGTTACGCACAAGACAACGCGCGTTGCAAGCAAGTCTGAAGAAACGTCTCTTGGCTGCATGGGTAAAGTTATTTCTTGCCTGGTTTTGCTGGATTTGGTTCGATCGGAGCGTTGAGGCCGGTGCAGCAGAGGAGGAGGAGGAGGAGGAGGAGGGAGGCATCTCGTGCTCCTGCGGCGATAATGGTGTTTGCCAGTGCACAGCTGATGTCCTTCAGATTGTGAAAACAAATATTGATTGGTGCATAAGTGTTTCATCTGACGAGGACTCCCCCTCATTTACTGACTGAGCAACAAAATTGCGTCAACACTCAAGAACCATAAAAGTTGGGTCTTCCTTTGGAGGAGACCCCATAAAACAAGCAATGTCAGGCTTGGGAGGAGCGGAACCCATTGTAGCTCATGATTGGTCATCATCAGAGGAATGTAGTCGGAAGCTGCTTGTGCGAGGGACATCCAACGATTTTCTGTCAAAGGACCGCGCAAATCCTTCTGGAGTATGTGGAGTCCACCAGGTCCCTGCAGATTTTGCGTCAGTTGAATCTCAAAAGTTTTTTTCAGTTTGCAGTGAAAATTGCAGTGAGAACTTCTTTCTGCATTTTTTTATCATGACAAGGAAAATGACTCTTTCAGCTGTGGCTTTTCCGCTGAAAGATGTCATTTTGCTGTGGTGGTTCAGTCATTTTCTGTGTGTATTCAATCAATACTGGTGATTCATCGAAGGTTTTAGCTGTCCAGTCTTGTGCTTTTAAATGACTATGAACGGACTGAGAAACGAAATGTGTTGTTCATTTGCAGAACAAACATTTCCTATCCTTTGTACATCCAAAACCAGACCCTAAAGTTGAAGGCTATCCTTTCAAAAAAAGAAATGTCCACGTGTGAGATGAAGTTGAAAGTCAGTTTTCGAGCTGCTGAGCACTAACGCATTGTTCTGTTTCTCCCCATATCAAGAGCGCGAGGACTGGGTGGGTGGGTACCCAGCTTATTCATCATTAATTCCCTTAATCTTCTTCGCTCATCACGCCGTGTCTGCTTAGACCTCTCTGCATCGACTCTGAGTAGTGATCTGAATGCGGTGGAATGAGCCGGATCACACGCTGCGATCCGCGTGCATGTCCGTAGATACGTCCAGATCATAATCTGGATTGGACTTGAAATTATCATTCATATTTTTTATTCAATATTCTGCAAGTTTCATAATGATTTGTTTTTTTTGATGAGGATTCGGGATCTGTGAAATGATCTTGCACTGAAGCTTGTTGGTTTGGTAATGTGACCACAGTGTGACGTGATGACACTTGGTTCTGTCACCAACCCAACAAAGGACGGCCTTCACCCACTCCCATGCGATTTCTGCCAGTGAAGACCAGTACTGGACTCAGCCAAACGAACTCGCATGGCAGTGGGTACAGGACCCTCAGTGACGAGACACAAACTGTGCCACATGTGCAGTTGGATTCAAGCAAAGCAGACGAGTTCACCGAACTCATCTCCACCTTTTGACTTCACCTTTGTGCCGTGGAACTTGACTGATGGTGTCGCCACACGTGTGTCAACAAGTGTTACAAGACAATGTCATCTTATCCTTTTCAACCAGATTTTATATTTGTATTTTTTGCCAGTTTGAGCTCATCAATCCAATTTGCTGTTCTTTTTTACCTCTGCGCAGCGAATAACTGTGACCGAAGTGCATTGATTCGAGGTGATTTCACGAGAGTTGTTTCTCCTTTCACATTTGAATGATTATGAACTCAAGCAACATTCCTTTTTCAGCACTGTTTTATCGTTTTTGATATTGTGTATGCCTATGAATGCCTGCTGCTCTCAACAAAATTAAAGAGTTTTCTCCTTGATCATAAGCATTTACTTTGTTCAATTGGATCGCAATACGACGCAAATACGACGCATTTGTTCAATCAAAAGAACACAAGTAAAGGCTGAAAATGGTGCAGCTGCGAAAGTACCACTATGTTTGTGAAAGAAGAGTAATACTGTTCGGATGATAAAGCGATAGCAAGGCAGATGTCTTTTGCAAATTGCAATATTCCAATTAAGATTCATAAATATTTGAAGAGTTACACAGAAGCGGGAGATTTATGGCGGCTGTAGATCGTAAATCCCTTTTCCCTGGTATCCAAATGTCGCGGTGGAAAAACTGATTACTTTTCAAATTGGCTTTATTTGGTGGCAAATTTATTACTGATATTTGGTTTGCCTTTCAAAACTAAAATCAATCATGTCGCAGAAAGGGTCCCTGTGGTGGCTATTTGTGGTGTGTGGAACCAAATAATGGGCAATTTCTGCCACATTGCAGGTCATTTTCCGATTAATCTGTTCCTTCTTCCTCAAAATGTCGTTCAGAAATTTGAAACAAAATATCGTGAACACACACATTGTGCTGGGCCACTGTCGGACCCAAAATTTGGTCTCATAATAGCGACGTTCAAGTAATCCACCGTGGCACGTGGGTTCCGTTGGGTACGTTTAACGTAACAAACCACTGTACGTCACGTCCGACGTGAGAAGTGAGTTTGATCACGTTCACTGTCCCTCCCCATCACGTTTCACCAACCCTTCCGATGCAACACAGCACAGCACGTGACAAGACGACGCGCGCACGTGGTTCCTTGACGTGACTGTGCGTTCCTGTTTCAGGCACCTCCCTCCGTGGCTGCTGCCCGGCTATGGAGCGGATGGCCACTGGGCAAGCAGCGCGCAGCAGGACAGCCATGGTCAGCGCAACTGGAGAAGGTAAGAAACGCTACTCGTCCTCTTGAGCAACTTTCACCTGACTCGTTCGTTCTGTCCTGTGCAGTTTTGTCTGTTGTGAAAAGTGTTTGGATGAAGCTTTTGGCGTGATCTGTCTCGTGCCAAACAAGTACTAACAAGTTTGTTCAACTTGATTTGGATCTGTTTTTGTTGTGTACGTTTTCTTTTCTTACTCAATTTTTGTGATTATGGTTTTTGCATTTTGCAACACAAATCAGACTCAAAAGCTCTGTTCCTGACTTTTAGAAATTTTGAATTGCTCTTCTCTTGGGAAAGAGTTCTCACTCACACCGAAATTTTCTCATTTTGCTGGTGGTGTTTTTTTGGCGCAAAGCGGCATTTTTTGCGACTGTGCAGCGCGCGTGCGATTCGGTTCCCCATGTTTTTTTGGTTTGATGTACAATGAGAAGACCCACCAGTGTGTTGCGAACAAAGGAAACTCAAACCGAATTTCAACCATTGTCAAGAGGGTATTGAATGTCGAATATGAAATTCGTTTACTTTGAATTTTGTAAGTTACAGTTGTATTTTGTATTGTTTTGTAGAGCAAAATAGTTTTTCGCCGAGTGTACGTGTTCACACACACAAAAACGGAACAGTTTTTCTGCAGGTCGAACACGTGTGTTTTGTGTGTTGAGCGTCAATCTGTGTATGTGTGTGTGTGTGTGTGTGTGCGTGTGTGTGCTCATGTGTCCGTGCGTATGTGTGTGTGCGTACACGAGTGTCCATGCGCGTGCGGATGCGTGTTGTGACAGATCTGACAACATCCACGACGATGCTGGGGGAATATCCTGTTGCACAGTGAGAATGAAAACTGCACCCACATGTGCGCTGGAATTTTCCCATTGTTTGAGATCCAGGGAGAACCTGATAACTGCAGTGTGTTTAATCAAAGGCGTTCTCTTGCAGTGACACAATCCGGGGAGGTCCAATTATTTCGCAGATCTGTGTCAAAATCAACACAGGCGGTGGCATTCAGCCCGGATGTCATGTCACCTTGATTGCATTCTGCCGACTGTGATGTGGCGTATCACATGACAAAGGAAAAGAAATAGTGTTGTAGTGTTGGGCTCATGACAGGTGTTTTTACCACTGTGGCTCCTCTTTATCCCTGAAAAGAAACCACGGCTTTCAACAATCCAATGCCCTTTCACCAAAGTGCGCAGTTAGCAACAAACGCAACTCAGTTGTTGTGTGGTTTGGGTCACGTCTTTCTGCCCAGTCTCCTTTGGTTGGCAGATGTTGCGCTGGGCTCCAGCAGATCGTTTCTCCTGTGGTGTGTGTTCCACGGTCGTTTTGGAGTAAACTGCTGCTGCCTTCTCGAGTCCCACCTTCATTCCTCGTTGATCCTCCCTTCCTCTCCCTCTCTTCCTCTCACCCGGTTGATTTATTGTCATTTCGCGCGTGATTTGACATGATTTTCAAAGATGAAAAGCTCTCAATTTGCATAACAAGAGGCGCAGCGCTCGTGCTTCACGGAGACTGCACACCACCATGATCAGGCACAAAATGGACGTCTGAGATCCTTTTGTCTCCGTTGTTCCGAAAGTATTTTTTGTTTGTTTCCGAGTGGTCTGTGTTCAGCGGACTTGGAAGGCACGACAGGAAACTGACCTGTTCACTTTCTCGTCATCTGCAGAAAGAGATTTAGTGTCTCTTGCAGAACCTGCATCATTTGTTGCAAGGAGGATATGTTGAAGAAATGTGGGTTGACCCAGCGTAAAGAAAACCATGCCTTTGTCTGACTGCGAATTGGCTCGATTTGGCCTGACAGTCTGATTGGTTGATCAGCTGCCAATTGTGGAGGAATCCAGAGACTGCGAGTGCGAGCAGGATCACTGAATAAACTCGCACAAGTTCCTTTGAATTTGTTCATACTGAGTGGACCACAACCTTTATTCAAAGAACCTGGGTCTTTCCTGCAGGGTTCTCTGTACGAAACCAGCATCACGAAGTGTTGCAGAAAGCTGGAGCTGGAGCTGGAGTTGCGAGCGGCTGCATTGACCTTGTATCACGTCGGTTTGCATAATGATACGGGTGATGAAGAACATGAAAAGTCACTCACTCAGTGCAGAGTGGGAACAAATGGCTCTCCTCGCAGCTCCCCTTTTCAATGCAAATCTGACCCACAGGTCCGCGGCGCGGTGATAAAATCTGCATTTAAAGTGAAGCCATTTTTTCACTGTGGGTTTGTACATCATCAAGCCAGAAAAAAAAACATGGAGAGTCTCCTTGACTTGCATGCTGGATAGAATTGTGAAGGACTTTATCGGAAATTCGGGCACAAGTCCCACCACTTCGCTTCGTTGTCTCGCAGAGCCACAAGCAATTTAAGTTGGCTTCAGACCCCTCCCTCCCCCATCAAGTCCAAGATCTGAGCCTGGAGTCAACACGATTCATACACGGCTCAAGTTCTGCAGACAAACCACACAAACTTGGTTGTGAATGAGCCATGTTCAAATTTAGACTGTTCTCATTTTTCTTCCGTTTCTGAGACTCGACCGCCACATTACCAATTTGAAGACAGAAAAAGAGAGCCCAGGCCCCATGAAGGGATTCAGTGTGAAGGGAAGAGCCTGGATCCTGGGGTTTAGGGCAGCTCAACCTGAAGAAAATTGAGTCGGGGCAACTTGAGCCCACCACACAACAGAACGGACTCAAGGGGAGATATTTCTCTTCAATGCAACAACATGAGCTTCCATAGAAAGCGAAATGCAAGGGATTTTTCTTGCATCCAAACACGAGAATGGAGGAACAGAAACCCCATTGTCCGCTGCGTGTTCGAGAATAATTGTTTTTGCCTCCTGCCAGACAGAACACGGAAATCAGTTGCGCTCACGACAGAGTACACGGAGAGATTGGATCAGCTTCCTCTGCGCTTTTCAACAAACATCTCAGAATGGGCGCTCAGCATTCGATTTGCCGGTTTAAGCGCCTTCATTTCCGGAACGAAGTCGCAGCGGTGAGCGAACGCTGTCGAGAAAACCACTGCGAATGGGGAAAAAGTCACAGCATAGTCTGGAAGGAAAAAAATCACATTTTTGTCAACTGTCTTGTTGTGCTGAGAGGCCGGAACGTTTCAGGGTGGTCGGACCAAATCCCAATATTAGAACCGTGGTGAGCTGGGGTACACCCAGTTTGATTGTAAGATGAATACATGCATGCCCATTGACCACTGAAAAATGAAACAGCATCGCTTCCTCGACAGCTTGAAAAAAGAGCTGGAGGAATTGTTCATTCACTGGAAGCTCTTGAGGGTTCCATGTCAATTCCTTCCCAGGCAGCGTGTTCGTTGTTTGTGAAAACAAATCACTGATTGCTTCAAGATGAAAAGAGACAGTGAAGTTGCTATTCCTGAGCTCCAAACCTTGGTGTTTTGCAATCATTGCACCATTTTTCTTGCATTTAAAATCTGTCCACTTTTCCTCGGAGTGAGCGCGGTGCTTGCAAGCTTGCTGGATGGTTTGTTTGGTGACGGGAATGAAGAAATATGAGACAAACTGGCCCAGAAGCCTGATTGCTTTGGAACTCGATGCGTCCGAGGTGTCTGCGCACGCAACGCAATGAGTTCACCCACTCAATCTGCATGCGAGAGCTTGGGTAGCGAACCCTCCTGCAAAAACTCTTGATTCCGTCGAGTGTTCAACCACAACAACAAATAGGGAGACAAAGCATGGTTGTGTAGAAGCGATCCAGCTTTCTCTTGAGATCTTGAAACCTTCAAAATGGGTTTGTTTCTGCTCGATGTGATTGAAGAGAACGAGTCTTCTCTGGGTTGGTCCCCGTGGGTCGTTCAAGAACCGTGCCGCGTGTGTTGATGACAACGTTTTGCGAACGCGACGGGAGTGAGGGACGACAGACCTTGTGCCTCCAAATGACTGTGTTTTTTGACTGGAGGCATTTGCCATTCACCCAACGCACTTGGCATTCCAGGACACCAATGACTGAATAGATCACAGAGCATGTCAACCACAGAAACACTGCAGAGCCAAAATAAAAGCGCCAGTTTGTTTTTGCACAAAATCCACAAAATGTCTGAGTCAAGTATTTCGGTTTCAGGGCAAAGCAGGGAACCTCGTCTTTTCTCCAGGTGCAGGCACGCTTTTCAATTCCAGGAGCATGGTAAGGGCGTGATTCTGTGAAAAGCACGCTCTGATAATGACCCTTCAGTGAAATTGTTTGTTGCTGTGTCCAGGTCCACCTCTTTCTGCAAGTTTGAGTTTGCATTTTCAGCAAAGCTTTATTTCTCAATGCAGAAAGGACAAAACCAGAAAGTCCCCATCTTCCCTCGAGTTTCGATCGGGAAACTGTGTTTGGTGGGATGGATCTGTGTGCGTGCTGCCGAGTGCAGTGTATCTTGCTTGACATCACCGTTCAACACGACAATGGATACAATAGATCAAAGGCTTTTTGTCTTTACTTTGTCATCACAGAGATAGTGGCAGGTTAATGAACAAAACAGTTCCACCCAAAAGCGAAAGCTGTATCGGATGGCCAAAATTACAGCTTGCTTTGCGCAATAGCTCTGCTGTTTCTGATTCAAAGGAAACAAGAAAAGTTTCACATGGTACACAGACTTGACAGTTCCTTGACTTTCAAACGTTGCTCTTCGTCTGCGTTCTCATGCTTCAATGCTCGACAGTCCTGTTCCTGGATGAGAAGCTCTCGTTCACGTGAAAATGTGCTGAACAAGTGTGTCTTTCAGGCCTGATTTCCACAAGTGTTGCTGAGTGGGCAAACTAATTAGGGATCAGAAGTGATCTTCATTCATCAAAAGAGCAAACCCGACGTGACACGGCGCCTGATGGTAATCCCACGTGCTCACCCATTGTGCATTTGCTTTGTGCTTCCAGTGTCTTTTTCTGTTCAACCCAATTGAAATCAAGGCTGAAGTGAATGGCGAAGGAAAAAATTTGACTTTTCCGGGACTAATTTTGGTCAACAAGTCCCATTGTGAAGATACTGCTGTTGTTCAACAAAAGTAGCACAAGCCAAAACGCGTATTTTCATGAAAGGCTGTGGGATCTCCCTTTAGCAGTAGAAAAAAGGTCAAGCTCTCAAGACCACTGAACAGCTGAACATCAAGAGAATTGCTGCACACATGTTCACACGACAGCACAAATGGATTGTTGCAGCGAGAAACAGCATCGACGGTTTCTTCAGAGAAAAGGCCCCTTTCAGCTATGCACGGTCCATGCTCATTCTGCAGGCAATCTTTAATTGAACAGAATCTCGGAGAAGACTGCAGGCTTCTGGTTAGCAATTCATTTTGTCTGAGTGAATGAAGTGAACCTGGAGGTTAAGTATGGTAATTTGTTGTAACGGCAATAGATGTCTTTCCCCCATCCAGTGCGGGCCTTTATCAACGGCATGAACATTGTTGCAGCTCCGCAATCTCGCCAGCCCCAGAACGAAGAGAACCGGTTCAAGACCATGCTGTCTGTTCCCTTGGAGACTGCTCTCTTGAGTTTGAGGCAGAGCCGGGGTCGTCTTATCCTGAAAAGGCCAACAGAACCAGCCCTGGTTCGGGTCAAAACTGCATGTGTCGCAGCATATGAATCCGGGGCCGATCTCCGAAAGCCATATCCGTCTTGCATGTCGGGATGTTTTACTGCAGTGTGTGTTGCAGGTCGCACGAGCAAACAACCGAGGCACAATGTTGTCAAACAAAACAACAGCAGGAGGGGAGGAAAATCAATGTTGGAAACATCATGCTCTTCATTTTGCTCAGATTTCCAAGAGAAGTCAAAAAAATTGGGGTAAGATATCAAGGTCTGGGGGACTTTGTGCGAGTATTGATGGATTACGTTCCGCACGGGTCCGCACCACGATGATGATTGCTTCTGCTCAGCCGTGTAATAAAATTTACACCAAGCGCTTCCGAAATGGAGCAACCCGTTCCTATTATCGTTTTTATGGTGGTCCAACCCACAGCGATTGTGGAGATGTTGTTACGATTTTTCAGCTTGTGAGACAGACCGTAATTCCCTCGTCCTGACCTGGAAGTTCTGGATGCGGACGGAAGGGTGCGACAGATCTGTCCACCAGGCAGAGCCTGGATTCTCGCCGGCCTCGGCCCCTGGCTCAAGCGGATCCAGAGCACGTGGGCTTGGCGTATTGGATCTCCCCCCACCAACTTCTGCGCCACAGCAAGAAATTTGCACTTTCTGCCTGGGTGTTTTTAGGCTGCTCTTTGGGCCTCCCAATCTCTGAGCTCAGTCACTTTTATCAGGTCCTTTTACCCGTGAACAAGGAATCACCTCCAGTAATGCAATGTCGAGGAAGAACAAGTTTGTCTTGTGTTGTTGATTTCTCAGTTCACATCGGCGCCATCACCAAATCTTGAATGAACAGAACTCACAACAACTAAAGCAAGTCTTTGTACCTGCTGGTATTCTTGTTCCACGAAATGAGAAGAACAAGCCTGCGCGACAACCCAAATTGTCATTCAGGAAGACTTGACGGCTCTGTTGGGTGCTGTGCCATAATGACAGGAAGAGTATTCAGTGCACTGAGCAAGACAAGTGGTGCGCCATAAAGGACCCACACTCCCGTGAAATCTTCATTTCATTAAGTCCGTATTGCAGCTCCGTAAATTGTGGCCGACACCGCGTAATCCAATCCTGGATATAAAGCACAGAGATTTGCGCTCCGCGTTGTCAAAAGCCTGCAAAATCCGGGGAGGAAGTTCCGGAAATAATCTAATTATCTCAACAGTGTACGTGATCGTGTTTTTTTCTGGAATAGGCACGTTCGTCGTGATGGGAATCTGGGATGAGATCTGCAGGGACCGAGGAGTTTGGATGGCGCGATATGAATCCTGTGCTCAGGACACTAGATCAAGCGATGGTGGCATCGGCAGAAGTGAGGGAAGTTTCGATGTGACCCATGCGAGACTCAGCTCAGTGTCTTCGGAGCTTACTGTGACACCATGGACTCCTGCGGTCCAGTCTGAGCAAAGGCCTTCGCACCAGATGTCAGACCGGAATGGCCTGAGGAATCCTCCCACCCCACGGCAGGGTGCATCTTCTCCTCTCCGTTGAGAGACTCCTTTTCGGACCACGCGCGCTGAACTCATTCTGCAGGCAAAACAGAGACAGAGAACCAGATGTTACAGTCCAGGCTGCAGGGCAGGTCCGGCTCCGCGAGTCTCGTCTCGCTTCAGCTCCAGCGATGCGCCCCACAAGGCCAGTCAATCAACCGAGGAGCACAACAGAAGAAAAACCTGACAATGGGATGAGCGACAGACTCCCCAAGCGCCTCGGAAGATTTCGACAATAATGGCAGAGAACTTCAATGCCTCTGGAAGTTTTACTGTCAAGCCTGAGTTCCTCCGTAAAACGAAATGAAATCCTGATTCGGTCCACAATGCCTTAGTTAGCAAATATTCTTGAGAGTTACTCAACTGCAGCTGTCGGTGTGCGAACACGCGGAAAAAATCAATGCACACACGGATTAATAATAGTCCCGGAAAGGGGACACTTACACATTACTTCACTCAGCCTCTCCAAGAAAGGCTTTTCTGCTGTGGTTGATAACACTCCGCCGCGTGGATTAGCAAGTGTAAAATGCACACTTCGCCTCACTCTTGAAAAGAAAGATCACAGACCAGGAATAAAGCGCTCTGATTCTGGGTGAGAGGAATTTTAGAATGGAATCAATATGAAGAGTACTACAGTGAGGCAGACTGTGGAGCCCCAGGGGACCTGTCAGCAAGACTTAGCTTACATCTGCTTAAGAGCAGTGAAATTGCCTCACAATCTAATGCTCTATTCCAATGCGCTTTCCACTCAGACTAATTGTGTTTTTACCATTGCGGTTTCTTCACAAGAAATGGTTCTGTGATTTCAAGGAGCAAAAACCAAAAACAACCCACAGACCGGAATCACTTGAAAGCAGAAAGGCAGACATGTTTGCTAAATTCAACTGGGAGGCAAAGTCGAGTTTCACAGGGGTCAGAGCCAGACTGTATCGGATCCATGGATGGACCCGGTCCCCAAACCCTGGACATCAACAAGTTTTGTGTCACAGATTTGAATACCTTTGCTTTGATGCCAGGGAGACTGAGTCCCAAGCTCCCTGGATCAGCCCCCGCGAAGTTAGCCGAAGTAATCCGCGCGCTTTTGGCTGCAATCTCTGGCTCAGGCAACGCGCTCGGAGAACGCCAAAAATAGTTTCGGTGCGTCCTTCAGGAAACTATTTTTAGTTCAGGATGCATGCAATCAAAACCAAGATCTGTCAGTCAAGGAAATCACGGCATAATCGTCTGAAAGCTTTGGCTGTAAAGTGTTCTTTTTTTCGAAAAACAGACACTGAAAATATTAACATGTCTAAACCTCGCAGTTATCGTACTCGTACTCGAACAACAACAGACTGTTGCTTTCTTGGTGGTTGGAGTTTTTTCCTGACACACGACACGAACTGCCATCGCTCAAGGGAGTCGGATGGCGGAAACAGAAAAAGCTCCAGAAGTGGCGCACACACAATACAGGTCTTCAGGTTTCCTGCGGTACCAGAGATGCGTTGTTGGCCGCGGTAAGACGACGCGCCCCTTTTGTCCGGAGAGACGCTGCTCCGGGAACCTTCGTGTCAAACATCGGATCTTTTCCTGAGATGCTCGTAGTTGTGGCTGTCGGAAAAAAAACAACAAGTCAACAAAATAAAGAAATTCACTGCTGTGTTGACGATGGTG
>JAAUXT010038626.1_pt1 | contig 28966 bp, 32 predicted proteins | sample 7278171 | NCBI WGS metagenome assembly JAAUXT01 (sample SAMN14350112, study PRJNA611818) | marine sediment metagenome | isolation source: surface marine sediment (1.8m) | place: French Polynesia: Moorea | collected 2018-08
GGGGCCGCGGGGGCGAGGAGGGGCTGCGGGGAGGGGGATGTGGGGCTGCAGAGAGGGGGTATGGGGTTGTGGGGAGAGGACATGGGGCTGCAGAGAGGGGGACGCCGGGGCTGCAGGGAGAGGGGCTGTGGGGAGGGGGCGTGGGGCTGTGGGGAGGGGGATGCAAGGCTATGGGGAGGGGAGTGGGGCTGTGGGGAGGGGAGTGGGGCTGCTGGGAGGGGGCTGCTGGGAGGTGGGCTGTGGCGAGGGGGCATGGGGCTGTGGAGAGAGGGGCACAGGGGCTGTGGGGAGAGGGACACAGGAGCTGCGGAGAGGGGGATGAGTGGGTGCGGGGAAGGGGCCGCCGGGCTCCGGGCGAGCACCGCCCGCTGATTGCCGCGGCCTCCCCCGGGGGACCCGAGCTCATCTCCGCGGCGAAAAGACCCGCGGTCGCGACATGTCCGACCCGCGGCTTCCGAGGTGCTGTTAGCGCGGAGAAATATCGACCTCCAGGCCACGCCGGACACTTAGATAACCACGGGTAATCAGCAGGTAATTGAAAGGAGATGAAGCAGGGACATCTTGACTCCCAGGCTCGGGTCAGACCTCATCTATCCAGGAAAAAATCACGACATTAAAGCAGATAGGCCGCGCTGTCTATTCCGAGAGGAACATGACTTGCTTCTGATGGTATCTCAGCAATCTCTGTCCGCCAAACCAGCTGATTGCATTTTCAGGGCCAGATTTCTTTTTGGAAATGTCAGCAAAGAGTTTGTCATTTGCCAGGCAATCAGCCCAGAAATTGGGAGGACCGCAGGAACCTGGGACGTGCGCAGACGGTCCTTAGAAAGCCAAGAGAAGAGCAAAGAAGCTGTCAAAGTTTGGAACGGGAACCAAAAAAGGTTCTTGTGTGGGAGCTTGTGTGGGAGCACCACACGAAAATCAACCAAAGCGACCGTCCGTTTGCTTTGGTGAACCCTTTGGTGAACCAAACGAAGTCAGTGTCTGTGGTTCCAATGATCCGCTGTTGGCAATACCCTCCTCTTGAGCAAAATAGACCCTGTTCTTCTCTTGCCAATGAATTGGTCGCATCTCAACCTCCACAAGTTTGATACCTGGTGCAGGTGTCACTAAACAATCCTCAGAAAATCAGACATATTGATTCCTGATGCCGAAGTACACTGCGGTGTTTCACTCAGAGTTCGGATCGTTCCCTGCTGTGTGATCAAGTGAATCTTGAAGTCGAGTGAAAAACACAAAACAGGCACGAACTGCGTTCAATCACTTCTGATTGGATTAAAATTTTCACGATTTCCAGTTGTCCCTTCGCCTTGTTCTTGCTTGATTTACTGAGACTCTTGCACCTGATTCCTGTTTGGTCTCAAATATTTGACCATGTGCATCGCAGAAAGGACCTCAAAGATTCAAAGCTCGGAATCATACATCGGTAAACACAAAGCGTATGGATGTCGCGTGTCGTTTTGAAAAACACTGCTAACCTTTCACTCCACCGCTTTGCAAAGATGCAAAGAGTTACTTAACGATTTTACCGCAGCAAGCTCAGGCAGCGAAAACATCAAAGAACAAAGCACACTTTGGCATTATCTGGAGATTCGCAGAATGTAATTCCGAATAACACACGAGGGAGACAATACATTGGGTGTACATAACCTGAAAGAGATTTGCATCCGAGATGCTTTCAAGCACGTTTAGTCTCTGCAATAACCAGAGTGACTCCATGGAGAAGCGAAGCTACTTTACCAAGGCGCACGAACACTCATCATGCCTGCAAATAGTCAGGCTCCCCGACTCCTGCTGAGCAGTTCTCAAGTGCGAAATTATTCCACGAGACTTTCAGGTGATTTGTTGGCACAGCACTTGAAGTTTTTTGAAAAAGTTGTCCTCGCCTCTCGAAATCGAGAACAAACATGTCAGAGCCTGAGCCACTGCTTCAGGAAGAAAAGAAGCGTGTACGATCCGCACCAACCCTTTGTCCACAACATTTCCCTGTTCCTGGCTACAGCAGAGCAAATCCCAGAATGCCAAAGGCTTGGGTGGCGAGCTAATCGACCATAGTGGGTGATGTAGCGAGAAAACAATTTTCAGTCACGGGGGTCAGATGAGATTTGTGGGATTTTTCCCCAGATAGAGATTGCTCGGTATCTTTCCGAGGTTAGGCACCTTCTTTATGACAGCTCGTTGCTTTGGTTTAAATCATCTGTACTTGCTTCACCCTTGGGACCAGCACCAGTCGGATTCACTCTGCACAGCCAGCTTCACCCAGATGTTGAGGAATTTTGTCCTTTGTCTTCTGCAGAGCGCAGACACAGTCAAAGAAAAAACCAGTTTCACCCAGATCCTTGTGCTTTGCACTCAGATTCTTGGCTTCTCGCACTCAACTGAACATGTTGCACAAATGCATTTGAGACAATCTGCCATGCATCATGTTGTAGAAACAGCAGCTCACAGTCAATGCAGTTTGAGAAGACCTTTCCCATCACATCAGACTCAAAAATTTCACTCCAGTCTCAATGCAAAGCATCTCAACTGTTATCAAAATTTTTCGTCTGCCATGGAGGGAAGAAGGCACTTCTCAAACTGCGCTGAGTGTGAGATCCTGGTCAACTTGTCGTGAAAACTCTGACCATATTGCGCGGTGTAACCCAGCACCCTTTGTGGCGATGCGCGCACAGAGCCCTGCAGGGCGCCCACGGCTATTGGATTTATTTTCAAGAGCATCAGCAAATGGGGACTCAAGCATACAATTGGCTTGAAGTAACATCCAATGTATCAGATCTCTGGTTGACACAAACCAAAAAAAAGCCTTTGAATAACTTGTAATGATTTCAAGAGATCACAGACAAACATGGCAATCGTGTTCTATGAATCGTGAAGCAGTGGCGGCCGCCATGGTGAGTGTTGGCTGCAATTGTGCGCAAAATAAGTGGCTTTTTCCCGGAGTTTTTTTGAAAGAACCTGCTCATCGAGGAAATCATCGAGCGCGCGAGTAGCGTGGCGGGGCGCGAAACCGGATTACCGTTTGTTGCCCTGAGTTGTGCCAACATGTGGTGAACGGTGCACGAAGGTCATCATCGTTATTTCTCTCACAAGAGGCGGTCGAGCGGGCGAGCGGACGGGGGGAGGGTCAGATTGAGGGTTGAAGAGAACTCCACCGCAATGATACCCTTACCCGCACAATGCGTCTTTCTTCTCTGTTATGGTCAACACCGGACACTATTCAGCGCTCTGAGATGGGTGTTGACATTGCCAGATGACTCATTTTCTTCGCTCGTGGTGTTTTGGACTTGATTATTCGGTTAGTTATGACCGAAGCAAGGCGTAACTTAGTTTAACTGAATGGGGGGGGGGGAAGCTTGCAGTTCGCAGTCAAAAGACCCTGAATGCTTTCGCAGTTCCCTGCACGACGAAGAAGCAGCCTGCCTGACAGACGGCTGGCTGCAGGGGAAGCTTTCTCTCCTCTTTTGCCTGCTGAATTAATTGTACAAATGTTAGGTCAGCAGTTTTCCATTAATACAAATGCTGGGCAAATCAAAGTGCCATTTTAGGTCACAAAGGCTGCGACAGCCGGATGAAATTGCTTTTCTTGCAATCCCTTCAGGACATGATTTGTATTGCTTTCTCCAGGGAGTCGACTCAATCTTCCTTTTCCTGTCCCTTTCACACACCCACTCCAGAACTTTTGAGGTCCGAGTGTGCGCATGAAACCAGAGTCAGAATAATCGCAAATGAAAGATGCACTTCGCACACACCACAGTCAAGCAGCGTTTGACTCAGGGAATCAAAACTAAATTCAAAGGTCGCCGACGAAAAGAACAAATCCACCTTTTCTTGAGGTGTTAAGCCCACCCACCTTCTGCACAAAAATACACAGGGGCGAGAAGGCATCTTGCACCAGTTGGGAAGCAGAGCAAGAAAACTTTGAACTCTTGCCGCTGCAGGCCTTCTGAAAATATCTCTGGTTCCTGAACCTCCTGCGGAACCTGGGGACAGAATTAACCTTTGCTTTGTGCAAATTGTCAGAATCCCAGCGGCTCAGTCGTGCCTCCACTAAAACCAACCCAATGGAAAACCTTTTCATCCCAAATGGAGATTTCCTGCAGATTAAAAAGTTAAATAAAGTTCTGATGTAGTCTTTTGCTTGTCTGGGCGCCTCTATTGGCTGCTGACCTGACATAACTGAGTTATGAGCCTCCCGTTTCGGCAACTCCTCAGCGACCAAATATTTGTACTGCCGATTGGAGTTGAGTATTCAACCAAAGGAATTGAATTGCCAAGGAACAGCATTGTGTGAAGAGTAAATGTGCCGGGGGTGCTGAGATTTGGATTGGAACAAGTCTTTCTCTCTGATTGACATCTTGTCATCTGCCAAATGTCTGTCACTGCGGGACTCACTGCAAACAGCGACACTGGTGCAAAACACGGAGAGGCTTCCTTCAAGCGAGAACGAAAAGGTCTGCCGTGCTGAGCTTTCCAATTCGCAGTTCTTTTCCTCAACTTTCTTGACCAACGTTTTGAATCGCTTGACTCCATTTTGAAGCCTTCAAATGGCGGGGTCCTTTCTGCATCCCTTGGTTTTGAACCGTCCAAGCTTTTCACCAACCTGCTGACGGACTTGAGACTCTCGTGTCCCACTGTGGGGTCCGTTATTCATAAAATCAAAATAACTTGCTGCTTTATTGCCCTGACAAAGAAGAGTCTATTTCATATTAATTCAGCAGACCCAGGCCATCAGTCAGCGGAGCTCTAAGTTATAGCTCTCTAGGGAGACTTCACGATTGAATTAAGTGCCATCCACATTAGATAATTCAATTGTACATAAGCTTCAACTATGAAGAATAATAATTGATGCTGGTCTGAAATGTTTGAGTGAGGAACCTTGCGACCTGCGTAAAACACGGTTTTTGTATTGTTTTTGCAACAGGCTATCATTACGTTTGCGCGAAACAAAACAAATGTGCCAATTAAACACACAAAACAAAGTACAAAATGCTGTATCAATCTTTATTTGGACCACTTTGTTTTGCAAATGCAATCATTTCAGACCACGAACGTCACAACTGTTTTTGTTGTCTTTTGTGTTGAAAAAAACTCAAAACTAATTTCAAGGGATTTACTCATGGAGCTATTTTGGACGGGGTCATAAATTCTGCAGTCGAGCTTCATCCACTCAGTGGAAAACCACACATTCCCGTGTGGTGCCCTTCCACAAGGGACAAAAAGATTTGAAACACTGGTGATTTGTGGAAAGAATTGACTTGCACTGCCATTGTCCCTTTCATCTGCGAGAAAATGCCTCAAAGTACGTGAAGCAAACGCGAGGAATGCAGCAGAAGAGATGGGGCGGGCGCGATAAGAGAAGATGATTTTAATTGCTCAAACACGAGCCGAAGCGTGCATAACCTTTACACCAGCGAAGAACAGAAACAAAAAAGGAGTCGCCGGAGGCAACCCTGGATGCCAAATCTTGGGCGGAGATGAGACAAAGCGGGAGCACTGGGTTTGGAGTGGAGATAGCATCGTCTTTGCGTGTGGAGGCCAAATCAAGAGTAAGTGACACTCAGATACGTGAAGTCAACTTCTCTCTGTCATTACAGGGGAATTAGGAGCAGCTGACATACTGCACGAGACACGGCGATATTCCGCGACCTTTATGGTCTTTTGGTGGAGCCAGGGAGGAGCCTCCTCATGCAATCTACTGAAGAACGTGTGTGAGCTGTTAACTTTGAGCTCGTTGTGGGCTACTGTGATGGATAACCACCATTTGCATATTTTCAACGTGGGGCCACAAGTAGAAAATGACAGTACTAATGTATCATTAGTCGTGCGTTGCTTCTGAGAATCGTCTTCTTCTTTTCACCGCGTCATTGACGACCATATGGCAGTCTGAAACCATCCATAAATTTCCCTTTTGATTTCAAATGGATCACGTCCGTTGAATGTTGCAACAGTTCAGAATGGAAAACATCTCCTTTTTGAAACAAAAACACTTTGATGCAGATGCAGCAAAATGCGCAGGAAAAAAAGTTGCAGTGCGCACGTGCGCGCACAGTACTCGTACCTGGTTACGAGGACACTGTCATTACGCTCAATTGCTCTTTCCATGACAAGCCACAACCATTCTTCTAATTTGATAACTCGCCACAATGGTATAATCACAGACATGCGACAAGCCTGAAGAACAGTTACGAGTCCGAATTTGAAAAAATCTGCCGTGGCAAGTGCGTTTGGTGCGCCATGCTTCGTCGACAGTTCCGTGGTGAACTTCGGGTCACAAGTTGGTTTCCGATTGAAGACACATTGAATCTCACGTTGAACCGTCAATTGACGGTGACCGACCGCTCACAGACCGCCACTTGACGGTCCAATCAAAAACAAAGTTTTGCTTGTACCTCCGTGGATCGACGATGAGATTTCGAACAGGCATGGAAAATGTTCAATATCTGATACACACTGCGTGAAAGGAAAGCTGGGTGGTTCTGTGCGGTATTTAATTGATTCCAACAGAACGAAAATCGTTCCAGTTACACAAATGTCTCTTTCATTAACACACATATCAAGCCACCATGCGTACCAGCCACACCGAGCGTAATTGCCACTTCAAATTTACAGTTATGAAATGGGAAGATAAAGTAGCCAATTCTGGAAAAATCGCATGGTGCTGGTGGTGGTACGGCCGGACGGAGAGACAGTGGTGGAAATCTGCAGGATATCCGATGACAAATTGATCATAATTGGGTAACTCTCGCAGGCGCAGTGCGGAGACAAGTGGAGAGTGGTGGCGCCAAATTCATGTCCCATCTGTGAGTCCAGTATGATTTGCTGCTCTGATACATACACACCGTATCAAGCGCAATTTCCAAACAGTTTCCACCGCAGTTGTAATTACTGCGATTCCCCTCTATGAAATCATATATTGCAAATTTGATTGCACAAAAGGCATCTGGATTGATATATCGCTTGATAGTGTTTGTCAGAGCGAGTTAATTTTGACTGAAGGCATTTCCATGGCAACCGTATGAAAGTTTCAACAGGACAATACATCGTCGCGCCGCATCGTTCTGAAAGAAAAGGACATTTGAATGCACAGCAGGCCCAAAGATGCCCCTCAAAGGCAAATGCCAGAAGAAAAGGACACCCCCATTCAGAACATATGCTCTCGGCAACAAAGATGTAAAATTAGGCAATAAAATTATTTCACCGCATGAACTGAATTGCCCGCAAGAATCATAATGTCGCGATTCTCTTTTTTTATTCTGAGGAGGAACAGAAGGTCGCGAGTGCACTGAAATTACAGTCTGACGAAAACCACACTTTCTCTCACACCAAAGAACCACAGAGATTTCGATTGTGTGGTCTTGAGGCGAACCAAACGCCGTTCGCTGACTGTAAATCAATGGCACCCTTCGTCTCGCTCACTCTTCCCTTCCTTCGGCAGAAATTATTCTGTCAAATTCTGTAACTGTTCTCGAATCTCTGACCACAAGAAGTCCAGCAAAACTTGAGGTGACAACCCCCCAGGGGTGTGTTGGTCAGGAGCTTGGGATTGCCACGTGGGGACTCAAGAAAAATGGGTTCTGGTTTGTTGGTCGCCAAGAAAAACTGGTTCTGGTCGTTACAAGGCTGCTTGTTTCACAGCAGATCTATTGTTTCAAGATTGTTCCAGGTGCCAGTCGTGTGAATCTCCCGTGTTCACGAAGACAACAGCCAAACTTGGGGCTCATCACAAGCCTGACAAATTAACTCCAAACACGAAAGAAAAGGAAACATAGAAAAAGGAGTGGCTGTTTGTAGCTGGGAAACCACATGGCATTCTCCCAAATCAGGAGCCACTGGGTATTGTTCCTTGAAAGGCAGGGGCATTTTACAAAGCGTCTTTTCTCTTGTGATTCCAATGCAATTAATGTTCAAGTTTGCTCCCTGACTCACTTCTTGATGTTTCGAGTGGTTGCTCTCAAATAAAGTGGCAATTATTGGCAAACAAACCAAACCAACGTCTTTTTGTGCTTTCAAATCCCCATTTGGGCATTTTCTCCATCTCAGCTGCAGTTTGCGATGCAGCACCACCGGCAACTGTTTCTTTGGTTTTGCAGAACAGTTGACTCTTGTAGTTTTGGATGGGGCACAAGCCAAAAGAACAGAGAGGGAAGTAACGTTCAACTTCCTGATTGTCCGAATAAAATATAGAGGGGTTTGTCAATGCAGAGCATCTGAACAAGCCGCGAAACAAAAGAGAATGGAAATGGCTAAATTTATGTTCGTGCGACGCCTGACTTTTGGAGCCAACCTCACTCACTGCAGCTCGTTAGATGTTATCGCAGCGCAAGTACCAGCATCGGGCCTTCAGCGACTTATCTCTACATCGGCGACGTGTCAGTCCGTGTGATTCCGGGTGCAGTGCGGCTGTTTCCCACTTGAAGATGACACGACGAGCACGATGACAGGCACATACACACACACACACACACACACACACACACACACACACACACACACACACACACTATTCTGCCAAACAGGTGAGAAGTTCTCAGCATTGTGTTACAAAACATTAAAAATTGAACATCAAATCTGTAAAAAAACACAAAGTTGACACCTCAGTGCAGTTTTGAAAAAAAATCACAAAGGTTTAACGAGTTATTGTACTTGGTTTGTATCCAAGTGAAACGTTGAAAACGTCGCGAACAAAGCGGTTGACAGTTCATATTTTTGATTGCACACATGGCAACTTGGCTTACCTCCATTGCGCCTTTTTCATCGTCTTGCTCCGCTGCTGCCCCTGTGTTTGTCATTTATTGTGCAGTTCTGTGAGCACTTTCAATGGCAGCATTGAATTGTATGCACAATCACGTACAAAGTGAAATGAAATAAAAAGAAAAAGCTTCAGTGAAAAGAAACGTGGCTTTGTTACAGTTGTGATTGTCCGTTTCTCTTGCGCACAACACAGGCGTTGCACACAAATCAGGTACGAACTGGGGAAAAAGTGTCTGAATGAGTTCGCCCTCCCGTGCGTGCGTCTGAGTACGGCGCGACGCTTCCGTATCGTATCGGCGGCATCACGGCACGACCGCGCACGCGCCGCAATCGATGTCCACGTGTCACCGAGACGCACACCCGAGCGCGAAGTGCGAACCTGGGTGCCATAAAGCGTTAACCAAACTTTTTGTATTGTGTCCCTCTCAATGGTACTGTCACGAAGACCTTGTCATCTGTGCTCGGATGGCCCAGTGCGCAGCGAATAGGTATTTGTAATGGAGCATTTACTTTCTAACGGTGCGATGATTAGTGCCGTCGCCATTGTGCTTGGCGACCCTAATCTGAATGCGACCATCACCAGCAATTTTGACAAGAAAAGACGTCGCCTTTTTACAGACCTACCGTATCCACCCGTGTAAAAGACGCACCTTTTTGCCCCAAAATTGAACACCAAAAGTGGGGGTATGTCTTGCACATGGGTGTAAAATTACAATATTTCAACACAACCTGATACCAGAAAACCAAGGCAAAACTGAGGGTGCGTCATACTCGTACTTGCGTGCGACTTGTACACGGGTGAATACGGTGATGAACTTGAGGTGCGGTTCGATTTCTTGCTCCGAACGACTTGGAACGCTCCAGGTTGCGCCGATCCCAATGGGAAATGCAGTCATGCACCGACTCAGAATCACGAAAGCGAACGACACTTTTCCCTAAACGCACAACTTGTTTCAACCTCTGAGTGAGTACGGAGGTTCAGTAAACACGTCCGCTCCTTTTCTGACGTGCTCCAATTGCCAGATCAGTGACAGATACCATTTGGTCACTTGGCTGTCATGGTGTCATTAGAATGTCTTTGGAAACCTGGTTTGTGTCACCGATCTGGCAATTGGGGCACCGCGTGTGTGAAATTTAAGGCGTGCTAAACCTCCCAAACTTCAAGCAAAAAGGTGGCCCAACGTGGCTGTGTCGTTGCCTCGGGACTTTGAGGCGAACACTTCACTTGAGCTGAATCAGCGGTGGTGGGCCTGTAATTTTCGACTGGGCACAAGTGTAGGTGTTGTCATGGTTTGGGACAATCTCCATGTTTCAACTGTTGAAACAACAAACTAATTTGCGTACGAGCTGCAGGAGTAAATAAAGCCTCTCCTCCCAACTCGGTGATTTCAATGCTCCCAGAATCCATAATGAGAATCTTTGTTGGTTGACAGCCTCAGGTGAACAAACTGATTGCTCCACAGGTGGGTCTCACCTGGCCGCCGCGCGGCCTCGATAAGAACAGAGCAATGCAGCTAGATCAACACTGTTCTTTTCCCCTTTTGTGGAACTTGTATTTTGTGCATTGACAAGCCGCAGCTATCAATTCAGATGCAACAGATAAAATTATGATTGATGAGTGCTGCAGAAATATTCTGTTACCTTGTTCCCTGTGATATAAATACAGACTTCGCTTCAGCGACAACAAGTCACCTTGAATCTTGCAGGTTGATTCACTCGCAACCATAGCTGCAATATGAGTGGATAACAGAGTGGATTGCCTTTTGGTAGCTGCAACAGTTTTCTTCAAAAAAAACCCCGCTAATTTTGCTTCGTTTCTTTGACAAAAAATGTCGCTTGCGCAGGGACAGTGTTATTTGACTCACAAAAAGGTGTGCGTCTACTGACGGTGCAGCGTCGAGTACCTTCTAATTTGGAAAAAAGTCTTTCTTGCAACATTCTTCATTTTGAAAAGTTTGAGCTTGACTTATGTCACGTGTGTGCATACTTCAGTCTCTTTTTCCGTCCTCGTGTTCATTATACTCAGATATCAAGCACAAACTGTTTCCCCTCATGAGCGCGAGGGCCTTTGATGTTTCTTCAGTGTACATCACGAAACACTGGGGCAAACATTTTGAAATCGCAGACCGCAAGCAGAGGAGTATAATTACAGATGGAATATTTGTGCACCTGAGCTTCAAATCAATCAAGTGCGACCAATTTAATTATATTTTCTTTTTTGTTTTGTCCTGGAACATATTGTTCGTCCCTGAAGGAGGATGAGCAGCTACAATGAAGAGTTCCACTTGCTCCACTTGTAAATTATAAAGCAATGCCTCAGATAATTAGTGGGTGTGCGCTACCATCCCCTGGGAATGGTCCATATTTGGTGATTTCTAGAAGTTCCAAAAAGTTCAAACACACTCCAACAAAGCACCAAGGTTGTTTCAAAAGTTATGCCCCCACCCGCTGAAAAGATTTGGGAAAAGTCAAGCAACTTCCACTGATGTTTTTTGCCTTTGTCTCTGCGCTTTTGGAACGCAGGTAACACCTGCAAAGGTGCGACTCCTGGGATGCAAATTTTCAAGACACAGAAAAGGACATTTCTGCAACACTTTTGAAGGCGCACATCAATTTGAATGAGAAACTCAAAAAGTTGGAGCCAAAGCAAATTTTTCTTTTCAGTTCAACCAGAGACACAAAAATGCGCCTGAACGTTCATAAAAGTATGACAGGCGTTTTCATCAAACGTTCCTCTGGTTCTTCAGTCTTTTTTTTTTTGTTTCACCAGCTGTTTCCAGCTACCCAAGTGGAAAGATTCACGATTCTTGATTTCTGCGGTTCCGTCTGCAGAGAGAGGCGTTGTGCAAAGAAGTGCGTGTCCACAAGACCAACAGAGATGCGGTTTCTGCCGTGTGGTTGCCGAGCGTGCGGGGAGCAAGCGACAGCTGAGCTCTCTTAGTCATGCGCGCTCTATGATAATCAGCATCCCTACCATTGGTCATCCTTGCGCGCTAGTGACCCAATCAGATTGCTTGAAATCAATTGTATCTCAGAGGGCCATGATTGACAGTGCTTTGAGCTCGAGCTCAATATTGATACAAGTTGAGTGAGAGCACATGGCTGGGGATGGTAGATATTGGACGGGCACGCGCGAGGCACACTCACTCACACTCGTGGTCCCTCTCTGAACAGCATCATCCCAGCGACGCGCTGCTGCTCCCGACACACGACGCTCGTCACCGCGCGACAGCGGCACCGACAGACCTGTTGCGGAGGACAGTCCAAAGCCAACCTTGAATCCAGCGGATGATGCCCATATCCTGTCCGGCTGTCAATAATCAGGAAACTCACGCAGAATTCACAGCCGTAACAGCGAGAGAAAGTGCGTTTTCCGTCGTCGCACCCACTGGTAAAGGTAAGTTCAGCATTTCTCGTTTTTTTGCAGCAGCCCAGATCTAATGACAACAGACAATCCTGATCAAATCTTAGAACATGTGACATCCCAGGAGCAGAGGTCCGACATTCGGACGAGCACCATGGTGGGTCCAATGCAGTTTCGCAAAACATGGGAGAGAGTCACCGCAAAATTGAATGTTTGATCTTCCGCTTTGCTGTCGTGCGCGGTCGCGCAACACTTGCTCCGAGAATCATCTTTCACGTTTGTTTGTCAAAGACAGCGAAGATGTGGTTGAAATGTGGAGCCAAGGGCTTTGTCATTTGTGTGTGGAATTATTAATGTAACTTAAACAAGAACATGTGTCCCAGACACATGACAAGTGCACATTTGCACTGCGGTATAGTGAGCGGCGTTGTTTCTTCCCTGTTCTCTACAGAAATCCGATGACAACAGAGATCAGAGATCAATACCGTTTCATGTTCAATGATGTTTGTTGCTCTGCAGAAACGGTTTGTTTCACGCGGACCCCGCTGTGGCACTTTGACCCTGGATGGATGTCCATGAACAGATGCTTGTTGCGGGGAAACGCGCTGTTCTTGTTGCCACAGAGCATCATGTCGGGCTCAAATATTCCCTCTGGGATCCTCTCGGCATTCTCTCAGCATCATTGGAATCAGACAGACTCGGGCATGCCCACTGCATGCTCAGAGGCCACAAAAATGACCAAACAAGGGTAAAATATGCCCTACCGGGCGCAAATTTAAGACTTGAATGGCTGTCTTCTCTCTTGATGTTGTGATGTGGGTACTTTGAAGGCAGCAAACCTGTCAAAATCTAAGATTCACGGAGGATGGGAAAGTCGCACGCGAGGGTGGCGAGTGTTATCAGTCTCAACTTTTTGAAATATTACGCGCGGTGATGCGAAATTATCCGCTCAATGGCTGGAGGAGAACAACCCTTTGGGTGAAAACTAACAACTTTTATTCGCTTTTATGGTTTGGCTTCATGTATCCCGCGGTAGTTTTGTCTCACGAGACTACTCGCCGCGGCTCCTACAATCTCATTTGATCCGTTCAGTGGCAAAGAACAAATTCCTTGGTTGGTCTTAGTCTGTTGGAGATTCAGCTGGGTCCCTGACCACCCACCGATTTATCTCAACTTAAGTGCGCAGGCTTTGCCATTCTGTCTATTGATTGTCGAAAATGGACGTGAAATGATCAGATATTCTCCTGAATACATCCATGGGCAGCATTCGCAAAACTCTGGTCCGAGAGGAACTTCAAGAGGAGGTATCGCGAGCACAGACAAATTTACGCGGGAAAATCCACCAACCAAATCTGCTTCTGTTTCAGGTGTTGGTCGCGAGACTCAAGCCATGCAGCTGAACCTGGACGCGAAGCTGGGCCCGGCCGCCTTCCCGATGTCGATGCTGCCCGGGCCGCTGCTGTGGCCCCCGCCCTCCGCCGCGGCCGCCGCGGCCGCCGCAGCCTTCCTCCCGCCGTCCGTGCTCGCAGCGGCCGCCGCAGCGCGGGGCCCCCCGCCGCCCAAACCCGCCGCCGCCGCCCCGTTCTCCTCCGCCTCCCCCCAGTTCTAGCGACCCTGGGAGACAGACAGACCAGCGATGCCCACGCATCCTTTCTTCCTCCAAGGTAAGACCTGAAACACAATCTTGATCTCAAGTCTGTAATCTTGATGAATCGTCACGAAAGCAAGATCGCAGAGAGTTGTTGAAAAGTTTCCTCGAGTCCAACAGACAATTGCATTCTATTTGCCAACGTGATAAATCTGAACTTGAAATCAACTTTGACCCTTGCTGTGGGGGAATGTAAAAAGTTTTAGTTTGTCGTCAAAAGTGATTTTGTATGTGCATTTTTATCCCCAATGTTTGGAGACACAAAACGTACATGACTTCTGGCAGATGCCTTCAAACGCAAACAATGGCAGCCTTCGCAGATTACTTGTGAAACGTGCCGTACATGGAATTTCTTCCACTTTTACATAAATTAAACCCTCAGCAGTCGATTTGTGAAACTCCAGCGTTTCAACTCAGCATCCAACATAAAGAAGTCTGAACAAACAGGGACCTCCTCCTCGGATGGAGTTACCCTGACTGTGGCACATTTTCCACACAAGTTTGCATGTGTACGAAAAGCAAATTGCCTTTGCAAGAGTTCTCTGCTGCTGTGGTAATAACCAGAAAACCTTTGATGGAGAGTCCGAAGCCGAAATCACTACTTTGTTCAAAAGGAGTTGACCACATTTGGAAAATATGGTAATTTCAATGCAATTATGACTTTGAAGGATTCTGTAGCATGACGACATGTGTTGCGGTTTTGAGAAAGACGCCCCCGGAATTTTGTCAAGGACGATCTGTCGAACCTTTCTTTATTTTGGTTCAGAACACAACTCGTCGTGAAAAAACCTGGTCCTCGTCTCTTCAAATGGGGAAACCCCGTTTTTATAACGGGTGTGCCAAACCTGCAGAATTCTGCAGGGGATATCAGTCCGACTTCTGATTCGTTTTCGAGGCTCTGGTTGCTCGTACGTCTGGATTTCAAAAACTTGACTCTGCTCCTCCACGCACGCGACTTGCAGATTGGCATGGAAATCTTGCAGACTTCCAAAGCCAAAAGTCAAGAAGTTGCATTCTCTGATGTCAGATGCTTTTGTGCGTTAAATGTGTTGCTCTTGCTGCCATCCAGCAATTTGAAAGAGCAATTTCGCAGCAATTTGAGGAAGCGAATCTAATGAGAGGCTCTTAACTCATGACTTGCGCACGCCACGACTGAGGCACGAACGAGAGAGCGCACCCCCGAGAGCTTTCTTTGTTGTGCCTCGCAGAAACAGGTTTCTGCCTTCTGTGGAAGACGCGGTTCTTTCATCAGGGAGACAAACGTTCTGTTTCGGACACTGAGATGAACTTTACTTTTTGACAAATATGGTGTTTGATGCGTCATTATTCTTGCCTTTACGAGGGTGGGACTGAACTCAGGTGGGTGAAGCGCAACGGGCATCACTGGCGCTCAACCATCTGCGAAGCGACAAGCACCCCCATCCCGCGCCAAAAGCACACTTGCGTCTGCGTATGTCCCTCCAGGGCACCGACAATTTCCACCCCATGCCTCCTGTCACAGCCATCGTTCCATAGATCACACTGGAAATTATATCCTAACTGCGTCAGTGTCCAGTAGATCTTAGATTCGAGGTGTCTATTTCACTTTGAGAATAAAGCAGTGACCCCGGGGTCGAGAGATGAGAGACGCAATGGTGAATATGCCCAACTCCGAGATCTTATCAGGTGTCAATGTCTCAGCGACTCAAAGCCAACGCGATACTTCCACGTGAGATAACATTGCAAATGGCTGGTTAAGGAGACATTACAGGCGAAAGTACCACAAAAGGCAAACTTAGGTGGTCTTCTAATGGGCGCCCAAGAGATCTAAATGTCCATGTGAATCTCTGAAAGTTTCAGCACCCTGTTTGTCAGAGTTGAGGGCGGCAGGTTGGGGGGGGGGCGACTGTGGCAAAGCCCCAACTTCGGAGGGGATCCTTGAATGACAAACACATGCCAACACGCAACCAACGCAATTTTGACATATTTGGTTGACTCCTCCTCCGCCCCAACTGTGTCGCTGGGAACAGAAGCTCGTTGATGAGATGATAAGAAAAACACAGAGGGGAGAAGGAGGCAGCTGGGGGTGTTTTGCGTGTTGTCTCTTCAGTGACATATGATACATGTACGACAATCTGTTGGTGCGAAGTTTACCCTCTGTTTGTTCTGTTACAGGGAGTGAGTACCTCCGTGCGCTCAACCACCAGATGCAGCAGAGGAAGAACGACTTCTACCGACCCTGGATCAGCCCCCACAAGTCCGTCATGCCCGACCACTACGAGGCGTTTCTGCAGGAACGCGACAACTTTTTCCGGCTCATGAAAGCTCGCATGGGCTCCGAACCGTATGATCTGAGCGTCAAAGACAAGACCCGGGATTCCCTGAGCCCGGACATCCTGTCCTCTCCTTCTGAAACAGCCTCATTGAAACAAGAAACGATCGCAGATGACATGGACGAATTGAGCGAACACGGGAACAAGCTGGGTTCCTACGAGTGTGCGAGCTGTAAGAAGCTGTTCAGTACTCCCCACGGGCTCGAGGTGCATGTGAGACGCTCTCACAACGGTGACCGGCCCTACGCCTGTGACATTTGCTCTAAAACTTTTGGCCATGCTGTCAGCCTCAGTCAACACAGAGCTGTCCACAACCAGGAGAAAAGCTTCACCTGCAAACAGTGTGGGAAGAGCTTCAAGAGGTCCTCTACCTTATCTACTCATCTCCTGATTCATAGTGACACCAGACCTTTCCCCTGCCAGTACTGTGGGAAGAGGTTCCACCAGAAATCTGATATGAAGAAGCACACCTACATTCACACAGGTATGAATTGTTCTTTAGCTGTCAAACTAGTGTTTCATTTGTTCAAATTTTTTCCACAAAATCTAAACATAATTTTGTCCCTTTTCAGGTGAAAAGCCATATGTATGCAGAGAGTGTGGCAAGGCTTTCTCTCAGTCCTCCAACCTCATCACCCACAGCCGCAAGCACTCGGGCTTCAAACCCTTCGCCTGCCAGCAGTGCAGTCGCGCCTTCCAGCGGAAGGTTGACCTGCGCAGACACCACGAGACCCAGCATGGGATGTCCGCCGCCGCAGCCGCAGCCGCCGCCAACATCTCGAGTCAGTGCGGCATCAACCGAGCGCATCTGCAGAAACCTAAGCTGGACGCATCCCCGCCCGCGCACCCTCCTGTCGCGGGGTCCAGTGGTGCCCCCTCGCTCCCCGCCACCCACCCACACCGGTTCTCCCCGCTCTGCGGCCCCTACCTGCAGCAGGCCCCTGGAGGCGGGAACCGCATGTCGCCCGCGCACAGCATCGCAAGCAGTAGCGGGGTGAGCAGCGGCAGCGGCAGCAGCAGCAGCAGCATGTCCCCCAGGGTCGCTCTCGTCTCGGACTCAGAGGAGCCGAAGATCAGAGAGACGGAGCAGAGCGCTTCGGACTCAGAGGACAATGATGATGAGATTGAAGTGGACAGTCAAATAGAAATCGATGTCGAAACAGTCGATACCAATGAATCTTAAAAATTTGTACAAAATGTTCTCGTTTTTCGCTTCTTTTTCCTGCGAGTCGATTAACTTTTGTTTGTAGAAGTTGAGATTCTGCTCTTGCTCATCACTTCTCTGTAAATACCTTTAGAATGTCGGGTAAAACTTTCAAATTCTGTGCAGATGTGCTCTGCGCGTGTTCAACTCGTCTTGTACATGAATCTTTTATTTACGATTGTTGTCAACGGTTCCTTGCAAGCGTATCAGTACCGTCTATCTTTCAGCTCAAGCCAACTTGATCTTCAGATTGTGGTTCTGCAAAAACCTTCAAAGTCTCGTGGGCGGTTTGACTTCATGACAGTTTAACAACAGGAACAAAACATTTTCCTTGGCTGTTTTCCCAAAAACAGATTTTCCTGGACGAACCACATGTTGCCTAATTGGGTCATGTGGACAAAACCGGCGCGAGGGTTTTATTGTTTGGAAAAAGGCATCAGCTTTTCACCACACAATAAATGTCTAATCATAAAACTGTTACGCTCCGAAGGACGGAAATATGTCTGGGTTTTCACCTGATGTCGTCAAACAATTGCAGCTTGCGTTCTGCCGCAGATGTTGATACCAGATACAAAATGTCTGCTGCTACAATATTTGACAACGTCATTCATTCGCAAAGGTCTGTCAGGAACACTTTTATGTCAGCTAACACCCCTTGTTCCTCCGCTTTTCAATTATTCTTTGTGAACACATTGTCGTGCGTTTTTTGCGAAAAAAGACACAATGTTCTTTTGTGAACAGAAAGAATATCAATAAAGTGTTTGACAAAAATGCAACCCAAAGAAAGTCTCGTTTGTGAGTGTGCGATACTTGTGTGAATAGCTTCTCGTTCAACTGATGTATCGTTAGCACGCAACAGGGTAAAAGAAGTTTGCGCAGACTGTCACCGTCGGGTTGGGTTGGACCGCTATCGTATCCCAATCTCGCCACATGTCGTTCCAACCCACAGACCCGAATTCAAAATCTCTTCTGCCCATTTTGTGCTGTAATGGATTTCTATCGATGTGGAGACGAGCCACGAAGCTCAATTATAACTTAGTCTTCCAAATCGCTGCACAATTTTGAATATTTTATTGCCACTGCACAAGTGAGCAGTACGTGCCAAATTTTTTTTCAGAAAAGAACAATACTTGTGTGTGTTGGACCATCTGTTCGACCAATTCAGCGGGCTTTCGTTCCAATCATTCAGTTTTCTGGAATTGTCAAAACTGACCTTTGTGTGTGTGCACAGCTCAAGAAGCAAAAGACAGCAACAAGGAAATTCACATTTGGACCCTGGTCAGTTACCTACAGCCAAGAGAGTCCGGTCGCTCTCCAAGTACCAGAGCTTTGTGACGTGAAAACAACAGACAGGGTTCTTACACTGTACAAAAATGGTTCCTCACACAATGACTTTTCGAGACATTTGGTCGAGAAAGGGGTTGTGTGATTTCACAGGAACCATTTTGGTAAGTTGGAGAGAACCCATTACCACGATGCAAGCACACACGACAGGTTTTGTGATGGTAGAGTTGTAGAATTCAGACTCCATATCTGTTGAGCTTTCAGAGAAAAAAGGACAGTGAGCTGAGCGAAGAAAGTGAGCGGCTCGGAATGGAGTGCGGGTTGATGAGATTATCCGGGAGCGCTGTGTGACATCTGTTGATGTAACTGCTATTGTCAGACCGCTGGGAAATCATCGAGAAGAGATTGTTGTGCTCTCTAAATGCTTATTACAACATGATTATGCTGCATTTAATCTGGGTTTTCATCTGGATTTCATCCGCTTTTCACTCGTAATGGTGGTAATAATATATTATTGGATTGTGATGGAGGGCGGTGTTTCTCAGTTCGTTGCGATTGATTCTACTTCCGCCTGACTGAATTCGTCGTTGCTCAGTCAGCAGTGAAAGCCACGGAGCCAGGCAGTTGTCAAAACTTTTTGGCTGTGTGTGAAAGGGGGGGGGGGGCTTGAAGTTCTTCGAGTTTGTGTTGGGGTCAGTTTGGAGACCAAAGCGAATTCAACTGGTACGAGTATTTAAAAACTGTCAATTCCAGAAAACACATGCAAACAATTTATGCTGGCAAGGATGAGACACAAGAAAAGCAACGTATTTATCACCAAAAAAAAAAAAAAAGATTCTGCTGGGTCACAGGCGATCTTGATCTGTCAGTTGCCAGATAAAAATTGGAAGTTCAACTGACCCCAAAGGTTACGATGAGGTGATGAGTTTCTTCGGCCTCTTTTTTGACAGTAACAGAAGACACACAATAAGTTATAAATCAGAGATGATTCGAAACGCTTGTCTCCTTCAAAGCCCGCGGCAGCAAAAACGTGCGGCCAGGTTGTAAGACGAAAGAAAGACAAAGCTCCTGGGTGAGCATCAATCCACTATAAAACATGGGTTCTGCGCACAATAAGCGAGGCACCTGGCTGTGTGCTATCACGTCAAGATAAGCACTTCCTTATGATGAATGAATACCCAAATCCTGTCTCGGTTTGCCCAAGTCTTGACAACTCAATTATGTTCAAGGGCTTAGTGGTTTACCTTTCGCATTTGCGATGCCACCTAATTCACTAATTTCCATAGTTCTAAACCCCGTGGATTATTTGCAAACAAACTTGATTCACGCGTCGGTGAAAAGAGTCGGTTGAGGCCTCTTTGTTGCGGGGCACTTTGAGGTGACGGCCCCGCTTTCAAGAGACGCTTTGTCAAAAGAAAATAGGAAATGGAGGAATAATAATGAATTCCGCTCTCTGGAGTAGCATGGCTCTCGCACTTGAAGACAGATCACACACAACTCTGCCATGGGAAGGTTTATTTCTGGACAGCAGCAGCTAAAAGCTGGCGGCGGTCGTTGCGCAAAGCTAAGAATGACCACAGTGAGTGAGTTGTTATTCTCACAAGTTTTCGGCAACTCTGCGTTCCCAAAATCGCATAACTCTCTTCTCACTCCAGCAAAGGTCCCTTGTTCTGTGATTTCACAAGAATGATTTTGGTCGAGCGTGAGAACCTTGACTTCTTTCACTGCTAAATTTTCAGGCTTGACTTGTACCTGCCAATGTTGATCACAACAGAAATTGAAAGCGTTTTGCGTTGAAGAATTTTGCTTTCGCTGGGTCCGAATCGCCTAACTTCGCGAAAATGCACGCATTGGTCTCCGTTGTTCGAAGGTCTGTTGAACTGGATTGGTCAGAACTGCAACACGAAAACAGTGATGTGTCAAACACCTTGTCTCCTTCGCGTTGCGCACCGTCGTTGAGATTCTTCTTGCGCAAATGGCACTTGGAACCAGAGCAGAAAAAGCAAAGGCTCGGAAATAAAACAGAACAGCTAATATCGAGTCTTTGGGGAAATCTCTTCACCTTGGCACACTCGCGTGAGACTCGGTGATCTTGTCAGTGCCACTGCTGCCTTTTCAGGCTCTTGGGAAGTCATTTATCATTCTTGCATCTGAATTAAGATGACAAAACTTAATTCTATGAACAATCAAAGAGTCATTACGATAGCAAACAGAGGACATTGCCCATGACACTTCTGTCACACGTCTCCTTCAAACTTTTCCCATCCCATTGTTCTTGCTTTACTCTGGGGTCGGGCAGCCCATTAAAATGCGCCTTGCGGAATGAGGGGATCACGCAATGACGGGTCTGCTGCATCTCAACCTCGGTGACAGCGCTGCCGCAAAGCTGGACTTAAACTTTGCCTTTTCAGCTTGAAGCAGATCTGTGCGCACGAAATTATTTTCAACAGCAAAGTGGTTGCATGAAGTGGCAAAAGCTTGGATGTTTGGTCCAGAACAGATGCGGTGCGAGAACGCGACGGGTGGAAATCAACCTTTCCCATCTCTCCGCGCCTGCGCAGCCATCGCTTCTGTGTTCGCTCATCGTGTCCCCCAGCAGATCTATGATTTATCACCAGGATCAAAAACAATTTCACAAGGACATATCCGGAAGGATTCCCCAGATAGTGATTGCATGCCCTATTACCACAGGCTTCTGTAAATAGAGACGGAAGGTCCGTGGGCGCCGGGAGGCTCGCCGCGCCCAGCCGCGGGACATCGCCGCTAATACCGCCAACGACTGTAGACATTGCGCCAGATTCGGCAGATTTTTCATTACCGCAGATTGAACCCTGTTCGTTCTAATGCCTCCCAAAGGTAACGTTTCTTGCGTGCGATTGTCTCGTTGTCCTCCCGAGTGGCATCGGGATTGTGAAAATCTTTTCTCTGTCTCAAATTACTTTTTCTCCGATGGTTGTGTTCAATGCATCGTTTATGCATCTTTTTGTGGTTGCCCAATGAAACTTTGCTTCACAGATGCTCTGCAGGAGAGACACACCCTACGGTGCCGGACTGCACTGAGCAGCTTCGTAGTGCCGGGTTCCCTCGGCATCCTCTTCTTTCAAAAAGTTCAGGTTGCGAGAGTGAATTCCGCCATCAAAGTCAAAACTTTCTGGACTCTTTTCTTCACCGCGTAATGAAAGTAGCTCGGAGAAGATCAAGTTTCTTTGGGAACTTTTCCTGGAAGCGCCAGGCTCGGATCAATGAGGCCGGTGGGGGTGGGCGTGTTCAAACAGGAGTAAACTTGTCCCCATACTCGTTTAGCTCAATGACTCTCGACCCCCGCCATCAGAACCCTCCCTCCTGAGGATGCGTCCAGTGCAATCAACAAACACAGCTCTCAAATCACTACTTTCAACCTGCATTGTTCGTCCAAATCACTTCGCTGCCAATTATCATTAAGCAGTCCTTCTCCGGGGCTTCCTCTGCAGGGCCTGCAGTCGCTTTTCAGAGCCGCTGCAGACCCAGCCGGAGCAATCAGAGGTTTACAAGGCTAAGTGTTCCCAACATAATCACATTAATCAGAAACCATCGCTTATGCGCGGGGGCAATCGTAGCCAATCTTCCCAGATAATGACCCGGTACTCCGCAGGTTGTATAGAAGCTAATGCATTCTATTTGAGAGCAAAATGGTGTCCGTCGAAGGCTACAACATAATAGTCAGCAATCAAGCTGGAGATCATCAGGCGGAATCATCAGCCGTGTATCCAGTTTCTGCGTCCTGACCTTCGCAACAACAATAGGTATTTTGCAGGGGAAACACACCCAGGTAATTGCTCAAGATTCCGGAGAATTCCCCGCTCAAAGGAAACGGGGTCTCATTTGATTTGCTCCGTGATTTGTCCAGCAGAGAAAAAGGATCATCACTTTACAAGATTGCGAGCTTCTGGGATGAGAGTGGACAAGCTCATTTGACCAGGGCGCTGTGCTTCGTTTCGGTATCTTGTCTCTGACGGGGCCTAATGACGCTAATCTTTTGTCCCCGGCCATTACCCCGTGTGTTGGGGACTGTATGGTCATCATGCAGACGCTGCTTCTCCTTTTGTGTGACCTTCAGACGCAGATTGAGATTGATGCAGCAATCCCTTCACGTCCACATGTGATATTTCATGCCTTCCCTCTATCCACAAAGCTTCGTGTTTGAAAAGCACAATGATGACATTTTCCCCCAGCAGCAGCCAACAGACAGACACAACGCTGAAGGATTTGGACGGATGCTCCAATGTTTGCTCGAGACACGTTTCCATTTGAATCATCAAGGAGAGTGATGTTTTTCTCATGACCCTAACTTATTGTTCGAGCCACTCGAAACGTATTACCTCAATGACATTAATCACTAACTACTTGACTTGATGTCATCAAGTCTTTGTTTCTTGATGGGATAATGTTGAGAATGGAAAGCCCGGTGACAACAGACAGATCTGCTTCCATCAGAGATTATGTTTACCCGGGACAGGGCCGTGCAGCAGTCGCTCCGGTCCCTCGTGACCACTCCCAATCTGTCTTTATTTATTCTGCCCAAAAATCAAAATACGCCTCTGAAAGGTCAGATCTTGGGAGAGTTCTGCGATTCGGGTGATGTTGTCCTTTCATTTGAGATTGTTTTCCAGGCTGATGAAACCACTGACAGTCTCAGTTCATTTTCAAAATTCAAAGATGTCCTTCAGAACAACGATGAATTAGAATCCTACATCTGAACCAATCTTTCAAGGAAACCTGTTTGTTGCCCTTTGTGCGTGCAAAATGTGCGCGAGTTTGGATCCACCCACAGGCCACGGATCTCCGCACGACAGAGGTACAAGCGTGGAAGGTGATGACAATTTTCTTGAGTGACGAGTGAGGAACCATCTGTCATCTGTCTCGGACCAGGGACTCTGGGTGCGGAGTCTGGATGGAGGCTCCACGTGTACACACACGCACACACATGCACACACGCACACACACGCTCACAGACACACACGCACAGGCACAGACACACACACAGACACACACACAGACACACACGCACACACACGCTCACAGACACACACGCACAGGCACAGACACACACACAGACACACACACAGACACACATGCACATGCACATGCACAGGCACAGACACACTCACACACACACACTCACACACACTCACACACACTCACACACACTCACACACACTCACACACACTCACACTCACACACACCACACACACCACACACACAGACACACATAAACACACACACAACACACACACACACACACACACACACACACACACACACACACCGCACACCGCACGGAGCTGCGGCAGCGTCGCATGTTGACATGATTCAGTGCGGTGTAAAACCGCATCGTATGCTCGTGGCTGCGCTGCAGATGGATGGCTCGGCGCCCTGATTTCCCAGAGGCCATCTCGCGCAACATTTCCTAATGTTTGTATGAAATTAGGAAATCATTGTTCAATCCCAGCAGGCCTGTGATTGTTTCTGAAAATACGCTGAACAGAGTTGGGTCATTTGCTTTGAAATACGTTCTTTTTCTCTGTAACACACTCAGAAGTGGGTTCCAGCTACCGTATTCACCCTTGTGCAAGTCGCACCCATACATAAGACGCACCCAAACTGTTCCTTGGCTTCAGGTTCCATTGTAACAAGAGCATCTCATGCCCACGTGTGAGACACACCCTGGATTTTGGTGCTCAATTTTGGGACAAAAGGGTGCGTCTTGTCCCTGGGTTCAAGCGGCAGATCAGGGAAAGGCTCAGAACATTCTCCTCGTTGTTTGAGATCTAAATTCGGCGTTGGGGTCTTGACCAAAAGTCTGTGACAGGCAGTCTCAACACAATTTAAGGATCCCCTTTGACACATGAGATATGCCACAAAAAACAACCACCACTCAGCGTGCAGGAGGATTCGATGAGGGTTTGCGTCAAGTCTTCTCGTCTGCCATGACGTGTGGGTGATTGGCTCAGTTTCCAACGTGTCTCCTGCATGACAAATAGAAATGCACGCACGCTCTCGTCTGCTCGTGATTGTGTTCAACTTTTAACTCGACAAAAATCTTCAGTGACGGTGGAGGAAGATGGTGCCAAAAAAAAACACCTGACTCTGGCGCACGCAACTGCCACATGTAGACTGACGAGCGAGATTAACTTTTAAATTGAGACTTCCTTACAAGGCACACTGCTTTTTGGCTCGTGCAATAAAACGTATCAAACCCAACAACTCGTGCAATCAAGAAATGACAAGTTGGCCTCGACGAGGAACCCCTTGAACGAAAGATGCGTGCGCCTAAATCAACACTTGATTATATCTCTAGCGCAACGCATGCAATGATACACCTTCGAGCAAAAAAGTTGCTTCACTGCCTGACTGCCAATGTTCAAATTCAGTTACAGTCAATTTTTTCTGCGAAATTTGACCCGCCATATGTGCTCTCATGGAATAGCCTCCCATGTACTGCACTTCTAATCAGCACTGTGCCTCAATTAGGTTTTCACACGACGACCTCGAGCATAGGGTACTGTCGTGACAGGGCATACTTTATCTAACATCTGCCATATTATTATCTGTATTTCGTTCCAACTTTGCTTCATGCCACGCTAACATGGTGGACAAAATAGGTCCCATAGATCCTCGATTTTGAGCACTTGACACGAGGGGTGGCGATCCCGTCAATCTTTGGTTCGGATTTTTGAAAATGAAAACAAACAAGTCTTGTGTAGGTAAGACGACAATTTCTCTCAACGATTTGTCATCTCAAGATTTTGCATCTCGAGTTTCATCCAATTTACCCGCAGCTTCCGTCGTTTGAAGACAAAGTTTTCGGGGAAAAGATTTTGAAATATTCACCAATCTAAAATTCTCTTCGTCTGCAAAATTTGCGACAGGATCTATCTACCTTCGAGCTGGACTTCAACAAGCGGGGAGAAAGAGTCGCACAAATAGAAAAGGGGAACATTTTGATTCTTGTTTCCACCAAAAGAAGCGACGTCAACAGGTGCGGGGGACAATGGCGTTGTTTTAATCGCAGGTAGCAGCGGCCGCAGCGGCCGCAATCAAATCCAGACGGACCCGAGGGACCTGACGGTGGCGCCGTCACCTGGGCCCACCGCTCTTCTGGATCATCACTCCAGTTAATCACATCCAGAATGAACAACGTGATTATCAAACCTGGACGCTCACCACACAATGCCGCTGCCACTTTCCATCTCATGAATATTAATAATCATAACATTTAAGAATGAAGAACGGTAGTTGCAATTGAAACTTTATTGCCTTCGTCATTGAAGGATGTTGGAGGCCTGTTGAGTGGGATGTGTCACACTCGACTGTCATGTGTCCTTAATGGTTGTGTATGAAAATTTAATCCTTCATTGCACAAGTGTCACTGGCAGGAACCACTGTACCATGGCAATGGCCGCATATTGCGCGTGAAGATGCGTTGGGAGGCGAACACTCAAGATTTCAGGTGATTGCAGCAAAATTTGTTGGAACACGTACACTTTTTCTCTTCTCTGCTTTGTTTCTCAGTCGAATTTGGTCAGAGGACGAATTGCAAATGAAGACATTGAAGATCGTGTTTGCACAAAACAACAGGATATGGCCGATTTTGTTGCTTTAAGTGTGACTTCTCCACATAAAGCACAGCAGATTACCCCTCTTTGCAGCGATCACGCATAAAACTTGATTTTGATTTTCGGCGAGGACATCCCCTCTCCCACTGTTTTCGGTGTTGGTAAATTTTTGACAACGCTCATTTTTTTCCACACAGGTGTCATGACAATGAAATTGAACGCGAGTCCAATGGAAAGGTGTTCCCCTCGATCCGATCACTCCCGTGGGACCGGACTGCGCATGCGCGCTGCACTCTCCCTTCTGCGGAGGGTTGAAGCAGAAGTTCCCGCTTCATTGCAGCGCAACAAAGTGCCATTGCGTGACTCCCGACGCCGCACACGCAAAAAGTTCGCTCTGCCAGCAGCAGTCACACCTGGGGGCCTTTGTATGCAAAATTAAAGGCAACTGTATTTTAGTTAATGCAGGATTGAGTTATTTGTGTTCGTGCAATTCGTGGTATTAATTTTGGATTTGTCATAATTAGCAAGTGTAATAAAAGTGAATGCTTGCATAGCAAATGACAAAAGGACTGCACGGTGATTCGACCTGATTCTCCCGACATTTTGTTTCTTTTCTCAGGAACAAATTTTTAAAGACTCACCAAATCAATGTTCCGAATAAAATTCGGCGCAGCGCACGAAGCGTGAATTTTCACGTGAACACCCTGCTAACTCACCCAGCTCAAGGACAATAAAGCTGTGAACAAAACGCAGAGCGAAAGATAACATGTGGGTGAGATGTCCCCTTCGCCCCCCCCCCCTTTCAGGTGACCCTTGTATGGCAACGCAACATGACAAGACAGGGCAGGACACAGGACACCCTGGCTGAGATGCCATTTTTGAAACAAATTCTTGATTTCAGCCACACGGTGCTGTTGCTCTGAAGGGACATCGCACAGTGAGACTGGCGGATCTGGTCGCGCGGTTCCCTCGTGCTCGCAGTTCGCTCTTAGTTCGGCCACAGATCGGCAGCACCTCGCTGCTGCAGCAGCAGCAACAGCTCCGAAGCGCTGTTGCCGTGGCACCAACGACTTTCGCTCATTGCAACATTGTGGAAACAATAGTTTCAAACAAAAGCACGACATCTGCTGTTTGACGAAAAATTAGAGTTCAGGTGTTTAATGAATCACTCAGAAATTTTTTTGCCCTTTTCTGCAGGTTCATACAAGGAGAGCGCAAAAGCTGGATTTCTGCAATTCTAAACGTCCAGTGACTCGGTGCTGTTATTTTCTTGATGTGCACGAAGGAACTTTTCAAGAAGAAAGTTTCCGTGCAAATCTCCTGATCATCCTGAAAACTTTCACTGTCCCTGGTCTTCAACGGACCCCTGAATCTAATGACCCGTCTGCCGCGCTTCATACAATTTTAATTGTGCACTTACCAAAGAAAAAGAAAATAATCAGGACCTAATCAGGGAGATGGAAATCTGACGAATCTACGTCCAGACCCTGCAAACTCGCATCAAATATTCATGTTTCTAAATGGACTTGCTGAAATCTATGATCATTCACTCACTCTTCATCTGGGGTGGAGTAGAGGCCCATCTGTTGCGAGCTTCTCAGGCTTTCACCAAATCTTGTTACGATCCACTTTGGTGCATTGAAGCTTGCTTGAGCAGCGAGGACCAAATCAGTTTAGCAGTGTCGTGAAAGCTAAAGATTTAATAGTTTGACTCCAAACACAATTACAGACAACGCCAGAACATAAATTTGCAACAGTAAATAGAAACATAGTTTTCTCCAAATTCCCAAAAGGTTCCGAGTTGAGTTCTACTTTCCTTGACAACGGAAAGATTGTCCACAGTCGGAAGCAAAAGCTTACTTTGCGGTGTAGCCTGATCGTGCGGTGCACATGGTGCGAGACCACAAAAAAACCCAGCTGTATGATTCGCTCAAACCACAAACCACGGCCAACAGATTTTTGCTGCAGATGTGCAGATCGAGAATCCAATCCACTATGATCCAGTGTGAACGTACAAGAACAAAGGCCGCCACACGGAAAATTGGGAACATCGTCTGTCTTTGTTTTTCTGTGATCACGAACCACGGAAAATGTTTTGGTCAGTGACTGTACAGTTTCGCGACCGACGGGCGATTTTTGGAAGTCTGTTCGCATTTTGCCATTGCACGACCGGGTCCTCCCGTGTGTGAGACGGACCTTCAAGGCCCAAAGCAACCTAACAAAAGCAGGGTGCATGTTACACTCAGATTTGAGCCGTCATTTCAGTCGCTCATTGGAACAGGAAAAGGGCAATGATGAGCCCGCATGTATAGGTGCGACTTGTACAGGGGTTCGATAGTAACGCATATCCAGCCACAGAGAACGTATGAAACGGAGTTGCTGATTTGCTCTCGTGCCATTTATTAATAATCCAATCTCAGATTGACAGGATTGTTTGCTTCCCCGGCTCTGGCTTCCGGAGGGATTCGCTGAGGTTTGATTTCCCCTGAGGAACAGAACGATCGCCGCTGCAAATGTTGTGGTGTACACACGATGATCCGAAGCTGCAGGGAGAGGACGCCAGAGCGATGTACGATCAATTTCAGCAGTACAAGTGTCGACAGGCGAATTCAGTTCCAAATGACGTTTGATCATTTTATAGTTTGTGAAATGTCGCGAGTGGCCTGCGTTGCGATATCAGCAGCCGCATGAGTTGAGTGTTATATATATTTATCATGACCACCCCCTAAGTACTGCCATGGCCTTCCATAGCCACAGCAACAGCCACAGCCAATCATATCATTCCCTAGATGGAGCCACTATCCTAA